>Ga0207648_10000436_pt1 | contig 46118 bp, 45 predicted proteins | sample KBSMisM32_FD_184310 | JGI IMG/M metagenome (GOLD analysis project Ga0207648, IMG submission 184310) | Miscanthus rhizosphere microbial communities from Kellogg Biological Station, Michigan, USA - KBS Miscanthus M3-2 (SPAdes) (version 2) | ecosystem: Host-associated > Plants > Roots >... | reverse complement strand
CAGCTTGGCGCGGCGCACGTGGCCGCTCGAGATCAGCTGCCCCATCACGTTCTTCGCCATGTTCGACGGGATCGCGAAGCCCAGGCCGATGTTGCCGCCGGAGGGCGACATGATCTGCGACGGCACACCGAGCAGCTCGCCCTGCAGGTTCACGAGCGCGCCGCCGGAGTTGCCGTGATTGATCGGCGCGTCGGTCTGCAGGAAGTCCTGGAAGCTGCCGTCGCCGTTGCCGGTGGTGCGACCCTTGGCGCTGATGATGCCCGAGGTCACCGTCTGACCGACGCCGAGCGGGTTGCCGATGGCCAGCACCACGTCGCCCACGCGGGCCTTGTCCGAGTCGGCGAGCGGAAGCGCGTGCAGCCCGGTGGCTTGCACCTTCAGCACCGCGAGGTCGCTCGGTGCGTCGTCACCCACCACGGTCGCGGTGAGCACGCGGCGATCGGCGAGCTCCACTTCCACCTTGTCGGCCCCGTCGACCACGTGATGGTTGGTCAGGATGTAGCCGTCGGCGTTGATGACGACGCCGGAGCCCAGCCCCTCCTGCCGCGGCACGCGCATGCGGCCGCCGCGCTCCTGCGAGTCGAAGTCGCGGCCGAAGAAGTCACGGAACCGGGGATCGGAAAACGGCAGTGCGGTGGGCGCGACCTGCGCCTTCTTGGCGACACGAACGGTGACGACACTCGGGGTGACCTGATCGACGACACTGGCGTACGATGACACGCCGGCGGGAACCGCTGGCGCTGCCGGAGCTGCGGCGGGAGCTGCAGCCGCAGGCGCCGCGCCGGCGGCATGCACTGCGGTCGTGTCTCGCCACGTCGAGCCCACGGCGATCCCGCACAGCGCGGCCGCGACCGCGATGGCCGCCGTGAAGCTGCGGGCAGCCCTTCGCGTGTCCAGCGGCGATGTGTGATGTGTCATATGACTGAACCCTCCATGTCCGGTTGGACGCCGGACCGGCGCGCTTGGACGGGACTGCCTGCCGCGGGCGCCTGGGGCTTGCTGGCGGCGGCACTTTTTCTCGCCTTCCTGGCCATGTGGGTGGTGACCCCGGCGCCGGTCTATGCCCTGCTTCCGTTTGGCGTGGCGGTTCCCGAGCTCAGCCCGCTGCTGAGCGCGCTCGCGCTGGCCGTCGCCGCCGGCGCCTGGCTCGGACGGTCCCGCCGTCCGGCACGGATCGCGGCGGTGATTTCGCTGGGGGCGGCGGTGCTGCTGGCCCTGCCCGTCGCGCAGCTTCCGGCGGCCGTGCGCCGATTCGACGTGTCGATGGCGGCGGCTGGGTTTGGTGCCGCCCGATTAAATTCCGTTAATCCAACGTCAGCGACGGCTCGCGGGTCGTCGTCGGTGCGCCGCGGCGTGTTGGTGGGCGATGCGGGTGGCGCGCCGCTCACCGCCGACATCTACGCACGCGACGGCGTCCACGATGCGCCGCTCCTCGTGCAGATCTACGGCGGTGCCTGGCAACGCGGCCGGCCCGGCGACGACGAAGTGTTCGCGCGCTATTTCGCGGCACGCGGATATGTGGTGGCGGCGATCGACTATCGTCACGCGCCGGCGTCGCGGTGGCCGGCGCAGATCGACGACGTGCGCACGGCGCTTGCGTGGCTGGGGGTGCACGGGCCTGAGTTCGGCGCGGATCCGACCCGGCTCGCCCTCGTCGGACGCTCGGCGGGTGCGCAGCTGGCCCTGGTGGCCGCCTATCAGGCGGGCGCTCCCGCCGTGGCCGGCGTCGTCAGCTTTTACGGCCCGGTGTTCCTGGCCGACGGGTGGCGCGAACCGCCGCGACCCGACCCGTTGGACACGCGGTCGATCCTCGAAACCTATCTCGGCGGAACGCCCGACCAGGTGCCCGACCGCTACGCGGCGGCGTCGCCCGTCACGTATCTCTCGGCGCAGTCGCCGCCGACGCTGCTCGTGTACGGGCGCCGCGATCACATCGTGGAGGTGCGATTCGCGCGGCGGCTCGAGGCGCGGCTGCGGGAGATCGGTGTGCCCGCGGTGCTGATCGAGATTCCGTGGGCCGAGCACGCCTTCGACCTGCTGCCCCACGGGCTGAGCGCACGCGTGGCCTTTACCTACACCGAGCGGTTTCTCGCCGGCCTGCCGGCTCTGCACGCCGACGCCCGGCCCGTGGCCGACGCGCGACCGCGGCCGCGCTGATAAGATCGCGGCGCCCGATGCGGAATCTCGTGATTGGAGTGGTTGTGGCGGCCGCGCTGGCGCTGGCCCTGTCGCCCGCGCGGATTGCAGGCATCGACGCCTGGAAGATTGTGCTCGCCGCGATCGGTGCCGTGCTCGTGGTAACCGCTGGGCGTGGCGAGAAGGTCAAGTAGGCTCTACCCACCTGACCCACCAGACCTACCTGACTACATTTTCTCTTTGAGCACCTTGAGCCACGGCTCGGCGGCCGCGGTGGGCTCCACCTTGCGGTCCACCACGATGTTCTTGGTGCTGTAGCCGACGCCGTAGATCTTCTCGTTGGCGTTGCGGTCGGCGCGGATCGTCGATCCCGCGAGGCTGACGCCCGCGAACAGACCGCGCGATCGCGAGTAGCTCAGAATCTCCGCCTGCAGTTTGTAGTCGGTGGACGCGGTCGCTTCGCGGCCCACCGGGCCCGCCGCTACCGACGCATCGCCGCCGATCTTGAACGTGTTCTGCGCCAGGTTCTCGATGCCGCGCTCGTTGACCACGACCAGCACGATGTCAGTGGCCTGCCCGCCGATCTGCAGGCCGACGCTGCCGCCGGTCAGCGTGATGAACGCGGGCGCCGACCATCCCGAGGCCGACTTGACGCTCATCACACCTTTGCCACGCTGCGCGCCGATGAGCAGGGCGCCCTTCACCGTGGAGGGGATGACCACCACGGCCTGCGCCTTCTCGATGATCGCCTCGGGCACGCCCTTGTCTGGCGCCGACAGAATCTCTTCGAGCACGCGGGCCGCCTCGTTCGCGCGATCGGTCTCGACCTGTTGCGCGAACGCGAGACGCGGAAGCAACGTCAGGGTGAGTGCCGCAACCGCGGCGACCTTGCTGATCATGGATCCCTCCTGGGACCCGAATCTATCACGCGCGACGCATCTAGCCGATTCCCGCAACCGGCTTGGTGATCACGCCCAGGTCGTCGATCCGCGCCAGTTCGCCACTGGGGTTGTTGAACCGATCACCGGCCTCGATGACGACGCTGTGGTGCAGGAGGTCGGTGTCGCGGATGCGGCGCCTCACTTCGGAATCGATCTTGTGCGTGCTGAGCTTGGCTGGCTTCTTGATCCCGGCGATGTTGGCCAGCACGTCGCTCTCGCGAATCGGCAGTCCGCACCGCTTCGCGTTCTGGAACAGCCAGTTGAGCGCGACGCCGTTGAGGGTGTCGTTGTCGTTGCCGCCACCGACGTCGGAGTGAACGCCGCGGAACCACACCTCCTGCAGCACGACGCCGGTCGCGGGCGCGCTGCCCGAGAGTCGCGTCAGCGGAAACAGCAGGCGCGTCTCGTCGAGCGCCATCGCGTGGAAGACGTTGTGGGCGTTGGGCGGCATGTGCAGATTGTGTCCGGCGTTGACGTGCTCGCCGGGCAGTCCGAATTCACCCACGACATCCCAGAGCCCGATGAAACGCAGGTTGAGGTTCTTGATCTTGTCGGCGATCTCATTGGCGAACGAGAGCGCCAGCGCGGCCCCGCGGCTGAAGCCGGCAATGTCCACCACCGAGTCGCCGGCTTCGATGTTGTTCTCGAGCCGATCCATGGCCTGGCGCACGCGCTGATGGCCGCCGATGCCGAACGCCTCCGAGAACGTGCGGCCGATGAACGTCCGCGCGCGGGTGCCGATGCCCTTCAGATAGAGGCTGCCGGTTTCCTTGCGAACGTCGTCGTTCTTGTTGGGGTCCTCGTACGCGTGAAAGAACTTGCAGGCATTCGAGTCGCGAGTGTCGCCGTCGCGTTCCTCGTTGCCAGTACCGTCGAAGACGTAGAGCGCCATGATGACCTCGATCTGAATAGCGAACCGGCGTTAAGCCGGTTTGCCAGATACTGCCGCGGAGCCCGCGTTTTTTGCGGGCTCCGCCAGACGTGCGGATCCTACAGAAAGAACGTTGCGAGCGTACGGATCGAACAAGCCCGGCCGTTAGCGCGATGGCTTGATGACCGTGAACACACCCATCCCGAAGCCGACGCCGCCATAGTTGGGCTGGATCGACGGGGGCACGAGCGCTGCCGACACCGACCCGCCAAAGCCCAGCTGGAACGCGTGCGTCGTTCGCGCGTAGCGAACGTAGCCGCCCTGGAGCTTACCCACCGTCAGGATGGCGCCAGGCTGCTCGTGTATGTGCAGCGCATGCGACGGCTTGCCGTTCAGTTCGGCCCGGCCAAACAGCGCATGCACTCGCGCCAGCGTGAGCGTGGCCTCGGCCAGCCCGGCGTGCGTCTGCTGTCCGCGCTCGGCGTTTGTTCCCCACGCGAGTGTGGCGGCCAGCCGCCCCCGGGTATAGACGGCCGACGCCGTCACGCGGGTGATGTCGTAGCGCGCGCCGTGCTCGAAGTCCTGCTCGGCTGATTCCAGGCGCCCGGCGGAAACCTGGAGCGACAGCGAATCGCGCGGCTGGATCGTGAGACGGCCCGACACCGAGTCGAGCGGACCGAGATCGAAGTCGGCGCGCGACTCGTCGGGCTCGCGGCCGTTGAACGCCGAGCCCTCCAGGCGCCAGCCGCGGCCCGAGAGCCCTGCCGTCACCACGCCGAACGAGATGTGCGTCGCGTCGAGCCAGTGATGCGAGATCGGCGCGACGGGATTCACGGCGGCCGACGCGCGGTGTGGAAAGGCGGGCGGACCGAGCGCCGGCTCGCCGGCAGGGCCACCATACACGCGCCACGCGAGGCTGCCGCCGGCGCGGAATGGACGCTCGTATTCCGCCGCCACTTCCATGAACAGGTCGTGTGGATGCTGCCGATCGTGCAGCCCGTCGCCGTCGCACAGCTCGCCCGACGCCAGCAGGTCGGGATAGCCGCACCCCGGAATCGTCCACGGTTCCAGGCTCAACATGGTACGCAGGGCGGCGCGGCCGCCGCCGAGCGGGTGACGGGCCTCCGCCATGAACCAGTTGATGCTGCCGAACTGATGGGAGCCGCGATGAACGGGTGCCCATTCCTGCAGGTACTGCACGAACACGTTGCCGTGCAGCATCAGGGCCCACGACGCCGACTCCATGTGATGTCCGGCGTGCTCGTCGGCGGGCGGTGGATGCTGGTGCTCCTGGGCGCCGGCCGCCACTGCCGTGGCGGCCAGAACCACGGCCGCCGCGAAACCTCTGGAGGGGAACAAGGTACGTAGAGACGCACCTTAAGCGCGCCTGTCCCAGTATAGAGATAATCAAACCATGAGCAACAAAACCTTCCCCGTCGAAAAGACCGACGCCGAGTGGCGTGCGCAGCTCTCCCCGGAGCAATACGCGGTGCTGCGAGGGCACGGCACCGAGCGGCCCGGGTCGTGTGCGCTCTTGAACGAGAAGCGCGTCGGCACCTTCTCGTGTGCCGGCTGCGGCCAGCCGCTGTTCATGACCGGACGCAAGTTCGAGAGCGGTACCGGATGGCCCAGCTTCGTCGCGCCGCTCGAGGGGTCGATCGAGGAGACCGTCGATACCGGCTACGGCATGGTGCGCACCGAGGTCCACTGCAGCCGGTGCGGCGGCCACCTCGGGCACGTGTTTCCCGACGGTCCGCCGCCCACCGGCCTGCGCTATTGCATCAACGGCGTGGCGCTGGATTTCGCGCCGGGCGACGGGAAGGGCTGAGGCGCTATACTCCCGCGCATGAAACCTGCCCTTCGCGCGTCGATGCTCCTCGCCGCCGTCCTGGCCGGTGCCTGGCCCGCCGCGGCCGAGGAGCCCGCCGGATCGCTCTCGGCCCTGAGCACGCAGCCGTCCATGAACGTGTTCCGCCGCTTCTCGGTGGACCGCGCGAAGATGATCGAGTTCTACGGCGAGGTGCTGGGGTTGAAGGCGCTGCCGTCGATTCAGCTCGGCGGCGGCAACGAGATGATCCTGTTCGGCATCGGCACCGCGCAGGTGAAGCTGCAGGCCACGCCCGCTGCCAGCCAGTATCCTGGCGGCGACGTCAAGGCGGCGACCGGACTTCGCGTGTTCACCTTCTTCTATCCCGACGAGGCGGCGGTGTCGGCGCGCTTCACGGCCAAGGGCTACCCGGCGCCGAAGTTCGCGCCGCGGGCCGGTGGCGGCCGCGCCGCGATGGTGCTCGACCCCCAGCAGCAGTGGGTGGAGCTGGTGGCGATGCCGGGTGCGCCGCCCGACACCTATCAGCGGTTCGAGGTGGGGATCACGGCGGCGAATCTCGAGAAGAGCCGCGCGTTCTACCGCTCCTTCGTCGGGCTCGAGGAGCTGCCGCCGGTCGTCGATCCGGCGCTCGGCGCCACGAAGTACCCGTTCCGGCACGGTGACACGACCATCAACGTGTGGTCGTTCGGCGGCACTCTCCCGGCGAACAAGAGCAGTGCCGGGATTCAGTACGTGATCTCGAACGTCGAAACGGTGGACGCCAAAGCCAAGGCCCAGTCGGTGACCATCGATCGGCCGCTGGGGCTCTTCGGCCAGGGTCTGCGGACGATCTGGCTCTCGGATCCGGACGGCGTCACCAACTACTTCGCGCAGATCCTGCCGCGGCGCCCGGCGGCGGCGCCCTCGACGCAATAGCCGATCAGGGCGGTCTCACGACCGCCCTCTCCACTCACGTCACTGATCTCGCGACGGGAGTTCCTCGTCGAGCTTCGACGCAAGTTCGTGGACGTTCGTCTCTCGCGCCAGCTCGTCGATGTGAGGGCCTCCGGCGGCATGGGCCACGCCGAGATGGGCGGCGATGTCCTGCAGCAGCCCGAGCACCGCGGTCATTTCGCGCTCGGCGAGCAGATTGATCTGGAGATCGAGGTGTGCGCGCCGGTCGCCCTGCGTCGTCAAGCGGTTCTGGCTCGCCAGGACGAAGAGGGCCAGGAAGATCGCCTCGAGCGACACCAGCGTGGTGAGCATCGGGAACGGAAAGGGATCGAACGGACGCACGGCGGGCACCGCATGGACGTTCACCGCTACCCAGCTCACGAACCACACCAGGTGGGCGAACAGGACCGGTCCGCGGCCGGCCGTGGAGGTGATCCACTCGCTGATGCGTTCCGCACGCGAGCGGCCAAGAAGGGCCGACTCCTCCAAGCCCTTGATGATGCGCACGTTCTCTTCCATCGTGCGCGAAACGGAGTCGGTGCCCTGACGCGGATTCGAATCCATGCAGTGACCGGGAGGTAACACAGCATGTTCGGGGCCAGGCTGACCGCCGGCTCCCGGCGAGGCGGGCGGCCGGCGGTCGTCTGAAGCGCGTGGCAGAAGGTGCGAAGAGGCCGAGCGGATGGGCTGCAAATCTTGCAGCCGTGACGCTACTCGATGTCCGTGTCCGAGGCCTTCTGCGCGTCGTCGTCGGCCTCGTCGTCCTCTTCTTCTTCCTCTTCGGCGTCGTCGTCCTCGAAGTCCTCGTCCTCGTCGTCGGTCTGACCGGGCTCGCTGGCGTCGGCCTGCGCGATCGGCGCGTCGGGATCGACGCCCACGCTCTCGAGCGCGGGTTCGTCGCGGATGTCTTCCATCGTGTCGGCCCCGGTCCCGGTGGTGATGTCTGCCATGATCTGCTCCATTCCGCCGGCGCTCGAAACGAGGCGCGGCTGGCGCTCCGAGAGCAAGAAGGGAGCCAGCATGATCATCGCCACTCGACGCGACTCAGCAGCGCGTACGTAGCTGCGGGTCTTTAGACCCGCCTACTGCACTTTGATAGCGAGCGGCACGATCACCGTTCCCCAGTGGAAGCGCAGCGTCGCGTCCTTGCCATCAACGACGGGGAAGTAATACGTCAGTGTTTCCATGTGCGCGCCGGTCTCGGGCTTTACCTCGAGGCGCAGGGCGTCGCGATGCTCGCCGGGATAGCTGGTGTGGAAGGTGTCGGCGACTGAGTTGAAGATGAACGTCCAGCTGTCCGCACGCGGGATCGTCCACAGGCTGTACGAACCCTTGGGCAGCGGCTTGCCGTTTACTTCGATGTCACGCGAGATGGTCATCGACGTGGCGTCGTTGGCGCCGGGGTGCCACATCCGGCCGTACGGCACCAGGCTCCCGTAGATCTCACGGCCGCGCGCCACCGGGCGTCCGTACTCGATGCTGATGTCGGTGTTGGCGACACGCTGCGTGACCGTGCCGCGCTGGCTCTTGATCACGCGGTCGAGCGGAATGATCTCGTCGCGCTGCGCGAACGCCCCGGTTGCCAGCGTGAGCGCCGCAGCGAAACCGATGACGATGGATTTCATGGCGCCTCCAGGGCGGTCTCAAGACCGCCCTCTACATTATGGGAGTGCGAACACATAGAGCTGCCCCGTGTTGCTGGGCTTCAGCTCCGGCGTGAGGCGCAGTTCGGTCGTCGAGACGAGCGACGATCCCGTCGTCACCGCGACATACTGCTTGCCATCGACCGCGAACGTCACGGGGTAGCCGACCACCGGCGCGCCCAGGTTCTGCTCCCACAGCACCTTGCCGGTGCGGTCGTCGAAGGCGCGGAAGCGGCCGTTGACGTCGCCCCCGAACACCAGCCCGCCCGCTGTCGCCACGAGCGACATGGTGCCGGCGCGCTGCTCGTATTTCCACAGCGTGCGGCCGGTCTCAACCGAGATCGCGTAGATGGTGCCGACCTTGTCAGTGCCCGGCGCCAGCATCGACGGCATGTTGAGACCGTAGACGAGCGACGGGTCGCGCTTGTCGGTGGTCGTCTTGGCGTTCATGCAGACGTTCTGGAGCGGATAGAACATGACGTTGGTGCGCGGGTTGTACGCGCCGGCCGGCCAGTTCTTGCCGCCCGAGCCCGCGCTCGGGCAGATCATCTTTTCTTCGCCCAGCTTCGAGAACGTCGCGGCGGGGTTCACCGTCACCTCGCCGGTGGCGCCGTCGATCTTCGAGATGACGTTCTGGAACACGGTCGGCCGCGCCCACAGGAACTCGCCGGTCTGACGATCGAGCGTGTAGACCACGCCCGTCTTGCCGGGAATGCCCGTGATCACCTTGCGCCGTTCGCCCGGCTTGACCTTCGGGTTGATCCACGGCACTTCCTTCGGGTCGGGCGATATCGCCGTTTCGACCAGCAGCCGCTCGAACGGGTGATCGAGGTCCCAGTGATCGACGATGTGCTGGTAGTACCACTTCATCTTCCCGGTATCGGCGTCGAGCGCCAGCGTCGAGTTGTGGAAGAGGTACTTCTTGTCGTTGCCGTCGAGCGTGAACTTCGGCGCCGGGATGGTGACCGACGTGCCGACGAAGATGGTGTTGGTTTCCGGGTCATAGCTCGGGACCATCCACGTTCCTACGTGCCAGCGCTCGGCCATCGGCACGGCGCCCCACGTTTCGTACCCGAGTTCGCCGGGCAGCGGAATCGTGCGTGCCCGCCACAGCTCCTTGCCGGTCTTGGCGTCGTGCGCGGTGATGATGCAGGCGTCGTTGCCGGCCTGAGGCTGGCACTGGCGGCCCTCGATCACCTTGCCGTTGGCGATGATCGGGCCCGAGCTCGCCGAGGCGCGCGCGGTGGCGTCGAGCACCTTTGTTTCCCACACCAGTGCTCCGGTCCTGGCGTCGATGGCGTACATCTGGTTGTCGGCGCTGCCGTCGATGATCGTCGTGCCCCAGATGGCGATGTTGCGGTTCGTACCGCCGCGGACGCCTTCGGGCAGCTTGCGCCGGTTCTCCCAGATCAGATCGCCGGTCTTGGCGTTGATCGCCTGGATGTAGTCGGCCGGCCCCGGCGCGTACATCACGCCGTCGTAGACGAGCGGGGTGGACTCCATGTTGCCGTTGCCCATGCCGCGGGCCCACGCCATCTTCAGCTTGCCGACGTTGGTCCGATCGATCTGATCGAGCGGGCTGAAGCCCTGGCTGTCGAGCGTGCGCCGCCAGGAGAGCCAGTTCGACGGGCTGGGCTTCCACAGCATCTCGTCGGTGACCGGGACGAAGCCGCGGTTGCCGCCGTTCGGCGGCGGCGTGGACCCCGGTCCAGCCGCGCGTGCCGGCGCCTGCGCCTGAGCGAGCCCGGTGAACGCCATGACCGCAAGTGCCGCTATTGCAACCGTTCGCTTCATCAGAACCCCCTTGTCCGCGAGCCGGCCCGAGACTATCACGCCGGGGTGGGCGGCCGGCGCCCCAGCCAGGCGATCCATCCGCCCGCCAGGAGCGGGGCAGCGCTGGCGATGGCAAAGATCCCTGAGGGGATCACGATCTCGGCGCGAGACATCCCGTGGGCGGGCGAGAGATTGGCGAGGAAGACGATTCCCAGCAGGAGAAACGTCGGGAGCGCGAGGACGCCCTCCACCAGGAGGGCAATCCACAGCCTCGTCGCCGTGGCATCTGTGGCCAGTCGCCACCCGAGGGCGAGCGACAGCAGGCCCGAGAGCAGGGCGGCCCCGTACGAAACCGACACGCTCATGTCCGCGAAGAACAGCGTCCAGAACCGCGGTGTGAGATAGAGAGCGGGCTCGCCGAGCGGGTGAAAGGTTGCTCCAGCGACGGCCAGCAGGCACTGATACACGGCGACGCAGGCGAGGTATTGACCGATACGGCGTCTGCGCGGCCGCAACTGCGCTTCCCAGCGTTCGACGGCATCGGACTCGAGAGTGGCTCGATCGAGCATGCGCGGTTCAGGTCACCAGAACTTCCAGCGTGAGCGCGAGCGCTTGTAGCGGGCGAGCGGAATCGTCTCGGGCTCGATCAGCGAGCCGTCGATCGGGCCCTCGAGGTGATAGCCGAAGAGCGCGGCCAGCGCCGCTTCGCCCAGCTCCAGTGGGTGGAACGGAAAGGGATAGGCGGTCTGGTCTTCGCTGTCGTCCAACGCCGGGTGCCGGCCGGCCCAGTACGGCTCCTCGAACGGCAGCCTGGGGCCGATGTCCTCGAGGATGCCGCTGTCGGGAGACAGGCTCAACGCTCGGACGAGCGTGCCGTTCGTCCACTGGGCGTAGGCGAACCAGTCCACCACGCTGTGCATGGCGTGCAGCGTCACGGTGCCGCGCCCCCCGGCCGCGACGAACGGGGCCGGCAGCTTGGATGGGTAGTCGGCTCCGAACTCTCGTGCCGCCACGACGGAGACGCCAGGGAAGCAGCCGATGCAGATTTCGTTGTCGTCGGGGCAGGTGAACATGAGATTGCCGTCCTCGAGCGGTTCCAGCTTCTCGCCAGGGAACAGCGTCGCGGCGAACCGGGCCGTGGCGTCCCGATTCATGGTGGGACGGGCCAGCAGCGCCTCGCGCGCGCTCCCGTCCGCGTACACGAGCATCCAGGTCTTGGCGCCCATAGGCTGAGCAGGCAGAGTAGGCGGAGTCGATGGAGGAGGCAAGGTAGGATCGGTGCCATGACCTGGTCCCCTGTTCGCCTCCTCCGCCCCCTCGTCTTCGCCGCCGCACTTGCCGCCGCCGCGGTGCCGACGCTGGCGCAGGCGCCGGCGACCGCCCCAGCCCCGGGACGCGAGACGTCGGCGGCCTCGGTCCGGTCGTACCTCGCGGCGCAGCTGATGCCGGTGGATCCCGAGGTCGTGACGGGGACGCTGCCCAACGGGCTGCGCTATTACGTCCGCCCGAACGCGAAACCCGCCCGGCGGATCGAGCTGCGCCTGGTCGTCAAGGCCGGCTCGGTGCTCGAGGATCCCGATCAGCTCGGGCTGGCGCACTTCGTCGAGCACATGGAGTTCGAAGGCACGCAGCACTTCCCGCGTGAAGGCATCAACGCGTTCCTGGCCTCGCTCGGCCTCGGCATCGGTCCCGACGCCAACGCGGAGACGAGCTTCGACGACACGCAATACACGCTGCGCATCCCCGCCGGCTCGCCGCAGGTCCTCGATCGCGCGTTGCTCGTGCTCGAGGACTGGGCGCACGCCGCGACGTTCGACCAGGACGCCATCGATCGCCAGCGCGGCATCGTGCTCTCGGAATGGCGGCTGCATCTCGGCGCGGCCGAACGCACCGGGGACAAGATCCGGAAGGTCCAGCTCGAGGGATCGCGGTACGTCGATCGGCCGCCGATCGGCGACCCGAGCGTGATCGAAAAGGCGCAGCGCGAACAGCTGCTGCGTTTCTATCGCGATTGGTACCGCCCCGATCTGATGGCCGTGATCGTCGTCGGCGACGTGGACCGCGACGCCACGGTCGCCATGATCAAGGCACACTTTTCGTCGCTGACGTCGCCGGCCACGAAGCGCCCGCGGCCGGCGTTCGACGTGCCCGAGCGGCCGGGCACGCGCTACAGCGTGATTGCCGACAAGGAGGCGACGGCCACCGGGGTGGCCATCAGCAACCTGCGCCCGGCGCGTCCCCAGGACACGGTCGGCGGCTACCGCCAGATCATCATGGACCAGCTGTTCGGCGACATGCTCGACGCCCGTCTCGACGAGCTCGATCAGCGCGAGAACCCGCCGTTCCTCCGGGCTGCCGCCGGCCGCCGCCTGTTCGACACGCCGCGGACGAAAGACGAAGTGCTGATGCAGGCGCTGGTGCCCAACGACGGCGTGGTCCGAGGGCTGGACGCGCTGATCACCGAGATCCAGCGGATCGTGCGCTACGGGTTCACCGCCACCGAGCTGGCGCGCGCCAAGCAGGCCATGATGGCCAGCTACGAGCGCAGCGTCACCGAGAGTCCCGACCGCGAGTCGTCGAGCCGCGCCGACGAATACACCAGGAACTTCCTGCAGCGTGAAGCGCTGCCCACCATCTTTCAGGAGCTGGCCTTTCATCGCCGGTTCGTGCCGGAGATCACGCTGGCCGAGATGAACACGCTCGCCGCGCAGTGGTTTCCCGCGCAGAACCGCCTGGTGATCGTGACCGGTCCCGAGGCCGCCGGCGTGACCCTGCCCGATGCGGCGCAGCTGGCCGCCGCGATCCAGACAGCGTCGGCGCGGCCGGTCTCGCGCTATGTGGACGAAGGCGCGACGCAGGCGCTGATGCCGATGCCGCCCGCGAAAGGATCGATCGTGAAGGTGACGCCGCGGCCGGAGGCCGGCATCATCGAGTGGACGCTCTCGAACGGCGCCACGGTCGTGCTCAAGCCCACCACCCTGAAGGAGGATCAGATTCTCTTTCGCGCGTTTGCGCCGGGTGGGACTTCGCTCGCCAGCGACGCGGACTTCATTCCAGCCCGGACGGCGGACTACGTGGTGCCCGCGGGTGGCGCCGGCCTGGTGAGCGACGGCTCGCTCGACAAGGTGCTGAGCGGCCGGGCCGTGGCGGTGACGCCGTTCATCGGCGATACCGACCAGGGCATGACGGGGGGCAGCACGCCGCAGGATCTGGAAACGTTCTTTCAGCTGCTGCACCTGCGCTTTGCGCAGCCGCGCGCCGATCCGGCGGCCTTCTTCGCGCTGTCGGCGCAAGTGCGCGCGCTGGTCGCCAACCGGTCGGCGAGCCCCGACGTCGTCTTCCGGCAGGAGATCAACCAGGCGCTCACCCGGAACAGCCCGCGCCGGTCGCCCGACACGGTGGCCACCGTGTCGCAGTGGGATCTGACCAAGTCGCTCGCCTTCTACAAGGCGCGCTTCGCGGACGCCAGCCGTTTCACGTTCGTCTTCGTCGGCAGCTTCACGCCCGAGATGCTCAAGCCGTTCGTCGAGACCTATCTCGCGAGCCTGCCGGCCACGCACACGAGCGAGACGTGGCGAGACGAGGGCATCACCCCGCCCAGGGGCGTGGTCGAGCGGACGGTCGAGAAGGGGATCGCGCCGAAGAGCCAGGTGGGAATCGTCTTCTCTGGCCCCTTCGCGTACGACGACGCTCACCGGCTGGCACTCCGTGCGATGGTGATGGTGCTGCAAGGGCGGCTGTTCGACACCATCCGGCAGGAGCTTGGCGGCACCTACAGCATTACCGCCGAGCAGCGGACGCAAAAGGTGCCGAGGCCTGAGTACACGATCACCGTCGAATGGGCCTGCGATCCGGCCCGCACCGCCGCGCTGGTACGGCGCGTGTTCGACGAGATCCAGTTCGTGAAGGACACGTCGTTCACGCCGGATCAGGTGCGGCGCCTCCGCGCCGCGCTGCTGCATGACTTCGAGCAGGACAGCCAGGACAACGGCTACCTGCTCAACGAGATCGCACGCCGCTACGCGGACGGCGATGCCGCGCACGTCGCCGCGGCGATCGACCTGCCGGACCAGATTGCGGCGTTGACCGGCGAGGCGATTCAAGAGGCGGCCCGGACCTATCTCGACACCGCGAACTACGTGAAAGTGACGCTGATGCCGGAGAAAAAGTAGGCAGAGAAGGCGGAGAGGGCGGAGAAGGTAGGCGGTGATCGCGCTCATCACAGGACCGACATCCGGAATCGGTCTGCAGATCGCGCGCGAACTCGCGGCTCAGGGAGCTCACCTCGTCCTCGCGTGCCGCGACGCGGCGAAGGGCAGGGCGGTCGCGGACGAGCTGCGACGGCTTGGAGCCCCCGACGTTCAGGTCAGGCAGTTCGACGCGGCGAGCGCGCCGTCGATCGAAGCGCTCGCGCGGTCGTGCGCCGCGGATTTCCGCCGGATCGACGTGCTGGTGAACAATGCCGGTGTGGCCCAGGGGCAGCGGCGAGTCACCAGCGACGGCTTCGAGCTGACGTTCGCCACCAACGTCCTCGGCTACCATCGCCTGTCGCGTGCGCTCCTGCCGCAGCTCCGGGGCAGCGCGCCGGCACGCATCGTCACCGTGGCGTCCACGTTTGCCGGTGACCTCGACCTCGACGATCTCCAGTTCACCAGGCGGCCGTACGACGAGCTGCAGGCCTACGCCCAGTCGAAGGCCTGCAACCGTCTGCTCACGTGGGCGCTGGCGCGGCGCCTGGAGGGGAGCGGCGTGACCGCCAACGCCATGGCGCCGGGATTCGTGCCGCAGACAGGACTGGCCCGCGGCCTGTCGCCGGACCTGCAGCGAGCGTACGCCGGCCGCACCGGTCGCAGTCTGCAAGAGGGCGCCGATACCGCAGTGTGGCTGGCAAGCAGTGACGACGTCACGGGCGTGAACGGACGCTTCTTCTACGATCGGCGTGAACGCCTCTGCGAGTTCCGCGGCACGGCGCTCGAAGAGCGCCTGTGGCGGCTCGTCACCCCGGAGGGCGACGACGCATGATGCGGCAGCGCACCATCCAGAGCGCCGGCTTCCTGTTCCTGCTGGTCGTCGTCACGCTCGCCTTCGGCTATCTCGTGTCCAACTTCGTCGCGCCCGTCTTCTGGGCGGCGGTGCTGGCCATCGTGTTCCGGCCGGTCGAACGCCGGCTCTTTGCCTACTTCGAGCAGAAGCGTCCGAACTCGTCGGCCGCGTTGACGCTGATTCTGGTGATCGTGCTGGTGTTCGTGCCGCTCGGGTTCGTCGCCGTCGCGGTGTCGCGCGAAGCTGTCGGCCTCTACCAGCGCTTCACCGCGGGCGAGCTGGCCGTCTCCGACGCGATGGACCGCTGGGTGCCGGCGCTGGTGCGGTTCGGCGCGCGGATCGGCATCACGCCGGCCACCGTGCGCAGCAACGTCGCCGACGCCGCGGCCTCCACCGGGCAGTTCCTCGCCTCGGGGGCGCTGGCCTTCGGGCAGAACGCGATCAAGGCGGCGGGGCAGTTCGGCCTGATGGTCTACGTGCTCTTCTTCTTCCTGCGCGACGGCGATCAGCTGCTGCGCCAGATTGCCCGCGCGCTGCCGCTTGGCGACGCGCGCGAGCGCGCGCTGTTCGAGCGTTTCACCGCCGTCACGCGCGCCACGCTCAAGGGCACGCTGGTGGTCGGCGCCGTGCAGGGCACGCTGGGCGGCGTGTTCTTCGCCCTGCTCGGGCTCGACGCTCCGGCGTTCTGGGGCGTGATGATGACGGCGTGCTCGCTCATCCCGGTGATCGGGCCGACCACCATCTGGCTGCCCGCGTCGATCATCCTGCTGCTCAGCGGATCGATCGCGAAAGGGATCACCCTGCTCGCGCTCGGCACCTTCGGGATTGCGCTCGTCGACAACCTGTTGCGTCCGATTCTCGTCGGCCGCGAGACGCGGATGCCCGACTACGTGGTGCTGCTCTCCACGCTCGGCGGTCTCACGCTCTTCGGGTTGTCAGGGTTCATCGCGGGCCCGGCCATCGCGGCGCTCTTCATCACCGCCTGGGACATGTTCGCGCGCGAGTACTCTCCGTCAGACCGCAACACAAAAGGGGCTGAGGGGCTGGGGGGCTGAGGGGCTGGGGAGTTCTCCCTCGCCCCCTAGCCCCCTCCGTGCTCTACAGCCCAGTTAGATTGCAAGACACGGATGCGTTTTCTGCTCCCGGTTCTCCGACTCGGCCCTACGCCCGGCGCCATGAATTTGGCGTGATTGCTCGATCCTGCTGATAACTGAGCAGATCGCCATCCCCTCCTGACTGCATTGTTCCGGTACGGCCGTTGCCTCTAACGTCGGCCGATGCTGGACGTGCAGCCGGCTCATCTACACACGCAATACATGACCAGCGCCGTGGCCGAGGTGGAGGGGCGCGTGCTGATCGTGTCGAACCGCCTGCCGGTTACGGTGCAGGAGTCTGGCGGAGGCGTCGAGGTGGTGCCTTCGGCGGGCGGGCTCGCCAGTGGACTGCGCGGCTACTACCAGTCCGCCTCGGCCATGTGGATCGGCTGGCCCGGACCGCTGTCGCCCGGCGCCGCGCGCGCGGGGCGCCGGAGCCTCGAAGACACACTCTCCTCGCACAACCTGCGGCTGGTCGACCTGGATCAGCGCGATGTCGAGGGCTACTACGACGGGTTCTCGAACGCCGTCATCTGGCCGCTCTTCCACTACCTGCTCGATCGCATGCCGCTGCGGAGCCAGAACTGGGACGCCTACCGGCGCGTCAACCAGCGTTTTGCGGACGCCGTCGTGGACGAAATGCGGCCGGGCGACGTGGTGTGGGTGCACGACTACCATCTGATGCTGGTGCCGGGGCTGGTGCGCGAGCGGCGGCCCGACGCGCGCATCGGGTTCTTCCTCCACATTCCGTTTCCGTCGCCCGAGGTCTTCCGCATCCTGCCGTGGCGGCGCGAGCTGCTGATGGGCGTGCTCGGGGCGGATCTCGCCGGCTTCCACACGCCGTCCTACGTGCGGCACTTCGCCACGGCGGTGCGCGCGCAGTGCGGGCTCGACACGGCGCCCGACCGCGTCCGAGTGGACGGCCGCACCGTGCGCCTCGGGCACTTTCCGATGGGGCCGGACGTCGAGCAGTTCCAACGCCTGACGCGCGCGCCCGGCGTGCAGGAGGAGACGGCGCGGATCCGTGAGGAGTCGCGCGGACGCTTTCTCTTCCTGGGCGTCGATCGGCTCGACTACACCAAGGGCATTCCGCGGCGGTTGATCGCCTTCGAGCGGCTGCTGCAGCGCGACCCGAGCCTGCGCGACAAGGTGCGGCTGATTCAGCTCGCGGTGCCCTCACGCGAGGGCGTGCGCGAGTACGCGAGCTTCCGCAAGCAGGTCGAGGAGCTGGTGGGGCGCATCAACGGCGCGGTGGGAACGCTCGACTCGGTGCCGATCCACTACCTGCACCGGGCGATTACGCCGGAGCAGCTGACCGCGCTGTACTGCGCGGCCGACGCCATGCTGGTGACGCCGCTGCGTGACGGCATGAATCTCGTGGCGAAGGAGTACATCGCGGCGCGCGCCGACGAAGACGGGGTGCTCCTGCTGAGCGAGTTCGCCGGCGCCGCCGAGGAGCTGGGCGAGGCCGTCATCATCAACCCGTACGACGAAAACGGGATGGCCGACAGCATGGCCCACGCCATGGCGATGGGCCAGGCCGAGCGTACCGCCCGCATGCGGGCGCTGCGCCGCCGCGTGCTCACGCACCCGGTCGGCGACTGGGCGCACCGCTTTCTCGCGGCGGTGACCGAAGCCGCCGACTCGCGCGGCGGCCCGCAGCCTCTCACCGACCCGAACGAGATCGAAGGGCTGATGCGGCGCGTCACGAGCGCCGCGCGCGTCGTGCTCGTGCTCGACTACGACGGGACGCTGGTGGGCCTGCGCGAGATGCCCGAGCTGGCCATGCCGGACGCCGGACTGCTCGGCCTGCTCACCGTGCTGTCCACGACGTGCGACGTGCACCTCGCCAGCGGCCGCCCGCACGAGGTGATCGACGGCTGGTTCGGCAACCTGCCGATCGGCCTGTGGGCCGAGCACGGGCTGTGGCACCGGCCCGCACCCGGCGAGCCGTGGAAGAAGCGCGCCGAAGTGCCCACCGACTGGATGCCGGCCATCCGGGCGCGCATGGAGGAGTTCGTGGCCCGCGCACCCGGCGCGCGGCTCGAGGAGAAGTCGGCCTCGCTGGCCTGGCACTACCGCCTCGTCGATCCCGCCACCGGCGAGGCGCAGGCCGCCGCGCTCAAGCGCGCGCTCGAACAGCTCGTCGCCGGCCGGGTCATCGAGGTGATCGAAGGGCACAAGGTGATCGAGGTGCGCCAGGCGGCGGTGGACAAGGGGTCGGTGGTCCGCGAGATCGTGGCGCGCGCGCCCGAGGGCTCGCTGGTCGTGGCGATCGGCGACGACCGGACCGACGAGGACATGTTCGCAGCGCTCCCCCCAGGCGGCGTGGCGATTCGCGTTGGCGCCGGCGATTCGGCGGCGCCCTATCGACTCGACTCGCCGACCGCGGTGCGGGCGCTCCTCGGGGCGCTCACGTGACGGCCGGCGACCCACTCTGGTTCAAGGACGCCGTCATCTATCAGCTCCACGTCAAGACCTTCTTAGACAGCGACGGGGACGGCGTGGGCGATTTTCGCGGGCTCACGAGCCGGCTCGACTACCTCGAGGCGCTCGGCGTCAACACGCTGTGGCTGCTGCCCACCTTCCCGTCGCCGTTCCGCGACGACGGCTACGACATCGCCGACTACTACAGCATCCACCCGATGTACGGGACGATGGAGGACTTCCAGGCCTTCCTCGCCGCGGCGCACGAGCGCAAGCTCCGCGTCGTCACCGAGCTGGTGCTGAACCACACCTCCGACAAGCATCCGTGGTTCGTGGAGGCGCGCAGCTCGCGCGACAACCCGCGCCGCGACTGGTACGTGTGGAGCGACACCGACGACAAGTACCGCGGCGTCCGCGTGATTTTCATCGACACCGAGACGTCCAACTGGGCCTGGGACCCGGTCTCGAAGCAGTACTACTGGCACCGTTTCTTCAGCCACCAGCCCGATCTCAACTACGACAATCCCGCGGTGCGCGAGGAGATGTGGCGGGTGATGCAGTTCTGGGCCCAGCTCGGCGTGGATGGCTTCCGCGTGGACGCGGTGCCGTATCTGGTCGAGCGCGAGGGCACCACCTGCGAGGGCATGCCCGAGACCCACGAGGTGATCAAGTTCCTGCGCGCGCGCCTCGACACGCACTTTCCCGGACGGATGCTGCTGGCCGAAGCCAACCAGGTGCCCGAGCTCGTGCGGCCGTACTTCGGCGACGGCGACGAGTTCCACATGGCGTTCCACTTCCCGCTGATGACGCGCATGTTCATGGCGACGAGGCTGGAGGATCGCGGGCCGCTCACCGACATCATTCGCCGCACGCCGACGCTGCCCGAGAACTGCCAGTGGGCGGTGTTCCTGCGCAACCACGACGAGCTGACCCTCGAGATGGTGACCCCCGAAGAGCGCGAGTTCATGTACGACGAGTACGCCCGCGACCCGGTGGCGCGGCTCAACCTCGGCATCCGCCGCCGCCTCGCGCCGCTGCTCGACGGCGACCGCCGGCGCATCGAGCTGATGAACGGCCTGCTGATGTCGCTGCCCGGCAGTCCGATCGTCTACTACGGCGACGAGATCGGGATGGGCGACAACGTCTACCTGGGCGACCGCAACGGTGTCCGCACGCCGATGCAGTGGAGCGGCGGCTGGAACGGCGGGTTCTCGAGCGCGGATCCGGAGCGCCTCGCCTTCGCGATGATCTCCAACCCCGTCTACGGCTATCAGGCGGTCAACGTGCTCGCACAGGAGCGGAGCAGCCACACGCTGCTCAACTGGATGCGGCGGCTCATTCGCGTGCGACAGTCCACGCGCGTGTTCAGCCGTGGCACCCTGACCCTTCTGGAGCCGCCGAATCAGCGGGTGCTCGCCTACGTGCGCGCGTTCGAGAAGGAACAGGTGCTGGTGGTCAACAACCTGTCCGGCACCGTGCAGGCGGTGGAGCTCGATCTCTCGCAGCTCGCCGGCGCCATCCCGGTGGAGATGTTCGGCCAGAGCCTGTTTCCGCGCATCGGGACGCAACCGTACCTGCTGACGCTCGGGCCGCACGCGTTCTACTGGTTCCGGCTGCGCCGCCTCTAGGACCGCGACCGTGGCGGACGAGAGCCTCCTGTCGGACGACCTGCTGCGGCAGCTGATGGCCACCGGCCACGTGGACATCCTGATCGGCGTCCCCACGCTCAACAACGCCGCCACGGTGGTGGACGTGGTCCGCGCGGCGCAGCACGGCATCGCCACGTACTTTCCGCGCGCGCGGGCGCTCATCTTCAATGCCGACAGCGGGTCCGACGACGGCACGCCCACGCTCGTCCGCGACGCCACGACCGACGACACCGGCACTGTCAGCGCCTCGCGGCCGTTGCGCACGACGAACCGGATCACGACGCCGTATCACGGCCTGCCCGGCAAGGGGAGCGCCATGCGAGTGATCTTCGCGGCGGCCGATCTGCTGTCGGCCGACGCCGTCGTCACGCTCGATCCCAACGTGACGAGCGTCATGCCCGAGTGGATCCCGGCGCTCGCCGCTCCGGTGCGCGATGGACGCGCCGACCTCGTGGCGCCCCGCTATCCGCGCGCGGCCGCCGACGCGCCGCTCGTGACGCAGCTGGTCCGCCCCCTCGTGCGCGCCGCCTACGGCTGGACGTTGTCCGAGCCGCTGATGGGGGAGTTCGGCTGTTCACGACCCTTTGCCTCGCACTGTCTCGAACTGTCGGGGATCGGCACCGGCGCCACCCCAGAGGGCGTGGATCTCTGGATGGTTGCCGAGGCGCTGGTGAAGGGCTTCCGCCCCGCGCAGGCCGCGCTCGGCCCGAGGTTGCTCGGAGCCTCGCGGAAGCGGCCCGCCCTGCCCGACGTCTTCCAGCAGGTGATGGACGCGGTGTGCGCGTGTCTCGAGTTGCACGACAGCTACTGGCTCCCGCGCGGTGCGGCCGACCCGGTGCCGTGCTTCGGCACGTTGAACCCGGCCGTCGAGCCGGGGCCGCGTCCCGACGTGGCCGCCATGGCCGAGACCTTCGCACGCGACGTCGCCGCGCTGCACCCGTTGCTCACGACCATCCTCACCGGGCCGACCCTGGCCCGTCTGACGGCGGCGGCCGCCACGCCCGCCCAGCTGGTCTACGACGACGACCTGTGGGCGGACACGGTGTTCGAGTTCCTGCTCGCCTATCACCGCGCGGTGATGACCCGCGAGCACGTCACGCGGACGTTGTTACCGCTTTACCTCGGCCGGACGGCGGCGTTCCTGATGCGGCACGCGTCGTCGGACCAGGCCACCGTGGACGCCGCGTTCGAATCGCTCTGTCTGGCATTCGAGCGCGCCAAGCCGTCCGCGGCGGCGCAGTGGACGAAAGCATGAGGGCACGGACATGACTCAAATGATCGCGGACGCGGTGCGGCAGGCGAGCGTGAACTTCATGGACTCGGTGGCCGTGCTGCTGCCGCGCATCCTGATCACGGCGAGCATCGTCGCCGTCGGCTGGATCATCGCCTGGGCGCTCAAATGGGCGGTCCGCTGGATTCTGATCTGGCTGCGGTTCAATCACGGCTGCGACCGCATCGGCGTGGGCGCCGTGCTCAAGACGGCCGACTTGCCGCCGGCCGATCACCTGGTGAGCCTGATCGTCTTCTGGCTGGTGTGGGTGGGCTTCCTGCTCTCCGGCGTGGACGTCCTCGGCTTCTCCGCCCTCGAGGGGATGGTGCGGAGCTTCGCGCAGTTCGTGCCGCGCCTGCTCGTCGCCCTCGTGATCGTCGTGCTGGGCTTCGTGGTGGCCAACTTCGCCTGGCGCGCGACGCTCATTGCCGCGGTGAACGCGCGGGTGCCGTCGCCGCGCGTCGTAAGCGGCGCGGTGCGCGCCCTGGTGCTCATCCTCGCCGGCGCCATGGCGCTCGATCAGATCGCGCTCGCGCGCACGATCGTGCTCACCGCGTTTGCGATCGCCTTCGGGGCGGTGATGCTGGGACTGGCGATCGCGTTTGGGGTCGGCGGCGGCGGCATTGCCCGCCGCATCCTCGACCACTGGTTCCCCGAGCGCCCGCAGGCGACAGAGCCAGAGGAGGAGTTCCGGCACTTGTAGGCCAGGTAGGCCAGGTAGGCCGGGTGGGCCAGGTGGGTAAGAACTCTTCTACGACGGATTGTCCAACCCCGCGGCGCGCGCGGTGGACGGCTCGATGAAGGCGAACGTAATCGCGACGCCGACGGCGAGCGCGAGCAGCACCACGTCGAGCGACGACTGTGCGGCCACGAGGCCGGCGCCGACCACGAGCGAGACGACCAGCATGACGTCGGCGAGACGGATGAACGGTGCCGAGCGGCGCCGCGCCCACGCCAGCTCCGACGCGTGCTGCCGCGACATGAACCACAGGTGCAGCCGCAGCATGCTCGCCGCGATTGCGGCGACGGCGGTGGCCACGAAGAAGCTCCGTCCTTCGAGCCCGCCAATCTGCCCCCGCGCGAACCACGCGGGCACGAGCATCACGGCGTAGGACACAGCCGCCGCGCCCTGGTGGAACTCCCACCAGTAGCGCGCCGAGCGCACGCGGACGGCATCCGCGGTGCCGGTGGCCAGGCTCTCGAGCACCGCCACGAGCTCGCCCGCGGTCGCGTAGCGTCGGCCTGGATCGGGCTCGCGGGCGCGATCGGCGACGCGCTGCAGCGCCGGTTCCGCCGGCGTGATCGGCCCCGCCACGACCGGATGCCGTCCCGACAGCATCTCCGCGACGATGACGCCGAAGGCGAAGATGTCGGTGCGCGCGTCGGGCGTGCCGCCCATCAGCTGCTCGGGCGCCATGTAGGCGGGCGTGCCGATCATCGCGCCCTCGCGCGTGAGCTTGGCGTGGTGCGTGCCGGTCGGGTGCTCCAGCCACGCGATCCCGAAGTCGACGATCTTGGCGGTGCCGCCGGTGCCCACCACGATGTTCTCGGGCTTGAGATCGCGGTGGATGACGCCGGCGTCGTGCGCGGCGCGCAGTCCCCGCGCCACGTGGAGCGCGATGTGCCGCGCGGTGGCGACATCGATCGGGCCGTCGTCGATCACGGCGCGCAGGGTGCGGCCGTCAAGGTATTCCGACGCCAGCAGCAGGTGCCCCTCGACCTCCTCGAGCGAATACACGGTGGCCACCGCCGGGTCGGTGATGGTGGCCGCCGCGCGCGCTTCGCGCTTCAACCGTTCGCGGAGCTCCGGGTTGTCCGCGAGTGACGCCGGCAGCGACTTCAGCGCCACGTTGCGGTGCAACCGCCGGTCGGTGGCCAGATACACGACGCCCATGCCGCCGCGCCCGATGGCGCGGACGATCTCGTACTCGCCCACGCGGTCGCCCGCGCGCCAGCCGGCACCGTCGATGTCGCCGGCGGGAGGCACGGCGAGCGCCACGTCTTCCGGTTCGACCTGCGCGGGCTGATCGAGGAACCCGCCGAGGGAATCGAAGGAACGCAGGAGCCGCTCGACGTCGGCCAGCAGCGCCGCGTCGCTGCCGCACTCCTGACGCAGCCAGCCCCCGCGCGCCTCGGGCGGCTGTTCGAGCGCGCCGTTGAAGACGGCCTTGATCTGACTCCAGCGTTGAGGAGTCATTCCAGCCCCTCGAGCGCCTGCTTGAGCCACGCGCGCGCCATTGCCCACTGCCGCTTGACGGTGGCCGGCGAGACCCCGACCGCTTCGGCTGTCTCCTCGACGGTGAGCCCGCCAAAGTAGCGGAGCTCCACGACCTGCGCGGCTTCGGGGTCGAACGCAGCCAGGCGCGTCAGCGCCTCGTCGAGCGCGAGCATGTCGACGTCGCCGGGACGGTCGGGATCGACGCGTTCGAATTCAGGCCGAATGGCCGACGGCGGCGCGCTGATGTCGTTCAGCGTCACCTGATGGCCGCCGGCGTCGCGCTTGGACGCGCGCTTGGCGCGGGCGCGCTGCACCAGGATCTGCCGCATCGACAGCGCGGCAATGGCCAGGAAGTGGGTGCGGTTCTGGAACTCGCGCGTGCGTTCGGCCGCCATCCGCACGAAGGCTTCGTTGACGAGCCCGGTGGCCTGCAACGTCTGGCCGGGCCGCTCGCGGCCCATGTAGCGGGCCGCGATGCGGCGCAGCTCGTCGTAGACGAGCGGCATCAGCTCGTGGTGAGCTTTCATGATGTCGCCAGACTCGAGGCGAAGCCTCGCAGCCTAGGTGCGCGTGATCTTAATGGAGTTGATGACGACGTCCTTCACCGGACGATCCTGACGGCCGGTTTGGGTCGTGCCGATACGCTGCACCACGTCCATGCCGCCGGTGACCTCGCCGAAGACGGAGTGGCGGTTGTCCAGGTGCGGGGTCGGACCCAGCGTGATGAAGAACTGGCTGCCGTTGGTGTTGGGTCCGGCGTTGGCCATCGACAGGATACCCGCCTTGCTGTGGCGCAGGGCCGGATGGAATTCGTCCTTGAAGTTGTACCCGGGGCCGCCGATGCCCTGGCCGAGCGGATCGCCGCCCTGGATCATGAAGCCCTTGATCACCCGGTGAAAGATGATGCCGTCGTAGAACGGCGTGTTGGTCATCTTCTGCCGGGTACCCGGATGCGTCCACTCCTTGGTCCCCTCTGCGAGGCCCACGAAATTGGCCACCGTCTCGGGCGCCTCCTGATCGAACAGGCGTATCGTGAAGCTGCCTTCAGTCGTTGCGAACTCAGCGTGAACTGGCACTCTGGACCCTCCAGCCCCCTATCGTACTCGGTACAATGCATCGATGAGCCCAAGGCGTGCCGAGGCACGGGCGCTCGGTGCGGTAGCGGAGGGGCTGAGCGACGATCCATTCGCGGTGCTCGGCCGTCATCCCGCGCCGGTGGGACACCCTCCCGGCGCGATCATTCGCACGCTGCAGCCGGCGGCCGAGGCGGTCGAGGTCGTGGCCGGCGAGCGCGTCATCCCGATGGAACGCCGGCGTTCCGAAGGGCTCTTCGTCGCAGAGGTCCCGTGGGACGGGCCGCTCGAGGCGCTCGCCTACACCCTGCGGGTCCATGAGGGGAGCGGCGTCCGCGACGTCCTCGATCCCTATCAGTTCGGCCCACTCCTGACCGACTTCGATCTGCACCTCTTCTCCGAAGGGCGGCACTTCCGGGCGTGGGAAGCGCTCGGCTCGCGGCGCCGGACCGTCGGCGCCGTCGAAGGCGTGCACTTCGCCGTGTGGGCGCCGAACGCGCAGCGCGTCAGCGTCATCGGCGACTTCAACCGCTGGGATGGCCGCGTCCACGTCATGCGGCGCCTCGTACCCTCCGGCGTCTGGGAGATCTTCATCCCCGGTCTCGCCGACGGCGCCCGCTACAAGTACGAGGTGCGCACACGCGACGGGCAGCTGCTCGCCAAGGCGGACCCGTACGCGCGAGAGCTCGAAACGCCCCCCCACACCGCCTCGATCGTGTCGAGCGGCGGCACCTACCAATGGGGCGACGGCGACTGGATGCGGACGCGCGAGTCGCTCGGTGAGTGGCGCGAGCGGCCGATGTCGATCTACGAAGTGCACCTGGGCTCGTGGCGGCGACGTGAGGGCGAGCCCCAGTTCAGCCTGTCGTATCGCGAGCTGGCGGCCACGCTGATCCCCTACGCGCGCGACATGGGCTACACGCACATCGAGCTGCTGCCGGTGATGGAGCACCCGTTCTTCGGGTCCTGGGGCTATCAGGTCGTGGGCTTCTACGCGCCGTCGAGCCGGTTCGGCACGCCCGACGACTTCCGCTACTTCGTGGACCAGTGCCACCAGCACGGGCTCGGCGTGATCCTCGACTGGGTGCCGGGGCACTTTCCCAAGGACGGGCACGGGCTCGTGCGCTTCGACGGCACCGCGCTCTACGAGCACGAGGATCCGCGCCGCGGCGAGCACCGCGAGTGGGGGACGCTGGTCTTCAACTACGGACGCGACGAAGTCCGCACGTTCCTCCTCAGCAACGCGCTCTACTGGCTCGAGGAGTTCCACGCCGACGGGCTGCGCGTGGACGCGGTGGCGTCGATGCTGTATCTCGACTACTCGCGGCGCGAAGGGGAGTGGCTGCCCAACGAGCGCGGCGGCCGCGAGAACCTCGAGGCCGTGGAGTTCCTCAAGCAGTTGAACGTCGTGACGCACGGACGCCAGCCCGGCACGATCACGGTGGCCGAGGAGTCCACGTCCTGGCCGGCGGTGAGTCGCCCGACGTTCGACGGCGGCCTCGGCTTCACCTACAAGTGGAACATGGGCTGGATGCACGACATGCTCGCCTACATGCGCGAGGATGCCGTGCACCGCCGCTGGCATCACGGTCAGATCACGTTCTCGATGCTGTATGCGTTCACCGAGAACTTCGTGCTGCCGTTCTCGCACGACGAGGTCGTCTACGGCAAGCGGTCGATGCTGGAGAAGATGCCGGGCGACCCGTGGCAGAAGCACGCGTCGCTGCGCGCGCTCTACGGGTACCTGTTCGCGCATCCCGGCAAGAAGCTGATGTTCATGGGCGCCGAGTTCGGCCAGCGCCACGAGTGGAACCACGACACCAGCCTCGACTGGGGAGAGCTCGACGACGCGAAGCACCAGGGGCTGCAGCGCTGGGTCCGCGATCTCAACGCGGTGTACCGTCACGAGCCGTCGTTGCATCAGGTGGACTTCGACGGCAGCGGCTTCAGCTGGATCGACTGTCACGACGCCGAACACAGCGTGGTGTCGCTGCTGCGGCGGGCGCGCAACGGAATGGACTTCACCGTCGCCGTGGCCAACTTCACGCCGGTGCCGCGCGCCGGCTACGTGGTGGGTGTGCCCGCCACCGGCACCTATCGGGAGCTCCTCAACAGCGACGCGAGCGTCTACGGCGGTACCGATGTGGGGAACGGCGGCCTCATTGCCGCCGACGGCCCCCCGGCGCACGGGTTCGACGTCTCGCTGCGGCTCACCGTACCGCCGCTCGGCTTCCTGCTGCTCAAGAAGAACTGATTCACGCGTTTGACATCCTCGTGACCATCGAGGATTCTCGGGTCGGTACACCGCGGCCGCAGGCCCATGTCACCGACCCCGTCGGACTCCACGGCGCCGCCTCTGTCGCGCCCCGCGCGTTTCGTGCGGGGCGCCAGCCTCATCAATGTGATCGTTGGCTCGGCCGTATTCTCGGGCTGGCTGCTCGATGTCGGCTGGATCAAGAGCTTCGTGTCCGGCACGACGACGATGAAGGCCAACACCGCCGTCCTGTTCTGTGTCGGCGGTGTGGCGCTGTGGCTGGCGGCCGGCCGGTACGAACGGCGAGCCGTGCGCACCCTGGCCGCGATCATGCTCGTCGTGGCAGTCCTCACGCTGGGAGAGCAGGCATCCGGCATCGACCTGGGGCTCGATCAGCTGCTGGTGGCAGACAGGGCGCCGGTGCCGCCGACGGCGGCGCCGGGCCGCATGGGCATCAACACGGCCATCGGCTTCGTGCTGACCGGCCTCGCCCTGATGCTGTCACAACGGAGGCCCGGCCCTTCGCGCCGGCTCTCGCAGTGGCTGGGGCTCGCAGGCGCCGCGCTCGGCGGCGTCAGCCTGATTGGCTATGCCTACTCCGTGCACGCGTCGTACGGCCTGACGGTCTACACGCAGATGGCGGTGCATACCGCCGTGCTGCTCGCGCTGCTCGGTCTGGGGGCGCTGTTCATCCACGAGCGCGACGGGATTGCGGGCGTCGTGACCAGCGCCGGCCCTGGCGGGCAGTTCATCCGATCGGTGATGCCGTACCTGCTCTTCGGTCCGTTCATCATGGGATGGCTGCGACTCGAAGGGCAGGAACTGGGTCTCTATGGCACCGAGTTCGGCGTCGCGATCCTGGTCGTGGCGAGCACCACCTCGCTTGCCGCCGTGCTGATGCTCTATGCCTCGAAGATCGACCGTGCCGATGCGTCGGCCCGGGTGGCCGAACAGGAGGCCCGCGCCGCCGACGAGCGATTCCGGGTGGCGGTGTCGGCCGCACGGATCGGCGTGTGGGAGACGGACCTGGCGACCAGCCGCATCATCGGCTCCGGCATCTTCACCGAGATGATCGGCCTCCCGCCCGGGACGGTGACCGCGACCCGTGACGAGCTGGCCCGGCTGGTACATCCCGACGACCGGGCCACCCTGGTCGAGGCGCAGGCGCGGGTGCTGGAATCGAACCACGAAGAGCGGGAACTTCGCGTCATCTGGCCCAACGGTTCCGTCCACTGGCTCTACATGCGCGCCCACCTGTCACGGGGAGCGGACGGCAGGCCCGAGCGCCTGCTCGGCGCGGCGATCGACATCACCGATCGCAAGGAGCTCGAGAACAGCCTCCGCCAGGCGCAGAAGCTCGAAGCGGTGGGCCAGCTCGCCGGCGGCGTGGCCCACGACTTCAACAACGTCCTGACGGCGGTCATCGGCTACAGCGACCTGTTGTTGTCGGACACGCCGCGAGGCACACCGCTCCACGACGGACTCTCGGAGATCGGCAAGGCCGGGCATCGCGCCTCGCAGATCACGCGTCAGCTGCTCGCGTTCAGCCGCAAACAGATCCTGGTGCCCCGTGTACTCGACGTGAACGCGTTGATCCTGGAGCTGGAAAAGCTGCTGCGGCGCGTCGTGTTCGAGGACATCCGGATCGTGACGCGGCTGGCGCCCGACGTCGGCCGCATCAAGACCGATCCGACGCAGATCGAGCAGGTGCTCGTGAACCTGACGGTCAACGCGCGCGACGCGATGCCGAAGGGCGGCACGCTGACCATCGAGACGTCGAACGCCACGCTCGACGGTCACTTTCCGCCGCGGCAGGAACCGGTCGTGCCGGGCGACTACGTGCTGCTCTCGGTCAACGACACCGGCGTCGGCATGGACCGGATGACGCAGGAACGGCTGTTCGAGCCGTTCTTCACGACCAAGGGCGTGGGCAAGGGCACCGGCCTGGGGCTGGCCACGGTGTACGGCGTAGTGACGCAGAGCGGCGGGTACATCTGGGTGTACAGCGAGCCGGACCACGGCACGACCTTCAAGATCTACCTGCCGCGTGTCTACGACAACGCGGATGCGGTGACCTGGGCAGGGGGCGTGCCGGCGCCGCGCGGCGGGTCCGAGACGATCCTCCTGGTGGAAGACGAAAACGCCGTGCGCCAGCTGGCGCGGCGGGTGCTCGCGGGCGCCGGCTATCGCATCGTGGAGGCCAACGGACCGCGGGAAGCGCTGGCCGCGGCGCGCGACGTGCGTGACCCGATCGACCTGCTGCTCAGCGACGTGGTGATGCCCGGCAGCGGCGACGTGTCGCTCTACGAGGAGCTGGCCGCCGAGCGGCCGTCGTTGCGCGTGCTCTACATGTCCGGATATGCCGACGACACCATGGTGCAGCGCGGCTGGCTCTCCGCCGACGCGCCTTATCTGCCGAAGCCGTTCACCGCGCACGAGCTGGTGCAGAAGGTGCGCGAGGTGCTGGATCACCCGCTTTCGTAGGGCCGGGTCTTCAGACCCGGCCGACCAGCACCTGCTCGACCGCGTCGCGCGTCGGCACGCCGCCGATCGCGCCGGCCTTCGTGCAGCTGAGCGCGGCCGCGGCGTTGGCAAATCGGAGGACCGCATCGGGGGCGAGGCCGCGGAGCAACGCCGCGATGAAGGCGCCGCGGAACACGTCGCCGGCGCCGGTCGTGTCCACCACGTCCACGCGCAACGCCGGCACCCGGTAGACGCGGTCGCCCTCGAGCAGCAACGCGCCCTGCGCGCCCATCGTCACGCATCGCAGCCGCGCGTGCGGCGCGTCGAGGCGCCGGAGCGCCTGCTCCGGATCGTGCTCGCCAGTGATCGCCTCCGGCAGCCCCTGCGCCAGGATCGGGACGGTCAGTTCGCGCAGCAGCTCACCCGTGCGCGCGCCGACCGATTCGAGGTCGCACGTCACGTGCGCGCCGGCTTCACGGGCCAGGCGCGCGGCGGCGATCGAGGCGGCTTCGTCCACCCCGTCCACGTGCACGGCGCGCGCGTGCGTCAACGCCGAGCGGGGCAGCTTCTCCGGGTCGAGGGCCAGACCGGCGTCGCGGTGCCCCATCACCACCCGATCGCCGTTGCGTTCGTCCACGAGGACCACCGCCGAGCGGTTCGGCACCGGCCGCACCACGCTGTCGCCGAGGTCGAGCCCGCGCGCGGCCAGCGTCCGCCGCAGCCGCTCGCCGTCCTCGTCCGAGCCGAAGGCGCCGATGTAGCTGGCTCGCAGCCCCATCGCGATGCACGTGCAGAGCGTGGTGACCACCTGCCCGCCCGGCTCGTGCGTCGACGAGCGGATCTCCAGTTTGGTCGCGTTCGCCAGCGATGGGATCTCCGGCAGGCGCAGCAGGTGATCGACGGAGTTCTCGCCGAGGCCGACGACGTCCCACCAGATCTCGCTCATGAGGGCGGAGCCTCGCGAGCGCGGCTCAGTTCGTAGAGGGCCACGCCGGCGGCCATCGCGACGTTGAGCGAGTCCACCGCGGTGGTGGTGGGAATCCGCGCCAGGTGCGTGCAGGCGCCGAGTGCGCCGCTGGTCAGCCCCTCGCCTTCGTGCCCGAGCACCACCACCACGCGGTTCGCGTGCGTTACGGCGACGACGTCCTGCAGCGACGGCACCGCGGGCGCGGGCGTGAGGCCCACCACCGTCCAACCTTCGCCCTTCAGAGCATCGATCGTCGCGGGCAAGGCCACGCCGTCGGCGAAGGGGACTTCGAGCGTCGCCCCCATCGAGGTGCGCACGGCTTTGCGATAGAGCGGATCGGCGCAGGCCTCGTCGAGGAGCACGCCCCCGGCGGCAAACGCCGCGGCGGCGCGGAAGATCGCCCCGACGTTGTCGGCGTCGCCTACGCGCTCGAGCGCGACGAGCCGGCGCGCCCCGCGCGCCAGCGTCTCCCAGGAGACCGGGGCCGGACGCTCACCGATGGCCAGGCACCCGCGATGGATGTTGAAGCCCGCGACGTCGTTCATCAGGGCCTGCGGCACCACGTAGACAGGGAGATCGGGCCGCGCGCCAATCAGGTCTTCCAGCGCCGAGAACGCCTGGATCGTGACCATGACCGACCGGGTGGCGAAGCGCGACTCGAGCAGCCGGCGGACGACCAGGCGCCCCTCCGCCACGAAGGTGCCGTCGCTCCTGGCCAGCCGGTCGGGGATGGCGCGATAGTCGGTGAACCGCGCGTCGCCCGCATCGTCTATGGACAGGACAGGCACAGCGGTCATGGTAGTCCGTCAAATCACTGGGACGAATGGTGGGACCAACGGCAGGGCCCGAGGGATCGGTCTTGACGTGCCGTCGGTCCTTGCCGATAGTGCCCCTATGCCCCGGTTCGGGAGCCGCCGCGCGCTGCTCGTCATCTTTCTCGGCGCCACGATGCTCGGGGTGTTTTCGGCCATCCAGGCCTACAACTACGTCGCGCTCTTCAGCGAGAAGCCTCAGCCGATCGAGATCCTGCTGGGTCTCAACATGTCGTACTGGTACGCGTGGGCGATTCTGGCGCCCTTCGTGCTGTGGCTGGCGCGCAACTATCGGTTCGAACGGCTCAAGTGGACGCGTGCGCTCGTCGTCCACGTGCCCGCGGTCTTCGTCGTCACCTTCGCCCACGCGATGCTGCTGGGCGCCGGGCGCGTGGCGACGATGCACTTCCTGGCCGGGCGGGACGTGGAATGGTGGCTGGGCGTCCGCGAGCGCTACTTCCTGTATTTCGACTGGGAGATGATGACCTACTGGGCCATCATCGCGGTGAGTCACGCGTTCGAGTACTACCGCGAGTCGCAGGACCGCGCCCTCACCACCGCGCAGCTGCAGACCCGCCTGGCCGAAGCGCGGCTGCAGGCGCTGCAGCGTCAGCTGCACCCTCACTTCCTGTTCAACACGCTGCACACGATCTCGGCGCTGATGCACCGCGACATCGATGCGGCCGACAGCATGCTGGCGCGGCTGAGCGACCTGCTGCGCCTGACGCTGGAGCGCGTCGGCACGCAGGTCGTGCCGCTCAAGGACGAGCTCGACTTCATCAACAAGTACCTGGAGATCGAGCGGACGCGGTACGGCGATCGCCTGCACACGACGTTCATCATCGAGCCCGACACGCTGGGGGCGCTGGTGCCCAACTTTCTGCTGCAGCCGATCGTCGAGAACGCGCTGCGGCACGGCATCGGGCCCAAGGTCGGCGGGGGGCGCGTGGAAGTGCGGGCGCACCACAACGGCGAATGGCTGCAGCTGGTGGTGCAGGACGACGGTTACGGCGTGCCGCCGGATCGGCTGGATGCGTTCAACACCGGCGTCGGGCTGACCAACACCCGCTCGCGCCTCGAGCACCTCTATCCCGGCAATCACACGTTCGAGTTCCAGACACCGCCGGGCGGGGGCCTGGCTGTCACGATCGTGATTCCGTTCGCCCTGGACGCTGAACTGATCGAAGAGTCACGGAGCGTGGCATGAGCAAGATACGGGCCCTGGTAGTCGACGACGAGCCGATGGCGCGCGACCGCGTGCTGTCGCTGCTGCAGCACGAGGAGGACGTGGAAGTGGTGGGCGAGTGCGGCGACGGCACGCAGGCCGTGACCGCCATCCACAACCAGGCGCCGGACCTCGTGTTCCTCGACGTGCAGATGCCCGGCCACAACGGCTTCGAAGTGATCGAGGCGGTGGGCGCGGACCGCATGCCCACGGTGATCTTCGTCACCGCCTACGACGAGTACGCGCTGCGCGCGTTCGAGGTGCACGCGCTCGACTACCTGCTGAAGCCGTTCGGCCGCGATCGATTCCAGCAGACGCTGCAGCACGCGCGCGCCATTCTCGAGCGGCGGCGGGCCGGCGATCTCGGGCGGCGGCTGCTGGCGCTCGTCAACGACATCAAGACCGAGCCGGGGCCGACGCGGCTGGATCGTCTGGTGGTCAAGTCCGGCGGGCGTGTCTTCTTCCTGCGGACGGACCAGATCGACTGGATCGAAGCGGCCGGCAACTACGTGCGCCTGCACCTCGGCGACGAGTCGCACCTCTTCCGCGAGACCATGAACCGGATGGAGGCGCGGCTGGACGGCCGCCGGTTCGTGCGCATCCACCGCTCACGCATCGTCAACACCGAGCGCGTGAAAGAGCTGCAGCCGTGGTTCAACGGCGAGCACGTGGTGATTCTGCAGAACGGGACCCGCTTGACCCTCAGCCGCGGCTACCGGGAAAAGCTCCAGGAACAGCTGAAGCGCGGGTTCTGATTTCAGCGGGTACGTGGCTGCGGGCCTTCAGGCCCGCCGCCAGACAGGCGACGGCGCCCGCGGCGACGAGGTGCTTCAGCGTGTGGCCGCTGACAGTCTGCGCGAGCGCCACGAAGATCTCTCGATCGGCCAGCTCCAATCCCTTGGCGGCGGCATACGCGGCGAGGCCCGCCACGATGAAGCCGGCCCCGCGCGCCGGATAGAGGACGAGGATCAGGGCCACGAGCGCCAGCGATCCGAACTGCACCACGAGGTACGGCCGCAGATCGCCCGCCCCCTGCAGCTCGCTCCAATACCAATAGAACACGCTCGCCGCTCCCGCCAGGAGGAGCGGGACCAAGGTGGCGCGCGCAAGGCCCCGGTGCACCCGTTCAGCCAGCAGCGCGACGAGAAGGGCGACGAAGCCGACGGTCATCGGCAGCCGGTCCCACACGAGGCGCGCGTTGTCGGGGGCCAGATGGAAGTAGCTCGATCCCAGGCTGGAGAGGGTGACGCCGGCAAACAGCACGGCGTACGGCCATCTGTCCCAAGGGTGGGCGAACGTCGTGGACCGCCGTGTGAACGTGACCGCGAGTCCGATCAGGCCGACCACCGCGAAGGCCAGGTTCGACAGCACGTCGAAGGCGTTCGGCACGCCGAGCAGCGATCGCTGGTCCACGAACACGATGTATTCGGGCGGCTGGGCGATGCGCGGCGCGAGCGCGGCGCCGGCAATCGTCAGCAGCGCGACGAGCGCCAGCGTGGCGTGTCGAGCCGTGGCGGTCATTCAGCCGCCTCGTCCACGTACTGGTCGATCCACCGCTCGATGTCGGGCCATACGTCGCCGCGTAGCGACTCGCTGTGATGTGCTCCCGGGACCAGAATGAGGCGCTTGGGGCCGGCAAGTGCCGCCGCCACGCGACGGGAGTGTTCGGGCCTCGTCTCCACGTCGCCGTCGCCGTGAATGAGCAGAACCGGAATGGTGAGTCGGGACGCGGCCTTCAGGGGGCTGACCTGGTCCACCGCGAAGTGCGCCTGCGCTTCCGCCAGCGCGAGGCCGGCGCGAATGATCGGACCGATGAAGAAGAACGGTGCGCGCTCGGTGGCGACCGTCCGGAGGTCCGAGAAGGTCTCCGCCGCCACCACCGTGGCCACGCGGGCGTCGTCCGCCGCCTCCTGCAGTGCGACGGCCGCGCCGAGCGAATGACCCACCAGCACCACGGGGCCAGCGGCCAGCGTGTCGATCACGCGATGGAGGTCCTGCTTCTCGTAGTAGCCGTAGGTGCAGGCGTCGCCGGTAGACTCTCCGTTGGCGCGGCTGTCATACGCGACGAGGTCGAACCCGAGCGCACCGAGTCGATCCACCAGATGACCCGCGCCGCCGCGATTGTCCGCGACGCCGTGCAGGTAGATCACCGTTCCGCGCCGAGGCTGCGCCGTGCGACACCGCCAGCCCGCCAGCGTGACGCCCGCGCCGTCGAAGCGCGCCCGCTCGCAGGCGTCCGGCATGCGGGCGATTGAGAGCCGGCGCATCGGGTGCAAGAGGGCGGCGGCCCCGGCGGCGGGCAGCGTGGCCATGCCTGCGGCCACGAGGCCAAGGACCGTCGCCGATGTAAATCCGATTCGCCATGCCCGCGTCGTCATGCCTCTTTTAACGAGGGCCGGCTGCCGAAGGTTCGTTCACATTCGGCGAGCGTGAGTGAATCGGATTTACACGTCTAAGGGATCTGCCATGAGTGGAACGCGCAGATGGTGCGAAAGCCGAGACGCTCGTAGACGGGGAAGCCCTCCTGGGTCGCCTGCAGCATGGCGACCGTGGCGCCACGCTCGGCGCCCGCGCGGACGGTGGCGAGCGTGGCCAGCGTCGCCAGCCCCTGACGCCGGCAGCGGCGCCGCACCGCGATCCCGTAGATGCCGGCGACGCCGCAGGGGGTATGCAGGATGGCGGTGGCCACGGCCTCGCCGTTCCGGCGCAGGAGCATGTAGAGGCGGTTGCGTTCGTGCCGGATCGGCCACGCATGCACGGCCATCACCTGTTCCGCGACGTCGCCGCCAAACCCGAAGGCGTCCACGAAGACGTCGTGCCACTCGCGGCGCTGGGCGTCGGTCTCGACCGTCTCCACGGTGACGCCATTCAGGTTCGGCTCGGGCAGGTCGGCGATGGGCGCGACCATGGCCGGGTATTCGTCGCCGAGCACCAGGCCCCGCTCCCGAAACGCGCGCTCGATGGTGCCGGCGCTGCCGGTCCCAATCAGCCACCGCACCGGGAGCCTCCACGAGCGGACGCGAGCCAGCATCTGGTCCACGTCGCAGCGCACGCCGAGCACGCCGTTGTAGTTCGGATGCAGCACGCCGGAGCGATACCACGTGGCACCGTCCACCGTGCCGGAGGCGCCGCCCGGCAGCCGCGCGAACTCCTCCCAGAAGGTGAAGTTGTCCGCCTCCATGGTCGCGACGAGGTCGTCCACTGCCTATCTCTGGGTCAACGCCTCGAGGCGGGAGATGAGCGCCGACCAGCGCGATTCCTCGGTCTGCAGCGCCTGCGTGAGCTCCGTCTCGCGATTGCGCGCCTGCTGTTCCTGCGCGGTCGCCAGCGTGTGCTCACGCCTCACCACGCGGCTCTCGCCTTGGATCGCGTTGCGCTCCGCCGGGTCCGACACGCGGGGCAGCTGCTCCTCGAGGTCGGCCAGCTTCGACGCGAGATCGTTGGCCCGAACCGCCGCTCCATCCAGCTCTTTGCGCGCGGCGTCGAGCTGCGACGAGACCTGCAGCACGCGGCTCTGTTGCACGGACAGATAGACGCCGAGCGCCTGGGTCTGCGATTGCGTCTGCGCGAGCTGCTGCACCGCCATCCGCAGCGTCCGCACTTCAGCGGTGAGTCCGGCCATCGAGCCGTCCGCCGGTTCGCCGCGGCCCTGGCCCAGGACCACCGTGGCGCCCCCGGCGATCGCCAGCGCCAATCCAGTCAGCGTCAATCCAGACGCCATCGTTCGACCGAGTGCCTGCATCTCGCCTCCTTTGCGTGTGCGCGACCTGGCTCGCTATTTCGCCCAACGCCGCTCGGCGCCTTTGTAGGTGCCGAGCACGCGCAACATCTGCGCGAAATCTCCGAGCTGCGCGATCGCCTCCGCGCACGACGTCTCGTCGGCGCGGGCGTCTACCTCGATGTAAAACAGGTACTCCCAGGGCCGGCCGCGCAGCGGGCGGCTTTCGAGCTTCGACAGGTTGATCTCGCGCAGCGCGAAGACGCTGAGCGCCTTGAAGAGCGCACCCGGCGTGCTGGGCAGCGCGAAGACGAGGGTGGTCTTGTTGGCGCCCTCCGCCGGAGTGCCGCCGATGATCGCGAAGCGGGTGATGTTGAACTCGTAGTCCTGCACCGCCTCCTGCAGCACCTCGAGCCCGAACACCTCGGCCGCGCGCCGCGAGGCGAGCGCCGCCGCCCCCGAGAGCTTCTGCTCCGCCACCAGCTTGGCGCCGCCGGCCGTGTCGTAAATGGCCTCGACCGTCACACCGAGACCTTTCAGGTACTTCTCGCACTGCGCCAGCGCCTGCGGGTGCGAGTAGACGACCTTCACGTCCGCGAGCCGGGTCCCGGGCAGCGCCTGCAGGCAGTGCACCACGTCGAGCTCGATCTCGCCGGTGATGCGCAGGTCGTGCTCGACGAGCAGGTCGTAGTTGCGGTGGATGGTGCCGCCGATCGAGTTCTCGAGCGGGAGCACGCCATGCGTGGCTCGCTGCTCGGCCACGGCGGCGAACACGTCGTCGAACGTCTTGCAGGGCAGCGTTTCGACGCCGCTGCCAGCGTAGGTTCGCGCCGCGGCTTCGCTGTAGGCGCCAGGCTCCCCCTGGTAGGCCAGCTTCACTGTGGTTCCCTCGTCGCCAGCCGCGCTTGGTACCGGACCCACGCCCCCGCCATCATGGCCGGCCCGGTGGTCAGCACCAGCAGCCCGCGGATCCACAAAGGCAGCACCGCGTACTCGCCCATCGTGAACCCGTACACCAGCGAACAGGTCTCGGCCGCGGCGGCAATGCCGGCGAACATCATTTCGCGCGACTGCGCGATCTTGGCCGTCAAGTAGCCGGCCAGCAGCGCCGCCATCAGGGTGCCCGCGGCCTTGGCCGCCAGCAGCGGTGTGTGATTGAGCGCCGCAAGATACGACGGCATGTCCTTGACCGTGTCGCCGCCCGACGCGTTGACCAGCGTGTACTCCAGCAGCTGGGTCATGGCCGAGAAGAGTACCAGCGCGCCCAGGACCGCGGTGATGCCGCGGACCGGGTTGACCGGCTCGGCCTGGTCGTTCAACGGGCCACCGCGATGATGGCCGCGATGATCCGCGGCGCGATGGCCCCGACGGACGCCAGCAGGCACGCCGCCGCGATGGCGAGATGATCGATGCGTTCGGGCTTGAGCGGGTCGAGCAGCCGCCCGGCAAGGTAGCCGCCCGCAAATCCCCCGATGTGCGCGGCGTTGTCCACCATGCCTCCGCCCAGGATGAAGGAGTAGACGCCCATGCTGATGCCGTAGGACCAGGCCTGGCTCGAGGCGAGCCGGCTGCCCGAACGCGCGCCGTAGTAGGCCGCGGCGCCGATGAGGCCGAAGATCGAGGCCGAGGCGCCGACGGTGTAGTACGCGCCCAGGAACGGCAGTCCCGGCGCCAGCCACTTGATCGTCGAACTGAGAAAGAACCCCGCCACGCCGGCGATCGTGTAGATGATGACCGTGCGCCCCGGTCCATAGAGCTCGGCGACGGAAGGCAGGAGCTGATACACGCCGAACATGTTGAAGCCGACGTGCAGGAGGCTGCCGTGCAACCAGCCCGCCGTCAGCAGCGTGAGCCACTGCCCCTGCACGTACACCGGGATCGCGCCGCTCATCCCGAGATAGTTGAGGACCAGGCTCGACGGCGCGAGCATCCCACCGAACGGCGCGCCCGAGAGCGCCCACGACAGGACGTAGATGGCACAGCACGCGCCGATGATGAAGGGCGTGAATCCGAGGTCGCTTCCCAGCGAGCGCACGGCCGGCGCCCAGCCCCAGAGGCCGGGATTGCGGCGGCCGCAGTTGTAACAGGTGGCGTCGTTCACGCCGACGAGCACCCCGCACGACGTGCACAGCACGGACCCGGTCCGCTGACGTTTCAGCACGAGGTCGATGATAGCCTGTCTCATGCGCGTGATCGTCGCCCTCAGCGGAGCCACCGGTTCGATCTACGGCATCCGCCTGCTCGAGTGTCTGCGCGACGCCGGTGTCGAGACCCACGTGGTGATCAGCCGCTGGGGCGTGCGGACGCTGCTGCACGAAACCAGCTATTCCAAGGAGCAGGTGGAAGCGCTGGCCACGAAGGCCTACGCCCCGGGCGACATGGGCGCCGCGATCTCGAGCGGGTCGTTCAAGACCGACGGGATGATCGTGGCGCCGTGCAGCGCCAAGACGCTGGCGGCCATCGCGCACGGTGTCGGCGACAACCTGATTCACCGCGCCGCCGACGTCATCCTGAAGGAACGCCGCAAGCTGGTGCTCGCGGTGCGCGAGGCGCCGCTCAGCGACATCCACCTCGAGAACATGCTGCGCCTCTCGCGCATGGGGGCGGTGGTGATGCCGCCGGTGCCGGCGTTCTACACCAAGCCTCAGACGCTCGACGACGTGGTCGGCCACACGGTGGCGCGGCTGCTCGATCAGTTCGGGATCGAATCGCCCGGCCTCGTCCGGTGGACCGGGGAGATGGGCACCGGCGGCGAAGATTGAGGATCGAGATCGACGACGTGTCGAGGCCGCAGGTGCTCGCGCTGCTCGAAGAGCACCTGCGGAACATGTACGAGATCACGCCGCCCGAGCACGTGTTTGCATTCGACGCCAGCAAGCTTCGGGCTCCGGGCATCACGTTCTGGACGGCGTGGGAGGACGACACCTTACTGGGTTGCGCGGCGCTGAAGGAGCTCTCGCCCCGCGAAGGAGAAATCAAGTCGATGCGGACGCCGGCCACCCTGCGCCGGCACGGGGCGGGCCGGGCGTTGCTCGATCACATCCTGAAGACGGCCCGGGACCGCGGGTATCGGACGTTGTTCCTCGAAACCGGCCATCAGCCGGCATTCGTGCCCGCGCACACGCTGTATCGCAGTGCCGGCTTCCGCGACTGCGGACCCTTTGGCGACTACACGGACAACGGGAACAGCGTCTTCATGTCTCTTCAGCTGTGACGCGCGCGGCTTCGACCGCACGCTCGGCATCTTCCACGACCTGAGCGGCGTCGGCCGCCTCCGATGCCGTCTTGCGCGCCGCCTGCCGGGCGGTTTCGGCGACGGCGGTGGCTTTTTCGAGCCGCGCTTCGAGGTCCTTCTTCTCTTTCTCGACGTCCTTCAGTTTGGCAGCCGCCTTCTTCAGCGCGGCTTCCGCCGCGGCGGCGTCGCGTCTGGCCTCGGCCAGCGCGCGTTCCGCGCTCTTGAGCGCTGCCCGCGCCGCCTTGCGGCGTTCGGCGTCTCGCGCGGCGTCGTCGGCACGTGTGGCGGCGCCCTTGTGTTTCCCCCGGCCGTTGGCCGCCACGCGCTGGTTGGCCCGAAAGGCGAGGACGCGCGAGTCCCCGGCCTCGCGGGCCGGCTTGTCGCCGGCGGCCCTCGGCGCGAGCGCCGAGATGGTTTCGAACCCGGGCGGATCGACGTCCGCGGTCAGACGGCCGGCGGCGGGCGCCCCTTCGAGCAGCCCCTGCGCGGCGAGCCCTTCGAGCGTCATGGTCACGCGGCGCATGATGTCGGGGCTGGGCTGGTGGCCCGACTGCGACAGAAGGGCGGCCGCCTGTTTCGACAGTTCGGTGAGCGTCTCGCGGTGGGTGGTGAGCAGCTCGCGCAGGTTGGTCTTATGGCCGGCCAGCTGGGACGCCTGCGCCTGGCGGAGCCGTGCGCCGGCCGTGAGCAGGCGGTCGAATGCCTCCCGGTTGCGCCAGTACAACTGGTTGACCACCCAGGCCGACACCGGCGGTTTGGCCAGCGATTTCACCGTGGCCGCGGCCTCCTTGTCGCCGGCTTTCTGCAGCCGTGAGGCCAGGGCGTTCCGGGCCGCCGTGAACTCGGGCAGCGCCAGCTGAAACAGCGCATCCACCTCGGAATTCTTGGTCGCCACGAGTGACCTAGTCTGTCACACCCCCTTCGTAGACTGTCCCCATAGAGACACGACGTCCGGCCCACAGCGAGGCCGGCAATTCAACGAAGGAGACGGTCATGGCCCAGGTTCAGGCGCTTCAGCAGGCGGATTCGGAACAGCAGCTCGCATTGCAGGGCCTTCGGTGGCCGGCCGGCCGTCGTGCGCCGCGGGTCGCCCGGGTGGATGGCCGCGAGCGCCACACGCCGCTCTGCGCCGGCTGCCGGGCCAAGGAAGCGCGCTACGGCTTCCGCGCCGAAGGCGCCGAGGCGGGCAGCGCGGACCGGCCGCGCACGCTGTGCTTCGACTGCTTCCGCATCGAGATCGACCGGCGTCGCCGTGCGGCCGAACAGCTGGCTCGGGGTTGGAACGCCGCTCAGGTTGGGCTGCCGCTCGAAGATACGCTCAACGAGCTGTCGCTCCGGCGTCGCCGGGCCCAGATTGCCGCCCGCCACGCGCTCGAACTCTCGTAGGGCGTACGTAGCTGCCGGTCTTTAGACCGGCCTTCACCGGGCTCCGCGGAAGGTCTCGGCCGCACCGGGAGCGGTGAACTCGATCGAGCGGCCAGCCGCGCGCCCGCTAGCGGTGTAGCGTCCCTGCAGCTGCAGGAAGTTGACGTCGTTGGCGAGCGGTCCTTGCGCCATCTTCGTCGAGACCGCCGACGTCACGTCGAAGCGCAGCGTCAGGTCGAGGCCGGTTCCGAGCGCCCGGACCGTTATGGCCGTCGGGCGACCGTCCGGTGCGTTGGTTTCCTCGATCTTCACGTTGGTGGCGAACCCCAGCGGGCCGTCCGGGCCCAGCACGCCCACGAAGCCGGGCAGCCGTTCCCGGTCCGCGGCGTCTTCGGGTGGGAACACCCGGCCGTACACGATGGACAGCCCCTCGTGCTGCGCCTGTCCCCACTGCCACGATACGCCTTTCCAGAAGCCCCAGTTGTGGTCGTGGTAGCCGGTGCCGTCGAGCGAAAGCGTCTCCCCGCCGATCGTGAGCGACCCCGCGAGCGCGCCCGCCATCACGGGCACGACGTAGCCGGTGCGCCAACCCCTGGCGCCAAGCATCTCGATCGGCGGCACCAGACGCCCCGGTGAGCCTTGAAGCGCGACGTCGCCTAGCGCGCGCGTGCCGCCAGGCCCGGCCAGATCGAGGTGGACCAGATAGCGCTGCCCCTCGAGCCTCACCGAGCTCGCGCCGATCGTCAGGTTCGGTGCGCCGGCCACGTCGGCGTCGGTCAGGAGCGCACTGGTGCTGTAGTTCTCGGTGCGGTCGCCTCGCTGGAGCTGCAGGCGCACGCCGGCGGCGCGGCGGCCGTCGGGGGTGCGCGGGCCAACCAGGAACGTGAGGTAGAAGCGCGCGTCGGCGCCGCGGCCGTTGAAATAGAGCCACTCCGCCCACGAGTCGGCCCACGCCGGCACGTCGGGCACCGGATGGAAGCGGTCGATTTCCCTCAGCGCCGCCGCCGGCGAGCTGTGCGTCCAGGCGCGGTCGGCCTCGGTGTCCATCCAGGCCTCGACGCCGCTCGTCTCGCGATCACCGAGCGCCCGCTCGAGGCTCGGCACGCCGCCGCGTCCGGTCACGCGGATCCGCTTGCCGCCGCTCGAGAGATAGAGATCCGCCGTTTGCGTCGGCGCCGCGGTGGCGATGCGCGCACGGAGCCCCTCGGCCTGCAGCGTGCCCGCGAGCAGCAGCGACGCGGGAATCTGCCGCCTCACGCGGATGACCACGTCGCCACCGCCGACGAGATCGGGCGACTGGGCCTGCTGCAGTACGATCTGTGCGACGCCCAGCAGGATGGCCATCACCGCCACCCCGGTGCCGAAGCCGAAGGACAACACGGCGCTACGCACCGGATGCGCCGTGAGCGACCGGAACGCCAGCCGGCTGATCATCGCGTGGCCTCGTTGTCCACGCGGCCGTCGCGCATCGTCAGCACCCGCCGCGCGCGGGAGGCGAGCGCGTGGTCATGGGTGACGATCACCATCGCCGTGCCGTCGGCGTTGACGCGATCGAGCAGCGCCGCCACGTGCTCGCCGGTGGCCTGGTCCAGCTCGCCGGTGGGCTCGTCGGCCAGAAGCAGCCGCGGCCGGTTGGCCAGCGCGCGGGCAATCGCCACGCGCTGCATCTCGCCGCCCGACAGCTGCGACGGACGGTGGTCCGCCCGCGCCGCGAGGCCCACGTAGTCGAGCAGCTCTCGCGTGCGCTGCCGGCGCTCGGCGGCCGCGACCCCCGCCTCGGACATGGGCAGCTCCACGTTCTCGGCCGCGCTGAGCATCGGCAGCAGGAAGAAGCGCTGGAAGACGAACCCGATCGAACGCAGCCGCAGCAGGCTGCGCGCGCGATCCGAGAGCGTGGCCACGTCGTGCCCCTCGAACAGCAGCGTCCCTCCCGTCGCCGTGTCCACGCAGCCCAGCATGTGCAGGAGCGTGGACTTGCCGCAGCCCGAGGGGCCGCGCACGGCGATGTGATCGCCGGCGGCGATGTCGAGCGACACGTCGCGTACCGCGGCCACGGGGCCCGCCGGCATCGTGAACACGCGGCTCACGTGCGAGGCGGAGACGATCACGACCGCGCCCTCACGAGAGCACCTCGTTGCGCAGCGTCGCCGCAATCGGCAGCCGCGCGACGACCTGCATCGGGTAGAGCGCGGCGGCCACCGCCGTGACGGTGAGCAGCGCCGCGTGCAGGGCGAGCGTCGCCGGCTCGAGGACGAAGAAGTACATCTGTCCCGGAATGCCGGGCATGGTCTTGAGGATGTCGTCGAGCCCGCGCGCCAGCACGGCACCGAGCGGCAGCGAGATCAAGCCGCCGAGCCCGACGATGAGCAGCGACTCGCAGAGCACGTCGGCCACCACGCGCCGCCGCGAGAAGCCGAGCGCCCGGAGCGCCGCAATCTCACCCAGCCGCTGGTTGACCGACACGGTCAGGAGCACGGTGATGAGCAGCAGCGCAAAGGCGAGCGTGACGGCCGTGAGCACCGACGAAATCTGCCGGAAGTAGGTGAACCCGTTGCGCTGCAGGCGGCCGATCACCTGCTCGTTGGTGGCGACGTTGACGCGCGGCTGCGCGGCGCGGATGGCCGCGGCGGTCGCGTCCACTTCGTCGACGGCGCTCGCCAGGATGATGTCTGACTCGTCGGTGCGGCTGGCGCAGGCGGCGTCCAGGACCTCCATGGCGCCGCCAGCGGTAGGGTCGCCCACGAGCTCGAACGGGAACTCGGCGACCCCGACGACGCGCAGGCGCGCGGGCGGCAGCGCCTGATCGGGGGAGTCGCAGCGCGCACGAACGAGGAGCTCGCTCCCAGCCGTGACGCGCATGGACGTCGCCAATGCCTGGCTCACGACCACTTCTCGATCGCCGGCCGGGTCGCGGCCGGACAACACGGTCCATGGGCGTGTGTCGCCCTGCACCCCTTCGAGCGTCAACGCCACGCCATCCGCTTCGGCCTCGACGAACCGGATGGCGAGCGCCGAGCCCACCTGCGGCAGCCGCCGTATGGCGGCCAGCGTGGCCTGCGTGTCGTGCATGCGGTCGCCGACCCGCCGCAGGTCGCCCGACGCGGTGACGCGGATGTCGAATCCGGTGCGATCCAGCAGATCGCGCATCGAGACGATCAGGCCGTCCGACAGCATGAGCATGTCGAAGAGCAAGGCGCCCACGGCGGCCACGCCCATCACGCCGAGCGTGGCGCGCGCCGGTTGCCGCACGAGGCTGCGCCAGGCAAACCGGAGCGCCTTCATCGCCGGGCCAACCGGAGCGCGTTGCGCCGCAAGAGCAGCCACGACGCAACGACAGTGGCCGAAACGCCGAGCGGGATGGCAATGAGGAGGCACCTCAAGGCCACTGACGGCGTCACCTGCACGAAGAGGAGCGCCGTGTCGTAGCGCCACTGGAAGAACCGGTTGATGAGCCCTTCGGACACCACGGACAGGGCAAGCCCGAACACCGACCCGACACCCGCCACCAGCGTCCCCTCGATCAACACCTGCACGAGCACGCGGCTCGTAGGCAGCCCGATCAGTCGCAGCACGCCGACGGTCTCGCGGCGCTCGTCCACGAGCATCACCGTGAGCGCGACCAGGAACACCGTCGAGGCGATGATCGTGACGATGGCGATGGCCAGGTGAAAGCGCTCCAGCACGCGGAACGGTCCCGCGGCCGCGCCGGCATCGGCTGCCGGCCGCGCGGCCAGCCCGGGCAGCCGCGCGTTCACGTCGCGCGAAAACGCCGCCGCGTCGGCACCCGGCGCCAGGCGGATGTTGATGGCGTCCACCGACTCGGCGCCCTTGGGCGCGTCGGGCGGGCTGGTGAGTGCGAGCACGTCGGGCAGGTGCAGGCGGAGGGCGTAGATGGCGTTGCCGAGGCGCGACGGATCGGGCGTCGGCTCGTAGATGCCGGCCACGCGGAAGTCGCGGGCCCGTGACCCGTCGGGCGGCGCCACCTGGACGACCGATCCCACCGAGAGGTCGAGCGCCTCGGCCGCCTGACGCGAGACGAGCACCGCCGGCAGCTCGCCCGCGTCTTGCGCCGCAGCCGGCCACGGCGCGAGGAGCAGCGTCCCGAGGACGACGATCGCCGCCCTCAACGGCTCATCTTCTCGATGCGATGCCACTCGTCGTCGGTGACCGGCATCACGGAGAGGCGCGGTATGCGGGTGAGAGGGAACGAGGCGAATGCCGGCACCGCCTTGATCTCGGCGAGCGTCACCGGCCGCGCGAGCGGAGCGACCGGCACGATGTCCACCACGTAGGCCTTGCCGGTCTTATCCGCAGGATCGGGATACGCGTCGCTGGCCGCTTTGGCAATCGCGACGACCGCCTTCTCCTTGCCGGTGTGGTAGTAGAAGACGCGATCGCCCTGGCGGATCGACCGCAGGTGCTTCTGGGCCACCGGATTCCTCACGCCGGCCCACACCGTCTTCCCGTCACGCTCCAGTTGGCCGTAGCCGTAGTGATCGGGCTCTTCTTTGACCAGCCACTGCGCCATGTCTGGATTATAGCGAGGCGTACGCACCTTCCTGGTGAGGTTCGATTGAGCATGGCCCCGTCACGGCGCTATGCTCAAGGAGGTTGCGATGGCGACGCTCGAGGAACGCGTAGCGTACCTGGAGGGGCGGGTGAGCGAACAGAGCCAGACGATGACGGAGATTCGCGACGTACTTCGTCATCTCGAGCAGCGCATCGACGGACGGTTCGAAGGTGTTGAGAACCGGTTCCAAGGCCTCGAAACACGTTTCGACTCGATTGATCGCCGGTTCGACATCGTCGATCGTCGATTCGAGGCGGTGGATCGCCGCATCGACGGCCTCGACGCGAAGGTCTCGCGGCAGTTCGTCTGGCTCGTTGGGATTCAAGTGACCACCCTGGTCGCGATCGTCGGCGCGTTGTTGGCGCGGCCATGATGCGATAGCGATCGTCGAATGACGGTCACGCTCTGCTCGTTTCTCTTCGATCAGCTCTGGGCGCGCGGCGTCCGCCACATCTTCGGCATCCCCGGCGATTTCGTCCTCAACCTCTACGAAGCGCTCGAGCGCGACGGCCGCTTCGGCCTGGTGCGTCTGAGCCACGAGCCGGCGGTGGGCTTTGCCGCCGACGGCTCGGCGCGGATCACCGGCGGCCTCGGCGTGTGCTGCGTCACC
>Ga0207648_10000435_pt1 | contig 46125 bp, 42 predicted proteins | sample KBSMisM32_FD_184310 | JGI IMG/M metagenome (GOLD analysis project Ga0207648, IMG submission 184310) | Miscanthus rhizosphere microbial communities from Kellogg Biological Station, Michigan, USA - KBS Miscanthus M3-2 (SPAdes) (version 2) | ecosystem: Host-associated > Plants > Roots >... | reverse complement strand
CGTTCACCGGCCTGGGCGCGCCCTACTGGAACGCCGATGCGCGCGGCGCGATCGTCGGTCTGACCCGCGGCACCACGGTGGCGCACATCGCGCGCGCGGCGCTGGAGAGCATCGCCTTTCAATGCGCGGCGCTGCTGCAGGCGATGGCGCGCGACGTCAGCGCAGGCGGCTCGTCGAGCGCCGTCACCGAGTTGCGCGTCGACGGCGGCGCCAGCGTCAACGACCTGTTGATGCAGTTCCAGGCCGATCTCCTCGGCATCCCGGTGGTCCGGCCGAAAGTGGTAGAGACCACCGCGCTCGGCGCCGCCTACCTCGCCGGTCTGGCCACCGGCGTCTACAAGAACCTCGACGAGCTCGCGGCGCAGTGGCAGGTCGAGCGGCGCTTCCTGCCGACGATGGCGCGCGACCGCGTGGCCGAGCTGATGAGTCGCTGGGAGCGCGCCGTGCGCCAGACCGTCGCGACCTGACGGCGCGGCGCTGCTGACACCACGCTGTCAGCAGGCCGCGCGCAGCATGGCTGCTCCTTCCACTGTCCCTTCGAGGAGAGCCTCATGTCCGCAGACGCCATCAGCTGGTTCGAAATCCCGGTGCACGACCTCGCGCGTGCACAGCGCTTCTACGAGACCGTCCTCGAACGCCGCCTGCGGCCCGAGACGATGGGCGACGAGCGCATGGCGGTGTTCCCGGCCGACGAAGGCCGCTCGAAGGGCTGCATCCACCTGTCGTCCAAGCCGGTCGAGCCATCGGCAGCCGGCACGCGCGTGTACCTCGACTGCTCGCCGTCGATCGACGCAGCGCTCGAGCGCGTGGCGCGCGCCGGCGGCCGCATCACGACACCCAAGGTCGCGCTGCCGCCCGGCATGGGCTACTTCGCGCACGTGGCCGACACCGAGGGCAACGTCGTCGGCCTGCATGCGCTGAACTAGGATCGTGCATGCGACGCGCGGATCGGCTGTTCCAGGTGGTGCAGCTGATCCGTGGGCGCCGGCTCACCACCGCCGAGTGGCTGGCCGCGCGCCTGGAGGTGTCGCTGCGCACCGTGTACCGCGATGTCGCCGACCTGCAGCAGCAAGGCGTGCCGATCGACGGCGAAGCCGGCGTCGGCTACCGCATGCGCGCCGGCTTCGACCTGCCGCCGTTGATGTTCACAACCGGTCAGGCGAAGGCGTTGGTGGCCTGCGTGCGGCTGGCGCAGCCGCGCCTGGACACCACGCTGGCGCGCGACGCCGACGATGCGCTCGGCAAGATCCTCGCGGTGCTGCCAGCGGCAGCGCGCGCGGCCGCCGAGAGCCTGGCGGTGTATGCGCCGGTGATCGCCAGCGACGACGCCAACCGCGAGCGCCTGCGCGTGCTGCGCGAAGCCACCGAAGCGAGGCGCTTCGTGCAGCTCGACTACGAGAGCCTGCAAGGCGCCGCCTCGCAACGGCGCGTGCGGCCGCTCGGCGTGTTTTACTGGGACGCCGTGTGGACGCTGGCCGGCTGGTGCGAGCTGCGGCAGGACTTTCGCAGCTTCCGGGTCGATCGCATCCGCACGCTGCAGACGCTGCCCGAAGCGTTTCGCGACGAGTCCGGCAAGACGCTTGCCGATCTGCTGCGCATCGTGCGCGCCCGCTGACGCGACGCGCTCAGGGCAGCCCGAGGAACAGGTAGAACGCCTGGTTGGCCGAGCTGGCGCGCCCGTAGGCGAAGTACACCGGGCCCAGTGGCGTGTCCACCGCGAGATACACCGCGTTGCCGTGGCGGCCTTGCAGGTTGGTGGTGCCATGGGTCACGTCGCCGATGCGCCCGTATTCGGCCGTCACGCCGAGCGACATGCCTTCGAGGAAGCCGGGGCCAGCGATGCGGTAGTTGTAGATCAGTCGGCCGAAGCGCATGCCGCGGCCCAGAAACTCGCCGGTGCGATAACCCGACAGCCGCAGAAAGCCGCCCAGGCTCGACAGTTCGTAGAACGGCAGGTCGTCGCTCCCGCCGGCCGCCGAGCCGATCAACGCGCCTTGCAGCGTGTGGCGTTCGTAGCTCACCGCGCCCAGCGCGGTCAGGCTGACGCGGCTGTAGTCCTGGTCGGCACCCCACTCGGGCATGGAGCGGAATACACGCAGGTCCACCGCATAGCCCTGGCGCGGGAAGCGCAGGCTGTCCACTTGATCCAGGCGCACGCGCAATTCGGTGCCGGCCAAGGTCTGCGGCGGCGACAGCAACTCCGCCGGGATCACGCTGGTGTCGTCGCCGAGCTTGACGTGGCCGCGCACCGCTCCGAGGCGGATCTCGCCGGCGCGCCCGAACGGCACGCCCACGCTGGTGTCGATCTGCGACAGGTTGCGGCGAAAGCGCGAGATGCGCTTGCCGTCGACGTAGACGTCGAACGGGTCGCTGGTGTACTCAGCACCAGCGCTCACGAACCAGCGCTGGGCCGGCGACAGCGGCTGATGCCACTCGGTGCGCGCGCGTTCGTTGTTGCCGATCTGCAAGTCGTTGCGCCACTCGGCACCGTATGAATTGAGCCAGGTCCACCGGTGCGTGGCCAGCAGGTTGAAGTACGAGTTGCCCTCGAAATCGGTCGACAGGCTGATGCCGAAGCGCAGGTAGTTCGGGCCCCACGACTTCTCGCCCACGTCGGCGGTCAGCACGTGAATGCCGCCAGGCTGCTCGGTCAGGAAGTAGCTGACGCGCTCGAAGTCGCCGCTGCCGTAGAGGCGCCGCATGTCGGTGTCGGCCACTGCGGGATCGAAGGTGTCGCCGGGCTGCGAACGCATCGCACCACGCACCGCTTCGGGGTTGACGCGGTCGGTGCCCTTGATCTCGACTGCCGCGATGCGCAGTTCGCCGGAGGCGGCCTGTGCGGTGCGCGCCGCGGTCTGCGCGGCATAGCTGGCGGCATCGGTCCGCAGCCGCGCCAGTTGCGGCACTGCTTCGCGCGCCGCTCGTTCGCCGGCGTCGGCCGCCTCGGCGATGCGGTCGAAGTCGGTGGTGCCGACGGTGCCGAGCTCGGGCGTGATCAGCACGTCGTCCGGGCCGAGCTCCTTGAGCGACTGGCTGACGTTGGTGTTGGTGAGCATGCGCGTCAGCTGGTCGGACACCGACAGCAGCGACTTGATGTCCTTGCGCTCGAGCAACGGCGTGCCGATGTTGACTGCGATCACGATCTGCGCGCCCAGGCTGCGCGCCACGTCGACCGGCAGGTTGCGCGTGACGCCGCCGTCGACCAGCAGCCGGCCATCGATCTCCACCGGGTTGACGAACGCGGGGATCGCCATGCTGGCGCGCACCGCGGTGGCCAGGCTGCCGTGGTCGAGCACCACCATCTCCGATGTGGTGACGTCGGTGGCGACCGCGCGAAAGCGGATCGGTAGCTTGTCGAAGTCGCTGTCGCGCTGGCGCACCGTGAGCCGGCGCAGCACCGCTTCGAGCGCGACGCCGGCCACCGCCCCCTTGGGCAAGGCCAGCCCCCCCGGCCCCACACCGACTTCGGGGCCGACGTAGTTGAGCTGGTCGTCGGCCTTGCGCCGCATCGGCACCGCATCGCGCGATACGTCGTGGAACAGCATCGCTGTGTTCAGCGGCTTCATCTCCTCTTCGATCTGCGCCAGCGGCATGCCGCTGGAATACGCCGCGCCGACGATCGAGCCCGCGCTGGTGCCGACGATGATGTCGATCGGCACGCGCTGCTCCTCCAGCACGCGCAGCACGCCGATGTGGGCGCCGCCCCGCGCGCCGCCTCCGGCCAGCACCAGCGCGATGCGCGGGCGCGCGCCGGCCGGCGCCGACGCCGCCGGCGCACTCGACTGCGCGCTGGGCTGCGACGCCGCGCACATCGCCGCCAACCCGCCCAGCACCCAGCCGCACGCGAAGCGCTGCCAGCGTCGCGACCTCGGGGTGCGCATCGGCACGATTGTGGAACCGTCAGTGCGCATCGGCCAGCACCGCGCGCACTTGGTCCCAACGCGGCAGCGGCGTCACCGCGCCGACGCCCAGCGTGCTGAGCGCGGCCGCCACGTTGGCGGCGCGCGCCGCTGCGACGATGTCGTCGCCGGCGCCCAGGCGCGCCAGCAGCGTGCCCGCGAAACAGTCGCCTGCCCCGGTGGCGTCCACCGGTGTCACGCGGTGCGGCGGCAGCCGGGTCACGCCGCTGCGCTGCGACACCCAGCAGCCTTCGGCGCCGAGCTTCAACACGACAATCGGTGCACCCAAGCCGTGCGCCCAGCGCAGCACCTCGTCGGGCGTGTGCACGCCAGCGAGCAGCGCCACCTCGTCGACACTCGGCAGAAAGAGGTCGGCCAGCCTCACCGTGCGCTCGACCACTGTCCGCGCGGCGTCGGCGCTCCAAAGCCGTGGCCGGAAGTTGAGGTCGTAGCTGACCCGCGCGCGCTGTGCGCGGGCCAGCTCGATCGCCGCGAACACGGTGGTGCAGGCGCCGGCCGAAATCGCCTGCGAAATGCCCGACACGTGCAGCGTGCGCGCACGTGTGACCTGTTGCAGGCAGGGCGCGAAACCCGCGTCGTCAGGCGCCATGCGGCTGGCCGCGCTGCCGGCGCGCCGATAGGTGAACGCGTGCCCTTGCGCACCATGGCTCACGAAGTAGACGCCGGTGTCGGCGCCCGCCACCACGCGCACGCCCGTGGTGTCGACGCCTTCGGCGCGCCACAGTCCGAGCAGCTGCTGGCCGAACACGTCGTCGCCGAGCTGCGTGATGTAGCCGCTGCGCGCGCCGATGCGCGCCGCCGCGATCGCGCAGTTGGACGTGTCGCCGCCGAAGCCGGCGGTGTAGCGCGTGGGCTCGTCGCGCGACTGGTTGAACTCCACCATCGCCTCGCCGAGGCACACCAGGTCCAGGGGCTGCGCGGATGCCGCCGTCGCGTCGCTCATCGACGCGAAGCTATCAGAAATGGATCGTCACCGCATCGACGACGTTGTGCGCACCATCGACGATCGGCATCCAGTGCCACTTGTCGAACGTGGTGCACGGGTGCGAGATGCCGAGCACCACGCGCTCGCCCACCGCCGGACCAGCGGGGCGCGCGGCGGAGTCGAAGCGCAGGTAAGCATGCTGGTCGTTGAGCGCGCTGATCTGCCAGTGTGCGGCGGCCGTCAACAGGGTCGACGCGCCGTGCGGCGCGTAGCCGATCGGCTGCGGCAAGCCCATGTCGAAGCCGACGTCGCGCCGGCCGGCCGTGAGGATCGCGAGCCCCGGCTCGGGCACGCTCTGCACGCAGGTCCAAAGCTGCAGCGCAGGGCGCAGGCCGTCGCTGCAGCCGCAGCGCTCGTTCACGCGTTGCACCAGGCTCTGGTAGTGGCCGTGGTCGTGCGTGACGTAGCAGCCCGAGCGCAGCAGGCCGCGCACCGGCCGCTGCAGATCGATGCGCATGCGCGCGGCCACCAAATCGAAGATGCCGGAGCCGCCGGCCGAGACGATCACCTCGTCGGCCTCGAACAGGCGCTCGCGCTCGCACGCTTGCGCCACCGCCGCGACGCGCTGCATCAGCGCGCTGGCGTACTCGGCGTCGTGCGCGCTGTCTCCGCTGGCGCCGAGCCCCTCGTAGCACTCGATGCCCACCAGCCGCAGCGCGGCGCTGGCGTGCAGCGCGCGCGCCAACGCGAGCGCCTCGTCGTGGCCGCGCGCGCCGGTGCGGCCGCCCGGCACGCCGATCTCGAGCAGGACTTCGAACGCGCGCGCTGCGGCGTGCGCGCGCGACCAGGCTTCGATGTGCCGCAGCTGCGCCACCGCATCGACCAGGAACACCACGCGCAGATCGGCGTGCCGCGCCAGCAGCGACTGCAGCGCGGCGAGTTCGACGTCCTGCACCAGCTGGTTGGCGATCAGCGCGCGCCGCACGCCGGCCGCGACGCCGATGCGCAGTTGGAACACGTTGGCGAACGTGATGCCCCAGGCTCCGGCATCGAGCTGGCGCGCGAACAGCTCGGGCGACATGGTGGTCTTGCCGTGCGGCGCGAGGTCCAGGGCATGCTCTCGCGCATACGCCTGCATCCACGCGATGTTGTGCTCCAGCGCGTCGCGCTGGAGCACCGCCAGCGGCAGCGGCAGGTCGCCGGCGAGCACGTTCCAGCCGCGCGCGGCGATGTCGGCGCGCTCGAGCGGCGCCGCATCGGGCGGAAAGCCTTTCAACCAGGGGCCGAGCGTCAGTGCCATCGCGGCGGCGTGTCGGGTTGCCCGAGCAATTGCACCAGCTGCTCGAGGCTCTCGAGGTTGTGCACCGGCAGGAAGCGGTCGACGTGCGGCAGCATCGCGCGGATGCCGGCGGCCTTCGGCTGGAACTGTTCGAAGCGCAGCAGCGGATTGAGCCAGATCAGGCGCCGGCAGCTCTTGGCCAGGCGTTCCATCTCATGGGCCAGCGACTGCGTGTCGCCGTGTTCCAGGCCGTCGCTGATCAGCAGCACGGTGGTGCGGCTGCTCAGACAGCGCCGCGCCCAGCGCTGGTTGAACTCGTGCAGGCAGGTGGTGATGCGGGTGCCGCCCGACCAGTCCTCGACCGCGCGCACCACCTGGGCCACGGCGACGTCGGGGTCGCGGCTCTTCAACAGGCGCGTGGTGCGCGTGAGCCGCGTGCCGAACACGAAGCTCTCGACGCGCGCCTCGGCGTGGCCGAGCGCGTGCGCGAAGTGCAGCAGCATGCGCGAATAGCGGCTCATCGAGCCCGAGATGTCGGCCAGCACCACCATCGGCGCCGGCAGCGGGCGCGGACGCCGCCAGCGCAGCTCGCCGAGTTCGCCGCCGTGACGCGCCATCGCCTGCAGCGTGGCGCGCCAGTCGACGCGGCCGGCGCGGCGCGAGCGCTCGCCGCGGCGCGTCGGCAGCGGCTCGAACACCCAGCGCATCTGCCCCAGCGCGCGCCGCGCGGCGCGCCACTCGTCGGCGCTCATCGTGTCGAAGTCGGCCTTGCGCAGCAGCTCGCGGTCGCTGACAGTGAAGGCAGCGTCGAACTGCATCGCTTCGTCGGGCTGCGGCATCGGCTGGTCGGGCCGCGGGTTCGGAAACAACGCGTCGCCGAGGCGCCGGTTCTCGCGCTCGGGCTGCAGCGCCTGCTGAGCCCGCACCTTCGGCAGCAGCATCGCGCGCATGCGGCCTTCCAGGTCGGGGTCGCGCCAGAACAACTCGAACGCCTGGTCGAACAGATCCTTGTGTTCGATGCGGTCGAGCATGCAGGTGCTGAGCACGGCGTGGAAGTCGCGCTTGCTGTCGAACCCGGCCAGCTTGAGCGCCTGCAGCGTGAGCTCCACGCGGTCGGTGCCCACCGCCATGCCGGCTGAGCGCAGCACGCGCGCGAAGTGCATGACGTTCTCGGCCAGGTGGCCGGGTGCTTGACGCGGCACCGCCAGCATCGCGATCAGGCCGGCGCACGCGCCGCGTTGCGCACCTCTTCGAGCAGCCGCGCCGCCTCGCCGCCCTGCATGCGCGCGATGTCGTCCTGGTACTTCAGCAGCACGCCCAGCGTGTCCTGGATCACCGCGGGGTCGAGCACCAGCGCGTCGAGCTGCATCAGCGCGCGCGCCCACTCGATCGTCTCGGCGATGCCCGGCTGCTTGTACAGCTCCACCTGGCGCAGCCGCTGCACGAAGGCGACGACCTGCTGCGCCAGCTGCTGCGCCACGCCCGGCACGCGCCGCTGCAGCACCAGCAGCTCGCGCGCCGCATCGGGAAAGCCCACCCAGTGGTACAGGCAGCGGCGCTTGACCGCGTCGTGGATCTCGCGCGTGCGGTTGGACGTCAGCACGACGATCGGCGGGGTGGTCGCCTTCACGGTGCCGAGCTCCGGGATCGTGATCTGGAACTCCGACAGCACCTCGAGCAGAAAGGCCTCGAACGGCTCGTCGGCACGATCGAGCTCGTCGATCAGCAGCACCGGTGGCGCAGCGCGCTGCGGGTCGATCGCCTGCAGCAGCGCGCGCTGGATCAGGAATTTGTCGGAGAACAGCGAGCTGGCCAGCGCCTGACGATCGGCGCCGGTGCCTTCGGCGAGCCGGATCTCGAGCATCTGGCGGCCATAGTTCCATTCGTAGGCGGCGCCGGCGAGATCCAGACCTTCGTAGCACTGCAGGCGAATCAGCTCGCGTCCCAGCAAGCTGCTCAGCGTGCGCGCGATCTCGGTCTTGCCGGTTCCCGGCTCGCCTTCGAGGAACAGCGGACGCTGCAGCTTCAGCGCCAGGTACACCGCCGTGCTGAGCTGACGATCGGCCACGTAGTCGAGCGCGAGCAAGCGCTGCTGCAGGTCATCGATGCTGGCGGGAAGTGCTGTCGGAGTCATGCGCGGCAATAAAAACGCCGCAGGCGGCCTGCGGCGTTTCAGTGTGACACAAGCGTGCGCTGTCAGCCGATCGCGCGCTTGGCCAGCACCGGGATCAGCGCGGCGCGATATTCGGCCGAGCCGTGCAGGTCGCTGTTCAACCCGCTGGCGTCGATCTTCACGCCGTCGCAGGCACTGCCCGACCAGTTGGCCGCCAGCTTGTCTTCCAGCGCCTTGGCGCGGAAGACGCCGCTCGCACCGGCGCCGGTGACCGCGGCGCGCACGCCGCCCTTGCCCTTGGCGACGAACACGCCCACCAGCGCGAAGCGCGACGCCGGCTGCCTGAACTTCTGCCAGCCGGCCTTCTCTGGCACCGGGAAGCTCACCGCGGTGATCACCTCGCCGTCGTTCAGCGCCGTCTGGTACAGGCCCTTGAAGAAATCGTCGGCCGCGATCGTGCGCTTGTCGGTGTGGATCGTCGCGCCAAGCGCCAGCGCCGCTGCGGGATAGTCGGCGGCCGGGTCGTTGTTGGCGATGCTGCCGCCGATGGTGCCGCGATTGCGCACCTGGCGGTCCCCGATGGCCGCCGCCAGCGCGGCGAGCGCCGGAATCGCCTGCTGCACCTCTTTGGATGCCGCCACCGCGGCGTGCGTGGTCATCGCGCCGATCTTCACGCTGCCACCGGACACGGTGATGCCCCTCAGTTCGGCGAGGCCGCCCAGGTCCACCAACGCCGCGGGCGCCGCCATGCCGATCTTCATCGCTGCCAGCAGCGACTGGCCGCCGGCCAGCAGCTTGGCATCGGCCGCGCCGGCCGCGCGCGCGGCGTCGGCCAGCGACGTGGGCTTTGCATAGTTGAATGCTTGCATGTGTGCTCTCCTGGTGCGACTCAGCGGTTGATGGCTTGCGCCGCCTTCCACACGTTGTACGGGGATGCCGGCATCGGCACGTCCTTGACGCCCAGCGCGTTGCAGACCGCGTTGATCAGCGCCGGCGGCGAGCCGATCGCGCCGGCCTCTCCGCAGCCCTTGACGCCCAGCGGGTTGTGCGTGCACGGCGTGCCCTTGACGGTCTCGACTGTGAAGGTCGGAAAGTCATCGGCGCGCGGCATCGCATAGTCCATGTAGCTGCCGGCGAGCAACTGGCCATTGTCGTCGTACGCGCCGTGCTCGAGCAGCGCCTGTCCGAGGCCCTGCGCCAGACCCCCGTGCACCTGCCCTTCGACGATCATCGGGTTGATCACGTTGCCGAAGTCGTCGCACGCGGTCATGCGGTCGATCTTCACCGCGCCGGTGGCCGTGTCAACCTCGACCTCGCAGATGTAGGTGCCGGCAGGATAGGTGAAATTGCTCGGGTCGTAGAACGCGTTCTCGTTCAAGCCGGGCTCGAGCTTGTCGTGCGGGAAGTTGTGCGGCACGTAGGCGGTCAACGCCACCTGCGCGAACGGGATGTTCTTGTCGGTGCCCGCGACCTTGAAGGCACCGCCCTCGAACACGACGTCGGTGTCGGCGGCCTCCATCAGGTGCGCAGCGATCTTCTTGCCCTTGGCGACGATCTTGTCGATCGCCTTGACGATGGCCGTGCCGCCCACCGCGATCGAACGGCTGCCGTAGGTGCCCATGCCGAACAGGATCTTTCCGGTGTCGCCGTGCTCGATCAAGACGTCGTCCATCGGGATGCCGAGCCGGTCGGCCACCACCTGCGCGAACGTGGTCTCGTGACCCTGGCCGTGGCTGTGGCTGCCGGTGAAGATGGTCACCTTGCCGGTCGGGTGGACGCGCACCTCGCCGGCCTCGAACAGGCCGGCGCGCGCACCCAGTGCACCGGCCACGCTCGACGGCGCGATGCCGCACGCCTCGATGTAGGCCGAGTACCCGATGCCACGCTTCAGGCCCCTGGCCTCGGTTGCGGCCTTGCGCTTGGCGTAGCCCGCCACGTCGCCGAGTTCGATCGCCTTGTTCAGGGTGGCGTTGTAGTCGCCGGTGTCGTAGGTCAGACCGACCGGGGATGCATACGGGAACTCGGTGATGAAGTTGCGCCGCCGGATCTCGGCCGGGTCGAGCTTCGTCTCGGTGGCCGCGGTCTCGACGATGCGCTCGAGCACGAAGGTCGCCTCGGGGCGCCCGGCGCCGCGGTAGGCGTCGACCGGCGTGGTGTTGGTGAACATCGCCGTCACCTCGCACCAGATCTTTGGTGTCTTGTACTGGCCGGCGAGCAGCGTCGCGTACAGGATGGTCGGGATCGCCGACGCGAAGGTCGACAGATAGGCTCCCAGGTTGGCGGTGGTCTCGACCTTCAGCGCGACGAACTTGCCATCCTTGTCGAGGCCCAGCTTGGCGGTGGTGATGTGGTCGCGGCCGTGCGCATCGGACAAGAAAGCTTCCGAGCGGCTGGAAGTCCACTTGATCGGCCGCTTGATCTGCTTGCTGGCGAACACCAGGGCGGTCTCTTCGCCGTACAGATAGATCTTCGAGCCGAAGCCGCCGCCGACATCGGGTGCGACGACACGCATCTTGTGCTCGGGAATGCCGAGCACGAAGGCGCACATCAGCAGCCGCTCGACGTGCGGGTTCTGGTTGGCCACGTACAGCGTGTAGCTGTCGGCGTTGACGTCGTAGCTGGCATTGGCCGCGCGTGGCTCGATCGCGTTGGGGATCAGCCGGTTGTTGCGAAAGCTCAGCGTCGTCACGTGCGCCGCGTTCTTGAGCGCCGCATCGGTCCCGTCCTTGTCGCCGATGCCCCAGTGGTAGCAGGTGTTGTTGGGCGCCTCGTCGTGCACCGCGGTGCCGGCCTTGGCCGCCTTGGCGGCGTCGACCACCGCGGGCAGCTCGTCGTAGTCGACCTCGATGAGTTGCGATGCGGCCTCGGCCTGCTCGCGCGTCTCGGCGACGATCAGCGCGACGCGATCGCCGACGTAGCGCACCTTGCCGTCGGCCAGCACCGGGTGGCGGGGCTCTTTCATCGGCGTGCCGTCGAGGCTGTTGATCAGCCAGCCGCACGGCAGCCCGCCCACCTGCTTGAAGTGCTCGCCGGTGAAGATGCCCAGCACGCCGGGCGCCTTGGCCGCGGCGGCGGTGTCGAGCCTCTTGATGCGCGCGTGCGCGTGCGGGCTGCGCAGAAAGTGGCCCCAGGTCTGGCCGGGCAGCGTGATGTCGTCGGTGTAGTTGCCCTTGCCCGTGAGAAAGCGCGCGTCCTCGCGGCGCTCGACGCTCTGGCCGACGAACGGCGCTTGCGGTGCGTTCATGGTCGCGCCTCCTTGCTATTTCATCGCCGCGGCGCCCTGCGCCACGGCTTTGACGATGTTGTGGTATCCGGTGCAGCGGCACATGTTGCCGTCGAGCCCGGCGCGAATCTGCTCTTCGCTGCTGCAGTTGTGGTTCTTCACCAGGTCGACCGCGCTCATCACCATGCCCGGGGTGCAGAACCCGCACTGCAAACCGTGGCAAGCGCGGAACGCGGCCTGCATCGGATGCAGCGAGCCGTCGGCGGCGGCGAGGCCTTCGATCGTGGTCAGCTCGGTGCCCGCTGCCTGCACCGCCAGCATCGTGCAGCTCTTCACCGCACGGCCGTTGATGTGCACGGTGCAGGCGCCACATTGCGTGGTGTCGCAACCGATGTGCGTGCCGGTCAGGCGCAGCGTCTCGCGGATGAACTCCGACAACAGCGTCTGCGGCTGGACCTCGCGGGTCACCGACGCTCCGTTGACAGTGAGCGTGAGTTGGATGCCCATGGCGTCTCCTGGAGGAAATGGGGGGCGGCGCACGCCGAGTCGGCGCACCGCGTCGGGGCAGGCATATTAGGTCGCGACCTGATCGCGCGCATCGACTGGTTAACCCTGAAGCGGCGCAGGGCCTGCCTCGTGGCAGCTGCTCCAGCGCGCAACATCGGCACTGGCGCGGCGGGACATGCCAGGCACGCCGGCGCGATCGCGCGCGGCACGGCACAATCCACATCATGAAAGGGCGGCCCGCTGGCGCCCGACGGAGTGCGCATGGACAACGTCGATCTTCAAGTGTTGCGGCAGGTGTCGCAGTGGTGCACCGACGGGCGCCGCGTCGTGCTCGGCACGATCACGCGCACCTGGGGTTCCGCGCCGCGCCCGCCCGGCTCGGTCGTGGCGATCCGCGACGACGGGATGGTCACCGGCTCGGTATCGGGCGGCTGCATCGAAGACGATCTGATCGACAAGGCCCGTGAGGGCGTGTTGGCCGAAGGCCGGCCCAAGGTCGTGCGCTACGGCATCGACGCCGACGCGGCGCACCGCTTCGGGCTGCCGTGCGGCGGCCTGATCGAGCTGGTGCTCGAGCCGGTGCTGCCGCGCACGCGCATCGGCGAGTTGCTCGAACGGCTCTCGAAGGGCGAGCGCGTGCGCCGTGTGCTGACGATCGCCAGCGGCGAGGTGGTGCTCGAGCCGGCCGGCGACACCGACGAGCTGCAGCTCACCGAGACGACGCTGACCACGCACCATGGCCCGCGCTGGCGGCTGGTGCTGATCGGTGCCGGCCAGATGACCCAATACCTGGCGCAGATGGCGCGCGCGCTCGACTACGAGGTGATCGTCTGCGACCCGCGCGACGAGTACGCCACCGGCTTCGCGATCGAGGGCGCCACGCTGTCGCGCCAGATGCCCGACGACCTGATCAGCGAGCTCAAGCCCGACGGCCACACCGCGATCATCGCGTTGACGCACGACCCCAAGCTCGACGACCTCGCCCTGATGGAGGCGCTGCGCAGCCCGGCGTTCTACGTCGGCGCGATCGGCTCGCGCGCCAACCAGGCCAAGCGCAAGCAGCGCTTGATCGAGCACTTCGGCATGAACGAGTCCGAGTTCGAGCGCCTGCACGGGCCGGTGGGACTGAAAAACGGCGCGCGCACGCCGCCCGAGATCGCCATCGGCATCCTGGCCGAGGTGACGGCGGTCCGTTACGGTTACCGCATTCCGTCGCCGGTGGCGGTCGGCGCGGTAACCCCCGTTGCCGCCGGTTGCGTGACCTGATCGACGCGCCGCAGCGCGGCGGATAACTCGGCACAAATCCATCACGGCGCGGCGCGCTTCGTCGGCGCGCTGCGTGCCGAGGGCGACAGCGGACCCTAGACTGCCGCGCGTGGTCAACAGCCGCGGCGACGCGCCGCATCCGCCCATGTCACAGCTATCGGTGGACCCCCGGATCGTGTGCGCCCACGCCGCGCGCGTCACCTGGCTCGCTGCGGCGGCGCTCACGCTGCTGGCCGGTTGCGCCACGCCGCCCGCAGCGACGAAACTGCCGCCGTACGTGGCGCCTGCCAATGCGCCGACAGCCAAGCTGGTGATGCGCGGCGCCGTGCCGTCGGGCGACGCATTCGGCGTGTTCGTCCACGACGATGCCGAGAACTGCAAGGGCGCGCGCATCGCGGGCACCGGCACCAACGCGCGCAACCCCACCACGGTGCCGCTGGCCGCCGGCGCGCTGACGACTGTCGATTTCATGCTGGTCAAGCCCAACAAGGACTGGTGCCTGGTGCGCTGGTCGTTCACGCCGGTGGCCGGCAAGTCGTACCTGGTCAACGGCGCCGCAGCGGCTGCCGGCGGTTGCCGTGCCGCCCTGCTCGACGTCACCAACCCCGACGCGATGGTCGCGCCCAGCGGCAGCGTGCGGCGCAACGACAAGACCAACGCCTGCGTGCCGATCGCGCAGGCGCGCGCCGCGGCCGCCAACGCGCCGCGCGGCGGACAAGACCAGGGTGCCGCGGTGCTGAGCCCGGGCGCCAATGCCGATGACCTGCAAGGCCTGATCACGCAATGAACGCCACCGCCATGCGCGCTGCGCTGTTGGTACTCGGGTTCGCCGCCAGCGGCGCGCACGCCCTCACGGCCGAGCAGGTGTACGCCAAGGCGTCGCCGAGCGTCTGGCGCGTCGTCACGTACGACGCCGACAACCTGCCGCTCGGCCAGGGCAGTGGCGTCGTGGTCGGGGTCGAGTCGGTGGTGACCAACTGCCACGTGCTGGCCAAGGCTAAGCGGGTCACGATCAAGCGCGAGAAGGAGTCGCTCGACGCCAAGCTGGCGATGTGGGACGTCAAGCGCGACCTGTGCCAGCTGCGCGTGGTCGGCCTGAAGGCTCCGCCCATCGCGGTGGCTGACTCGAGCAAGGTGTCGGTCGGTCAGAACGTGTTCGCGATCGGCAACCCGAAAGGCCTGGAGCTGACGATGAGCGCCGGCCTGGTGTCGTCGCTGCGGCGCAATGCCGCGGGGCAACTGGTGCTGATCCAGACCTCCGCCGCGATCTCCGGAGGCTCCAGCGGCGGCGGCCTGTTCGACGCCAACGGCATGCTGGTCGGGCTGACGACGCTCGGTTCGGTGAGCGGTGACGCGCAGAACCTGAACTTCGCCATTCCGTCGGATTGGGTGCGCGAGCTGCCGGCGCGTCATGCCGCCGCGGCCGCCTCCGCAACGGGCAGCAATGCAGCCGCCTCTGGCGGCGCGGCGACCTTCGGCGCCACCAGCGAGCGCACGTTCCAGGAAAGCACCGACTCGCCGCGCTAGCACGAGCCATGGCGCCGTGCCGCGAGGTGCCCCGCGCGCCGGCGCGTGCTCGGAGGCCACGCCAGGTCGCGGCGTCGACTTGGTAAGCTCCTGCCTCGATCGGTCCTCACCGGGCCGAGGTGCCGCCCACCCCAGGAGATCCGATGCTCGCGCTCCACTATTACCCTGGCAACGCGAGCATGATCCCGCACATCCTGCTGCACGAGCTGAAGCTGCCGTTCGAGCTGAAGCTGGTCAATCGCACGCAGGGCGCGCACAAGTCAGCGGCCTACCTGAAGCTCAACCCCAACGGGTTGATCCCGGTGCTCGAGGATGGCCCGCTGGTGCTGTACGAGACCGCGGCGATCTGCCTGCACCTGGTCGACACCCATCCGCAGGCCGGCCTGGCGCCCGCGATCGGCACTCGCGACCGGGCGCACTTCTACAAGTGGCTGATCTGGATGACCAATTCGCTGCAGGCGGCGATGGTGCTGTACTTCTACCCGGAGCGCTCGGTGGACGAGGGTAACGAAGCCGGTGCCGCACAGGTGCGCGCGCACGCCCAGGCACGCATCGGCGAGCTGCTCGGCCACTTCGACGCGCAACTCGCCTCGCACGGCCAACCCTGGCTGCTCGGCTCGGCCTACAGCGCGCTCGATCCGTACGCATTCGTGCTGTGCCGCTGGACGCGCGGCTTCAAGGGACCCGCCGCCCGACCAGCGCGCGAATCGCCGCAGCTGGGGCCGTACCTCGAGCGCATGCTGGCGCGCCCCGCGGTACAGCGCGTGTTGGCCGACGAGGGGTTGGCGCAGCCCTGGGTTTAGGGTCGGGGCGTCGGGTTTCTGAAGCGCTCCAGGTCAGCTCGGGCCGGTTTGGTCCTGATGCACGCTGGTTCGACCGTCGTCATCGTTGACGGCTTCCATGCCGACGACCCGAGTTTCGCGTTGTTGGCGGCTGGCGGTCAGCGGACGCGCTTAGACTCGATGCCAATGATCCGATGTGGTCAGGGCGGCCTTGCTGCTGCATCACTTCAGGGTCGACTTGCTTGGTTCGTGCGGTCGCTATTGGGACAGCTGCCGGGACATGAGTTCCGCTCCAGCGGCTCGCCTATTCGAACCGCTGCGGGTGGCGTTTCGATGATCGGCATGGCTCCATGACGGGCGACAACAGGCCGTTGAAGGTATTGCACGTGGCCGAGACGTCGCAAGGCGGCGTCGGCAGTTACCTGGAGGAGATCGTCACGTGCCAGGTCGAACGCTACGGTTCGAGCCGGGTGCGCGTGGTGCTACCGGGCGAACACGCGGCGTTGTTCCAGCGCTTGCCGCCGGAAACCCTGTGCCCCTTCACCATGGCTGGCGCTGGCCGCTTGATCTGCATGCTGCGCATGACCCGCCTCGCTTGGGGACTGGTGCGGCGATGGCAGCCCGATGTCGTGCACCTGCATTCGAGCTATGCGGGCTTGCTGCGGCCACTGCTGGCGCTGATGCCCGGCCGGCCCCGGGTGGCTTACTGCGCACACGGCTGGGCCTTCGATCGAGAAGGGCCGCGCTGGCTCAACTGGGCAATTGCAAAGGTCGAAAAGGCCTGCGCACGATCAACCGATGCCGTGATCTGCATTTCGCGGCACGACCAAGCCAGCGCGTTGCGAGCGGGTATGCCACCGCAGCGACTGGTGGTGGTGCTGAACGGGGTCGCGGATGTGCCAGATCCGCCGCCGCAGCCGCAAACACCGGCGACCGCCCGCTGGCCCGAAGGAAGGCTTCGCATCCTGTTCGTAGGTCGCCTCGACCGTCAGAAAGGGGTCGACGTGCTCTATGAGGCGTTGCGACGCCTCGGCGACCGGGCCGCGGCCATCGTCGTGGGTGCACCGGTGGTGGCGGAGGAAGCAGGTGCCAGCGTCGTGCCGTCCAACGCACGCGCTATCGGCTGGACGACACGCGATCAGATCAACGACTTGTACCGCTCGGCCCAGGTGTTGGTGGTGCCGTCACGCTGGGAAGGTTTCGGCCTGGTCGCGTTGGAGGCGATGCGATGCGGCTGTGCTGTCGTCGCGAGCCGGGTCGGCGGCTTGAGCGAGGTCGTCGACAACGGCGTCACCGGCTTGCTGTTCGAGCCTGGCGACGCGGCTGGCCTGGCGGCTTTGCTTAGCACCACGTCGGCGAGCAAGCTCGCGGCGCTCGGTGCCGCCGGGCGCCAACGCTTCGAGCGCCTCTTTCGCATCGACCGGGTCGATGCAGAACTGGATGCGCTCTACCGGGTGATGCTGGCGCGGGAGCCGATCACCGCGTGTCGGTCCCACGCTCAGGGCTCTACCGTGGCCGACGGTTCCTGACACGTCGCCACCGCGATGGGATGACCCGCGCCGGGCTGAGTTCGGATCCCTGGCTGGCTGAAGCGAACCTTGACTGCAGTGGGTCGTTCGCAGCGCGCATCGCCGGTACCGACCGCGCCGCAGCGCCCATGGCTGGCACAACGCCCTTGCTTCGACCACCTTCTGGGAGCTCTCACGAGAGTGTTCGCCGATGTGGGCCTTCCTGCAGCTTCGGCCGATCGGGGCTGTCGTTATCAGGTAGGGCGTCAACTCAACTCGCGCGCACACCGAGCCGCTCGCCCCAGCAGCGAGTCAGCGGGCTCAACGGCCGCGCGGTTCGGCGCTCGTTGAGCACCGCGCGGCCGAGCACACGCGCCGCCGGGTCGGCCGCTGCAGCCGCGAGCAAGGTCTGATCGATCAGGTCGCGCTGCGCGTGGCTGCCCCCGAAGCGCTGCGCCTTGCCACGCACGGCGTACAGCGCCTGTGCCGCGGCCAGCGACTCGCCGCGCGACAGCGCGAGCAACGCGCGCATCAACGGCGCACCGACCTCGCGTGCCATCGCGTGGTTGGCCCTGGGCGCGTCGTCTGCCGCCAGCGCACGCGCGGCGCAGCGAGCCACCCAGTGCTCAGCGCGCGCGCCGTCGTCGGCCGCCAGCATCGCCAACAGCGCGTGCACGTCGTTGAACGCGTAGTGACCGGCGCTGTCGTCGGCCAGGTCCCACTGGGCCACCAGCGCGGCACAGCGCGAGCGCACGTCGACACCCAGCAGGTGCAGGCGCCACAGGATCGACGCCGCGTCGACGCGCTGCAGCGTGACCTGCAGCGTGTCGCCCGACAGGTGCGCGTCGACCAGCCGCAGCACGCCGGTGTCGTCGAGCCCCTCGAGGCGGAACAGCGCCAGGTGCCACCACAGATGACAGGCGTAGCCGTTGCCTTCTGCCCAGGCGCCCTGGTGGTGACGCAGCCAGCTCGCCCCGTCGTCGAAGCGGCCCTGCATCTCCATCACGTGCGCCACCGCATGGATGGCCCACGGCGACCGGCCATCCAGGGCGAGCGCGCGGCGGCCGGCCTCCTCGGCCTGCGCCTGCAGGTTGCACTCCTCGAGCCCGAACGCATGCAGCGCCAGCACGTGCGGGTACAGCGGATCGGCGTCGTCCCACTCGGGCAGTGCGCGCGCCGGGCGCGCCCGCAGGTTGATCGCGTCGCCGCGGTAGAAGTCCCACAGGTGAGCCCACTGCAGCGCCAGCGCGTCGCGTGGATGGTCGAGCAGCCACTCGTCCCACAGCGCACAGGCGTCGTGCCAGCGCCCGTCGAGCACGCGCTGCGTGGCCTCCCAGTGCGCGCGCTCGCGCGCCGGCGCGGCGGCCAGCAACAGCTGGGCACGCTCCAGGTGGGCGCGCGCGTCGGCCACGAGCGACGCCTCGGTCAAGCTCAACAGGAAGCCTGCCTTCATCACGTGCGGCAGCGGCCAGTGCGGATCGTCGGCGATCGCGCGGTCGAGGTCGGGCAGCGGCGGATCGTAGAACGACATCATGCGCCACAGCGCGATCTCGACCGCGTCGCGTGCGGCCGGCACGTCGGTGCCGAGCAGGTTGCCGCGCGTGTCCTTCAGGGCCATGCGGCACTCTAACCCGGCCGCCGCTGGGCCGTGGCCGCGACACCTGGGCAACCCCGGGTGCCGCAACCGGTGCACGGCGCGCGCGTTGGTGCTTCAATAGGCGCCCCGTCCGGCCACAAGGAGATGCGCGCCATGATTCCTGCTGGTTTCGACTACCACGCGCCGCGTTCGGTGGCCGATGCGGTCAAGCTGCTGGGCAGCCTCGGCCCCGATGCCAAGCTGCTGGCCGGCGGCCACAGCCTGCTGCCGATGATGAAACTGCGCTTCGCGACGCCCAGCGCGCTGATCGACCTCGGCAGGATCGCCGATTTGCGCGGCATCAGCCAGGCCGGCAACGAGATCCGCATCGGCGCAATGACCACCGAGCACGAGTTGCTGAACTCCAAGCTGATCGCCGACAAGCTGCCGCTGCTGGCCGAGGGAGTCAGCCAGATCGCCGACCCGCAGGTGCGCTACCGCGGCACGATCGGCGGCGACATCTGCCATGGCGACCCGGCTAACGACCACCCGGCGCTCGCGCTGGCGCTGGACGCGTCGTTGGTGCTCACGGGCCCGAAGGGCGAGCGTGTGGTCAAGGCGGAGGGATTCTTCCTCGGCGTGTATTCGACGCTGTCGGACACCGACGAGATCCTGACGCAGATCCGAATTCCCGTCCCGGCCGCCGGCAGCGGCTGGAGCTACAGCAAGTTCAAGCGCAAGACCGGCGATTTCGCCACCGCGGCGGCTGCGGTGCTGCTGCAGATGAAGGGCGGCACGGTGGCCAAGGTGTCGATCGTGCTGACCAACGTCGGTACCACGCCGATCAAGGCCAAGAAGGCCGAGCAGGCCCTGGTGGGCAAGGCGCTCGGCGAGGCGAGCCTCAACGAGGCGGCGCGGCTCGCAATGGCCGCCTGCTCGCCCACCCACTGCCCGCGCGGCACGCCCGACTACAAGACCGCGATGGCCGGCGAGATGACGCGCCGCGCCTTGCAGACCGCGCACGCGCGCGCCAAGCCCTGAGCTGCCCAAGAGGACTCCCATGGCAAACAACCACAAGGTTTCGTTCACTCTCAACGGCAAGCCGGTTTCGGTGGACGTCGAGGCGCGCGAGCTGCTGATTTACACGCTGCGCGAGCGGCTCGCCCACACCGGCCCGCACATCGGCTGCGAAACCTCTCATTGCGGCGCCTGCACGGTCGACATCGACGGCATGTCGGTCAAGTCGTGCACGATGCTGGCGGTGCAGTGCGAGGGCTCCGAGGTGCTGACGATCGAGGGCTTCGAGAAGGGCGGCGTGCTGCATGCGCTGCAGCAGGCGTTCCATGAGGAGCATGGACTGCAATGCGGCTACTGCACGCCGGGGATGATCACGCGCGCCTACCGGCTGCTGAAAGAGAACCCGAATCCGAGCGAGCAGGAGATCCGCTACGGCATCGCCGGCAACCTGTGCCGCTGCACCGGGTACCAGAACATCGTCAAGGCCGTGCAATCGGCGGCGCGCAAGCTCGCCGCCGCGCAGACCGCTGCCTGACCCAACCGCACACCGGAGACACGCCATGGGCGACCTGTCCGACCTCAAGGAACGCGAAGACAAACTGCAGGGCATGGGCACTTCCTTGCTGCGCAAGGAAGACGCCAAATTCATCCGCGGACAGGGCCAGTACGTCGACGACATCAAGTTGCCGGGCATGCTGTTCGGTGCCCTCGTGCGCAGCCCGTACGCGCACGCGCGCATCAAGGGCATCGACAAGAGCAAGGCGCTCGCCGTGCCCGGCGTGGCGGCGGTGCTGACCGCCGACGATCTGAAGCCGGTGAACCTGCACTGGATGCCGACGCTCGGCGGCGACGTGCAGGCGGTGCTGGCCGACAAGAAAGTGTGCTTCCAATACCAGGAAGTGGCGATGGTGCTGGCCAGCGACCGTGCCGCGGCCTACGACGGCGCCGCGCTGGTCGAGGTCGACTACGAGGAGCTGCCGGCCATCGTCGACCCGAAGAAGGCGATGGACGCCGACGCGCCGATCATCCGCGAGGACATCGCCGACAAGAAGGAAGTCGGCCATGGACCGCGCACGCACCCGAACCACATCTTCACCTGGGAGGCCGGCAACAAGGCCGCTGCCGACGCGGCGTTTAAAAGCGCCGACATCACGGTGCGCGAGGAGATCCTGAACCCGCGCGTCCACCCGTGCCCGCTCGAGACCTGCGGCTGCGTGGCGTCGTTCAACAAGGCCACCGGATACCTCACCGTCTACATGACGACGCAGGCGCCGCATCTGGTGCGCACCGTGCTGGCGATGCTGTCGGGCGTCGCAGAAAGCAAGATCCGCGTGGTCGGCGGCGACATCGGCGGAGGCTTCGGCAACAAGGTGCCCGTGTACCCGGGCTACGTGGTCGCCATCGTGGCCTCGATCGTCACCGGCGTGCCGGTGAAGTGGATCGAATCGCGCATCGACAACATTTCCACCACCGGGTTCGCGCGCGACTACCACGGCGTCGGTGAGCTGGCCGCCGACAAAGATGGCCGCATCAAGGGCCTGCGCTTCACGGCGCTGGCCGACCACGGCGCGTTCAACTCGCACGTGTCGGCCTCCAAACTGCCCGCCGGGCTGTTCTCGATCTGCACGGGCAGCTACGCGATCCCCAACGCGTACGCGCGCGTCGACGCGGTCTACACCAACAAGGCGCCGGGCGGCGTGGCCTATCGCTGCTCGCTGCGCGTCACCGAAGCGATCTACCTGATCGAACGCATGATGGACGTGCTGGCGCAGAAGATCGGCGTCGACAAGGCCGAGATCCGTAGGCGCAACTTCGTGCAGGCCGAGCAGTTCCCGTACACCACGTCGTTCGGCTGGACGCTGGACTCGGGCAACTACCACGTCGCGCTCGACAAGGTGCTGAAGGCGGTCGACTACGAAGGCCTGCGCAAGGAGCAGGCCGCCAAGCGCGCCGATCCCAACAGCCCGACGCTGATGGGCATCGGCATCGCCACCTTCACCGAGATCGTCGGCGCCGGGCCGACCAAGGTGTGCGACATCCTCGGCATCGGCCTGTTCGACAGCTGCGAGATCCGGGTGCATCCCACCGGCGGCGTGATCGCGCGGCTCGGCACCATGACGCAGGGCCAGGGTCACGCGACCACCTACGCCCAGATCATCGCCACCGAACTCGGCCTGCCGGCCAGCGACATCGTCGTCGAGGAAGGCGACACCGACAAGGCGCCGTACGGCGCCGGCACCTGGGGCTCGCGCTCGACGCCGGTGTCGGGTGCCGCCACCGCGATCGCGGCGCGCAAGATCAAGGACAAGGCCAAGAAGATCGCGGCGCACCTGCTCGAAGTCGGCGAAGGCGACCTCGAGTGGGAGATCGACCGCTTCAAGGTCAAGGGCAACCCGACCCAGGCCAAGACGATGAAGGAGCTCTGCCTGGTCTCGCACACCGGCAACCTGCCGCCCGGCATGGAGCAGGGCCTGAACGCGGTGGCGTACTACGACCCCCCGAACCTGACTTTCCCGTTCGGCGCCTACCTGTGCGTGGTCGACATCGACAAGTTCACAGGCGGCGTCTCGGTGCGGCGCTTCTACGCGCTCGACGATTGCGGCACGCGCATCAACCCCATGGTGATCGAGGGCCAGATCCACGGCGGGCTGACCGAGGCGTTCGCGGTCGCGATGGGCCAGCAGATGCCGTTCGACGAGCACGGCAACCACCTCGGCAACAGCCTGGTCGACTATTTCCTGCCCACCGCGATGGAGACCCCGAAGTGGGAAACCGACCACACCGTGACGCCGTGCCCGCACCACCCGCTGGGCGCCAAGGGGGTGGCCGAGTCGCCGCACGTGGGCGGCATTCCCTGCTTCAGCAACGCGGTGATCGATGCCTTTGCACACTTGGGCGTGACGCACATGGACATGCCGCACAACGCGTTCCGGGTCTGGCAGACCTGCAACGAACTCGGCGTCAACCGGCGTCCGGGTGCATGAGGTGAGCGTCGGCGCGCAATGAAGGTTCAGCTCGAAAAGTCCTACCCGATGCCGGCTTCGGCCGACACCACGTGGGCGCTGCTGCAGGACATCGAGGGCGTCGCCACGTGCATGCCGGGCGCCAAGATCACCGAGAAGATCGATCCCCAGCACTACAAGGGCACGGTGGCGGTGAAGCTGGGCCCGGCCAGCCTGTCGTTTCGCGGCGAGATCGAGGTGCGCGGCCTCGACACGGCGGCGCGCAGCCTGCACCTGTTCGCCAAGGGCACCGACACCACCGGCGGCTCGGCCGCGTCGATGGACTTGACCGCGCGCGTCGAGGCGGTGGATGCCGCGAGCTGCAACCTGGTGGGCACCAGCGAAGTCTCGATGAGCGGCAAGGCCGCCACCTTCGGCGGCCGCGTGATGGGGCCGGTGGCCGACCAGGTGCTCGGTCAGTTCGCAGCCAACTTCGCAACCAAGGTGCAGGCGATGCAGGCGCAGGCCGCGTCCCCGACTGCCGCGGCACCGGCGTCGGCCGGCGCAACGCCGGCGGCAACGCCCGGCGCATCACCGGCTGCGACCGAGCCCAAGCCCTTGAACGGCCTGGCGCTGCTGTGGGCCGTCATCAAGGGCTGGTTCAGCTCGCTGTTCGCGACCAAGAAATCATGAGTGCCGCGGCCGAGGGGGCCCGTTGACCTCGGCGCGAGCGATTGAGCTCGCCGCGTTGCAGCAGGACCTCGCGCGCGCCGGCTACATCGCCGAGCCACCGCTGGCCGCCGCGCTGCTGTTGATGCAGGACTTGCAGCGTCCGCTGCTGCTCGAGGGGGACGCCGGCGTCGGCAAGACCGAGGTCGCCAAGGTGCTGGCCGAGATCCGCCAGACCCGCCTGATCCGACTGCAGTGCTACGAAGGGCTCGACGCGCACGCCGCGATGTACGAGTGGAACTATCAGCGCCAGCTGCTGGCGATCAAGTTGCTCGAGCACGACGAGCGCGGGCTGCAGCAAAAGGAGCAGGACATCTTCTCCGAGCGCTACCTGCTGAAGCGCCCGCTGCTCGAGGCGATCACCGGAGAGCAGGCGCCGGTGCTGCTGATCGACGAGATCGACCGCGCCGACGAAGCGTTCGAGGCCTACCTGCTGGAGTTGCTGTCGGACTTCCAGCTGTCGATCCCCGAGCTCGGCACCGTGCGCGCGACCCAGCGGCCGTGGGTGGTGATCACCTCCAACGGCACGCGCGAGCTGTCCGACGCGCTGCGGCGGCGCTGCCTGTACCAATACATTGACTATCCGGACTACGACAAGGAGCTCGCCATCGTGCGCAAGAAGGCGCCCGAGGTCGCGCTCGCGCTGGCGCAGCAGATCGTCGCATTCGTGCAGGGCGTGCGTCGCATCGAGCTGCAGAAGCGCCCGGGCATCGCCGAGACCCTCGACTGGACCGCCGCCCTGCTGCGCCTGGACATCTCGCGCATCGACGTCGACGGCGCCGAACGCATCCTCGACACGCTCAGCGCGTTGATCAAGACGCGCGACGATCGCGCGGCGTTTCCGCGCGAGGTGGTGGCGCGGCTGGCGGCCGCATGCTGAACGCCATGACGCCGCCGCTTCAAGCGCTGGCGGTGTCCCGCCTCGCAGGCTTTCCGACCTTCCTGCGCGCCAACGGCTTCGCAGTGGGCGGTGGCGATGCGGTGCAGGTGCTGCGCACCGCCGAGCGGGTGGGTGTGCTCGATCCGCAAGTGCTGCGCATCAGCCTGCAGGCGCTGCTGTGCGGGCGCGCCGACGAATGGCGGCGCTTTCCCGAGCTGTTCGACGCCTGGTTCCTGCCGCCCAACCGGTGGCAGCGGCCGCAGCGTCGCGACGCCGAACGCGGCCTCAGCGGCGAGGCGTCAGGCGGCGCGCACGACGGCAGCGGCGAGCGCGACGACGACAGCGCGCGCCCGCGCCGCACCGCCAGCCGCGACGCACGGCTGAGCTCCACCGATTTCCGCGCACTGACCGAGCGCGAGCATGCGCTCGAGATCGAGGCGCTGATGCGCCGCTTCGCGCGCCAGCTCAAGCCGATCCGGCTGCGCCGCCAGCGGCACGCGCGCGCCGGCCGGCAACTCGATCTGCCCACGACGATCCGGCGCAGCGTCGCCAGCGGCGGCACGCCGTTCCGGCTGGCGTGGCGCGATCGGCGGCGCGTCAGGCCGCGCCTGGTGCTGTTGATCGACGTCAGCCGCTCGATGGCGCTGTACAGCTTCTTCTATCTGCGGTTGGCGCGCGCCTTGAGCGCCGAATGGGCCGACGTCGCGAGCTTCATCTTCCACACCGGCATCACCGCGGTGTCGCAGGCGCTGCACGACCCCGATCCGTGGCGCGCGCAGGAGCGGCTGCACCTGATGGCGCAAGGCTTCGGCGGCGGCACGCGCATCGGCGAGTGCCTGGCGCGGTTCAACCGCGAGCACGCGCCGCGCCTGGTGCATGCGCGCACCGCCATCGTCGTGATGAGCGATGGCTACGACACCGGCGACCCGCAGCTGCTGTCGCAGGCGCTGGCCCAGCTCAAGCGACGCGCCCGCCGCATCGTCTGGCTCAATCCGCTGGCCAACCAGGCCTCCTATGCGCCGCTGAGCCAGGGCATGCAGGCGGCGCTGCCGCATCTCGATCTGCTGGCGCCGGGCGGCGACCTCGCGAGCATCCGCGCGGTGCTGCCGCAACTGATCGACGCGCTGCATTGATCCAAGGAGCACCACGATGGGTTGCCTGCTGAAAGCCAACGGCCTGTACAGCCGCACCACGGTCGGCGCGGTGCTGCTCGCCGCGGGCGCCGGATCGCGCCTCGGCGGTCGTCCGAAGGCGCTGCTCGAGCTCGGGGGCGTGCCGCTGGTGATGCGCCAGCTGGTCGCGCTGTCGGGCGCCGGGGTCGACGAGGTGGTGCTCGTGCTCGGCCACCACGCCGACTCGATCGAAGCCGCAGTAAGCCACTTTCCGATCTCGATCGTGCGCAACCCGAAGCCCGACGATGGCCAGGCGTCGTCGGTGCGCATCGGGCTGCAGGCGCTGTCGCCGCGGCTCGATGCGGTGATGGTCACGCTCGCCGACCAGCCTCTGATCGATGCGCAGGACATCGTCGCGCTGATCGGCGCGTTCAAGAAACGCGGCGACGCCTCGATGGTGGTGCCGCGCGTCAGCATCGACGGCGGCGAGCCGCTGCCGGGCAACCCGGTGATCTTCGACGCTGCGCTGCGCGACGAGTGGCTGGCGGGCGATGCCGACGCGGCGTGCCGCAAGTGGCGGCTCGCGCACCCCGAGCGCGTGGGCTGGTACGACACCGACAACCGGCGCTACCGCGTCGACATCGACACGCCGGAAGACCTCGAGCGCTTCACCGCCACCACCGGCCACACGCTGCAGTGGCCGGCCGCGCTCGCCCGCGAGACCGCATGACCGAGCGCGCGCACGCGCCGTCGCTGCGGCTGACCGTGGCGCGCGCGTGCGCATGGGCGCTGCTGGTGTCCGGCTGGATCGGCATCGGCAGCCTCGCACTGGTGTTCGCCCCCGGGGTCGCGGGCGGCTTCACGCTGGTGGCGCTTTGGCTGCTCGCGCTCGGCGCCACCGCGAGCGTGGCCACCGGCGGCAACTGGTCGCCGCGCTGGCGCATGGCTGCGCTCGCGTTGGTCGCCGCGCTCACCGCGCTCTCGTTGTGGTCGTCGGCGCATGGCGGCGGCAGCGCCGCGCTGTTGGTCGCTCTGCTCGGCTGGGCCGCGCTGACGGCACTGGCCTCCGGCGTCGTGCGCAGCCTGCGGCTGGCGCAGCGCGCGCTCCCGGCGCCGCCGATCGGCGCCGCGGCCCTGGGCGCGCTGTGCGGTGGCCTGGTGCTGGGCGACATCAGCGATGCGGCGGCCCTGGCGCTGCGCCTGGGCTGCTTTGTCGCCGCGATCACGCTGCTGTTGGTCGCGCTGCAGCGTGACGTGGCGTTGCGGCCGCGCGCCCCGGGCTGTCGCGCCGGGCTGTTCGATTGTTCGCTGCCGGCCTGGCCGGTGGGTGCGTGGCGCGACGCCGCGCACTGGCCCACGTTGCTCGCGGGCCTGGCGATGCTGCCGATGATGGCCGCGCTGCCGTGGATGGCGGCCTGGTGCCGCGCCCAGGCGGTGCCGCCGCAGGCGATGGTGTTGCTGCACCTGGCGGCGATGTTCGGCCCGGCGTGGTTGTTCCGACGCGCGATCGCCAGCTGGTCGCCGCGCCGCCTGGCCGCGGTGTGTGCGCCGCTGCTGGCGGGGGGCGCCGCGATCGTCGCCTGGGGCAGCGCGCCGTATGACCTGCTCGGCCTGGCGCTGGCGCACGGCGCGGCCTGGGGCCTGGCCTGGGGCGGCCAGCTGTGGGCCCCCGCGCGGCGCGGTCAACAGGGCACCTCGCCGCTGCGTGCCGCCGCCGGCTATGCGGTGCTGACGCTGCTGTTCGGGGTGATGGTGGATCAGTTCGGCCCGCACGGGGTCGCTGCCATCCATGCCGCGCTCGGCATCGTCGCCGCCGGCGCGTGGTTGATCACGTCGCTGAGCCCATCGCCGCTGCCTCATCGGCCAGGGCGCGACTCGAGCGTGGAGTGACGCGCGCCGCGCGCCGCCCTCAGAACGCGCTCGGCCAGGGGCGTTGCGCCGGACGCAGCTGCTCGTAGGCACGCGACAGCCGCAGCACGCCGAGGTCGTCGTGCCGGCGACCGACGATCTGCAATCCGATCGGCAGGCCGTCGGCGGTGTAACCGCAGTTGATCGATGCGGCCGGCTGCTCGCTCATGTTGTACGGCAGCGTGAACGCGATGTGCTCGAACGGCCGCTCCGGGTCGTTGAGGGGGCTCGCCAGCTGCGCGTCGTAGCTCGGCACCGGGCTCACCGGCGACAGCACGAAGTCGTACGGCTGGCACGCCGCCACCGCGGCGTCGCGCAGCGCGGCCATCTGGCTGTAGCCCGTGAACACGTCGGTCGCGCTGAGCCGCGCGCCGCTGGCCACCCAGTGGCGGATGTAGGGCAGCACCTTGTCGCGACGATCCTGCGGCAGGGCCTGCATGTCGAGCCAGCTGCGCATGCGCCAGAAGCGATCCATGCCGTCGATCATTGCGCGCGTCGAAAACGGACCGACCGGCTCGACCACCGCGCCCGCGCGCTCGAACGCCTGCGCGGCCGCCTCGACCGCCCGCCGCACCTCGGGCTCCACGGCCAGGCCCCAGCCGGCGTCGAGCTGCAGCCCGAGCCGCAGGCCCTTGACGTCGCGCTGCAGGTGCGTCCACTCGATGGTCTGGTAAGGCAGGCTCATCGCGTCGCGCCAATCGGGCCTCGACAGCTCGGCCATCATCAGCGCGGCGTCGCTCACGCTGCGCGTCATCGGGCCGGCCACGCGGCCGGCATAGGGTGGCTTGATCGGGATGCGCCCGAGGCTCGGCTTCAGGCCGAACACGCCGCACCAGCCGGCCGGCAGCCGGATCGAGCCGCCGATGTCGGTGCCGACGTGCAGCGGGCCATACCCAGCCGCGGCCGCTGCGGCGGCGCCGGCGCTCGAGCCGCCGGGGTTCTTGCTCAGGTTCCACGGGTTGCGTGTCAACGCGTGAAAGCTCGACAGGCCCGACGACAACATGCCGTAGTCGGGCATCGTCGTCTTGGCCAGCAGCACCGCGCCGGCCTCGCGCCAGCGCGCCGCCGGCGGTGCGTCGTCGATCGCCGGGGTCAGCAACGACGCCGCAGTGCCCACCGGGACCGGCGTGCCGCGCGTGGCGATGTTTTCCTTCAGCGTGCCCGGCACGCCGTCGATCGGCGACAGCGGCTGGCCGTCGCGCCAGCGCGCCTCGCTGTCGCGCGCGGCGGCGAGCGCCGCGCCCGGGTCATAGGCGTACAACGCCTTGAGCTTCGGCTCACAGCGCTCGATGTGCGCGATCACCGCGCGCACCGCCTCGACGGGCGAGACCTCGCGCCGCCGGTACAGCGTCGCGAGGTCGGCGGCGCCGAGCTGATGCAGCTCAGCCATCGATGGCCACGACCACTACTGCCACGACACCGCGGACATGTCGTTGGCAAAGATCGGTGAGCTCGACCACAAGCCCTTCAAGCCCTTCTTGGCCACCGACGGCTGCGAGGGGTTGAAGATGTAGGCGTTGACGCAATCGGTGGCCAGCATCTTCTGCATCTCGGCGAACAGACGCGCGCGCTCCTTCGGATTGCCTTCGGCAGCGTGCTTGGCCGCCAGGTCACGGAACGCCTTGCTGTCGTAGCCCCAGTAATACGCCGTGTTGGTGTACTGCATGTAGTCCAACGGCTCGGCGTGGTTGACGATCGTGAGGTCGAAGTTGCCCTTGAAGGTGCCGCCGAGCCACTGGGCCCATTCGACGTTCTCGATCTTGGCGATCACGCCGACCTTGGCCAGCATCGCGGCCACCACCTCGCCGCCCTTGCGCGCATATTGCGGCGGCGGCAAGGTCAGCGTCACGTTGAGTGGCGTGGCAACGCCGGCTTCCTTGAGCAGCGCCTTGGCCTTCTCCGGGTCGTACGGGTACATGCCGGTGAGATCGACGTAGCCCGCGTCGGTGGGCGCGAAGTGGCTGCCGATCGGCTTGGCAAAGCCCTCGAGCACGCCGTCGATGAACGCCTTGCGATCGATCGCGTGCATCAGCGCGCGGCGCACGCGCACGTCGTCGAAGGGTTTCTTCTTGTTGTTGATCGTCATGATGCCCTTGCCGGCGGTCGCGCCGACCTCGACGACGAAACGCTTGTCGGCCTGCAGCTGCGCGACCGCCTGCGGCGCGTCCAGTCGCGGCACGCCGTCGATGTCGCCGGCCAGCAGCGCGGCCACGCGCGCGGCCGGGTCGTTGATGAAGCGGAACGTCACCTTCTTGATCTTGATCGCCTTGGCGTCGCGAAAGCCATCCCACTTGGTCAAGGTGATCGAGTTGCCCTTCTTCCAATCCTCGAACAGATAGGGGCCGGTGCCGATCGGCTTGGTCGCGGTGGTCGCCGCCGTCTTGGGGTGCAGAATCACCGCGGTGTTCTCGCCCATGCGGAACAGGAAGTTGCCGTCGGCGTTGTTCAACGTCAGGATCACCGTCGTCGGGTCGGGTGCGCTGATCGAGCTGATGTTGTTGAACACCGCGGCCTTGGCTTTGTTGGTGCTCTTCTCGTCCTTCGCGCGCTCGAAGCTGAACTTCACCGCCGAGGAGTCGAACGGCTCGCCGTCGTGGAACTTGACGCCCTTCTTCAGCTTGAAGGTGTAGCTCTTGCCGTCGGGGTCCATCGTCCAGCTTTCGGCCAGCAGCGGCGTGACCGAGCCATCGAGGTTGATCTTGGTCAGGCCCTCCAGCACGTTGTAGTGCACGACCTCGCCGATCGCCAAAGCCGGCGCTGAGGTTGGGTCCAGGCCGGGTGCGGGCTCGAGCACCATGGCCAGCGTGACGGTGTCTTTCTTGGATTGGGCGAGGGCCAGCGGTGCCAGCACGACGGCCGCCACAACGACCACGGCTGCGGCCGCGCGTCGGTGCAGATTCATGGGGATCTCCTGAGCTGAAGAAGCAAGGGTAGGCCGTCGATGGTGCCTGAATTCGCCGGCGCGGGCATGGCGTGGCAACCCTAGGGGCGTTGCCACGGCCGCTGTCGATGCGCTGCGCATCGCGCGTTTGCGGCCGCACGAGATCGCCGCTGCGCTCACAGAAGGGAGCCGCCGCCCACGGCGGCCGCGCCGAGCGCTCAGTCGGGCTGAGCCGCCGCCAGCAGCATGCGCGTGTAGTCGTGCTGCGGACGCGCGAACACGGCGCGCGTGGCTCCCTGCTCGACCACCACGCCGTGCTGCAACACCAGCACCTCGTCGCACACCAAATCGACCACCGCGAGGTCGTGGCTGATGAAGAGGTAGGTCACGCGGTACCGGTCCTGCAGGTCCTGCATCAGATTGAGCACCTGGGCCTGCACCGAGACGTCGAGGGCGCTCACCGGCTCATCGGCGACGATCAGCTGCGGCCGCGTGATCAGCGCCCGTGCGATCGCGATGCGCTGGCGCTGACCGCCGGAGAACTCGTGCGGGTATTTGTCGAGGTCGCTGGCGCGCAAGCCGACCGCATCGAGCACGTCGCGGGCTCGTTCGCGCTGCTCGCCGCGCCCGGCGCCATGCAGCACCGCCAGGGGCTCGGCCACCGTCTGCGCCACGGTGCGGCGCGGGTCGAGCGAGCCATACGGGTCCTGAAACACCATCTGGAAGCCGCTGCGTGCGCGCCGCAGCGCCGACGCGTCGAGCGCCGCCAGGTCTTGCCCGTTGAAGCGCACGCTGCCGCTGTCGGGGCGCTCGAGCGCCATCACCAGCCGAGCCAGCGTGCTCTTGCCGGAGCCCGATTCGCCGACGATGCCGAGGTTGCGCCCGGCGTGCAGCGTGAAGCTGACGTCGCTCAGCGCGCGCACCGTGTGCACGGCCCCCAACACGGTCTCGCGCGGCAGCCGGTAGTGGCGGCTCAGGCGCTCGGTCACCAGCAGCGGCGGCGCGCCATCAGCCATCGCGCGCCTCGCCGACGCCATGCACGCGGATGCAGCGCGCCAGGTGCGCCACCGCCACCGCGGTGGGCGGCGGCAGTGCGGTGCGGCACTCGCCGATCACGCGCTCGCAACGGTCGGCGAACGGGCAACCGCCGGGCAGGTCCACCAGCTCGGGCACGCGCCCCGGGATGGTGGCCAACCGCGCGCCGCGCGGCAACCCCAGCCGCGGCCGTGACTTGAACAGCGCGCGCGTGTACGGATGCGCCAGGCGTTCGAACACGCGCTGGGTCGGCCCCGCTTCGGCGACGATGCCGCCGTACATCACCATCAGCTGCCGCACCGCGCGAGCCACCACGGCGAGGTTGTGACTGATCAGCAGCAGGCCCATGCCGCGCTCGGCCACCAGCTCGCGGATCAGGTCGAGCACCTCGCGCTGCACGGTGGCGTCCAGCGCGGTGGTCGGCTCGTCGGCGATCAGCAGGTCGGGCCCGCAGGCCAGCGCGATCGCGATCACCACGCGCTGGCGTTGGCCGCCCGACAGCTGGTGCGGATAGGCATCGAGCCGTCGAGCGGCCTGCGGCACGCGCACCCGCTCCAGCAGCTGCAGCGCGCGCCGGCGCGCCTCGGCCACTGGCAGCCCCAGGTGCAGCCGCAGCGGCTCGGCGATCTGGTGGCCCACGGTGTGCAGCGGATTGAGCGCGGTCATCGGCTCCTGGAACACCATGCCGATGCGACGCCCACGCAGGCCGCACCACTCGCGCTCGGGCAACCCGAGCAGCTCGCGCCCTTCGAGCCGAATGGAACCGCTGACGCGCGCGCCCTCGGGCAGCAAGCCCATCAACGCCAGCGCGGTGATCGACTTGCCGCAGCCCGACTCGCCGATCAGGCCCACCGTCTCGCCGCGCGCCAGCTCGAAGGACACGTTGCGCAGCGCCTGACCCGGGCCACGCGCGGTCTGCAGCGTGACGCACAGGTCGGCCACGCTGAGCAGCGGCGCGCTCATGCGACGGCCAGCAGGTCGAGGTAGGCGCATGCGATGCGTGGCGCAGCCGCCAGGCCGAGCTCGTGCATCAGCTGCTCGGCGATGCGCACGCCGTCGTGCTGGCCCTGGTCGTCGCGCAGCACGACCTCGAGCTCGATGAAGTCGCCCAGGCCGGCCACGCGGTCGAGGTGGATGCGCGTGGGGCCGCACATCAGCAACAGGCGCTGCTTGTGCACGCGCCCGATGACACCGAGCGCGCGTTCGAGCACGGCGCGCATCTCGGCGGCGTGCACCGGCGTGCGCACGTAGTCGGACAGCTTCGCGCCGGCGATGTCGGGCCGCTGATAGTGGATCAGCTCGGCACTGCCGTCGGCGAACTCGCGCAGCTTCAATCGGCCGTGCGCCACGCGGAAGAACGTGTCGTCCTGCTCGATGGGCTGTACGTCACCGTCGGCCAACGCCCGTGCGCGCGGCAGCAGCGCCTCGACGCGGTCAATGCGCGCCTTGATCTCGACATTGCGCGCCACTCAGTGCCCGCCCGGCCGCCCGAAGGGCACTGAGACGCCCTCGGGGGGCAGCGAACGCAGTGAGCGTGAGGTCGCCATGGTCGTCAGGCCTCTTGCGCGGCGATCTGCCGCAGCGCCTGCTCGAACACCTCGGGCGGCTGACCGCCCTGGATCAGGTGACGATCGTTGATCACGATCGACGGCACCGAGTCGATGCCCGCCTGCTGCCACATCGCCTCGGCCGCGCGCACCTCTTCGGCGTAGCGGCCGCTGGCGAGCACCTCGCGCGCCGCCTCGGCGTCCAGGCCCACCGCGGCGGCCAGCTCGAGCAACACGTCGTGCGCGCCCGGGTTGCGCCCCTCGCCGTGATAAGCCTTCAGCAGCGCATGCTTGAGCTCGCGCTGCCGGCCCTGCAGAGCGGCCCAGTGCAGCAGGCGGTGCGCGTCGAAGGTGTTCCACACGCGCCGGCGCTGGCCGAACGCGAAGCCGACCTCGGCGCCGCGCGCCCGGATCGCGGCCTGGTTGCGCGCGATCTGCTCGGGCCCGATGCCGTACTTGTCACCCAGGTACTGCACCGTGTCGGCGCCCTCGGCAGCCATCGTCGGGTTGAGCTCGAACGGCTGGAAGTGCAGCTCGGCGTCGATGCTGTCGGGGCGCACGCGCTCGAGCGCGCGCTCCAGCGCGTTCAGGCCGACCGCGCACCATGGGCACGCGACGTCGGAAATGAAATCGATCTTCAGGGTAGTCACATCACTTCTCCGCATCTATCGTTTGCGCGCCAGCTTCGGGTCGAGCAGGTCGCGCAGGCCGTCGCCCATCAAGTTGAGGCCGAGCACCGCCAACACAATCGCCAGCCCGGGGTACACCGCGAGCATTGGCGCCTGGAACATCTGCGTCTGCGCCTCGTTGAGCATGCGGCCCCAACTCGGCATCGGCGGCTGGGTGCCCAGCCCGAGGTAGCTCAGTGCAGCCTCGGCGATGATCGCGGTGGCGAACTGGTTGGTGGCCTGCACGATCAGCGCGCTGGCGATGTTGGGCACCACGTGGTCCCAGGTGATGCGCCAGCGGTTCTTGCCGGCGGCGCGCGCGGCGAGCACGAACTCGCGCATCCACACTGCGTTGGCGGCGCCGCGCGTGACGCGCGCAAACACCGGAATGTTGAAGATGCCGATCGCCACGATGCCGGTGACGAGCCCCGGGCCGTAGATCGCGCCCAGCAGAATCGCCGACAGCAACGCCGGGAAGGCGAAGGTGAAGTCGGCCAGGCGCATCACCAGCTCTTCGACCCAGCCGCGGCGGGCCGCCGCCAGCAGGCCGAGCGCGGCGCCGATCGAAAAGCCGATCAGCACCGCGAACACGCCCACCAGGATCGACGCGCGCGCGCCCACCAGCAGCTGCGAGGCGATGTCGCGACCCAGGCTGTCAGTGCCGAACCAGTGCGCGGCGCTCGCAGCCTGCAGCTTGTGCGGGATGTCGAGTTCAGCTGGCGGATGCGGTGACCACACCAGCGACAGCGCCGCCGCGCCGAGCAGCAGCAGCGTCAGCGCGGCGCCGATCGCGAAGCTCGGGTGGCGCCAGGCGCGCCTGAAGAAACCCGGCGCGGGGGGCGGCGCAATCAGCACGGCGCTCAGATCGCCCACCGTCATGCGTCGCTCGGCTTCAAGCGCGGGTCGATCACCGCGTACAGCACGTCGACCACGAAGTTGACGATCACCACCATCGCCACCAGCAGCAGCACGACGTCGCGCACCACCACCAGGTCGCGGTTGGCGATGGCCTGGAAGACCAGCCGCCCGATGCCGGGCAGCACGAACACGTTCTCGACCACGACGGTGCCGCTGATCAGGAACGCGAACTGCAGCCCGAGGATCGTCAGCACCGGGATCATCGCGTTGCGCAACACGTGCTTCCACAGCACCGCGCGCCGGCTCAAGCCCTTGGCACGCGCGGTGCGCACGTAGTCCTCGCGCAGGGTCTCGAGCACCGACGAGCGCGTCCAGCGCGCCAGCACGGCGGCCTGCACCGCCGCCAGCGCGATGGCCGGCAGCAGCAGCGCGACGAAGCCGGCCCACGGCCCGCCGCCGTCTTCCTCGCGCCACCCGGGAAAGCCGCCAGCGCTGACCCACTGCAGCTTTACCGCGAACACCAAGATCAGCAGGATCGCGAACCAGAAGTTGGGCACCGCGATGCCGAGCTGGCTGAGCGCCATCACGCCGACGTCGCCGGCCTTGTTCTGGCGCGCCGCCGCGTAGATGCCCAGCGAGATGCCGATCAACACCGTGAAGGCCATCGCCATCGAGGCCAGCGGCAACGTGACCTGCAGCCGCTCGGCGATCAGGGTGGCCGTCGGCGTGTCGTACGAGTAGCTCTGCGCAGTGCGGCCCTGCAACAGACCGCCGATCCAGTCGCCGTAGCGCTGCAACGCGGGCCGATCGAGGCCGAGCTTGCGCTCGAGCGCGGCGATCGATTCCGGCGTCGCGGTGTCGCCGAGGATCACCTGCGCCACGTTGCCCGGCAGCACGTCGAGCACTGCGAACACCACCAGCGATGCCACCGCCAGCGTGGCCACGAAGGTGGCGACGCGCTTCAGCAGGAAAACGCTCATCCGCTCACCCGCCCGCCGGCGCCCGCCACTCGCCCGGCCTCATCCCGCGCACGCGGCCGTGCGGCGCCGGCACGACAGCACGTGCATCGCGAAGCACTCGATGCGAAGCATCGGACTATCATGCCCGAAAGCCATTTGCCGATTTCGCGTGGGGCGCCGTGGCGGTGCTTTGCCCGGCACGCATCGGCGTGGAGCGCCCATGGAATCGATCGACTTCGACACCCGCGCCGTCTTCATCGGCGGGCTTTGGCAAAGTGCATCGTTCGGCCGCACGCTGCCGCTCTTGAACCCGTCCGACGGTTCCGAGCTGACGCAGATCGCGCGCGGGGGTCCGGCCGAGATCGACGCCGCCGTGCACGCGGCGCAGGCCGCGCTCGACGGCCCGTGGGGACAGGTGAGCGCGGCCGAGCGCGGTCGCATCCTGCTGCGCATGAGCCAACGGGTGAGCGAGCTGGCCGACGTGCTGGCGCGCATGGAGGCGCTCGACGTCGGCAAGCCGGTCAAGCAGGGCTTGGCCGATGCCAACGCGCTGGCGCGCTACCTCGAGTTCTACGGCGGGGCCGCCGACAAGGTGATGGGCGAGACGATCCCGTTCACGCCCGGCTACACCGCGCTGACGTTGCGCGAGCCGCACGGCATCACCGGGCACATCGTGCCGTGGAACTACCCGATGCAGATCATCGGCCGCTCGGTCGGCGCCGCGCTGGCGATGGGCAACGCCTGCGTGCTCAAGCCTGCAGAGGAGGCCTGCCTGACGGCGCTGGCGTTCGCGCGCATCGCGCACGATTGCGGGCTGCCGGCCGGCGCGCTCAACGTGGTGCCCGGCCTCGGCGAGGAAGCCGGCGCTGCGCTGGCGCGCCACCACGGCGTGGCGCATCTGTCTTTCACAGGCTCCTTGGCGGTGGGCCAGCAGGTGCAGGCCGCGGCGGCCAAGAACACGGTGCCGGTGACGCTGGAGCTCGGCGGCAAGAGTCCGCAGATCGTGTTCGCGGATGCCGACCTCGACGCCGCGCTGCCGTTCCTCGTCAACGCGGGTGTGCAGAACGCCGGACAGACGTGCTCGGCGGCCTCACGCATCCTGGTGCAGCAGGGCATCTTCGACGAGGTGGTGGCGCGCATGTCCGAGCGCTACAAGAAGCTCGTGGTCGGCCCGGCCATCAACGACCCCGACGTCGGCCCGCTGATCTCGGCGCGCCAGAAGGAGCTGGTGCAGAGCTACCTCGGCATGGCCCGCGACAGCGGGCTGCACGTGGCGGCGCAGGCCGAGCTCAAGAGCGACTTGCCGCGCAACGGTTGCTACGTGGCCCCCACGCTGCTGGCGCCGGTGGGCAACGACCACCGGCTGGCGCAGGAAGAGATCTTCGGCCCCGTGCAGGTGGTGATCGCGTTCGACGACGAGGCCGAGGCGATCGCGCAGGCCAATGGCACGGCCTACGGGCTGGTGGCCGGCGTCTGGACGCGCGACGGCAGCCGGGCCCTGCGCGTGGCGCGGCGCCTGCGCTGCGGCCAGGTGTTCGTCAACAACTACGGGGCCGGCGGAGGCGTCGAGCTGCCATTCGGCGGCGTCAAGAGCTCGGGCCACGGCCGCGAGAAGGGCTTCGAGGCGCTGTACGGCTTCTCGACGCTCAAAACGGTGGCGATCAAGCACGACTGAGCGCAGCGCCGCGGCCGCTGGCGCCACCGGGCCGCGCGTCAGCCGACCGCGCGCCGCAGGCTCTCGACCCGCTCCAGCACCGGCTCGGGCGCGACGTCGCGTGCCTCGGCTGCACGCTGCAACGCGTCGTCGTTCAACAGCGCCCGCAGCGGCGACAGGTCGCGCGCCGCGCCCACCGGCTGCCAGCCGTTCTCGCGGCGCATCAGCAGCCGCAGCACGTCGGGCCGCGCGTAGTGCCCCATCGTGTCGACGATGGCCTTGGTCGCCTTGATCATCCACGCCTCGAGCTCGGCGTAGACGATCGCTTCGCCATAGGTCGGGCCAGCCAGCGCGATGCCCAGCGGCGCGATCGCTTCGCTGCCGCCGTTGGCGTAGCCGATGTTCATCTGGCCCTTGTGCGGGAACTGCGGCGCGATGTCGTCGTCGTTCAAGGTCGCACAGGCCGACACGACGAACGCGCCTGCCTCGAAAGCGTGCGCGCGCACCTCGAAGTGGCCCCAGAAGCAGCCCATCTTCTCGGGCTCTTCGAGCTGCGGCCCGGTGTGCAGCTCGAACGCGCCCGGGAATGCCGCGACGTGGATGTCCTCGCCTTGCGCGATCATCGACGCGCGCACCAGGGTCATCAGGTGCTCGCCGCAGATCAGCCCGCCCAGGCGCCCGATGTCGGTGTCGAACACAACCAGGTCGTCGGCGTCGCCGTGGCCCCAGAACATGCGCTCGGTGAAGGTCGGCATCAGCTTGCGGTGGCGGCCCAGGACGCTGCCGTCGGGTGCGAAGAAGATCAGGCTGTTGTAGACCGTGCTCACCTCGGGCCGCGGGTCCATCTCGTTGCAGCCGAGCACGACGTACACCCCGGCCTTGCGCACGGCGTGTGCGATGCGCTCGGCCTGCTCCGACGGCACCACCAGCGCGTTGTCGCGGAACAGGATGCGGCCGCCCGCCCATTGGGGCAGCTTGGAATCCCAGCCCTCGGTCCAATAGGGATAGCCGGCCAGCCAGGCTTCCGGAAACACCACCAGCTGCGCGCCGCCGCGCCCGGCCTCGCCGATGATCGCCTCGGCACGTTCGACGCAGGCGTCGAGGTTCATGTAAACGGGCGACTTCTGCGCGATCGCCACCTTGACCTTGTCGCGTCCGCCGAGCACCGGCTTTGCGGGTTTCGTGGGCATGACGCCTCCTCGCAATGGCAGTAGAGTGAATCGGGTGCGCCCTGCACTGCGGGCACAGCCCATGCTAGGTGCGCAGCGTGCGTGTCGGTTGTGCTCGGCGTGCCAATGCGCTGTGCCGGTCGCGCCAAGGAGCAGCCATGCAATTGCAGTTCGACACCGCGCGCGTGCACCCCGGCGAGCGCGCCGGCTTCTGGCGCGAGGTGGTCTGCTCGGTCTACGTGCCGATGAACGCCGAGCCCCTGGCACGGCAGGCCTTCCAGGCCCGCATGGACGTGCGCGCCGCTGGCGGCCGGGTGTACTCCACCGTGGATGCCGGACCGCAGCGCGTCAGCCGCGACGCAGCTCAAATCGCGCGCGACGAGCAGCGCGACATCTACACGTTCATGGTGCAGCACGCCGGCACCTGTGGTGTCGAGCAAGCCGGCGCCCACGCGCTGCTGCAGCCGGGCGACATGCTGCTGTTCCACAACTCGCTGCCCTACCGGCTGCTGTTCGAGCAGCCCTTCCGCCAGACCGTGGTCCAGGCGCCACGCGACTCGCTCAGCCCTCTGGCCCGCGACCTCGACCGCCAGGTGGCGCAGCGTCTGCCCTCGACCGGCGGCTTCGGCCGCGCGCTGCACACCTTCGTGCGCGGCCTCGACGAGGCCCTGCCCGACGTCGACGACGGCGAGGCGGCGCCGCTGGTCGACGAGGTGTTTCACTTGCTGGCGGCGCACGGCGCCGCGACAGAAGCCGCACCCAGCGGCGGCGACGCACGGCGGTTGCGCGAGCGTGCCCAACGCTATGCGCGCGAGATGATCGGCGACCCCGAACTGACGCTGGAGGCGATTGCACGCGCGCAGCGTGTATCGGTACGCACGCTGCAGCGCGCCTTCGCCAGCGACGGCACCGGCGTCATGCGCTGGCTGCGCGACGAGCGTCTGGCACGCTGCGCAGCCGCGCTGGCCGACCCGGCGGGATCGGCGCGCAGCATCGCCGAGATCGCTCTCGCGCACGGCCTGCGCGACCTGCCGGCGTTCGGCCGCAGCTTCAAGGCGCGCTACGGGCAGACCCCGGGGGCCTGGCGCGGCCGGCGTCGGCAATAGGTGCGTTCGCAAGAGATTCGGCCGGGATCGCCGACGCGGGTCCCCGCGGCATCCGGGTTTACCAGACCGTTGCAAACGCACCTAAGTCGCGCTAGGTTCGCAGCCATGGCACGCCCCCGCGCCCCGTCGTTCGAGCTCGAGCAGCACGCTTTCTTCTGGCTCACGCAGGTGATCGGCAGCCGCGACCGCCGGCTGGCGCTGGAGCTCAAGGGGTTCGGACTGCGCGTGCCCGAGTGGCGCGTGCTGGCGTCGCTGCACGGGCGGCGCCGCTGCTCGATGCGCGAGCTGGCCGACCTGGCGACGATCGACCGCACGACGCTGACCCGCACGGTCGACCGCATGGCCGAGGCGGGTTGGGTTGCACGCCTGCACGATGCCTGCGACCTGCGCGTCACGCGGCTGGCGCCGACCGTCAGCGGCGAGCGCCTGTTCGCGCGCATCTGGCCCACCGTCGAGCGCCTGAACCGGGTGGCGATCGAGGGGCTGCCCGCCGGTGCGGTCGACATGCTGCGCTGGACGCTCGAGCGCATGAAGACCAACCTCGACCGCGGGCCCGCCGTCAGCGAGCGGGCCGCATGATGAAGGACATCAGCATGACGGACATCGACATCGCGCAATGCGTCGAGCCCGACCGGGTTCACAAGCGCGTCTACACCGACCAGCAGATCTTCGACCGCGAGATGACGCGCATCTTCGAGCGCGTGTGGGTCTACTGCGGCCACGAGTCGCAGATTCCGAACAAGGGCGACTATGTCGCGGTGACCATCGGCCGCCAGCCGATGATCATGGTGCGCAGCGCCGATCGCACGATCCACGTGCTGCACAACCGCTGCGCGCACCGCGGTGTCCAGCTGGTCGGCAACCTGCAGGGCAACACAGGCGACGCGTTCGTCTGCTCGTACCACGCCTGGAGCTACCACCTCGACGGCAAGGTGCGCGCGATTCCTCTGGCCAAGGGCTACGACGGCACGCGCATGGACAAGAGCAACCCCGACTGCAACATGAAGCATGCCGCGCGCGTCGACAGCTACCGCGGCTTCGTGTTCGCCAGCCTGGTTGCCGACGGCCCGACGCTGCTGGAGTTCTTGGGCGAAGCCAAGGTCGCGTTCGACGACATGTGCGACCGCTCGCCGATGGGCGAGGTCGAGATCGTGCCGATCTGCCACCGCGTGATCCAGCAGTCGAACTGGAAGTTCTTCATGGAGAACCAGCTCGACGCGCTGCACCCGTCGGTGACGCACCAGAGCACCGGCATCGCCGCCGGCCGCGTCGAGCGCAAGCTCAAGGAGCAGAAGGAATCGGTGCCGCTGTACTACCACTACCTGTCGGCCTTCGCCTCCAGCTTCGAGCAGTGGGACAGCGTGCAGACCATCAACTATCCGCAAGGGCACGGCATCCTCAAGGCCTACATGGGCCTGCGCCCGCAAGACAAGGACACGCTGGAGTACGAGGCGTTGTTGAAACAGGCGCATGGCGAGCAGAAGGCCGAGGAGTACCTGTCGCGCAGCATCCACCACGTGTTGGTGTACCCGTACCTGTCGGTGCAGTCGCCATTGCAGCAGCTGCGCTGCCTGCGGCCGATCTCGCCGGACAAGACGCTGTCGGAGATCTGGCACTTCCGCCTGAAGGGCGCGCCCGAGGCGATCTATCGCCGCAGCCTCTGGTACTACAACCTCGTCAACTCGCCGGCCACGATGATCAACGCCGATGATCTCGAGAACTGGACCAAGGGCCAGTGGGGCCTGCAGTCCGACGGGGGCGACTGGGTCAGCTTCCACCGCAACCACGGCGACGACCGCTTCGACAACGGCGTCGCGTACTCGAATCACGGCACCTCCGAGGTCGTGATGCGCAGCCAGTTCGCCGCTTGGTCGCGCTACATGCAAGGGGCCGCGTCATGAGCGCCGCCGACACCAAGCCCGGCTCGCGTGCGATCCCGAGCGCGGGCCCGGACATGAAGCACCTGCTCGATCAGGACATCGTGATCGCGGGCGACAGCGCCCAGGGTCCGACGGGCGCACAGGCGATCGAGCCGACGCATTCGCCACGCACGCCGCACAAGGCGGGCGAGCTGCCCACCGCGGTGCTCAGCGCAGCCGGCGTCGACCTGCAGCGCGAGGTCGAGCAGCTGCTGTACCGTCAGGCCGAGCTGCTCGATGCCAAGCAATGGCAGGCATGGATGGATCTGTTTGTCGACGATGGCATCTACTGGATGCCGGCGCGCCCGGAGCAGACCGAGTGGGAGAGCTCGCCGTCGATCTTCATCGAAGACAAGCCGATGATGGAGATCCGAAAGGGCCGCGTCACACACCCCAACGCCTGGTCGCAGGCGCCGCTGTGGGAGACCAATCACCTGGTGAGCCACGTCGCGCTCGAGGACGTGGCCAAGGACCGCGTCGTCGTGCGCTCGCGCTTTCACATGATGGAGCTGCGGCGCGACTCGATCCGACACTTCGGCGGCCGCTATCGCCACACGCTCAGGCGCGGCGGCGATGGTCAGTTGAAGATCGCGCTGCAGCGGGTGGACCTGTTCAATGCGCAGGCCCCGTTCGACTATGTCATTCAGATCTGGGTCTGACCGATGACCCGCGCCAGTCCTCACCAGAAAGGCAACCGCACCATGAGCTTCGCCCTTCCATCGGCCCTGCGCGTCGGCGCACTTGCCCTGGCCGCCACGCTGGCCAGCGTCGCAGCGCCCGCTGCCGACAAGGTGAAGGTCGGCTTCGTCAGCACGCTGTCCGGCCCGTCGTCGGCGCTCGGCGTCGACATCCGCGACGGCTTCCTGCTGGCGGTCAAGCTCAACGGCGGCAAGCTCGGCGGGCTGCCCGCCGAGGTGCTGGTCAGCGACGACCAGTTCAAGCCCGACGTCGCCAAGCAGCTGTTCGAGAAGAACGTCAAGCGCGATCGCGTCGACTTCATGACCGGCGTGGTGTTCTCCAACATCATGCTGGCTGCGTTGCCGGAGGCGCTGGACAACAACACGATCTACATCAGCCCCAACGCCGCGCCGTCGTCGATGGCCGGCAAGGACTGCAACCCGCTGTTCTACGCGGTGAGCTGGCCCAACGATGCGTACCACGAAGCGGCCGGCGCATTCGCCAACCAGCGCGAGCTGAAGAGCGTGTACCTGCTGGCGCCCAACTACCAGGCTGGCAAGGATTCGCTGGCTGGCTTCAAGCGCATGTTCAAGGGCCAAGTGGTGGGCGAGAACTACACCAAGCTCGGCCAGCTCGACTACGCCGCCGAGCTGGCCGAGATCCGCGCCGCCAAGCCGCAGGCGCTCTACATCTTTCTGCCTGGCGGCATGGGCATCAACTTCATCAAGCAGTTCGTCGGCGCCGGTCTCGGCAAGGAAATCCAATTGCTGCTGCCCGGCTTCTCCGCCGATCAGGACGTGATCAACCCGGTGGGGCCGGCGATGTCGGGGCTGTTCAACACCGCGCACTGGTCGCCCGACTTCGCGAACGCCGCGAACCAGAAGTTCATGGCCGAGTTCGAGAAGGAGTACAAGCGCATTCCGACGCTGTACGCCTCGCAGGGTTACGACGCCGCGCAGCTGATCAACGCGGCGGTGCGCGACGTCAAGGGCAAGCTCGACGATCGCGAAGCGCTGCGCAAGGCACTGAAGGCGGCCAAGTTCGATTCGGTGCGCGGGCCGTTCAAGTTCAACACCAATCAGTACCCGATCCAGAACTACTACGTGCGCACGGTCGGCGCCGACGGCAAGGGCGGGTTGATCAACAAGTCCTTCAACACACCGATCCTGAAGGATCACGGCGACGCCTACGTCGGCGCTTGCACGATGAAGCCCTGAACGGGCCGCCCAGGCAGCGCGCATGCCCACGCTGCTGATCATCGAACAGCTGCTCAACGGGCTGCAGTTCGGGCTGATGCTGTTCCTGCTGGCGGCCGGGCTCACGCTGGTGTTCGGCGTGATGGACATGATCAACCTGGCGCACGGGTCGCTGTACATGGTGGGCGCGTTCATTGCCGCCTGGCTGGTCGCGCTCACCGGTTCGTTCGTGCTCGGCGTGCTCGGCGCCATCGTGCTGACCGCGCTGTTCGGCATGCTGCTCGAGATCACGCTGCTGCGCACGCTGTACGTGCGCGACCACCTGACGCAGGTGCTGGCGACTTTCGCGCTGATCCTGATCCTCAACGATGGCGTCAAGATGGTGTTCGGCACCGACTTGCCGCTGTCTGCGCCCGAAGCGCTCGCCGGGCCGGTGCAGTTGCTGCCCGGCCTGAGCTATCCGGCGTACCGTCTGCTGATCCTCGCGGTGGGGCTGGCGATTGCGGCGCTGATGTACCTGCTGGTCACGCGCACGCGGCTCGGCGCGCTGGTGCGCGCCGGCGCCGCCAACCGCGTGATGACAGAAGCGATGGGGGTCGACGTCAAGCGCCTCTTCACCGCGGTGTTCGGCATCGGCGCCGCGCTGTGCGCGGTGGCCGGCGCGCTGCTCGGACCGTTGTTGGCGGTGCAGGTGGGGATGGGCGAGAACATCCTGATCCTGGCCTTCGTGGTGATCGTGATCGGCGGCATCGGCTCGATCCGCGGCGCGCTGATCGGCTCGATCCTGGTGGGCTGCGTCGACACGCTCGGCCGCACGCTGCTGCAGCATGTGCTGCGCGAGTTTCTGCCCCCGCAATGGGCGAGCGCCGCCGGACCGGCGATCGCCTCGATCGCGGTGTACGTGTTCATGGCGGCGGTGCTGGCGGTCAAGCCGCAGGGCCTGTTTCCGGCGCGAGCATGACCCGCCCCCGGAGTCGCCTGCTAGCAGCCTTCCGCTCGAGGGGGCCACGCCAGCGTACCGGCAAAGCCGCATGCGCGGCGTGCGCTTGAACGACATGCACAGGCTCGATCGCGCCATGCCGTTGCTGGCGCTGGGTATCGTGGTCGCGCTCGCACTGGCGCTGCCGTGGCTGATGGACGCGCTCGATGCCTCGTTCTACATCAGCTTCGCTGGCCGGGTGCTGGTCTACGCGATCGCGGCCACCAGCCTGAACCTGGTGCTCGGGTATGGCGGCATGGTGTCGTTCGGGCACGCCGCGTTCGTCGGCCTCGGCGCCTACGTGACCGGCGTGATGATCAGCGAGGGCGCTCTCAATGGCGTCACGCACTTGCTGGTCACGCTGCTCGTCACCGGCGCAGCGGCGGCGTTGATCGGCGCGATCTCGCTGCGCACCCGCGGCGTGTACTTCATCATGATCACGCTGGCGTTTGCGCAGATGCTGTTCTACCTCGCCAACTCGATCAAAGGCTACGGCGGCGACGAGGGGCTCAACATCCGCGTGCGCTCTGCGTTCGGCTTCGGGCTCGACCTTAAGAACCCCACCACGTTCTACTACGTCGCTCTGGCGGTGCTGGCGGCGTGCGTGTGGGCACTGGCGCGCTTCGTGCCGTCGCGGCTCGGCCGCGCGGTGCTGGCGATCCGCGACGACGAGCAGCGCGCCGAGGCACTGGGGTTTCCCACCTTCCGGCTGCGTTGGCTGGTGTTCGTGGTGGCCGGCATGGTGGCGGGCATCGCCGGCGCGCTGTCGGTGAATCAGCAAGGCTACGTCAGCCCCAACGTGCTGCACTGGACCCAGTCGGGCACGTTGATGGTGATGGTGATCCTCGGCGGCGTGGCCACGCTGTGGGGTGGCGTGATCGGCGCGGCCGCGCTGCTGGTGCTGCAGGAGGTGCTGTCCGCCTACACGCCGCACGGGGAGTTCTGGACCGGTTGGGTGTTGCTCGCGGTCGTGCTGTTCGCGCGGCAGGGCCTGGTCAGCGTGCTGCGCCACGGCTTCAAGCGGCGATGAACGCACCGCTGCTCGAGGTGCACCAGCTGCGCAAGCGCTTCGGCGGCGTGGTGGCCACCGACGGCGTCGACCTGCAGGTGCACACCGGCGAGCTGCAGGCGCTGATCGGCCCCAACGGCGCCGGCAAGACCACGCTGGTGGCGCAACTGGCGGGGCAGCTCGCGCCCGACAGCGGCCGCATCGTTTTCGACGGCGCCGACATCACCGCATGGAGTGCGCACCGGCGCGCGCGTCACGGGCTGGCCCGCTCGTTCCAGATCACGCGGCTGTTTCGCAGCTTCACGGTGCTCGAGCACCTGGCGCTGGCGCTGCAGGCGGCCGCGGGTGCCAGTTGGGGCGCCTGGACGCCGCTGTCGCGCGAAGGCGCTCTGTGGCAGCGTGCTTCGGCGCAGCTGCCGGCGCTCGGCCTGCACGAGCGCGCGCACGCACCGATCGACACGCTGTCGCACGGCCAGCGCCGGGCGCTCGAGGTCGGCATGGCGCTCGCCGCTCAGCCACGGCTGGTGCTGCTCGACGAGCCGATGGCCGGCATGGGGCCCGACGAATCGGCGCGCATGGAGGCGCTGATCGCCAAGCTCGCGCGTCGCACCACGGTGCTGCTGATCGAGCACGACGTCGACGCCGTGTTCCGGCTCGCGCAACGCGTGTCGGTGCTGGTGGGCGGGCGCATCATCGCCAGTGCGTCGCCCGAGGCGGTGCGGCGCGATCCGCTGGTGATCGCCGCCTACCTGGGGCAGGAATGATCGCCGATCCCGGCCCGTTGCTCGAGGTGCGCGGCCTGCGCGCCGCCTACGGCAGCGCACAGGTGCTGCATGGCGTGGACCTGCAGGTGCACGCGGGCGAGGCCGTGGCCTTGCTCGGCCGCAACGGCATGGGCAAGACGACGCTGGTGCGTGCCGTGATGGGCATCTTGGTGCCTTCGGGCGGCGAAGTGAGTTTCGCAGGCGAGTCGATCGATGGCGAGCCGGCTCACCGCATCGCGCGCCGCGGCATCGCGCTGGTGCCCGAGGGCCGCCAGGTGTTCGCCAGCCTGACGGTGCAGGAGCACTTGAGCGCCTTCGTACGCCGCGACGCACGCGGCGCGATGCCTTGGGATGCGGCGCGCGTGTTCTCGTTGTTTCCGCGCCTGGCCGAGCGGCGCGGCCAGTGGGCCCAGCAGTTATCGGGCGGCGAGCAGCAGATGCTGGCGATCGGCCGCGCGCTGGTCACCAACCCACGGCTGCTGATTCTCG
>Ga0207648_10000432_pt1 | contig 46265 bp, 43 predicted proteins | sample KBSMisM32_FD_184310 | JGI IMG/M metagenome (GOLD analysis project Ga0207648, IMG submission 184310) | Miscanthus rhizosphere microbial communities from Kellogg Biological Station, Michigan, USA - KBS Miscanthus M3-2 (SPAdes) (version 2) | ecosystem: Host-associated > Plants > Roots >... | reverse complement strand
GTGAAGGAGCAGTTGCTCTACGAAGTGCACGACCCGGCGGCCTACCTCACGCCCGATGTGGTGGCCGACATCGGCGCGGCACGCGTCGATGAGGTCGGGCCCGATCGCGTGCGGCTGAGCGGCGTGCGCGGCCACCCGCGCACCGGCACGCTCAAGGCCAACGTCTGCTTCGAAAGCGGCTGGCTCGCCGAGGGCGAGATCTCCTATGCCGGCGCACGCGCCGAGGCACGCGCACGCCTGGCCGCCGACGTGCTGCGCGAGCGCCTGCGCACGGTGGGTGCGCTGCGCGCCGATCTGATCGGCGTGGCCAGCGTCTTCGGCGACGACGCCGGGCACTGGCTCGCCGGCGTCCCCGCGGGCGATGCACGCGACGTGCGGTTGCGCGTGGCGCTGCGCCACGCGGAGCGCGCGGCGGCCGAGCAGCTGGCGCGCGAGGTCACCGCGCTCTATTGCTGCGGCCCGGCGGGCGGCGGCGGCGTGCGCACCGCGCTGCGCCCGACGCTCGGCACGCTGTCGTGCCTGCTGCCGCGCGAGCAGGTGCCGACCCACGTCGAGATGTTCGACTGATGGCTGCGCCCGATTCCGCGCTCACCGTGCCGCTGTGGCGCGCCGCGCACGGCCGCACCGGCGACAAGGGCAACCGCTCGAACATCAGCGTGATCGCGTGGCATCCGGCGCTGTACCCGCTGATCGTCGAGCAGATCGACGAGGCTGCGATCGCGCGCCGGTTCGCGCACCGGCGACCGAGCGCGGTGGTGCGCCATTTGCTGCCGAACCTGCACGCGATGAACGTGGTGCTCGACGACGTGCTCGACGGCGGCGTCAACGATGCATTGAACCTCGACAGCCACGGCAAGGCGCTGTCGTTCCTGCTGCTGGAGCTCCCGCTGCGCGTGCCGCTGTCGCTGGCGCCGCTGCTGCGCGGGCCCGAATCGATCTTGTGATGACGAACCGAGGAGGCCCCATGACCCTGTTCACCCGACGCACCTGGCTGTGCGCCCTCGCGCTCGCGTGCGGCACCGGCGCCTGGGCGCAAGGCTACCCATCCAGGCCGGTCACCTTCATCGTGCCGTTTGCTGCCGGCAGCGCCACCGATCAATTGGCACGTGCGCTCGGCCAGTCGATCACCGAGCAGACCAAACAGGCCGTGGTGGTCGACAACAAAGCGGGCGCCAGCGGCATGCTGGCCGCGCAGGCCGCGGCACGCGCACCAGCCGACGGCCACACGGTGCTGATCACCACCAACACCACGCATGCGGCCAACGAGCACCTGTACAAGAAGCTGCCCTACGACCCGGTGAAAGACTTCGCGCCGGTGAGCGGCCTCGGCAAGGGCGGCCAAGTGCTGGTGGTGGCCGCCAGCTCGCCGTTCAAGAGCGTGCAGGACCTGCTCGAGTTCGCGAAGAAGAATCCGGGCAAGCTCACGTTCGGCAGCGGCAGCTCGAGCAGCCGCGTCGCCGGCGAGCTGTTTCAGCAAATGGCCGGCCTCGAGCTGCTGCACGTGCCGTACAAGAGCAACCCACTGGCCATCACCGACCTGCTCGGCGGCCAGATCATGATGATGATCACCGACACCTCCACCGGCGTGCCGCAGGTGCAGGCCGGCAAGCTGCGCGCGCTCGGCGTGTCGACCGCCAAGCGGATGCCAATGCTGCCCGACGTGCCCACCATCGACGAGGCCGGCGTCAAGGGCTACGACATGGGCTACTGGTTCGCTGCCTACGTGCCCGCGCACACGCCGGCGCCGGTGGTGCAGCGCTTGAACGAGCTGCTGCATGCGGGGCTGAAGACGCCGGCCGCCAAGGCGTTCTTCGACACCAGTGGTGGCGAGCCCTTCCCCACCACGCCCGAGCAGCTCGCGAAATTCCAGGCCGAGGAAACCGCCAAGTGGGGCCGCGTGATCAAGAAGGCCGGCATCGAACCGGAGTGAACCCGCGCGAGCGCCGGTGATGGGGCGCGCTGCACAATGCAGCGCATGCCGTTCAACCCCGCTGTCCGGCCCGCTGCGCCGGCCACCGCCGAAGCCTGGTGCTTTGCGTTCGTCGAAGGGCAGCTGCTGCTGCTCGAACAATCCGAGGGCCACGGATTGGCACCGCAACCGTGGTCGCTGTTCGAGCCGCTGCAGCCGGCGCGTCACTACCTCGGCCAGCTCGACGGCATCGACTGCTGGGCCTTCACGCTCGAGGCGCCGCCGCCGGGCTTCAAACGCACGCCGCTGCGCGCCGCGATGATGGCCTTCGGCGAACCGCTGATGGGCGTGGCGGGGCGCGCGGCGCAGGTGCTCGAATGGGACCGTGCGCATCGCTACTGCGGCGTGTGCGGCACGCCGACCGAAGCGCAGGCCGCCGAGCGGTCGCGCAAGTGCCCGCGCTGCGGCCACACCGCCTACCCGCGCCTGAGCCCCGCGATGATGGTGCTGGTGTGGCGCGGGCCGGCACCGGGCCGCCCCAAGCCGGGCCAGCCTCCTCCGGAGGCGACGAACGCACCGAGCATGGGCGCCAACGCATTTGAAGTGCTGCTCGCGCGCTCGCCGCACTACGTGCCCGGCGTGTACAGCGCGCTGGCCGGCTTCGTCGAGGCCGGCGAATCGCTCGAGCAGTGCGTGCATCGCGAGGTGGCCGAAGAGGTGGGCGTGCACGTGACGAACCTGCGCTACTTCGGCAGCCAGAGCTGGCCGTTTCCGCACAGCCTGATGGTGGCCTACACCGCGCAATGGGTGTCCGGCGAGATCGTCAAGCAGGACGACGAGATCGAAGACGCCCAGTGGTACGCTCTCGACGCGCTGCCCAAGATTCCTCCGCGCTTCTCGATCTCCGGTCACCTGATCCGCGACACCGTGGTCGCGCTCGGCGGGCCGGAGCCGGGCCCCGGCGTGTCGGTGGTGCGCTGATCAGGCGCGCGCGTCGATCACGCGCAGCGCCTCGCGCCGGGTCAGCGGCGACAACTGCGCCTCGTACTCGCGACAGAACGCGCGCACCTCGTCGGGTGCGCTGTAGGCGCGCTCGCGCAGCGCCCAGCCGATGCCCTTGCGGATGAAGAACTCGTTCGCGAACCGGCCCGCACCGATCGACGGCAGGATGCAGTCGTACAGCAGCACCGCATCGAAGTGCGGCGCCTTGAGGCGGCGCTGGCACAGGAACGACGCGCGGCGCAGCCACAGGTCTTCGCCGCTGGCCCAGCGGCGCAGCCGCGCTTTCACCGCCTGCGGATGGCGCTCGAGCAAGCGCGCCAACGCAGTGCCCGAGATGTCGTCGCAGTAGTCCCACCACGCGCCGTCGCGGATCATCTCCTCGTACAGCGGCAGCAGCGACAGATCGAGCAGCTGCGCATGCGGGCCGACGCGCGCCAGCTCGACGGCGGCGTAGCGCTCCTCGCGAAAGCGCGCCTGCCGCCACAGCGTGCGCATCGTGGCGGCGAGGGTCGCGCGATCTGGCAGCGGTTGCGCACGCACCCGCTCGGCCGTCAGGCGGCGGCGCAGCGGCGTGTCGATGCCATGGAAGGGCAGCGCCGACTTCATGTAGGCCTGCATCGGCGCCGCGCGTACCGGGTCCGCGTGGGCAGCGAACGCAGCGCGCAGGGCACCGGCCCATCGCTGCGCCAGCCCCGCGTGGCGCGCCGCCATGCTCAACGCCCGCGGCCGTGGCCCACCCAGTAAGCCAGCACGCCGCGCAGCCGCTGCGCATTGACCGGCTTGGTCAGGAACTCGCACATGCCGGCGCGCAGCGCTTCTTCTCGCTCGGTGACCAACGCCGCAGCGGTGAGCGCAATGATCGGCGGCGCACGCTCGCCCAGGCGCTCGCGCAGCTCGCGCGCCGCGGCGTGACCGCTCAGGCGCGGCATCTGCAAGTCCATCAGCACGGCATGAAACGGCATGCCGTCGAGATCGGCGGCCAGCACCGCGTCGACCACGGCCACGCCATCGGCGGCCTGGCCCACCTGCACGCCCCACTGCTCGAGCAGCCCGCTGGTGATCACCATGTTGACCGCGTTGTCCTCGCCGATCAGCACGCGCGCGCCTTGCAGCGCGGCCACGTCGTCGGCCTCGGCAGCGGCAGCCGCCTTCAGCTGCATCTCGTCGGCCGCCGGCAGTGGCAGCTCGACCCAGAACTCGCTGCCCACGCCTGGCGTGCTGCGCAACCCGACCTGGCCACCCATCAGGCGCGCCAGCTCGCGGCAGATCGACAGCCCCAGACCGGTGCCGCCGTAGCGCCGCGTGGTCGACTGATCGGCCTGCGAGAACGGCTGGAACAGATGGTGCTGCGCCGGCTCGTCGATGCCAATGCCGGTGTCGTGCACGGCGCAACGCACCGCCGCGGCGCGCGCCGTCGCCTCGATGCGCACGCCGCCGCGCTCGGTGAACTTGATCGCGTTGGACACGAAGTTGCCGAGGATCTGGCTCAGGCGATGCGCGTCGCCCAGCACAGCCGTCGGCAGCGCGGGGTCGACGTCGAGCTGCAGCGTCAGGCCCTTGGCCTGCGCGATCGGGGTGTTGGCGCAGCGCACCGACTCCAGCGCGTCGCGCAGGCGGAACGGCGCCTGCTCGAGGCTCAACTTGCCGGCCTCGATCTTCGACAGATCGAGGATGTCCGACAGCGTCGCCGAGAGCCCTTCGGCGCTCTCGAGGATGTGCGACAGGTAGGTGCGGCGCTGTGCTTCGGTCAGGCCGTCTCGCAGCGCCAGGCGCGCCAGCCCCAGCAGGCCGTTGAGCGGCGTGCGGATCTCGTGACTGGTGTTGGCGAGAAATGCGCTCTTCGCGCGGCTGGCCGCCTCTGCGGCATCGCGCGCGGCCGCAATCTCGAGTTCGGCCTGGTGTCGATCGGTCACGTCCTCCGCAAACCAGAGGGTGCCGCCGGCCAGCGGGTCGTCGCCTTCGAGCGCATCGGCGCGCAGGTGGCACCAGAAGCGGCTGCCGTCGCGTCGCGTCATCGGGCGCTCGAGCACCAGCGGCTCGTGCGGCGCAGGCGCCTGCAGCAGCGCCTGCGCATCGGCGGCAAGGTCGGGCCACAGTGCGGCCAACGATTGACCGGCGAGCGTGCCGGGCGCCCAGCCGAACAGGCGCTCGAAACACGGGTTGGCGCTGGCCACGCGCTGCTCGCGCGTGAACGCGATGCCGATCGATGCGCGCTGCAGGATCGCCGCGTGCTCCTGGCGCGTGCGGTCGTCGGCGGTGACGTCGCGCGCGTTGACCACCACGGTGTCGACGCCGTCGATGCGGCACAGCGCCGCCGAGATCAGCATGTTGACGCGCGCGCCGGCCTTGGTGCGAAACGCAGTGCGGTAGCTGAGCAGCGTGCCGTGTTCGCGCAGCGCCTGCAGCATGCGCTGGCGGTCTTCGCCCGCATGCCAGGTGCGCAATTCGAGCGACGTGCGGCCGATCACCTCGTCGCGCGCGTACCCCAGCAAGTCGAGAAAGCTCTGGTTCACCATCAGGAAGCGCCCGCTCGCGAGCTCGGCGAGTGCCAGGCAATCGGGCGTCGCGGTGAACAGTGTCGACAGCATCGACTCGGAGCGCAGCCGCTGCACCTCGGCGTTCACCTGCGCGGTGACGTCGCGCGCCACGCCCCAGTAGCCGGCGAAGCGCCCGTCGTCGTGGCGGCGCGGCTGGCCGCTGAACTCCAGGTGCACGGCGCGGCCGTCGGCGTCTTGCAAGCTGCCGCGCAGGCCGGCGAACGCGCGGTGCGCGCGCAGCTCGTCGATGCCGCGCGCCTGCGCCGCGGCATCGTGCGCGTGCGCGTCGATCAGCTCGGTCAGCGGGCGCATCATCTGGCGCGCAAACACGGCGCTGGCGGTCAGCGTCGCGGCATCGTCGGCGCGCCGCAGGCGCAGCGACTCGTCGAGCTCCCAGTAGTGGTCGGCCGCGGTGGCCAGCAGCCCGCGAAAGCGCGCCTCGCGATCCTGCGCGCTGCGGTACGACGCGTTGGACAGGCGCAGCATGATCGCGCCGATCGTGAAGCCGGCCAGCAGCAGCAGCGCATGCGTGATCAGCGGGTGCGACAACGGAGACTGAGCGAGCGCACCGGCTCCGGGCACCCAGCCTTCGACCTCGGCCCAGCCGAGCAACCCGATGATGAGCGCGCACACGAGCGCCATGACGAGTGCCTGCCGGGTGCCGGCGAGCACCGCGACCAGGCCGACGATCAGCGGGAAGAAACTCAGGTCGAGCGAGTGCGCCCCGTGGCCGATGCTGAGCGCGGCCAGCGTCGCGGCGATCACGCTGGCCCAGGCGGCGGCCAGCACCAGCACGCGTGCCGGCACCGCGTGGATCATCTGCGTGCCGACGATGCACAGCAGCCCGAGCAGCACCTGTGCGCCCACCAGCACGATGCGCGCCGACGGCGTGATCTGAAACGGCTGCAGCATCGACGCGATGCTGCCGATGCAGCACACGGCGACGCCGACCCACAGAAAGCGCAATGCCATGCGCGTGTTGATCAGTCCACGAGCGTCGTCCTCGAACGCCGACGCAGGCATCCGCATGGAGCTGTCTCCAAGATCGCGTGTTGTCCCCAAGGCCCCGCGGCGAGCATGCATGTCGCCGCGCAAGCGCTTCCCCGGGCGTGTTTGTACCCGATGACTGGGCCGCGGCCGAGCGCGGCGGAGTAACAGTGTTGCGTCGCGCAGGCGACGATTAAGGGGGTTCCCTAATCGCGTGCTCGCGCGGCGTTGTCGTACACGCCGTCGGCGAAGCGGTCGAACAGCGCCTCGGGCAGGTCGTGTCCCATGCCGGGCACGATGTCGGCGTGCGCGCCGGCGATGCGGCGCACCAGATCGTGGCCGCATTGCACCGGCACGAGCGGATCCGCCTCGCCGTGGATCACGCGCGTCGGCGTGGCAACGCGCACCAGCAGCGGCGAACGGTCGCCATCGGCCACGATGGCCACCAGCTGGCGCGCGGTGCCGGCCGGGCGATAGGCGCGTCGCACGCTGGCCAGCACGCGCTCGCGCACGCGCGCCGGTTCGCTGCGGTAGGCCGGGCTGCCGATCAACTCGAGCAGGTGCTGCAGATGCTCGGCCACCGCGTCGTCGCTGCGGCCGCGCGGGCGCGACAACAGGGCCCTTTGCACATGCGGGCGTGCGCCCGGGAGGCCGCGCGCGCCGGAGCTGGTCATCATCAGCGTCAGGCTCTTCACGCGCTGCGGATGCGCGCTCGCCAGGTGCTGCGCGATCATGCCGCCCATCGACGCGCCGCACACGTGCGCGCGCGGCAGCTTCAGCGCATCCATCACGCCCAGCGCGTCGCCGGCCATGTCGCTCAACAGATAGGGGCTCGCCACCGGCAGGTGCACCGCGTGCCGCAGCGCGGCCCACAACAGGTTCGGCACGCCGGCGGCATCGAACCCCTGGCTCAACCCGACGTCGCGGTTGTCGAAGCGGATGACGCGAAAGCCGTGTGTGATCAGGCGCTGCACCAGCGGCTCGGGCCAGGCGGTGAGCTGCATGCCCAGCCCCATGATCATCAGCAGCGGCTCGCCGCCGGGCGGGCCCTGATCGTCGACTTCGATCGCGACGCCGCGCGCGCTCACCTGCACCGACGCGCCCCTGTCATGCGCGACGCGTGCGCGACGTGCCGGTGGCACTCTTGCGCGCACGTGTCGAGGCGCGCGGAGGCGCTGCGCGCGGCACGGCGGCGACCGCGGCTTTCAGCGCGCGGCTCACCACCTGATCGACAGCGCCCTTCACGGCGCCGCCGACCACGCCCCTCATCGCGCCGCCGACGCGCGTGCCCACCGAGCGCATCGCGCGGCCGACGCGCGCACTCGCGCCGTCGGCATCCTCGCCCGCCGCCTCGGGCAGCGGCAATGCGCGCAGATCGTCGAACGCGATCTCCACCGCCTGCGCGAACGCCTTCACGTCGGGCATCGCCTTGGCATCGGCCATCAGGCCGAAGTCGAGTGCGCCGGCGTAGCTCTGCACCGTGATATTGAGCGCCATGCCGTGCACGACGATCGACGTCGGATGGTTGCACAGCATGCGCGCGCCGGCCAGGTACAGCGGCATCGGCGGGCCCGGCACGTTGGAGATCGCGACGTTGGCCACCTGCGGGATGCGGTCGGCCACCTTGGCCTTGCCGTACAGCGCCGCCGCCGCCTCGATCAGCCACGGCAGGCCGAGCGACGGAAAGTCGGTGGGCAGGACGCCCTTCACGCTGCCGAGCGTCGACTTCATCGCCTGGCTTGCGCTGCGGATGTGCTGCAGCCGCTTGATCGGGTCGGCCAGGTGCGTGCCGAGGCTGATCAGGCTCATCGACGCCTGGTTGTCGCTGGTCGTGTCGCCGGGCTTGCGCAGCGAGATCGGCACCGCGGCAATCAGGCTCTTCTTCGGCAGCGCGCGCTTGCTCGCGAGGTAGCGGCGCAGCGCGCCGGACACCGCCATCATCACCATGTCGTTGATCGTCGCGTCGTGCGCCTTGCCGATCGCCTTCAGCTCGGCCAGCGGCAGCGACACCGCCGCGAACGCGCGGCCCGCGGTGACCGATGCGTTGAACGGCGTCTTCGGAGCCAGCGCGAGGTTGCCCGATCCGCCCTTGCCGCCGAACAGCGTGCTGCTGGCCAGCGTGCCCTGCAACGCATGGCCCGCCGCGCCGCCCAGCGTGCCCACGGTGTCGGGCAGCTCCTTGACGATGCGCGCCACCTGCTGGATCTGGTTGGCCAACGCACCGCGCAGCGACTCGCCCATGCTGAGCCGGAACTGCTTGGTGCGCGCGCTTGCCTTCAGCTCGATCGCGCGCGGTTCGGCGGTCACGTCGAGGATCGCGTTGGCCAGCGCCACCGCGGCCTGTCCGTCGACCGCCGCGTGGTGCAGCTGGCTGTACAGGCCGACGCGCTTGTGGCCGTGGCTGCTCGGCGCCAGCCCTTCGAAGACGTGGAACTTCCACAGCGGCTTCTTGCGGTCGAGCAGCACCGGGTGCAGCGCCGATACCTGCGCCTCGAGCTGCGCCATGCCGTCGCCGATGCGCGCCGCCTTCGGCAGCTTGATTTCGACGATGTGCGCATTCAGATCGGGCTCGGCGTCGACCCACGCCGGGTTGGCGAGGTTCAGCGGCATCCACCACAACTTGCGCCGCAGCGCCGGCACGATCGGCAGCCGCGCGCCGATGTGCTTGCGCAGGTCGCGCACCCAACGCCCCTTGTAGCCGGCCGGCAGCTCGAACACGTGCAGCGCACCGACGTGCATCGGCATCTCGGGCGTCTCGAGGTACAGAAACGCGGCGTCCAGGCTCGACAAGGTCTTCATGGCTTTTAGCGCCGGCGCGCCGCAGGTGTGTGGCTGCGATGCTAGGCCGCACGCCGCACGCCCCGGCTCGGGAGACACCCTAGAGCGCATCGCAAAGACTGCTCGCCGCCAAGGGCGGCGCGCTCGTGCTGCAATCGGCTCACCCAGACGAGGAGACTTCATGGGCCATCAGCATCTGCAGCCGGCGGGCCTGGCGCCCCCACGCGGCTATTCGCATGTCGTCAGCGGGCGCGGCCGCCAGGTGTTCATCGCCGGACAGGTCGCGTTCGACGCCGAAGGGCGCGTGGTCGGCGCCGGTGACCTGCGCGCCCAGACGGAGCAGGTGTTCAAGAACCTCGGCGTTGCGCTCGGCGCGGCCGGCGCACGCATCGAGGACGTGGTGAAGACCACGATCTTCGTCGTCAACTACCAGCCCGAGCAGCGGGCCGTGATCGCCGAGGTGCGCAGCCGCTTCTACGGTCTGGCGCAGCCGCCGGCCAGCACGCTGGTGGGCGTGCAGGCGCTGGTGCTGCCCGAGCTGTTGATCGAGGTCGAAGCGATTGCGTTGGTGGAGCCGCCCGAGACCGCATGAGGCCGCTGCGATGTCGTCGCCGCTCGAGGCCGAACGCCGGCGCTACGCCGAGCGCCTCGTGCGCGGCATCGGCGGCGACACGCGGCGTCTCGAGGACGCGTTTGCGCTGACGCCGCGCGAGCACTTCGTGGGCCTGCCGCCCTGGCCGCTGCTCGGCCACGACGTCGGCCGCCTGTGGTCCGACGACGCGCGCGAGCTGTACCAGGACGTGCTGGTCGGCCTCGACGCCGAGCGCGGCATCAACAACGGCCAGCCGTCGCTGCACGCGCGTTGCCTGGCGGCCTGCGATCCGCGGCCAGACGAGACGGTGCTGCACGTCGGCGCGGGCCTTGGCTACTACAGCGCGATCCTGGCGCAATTGGTGGGCGAGCACGGCCGCGTGATCGCCTACGAGATCGAGGCCGACCTGGCGGCGCGCGCCGCGGTCAACCTGAAGCCGTGGCCGCACGTCAGCGTGCGCGCGGTGTCGGGCGCCGCACCACCGCTGCCGACGTGCGATGTGCTGTACGTGAACGCCGGCGCGACACATCCGCTGGGGGTGTGGCTCGACGCGCTGCGCGACGGCGCGCGTCTGTTGTTTCCGCTCACGCCCGACGAGGGCTCGGGCGTGATGCTGCTCGTCACCCATCTCGGCGGCGCGCGCTACGCAGCGCGCACGATGATGCGCGTGGCCTTCATCGCCTGCGTCGGCGCACGCGACCCGGCGGCGTCGAACGCGCTGCGCCGCGCGTTCACCACCGGGTCTGTCGATGCGGTGCGTTCGCTGCATCGCGACGACGCGCCCGACCCGTCGGCCTGGTGCGCCGGGCCGGGCTGGTGGCTATCGACGCGGCCCCCGCAGTGACGCAGCGCTGCAACAGGCGCGCGTCGCAGGGGCCGCGCGCCACCACAATGCGGCCGTGGCGCCGCTCGGGCACGAGCCACAGCGGAGGGTTCCCTTGCTCGCGATGACCTTGCAAGCCCCGCGCACGCCGCTGGCGATGGTGTCGCGCGACACGCCGGTACCGGGCGCGGGCCAGGTGCTGCTGCGCGTGCGCGCATGCGCGGTGTGCCGCACCGACCTGCACATCGTCGACGGCGATCTGCCGCTGCCGCGCCTGCCGCTGGTGCCGGGCCACGAGATCGTCGCCACCGTCGAGGCGCTGGGCATCGGGGTCAGCTCACCGCACGTCGGCGAGCGTGTCGGCCTGCCATGGCTCGGCGGCAGCTGTGGGCACTGCGCCTACTGCGGCACGCAGGCCGAGAACCTGTGCGACGACCCGGTGTTCACCGGCTACACGCGCGACGGCGGCTTCGCCACCCACGTGCTGGCCGATGCGCGCTTCTGCCACTCGCTGGCCGGCCTGGCGATGGACGACGCGTCGGCCGCGCCGCTGATGTGCGCCGGCCTGATCGGCTGGCGCGCACTCAAAGCCGCTGGCGACGCGCCGGTGCTCGGGCTGTACGGCTTCGGCGCCGCCGCGCACCTGATCGCGCAGGTGGCCATCGCACAGGGCCGCACGGTGTTCGCGTTCACGCGCCCGGGCGACGATGCGGCGCAGGCGCATGCGCGCGCGCTCGGCTGCGACTGGGCTGGCGATTCCGACGAGCCGCCGCCGTGGCCGCTGGACGCCGCGATCCTGTTCGCGCCGGTGGGCGCACTGGTGCCGCGCGCGCTGGCGCGCGTGCGCAAGGGGGGCCGCGTGGTGTGCGCAGGCATCCACATGAGCGACATTCCGGCCTTCCCGTATGCACTGCTGTGGCACGAGCGGCAGGTGCTGTCGGTGGCCAACCTCACGCGACGCGACGGGCAGGAGTTCCTGGCGCTGGTGCGCGAGCGTCCGCTGCAAGTGTCGCGCACCGCGTTCGCGTTGACGCAGGCCAACGAGGCGCTGGCGCGATTGCGCGACGGCCACCTGGTGGGCGCCGCGGTGCTGGTGCCGTGAGCGACGCTTTGTAAAGCCGGGCGTGCGCTGTCATCGCCAGCACGCGCCGGGCGGTTAAAGAGGCATCGCGCACTGCAACGAGGCCCTGCCATGACCGCGCTGCGTTCTGCCGCCCGTGCCCTGCTCATCGCCGGGTGCCTGGCCACCCTGTCCGCCTGCGTGGTGGCCCCGCTGGGCTACGACGGCTACTACTACGGCGGCTACTACAGCCCGGCCGGCGAGGCCGTCGCGACCAGCGGCGTCGCACCGCCCGCGCCGTACTACGAGACGGTTCCGGTGGCACCCTACGTCGGCGCGGTGTGGTTCGCCGGCTACTGGAACTGGTACGGCGGGCACTACGCCTGGGTGCCGGGACGCTGGGGCTACGGACGCCCGGGCTATGCGTGGCATCCGTACCATTGGGCGCCGTACGGCAACCGCTGGGCGCTGTCGGGCGGCTGGCGACGCTGACGCTCAGGGCACCGCTGCGTCGATCACCAGGCCGGCGGCCGCCAGGTCCTGCCACGCGCTGCCGACCGACTTGAACAGCGTGATCTGATCGGCGCTGCCGCGACCCGTGCGCTCGCCGCGACACAGCTGAGGCAGCGTGCCCTGCAGCGACGCCGGGTCGAACGCGCCCTCGGCCACTGCCTGCAGCAGATCGCCCGCCTTCGCGAGCGCCTCGTCGTTGTCGACGAACACGCGTGCGCGTGCCACGCACTGCGCATCGGCCTCGCGCATCTCGGGCGTGAAGCTGCCGATCAGGTCGAGGTGCGTGCCGGCGCGCAGCCAGTCGCCGCGAATCAGCGGCTGCGTGGCCAGCGTCGCGCAACTGACGATGTCGGCCTGTTGCACCGCTGCGCGCAGGTCGTCGACCGCGTGCGCCGGCAGCCCCTGCTCGCACAGCGTTCGCGCCAGCGCGCGGGCGCCGTCGCTGCGGTGGTTCCACAGCGCGATGCGATCGAGCGGCCGCACCGCCGCCAGCGCCGCCGGCAGCAGCGAGGCGACGCGGCCGGCGCCCACCACCAGCAGCCGCGTGGCGTCGGCGCGCGCCAGTTGCGACGCTGCGAGTGCCGACACGCAGGCGGTGCGGCGCGCGGTCAGTGCCGCACCGTCGATCTGCGCCAGCGGCACGCCGGTGCTGGCGTCGAACAGCGTGTACATCGCGTGCAGCGACGACAGGCCGCGGGCGCCGTTGGCCGCGAACACGGTGACGGTCTTGACGCCCAGGTAGCGCCCGGGCTGCCACGCCGCCATCAGCAGCAGGCGGCCGGGCGCGTCCGGCGCGTCGCTCACCGCGTGCACCTGGCGCGGGGGCACCACGCAGCCATCGATCGCGAGCATGCGCAGCGCGTCGATCAACGCGGCCGGCGGCAGGCGCGCGTGGGTGGCGGCGGCATCGAAGGAGCGCATCGCTTTTCGACTGTAGCAACAGCGGCGACCTCGGCGGGCGCCGAGGCGAAAGCGTCATCCGACCGGCGCTATGCTGCGTACAGACCAGCGCCATGCCCACATCCAGCGCCATCGCGCCGCGCCGCAGCGCCGTGTCGACCGCGCGGGCCCTGCGCCGCTGGGCGTGCAGCTGGCTGGCGCTGCTGACGCTGGTGCAGATGCTCGCCGCGACGCTGGCCGGCGTGCACGGCATCGGCCACCGTCATCGCACGAGTGCGCAGGCGGCGGGCACGCCGTCGACGCCGCTGATCCGCTGGCGCCACGGCGAGCCAGTGCATGCCTGGCCGCCGACGCGCACGCGCAACTGCATGCGCACGGCGACCCGCACGACCACGCCGCGACCGATGCCAGCGTGCTGCCGTTGAGCGGCGACCTCGCGAGCGACGCGGTCGCGCATCTGGCCGCGGCGCTGGCGCCGGGCCACGACGCCGCTTGGCTGGCCGAGGCCCGCGCGCGCCACGTGCGCGCCGCCGCTGCAGCGTGGGCGCCGACGCCGGGCGCGCTGGCGCCGCCGTGGCGGCCGCCGCGCGGCTGAACGCAGCGCGCGGCTGAGCGCCGCGCTCGCTCCACGACGCGTTGACGACCAGCGCGTGGCCGTGCGCGCTTGCGTGGTGACTGCAACGCCTCCGACTCACCGACGCGGCGCCGCCCTCGCGCGCGCCATCGAGCATCGATCGTGCATTCCCGACTGCTGGTTTTCGCGTGCCTGTGCGCAGCGCTGCTGCCGCTGCAGGCCCGCGCTCAGGATCGCGCCTCTGACGCCGGGCCCGCGGCGGCGCCCGAGGCGATCGTGGCGCAGGCGCAGCGCGTCACCGTAGAGGGCCACTACGACAACGCCGTCGGCACCAGCGACGCGGCCTCGCAAGGCACGATCCGCGCCGAGCTGCTGAAGAGCCGGCCGCCACAGCGCCCCGGCGAGGTGCTCGAGTTCGTGCCCGGCGTGATCGTCACGCAGCACTCGGGCGACGGCAAGGCCAACCAGTACTTCCTGCGCGGCTTCAACCTCGACCACGGCACCGACTTCGCGACCACGCTGGCCGGCATCCCGCTCAACATGCCCAGCAACGGCCACGGCCAGGGCTACACCGATCTGAACTTCCTGATTCCGGAGCTGGTGCAGCGCATCGAGTATCGCAAGGGACCGTACTTCGCGAACATGGGCGACTTCTCGGCCGCGGGATCGGCCGACATCGTGTACCGCACGCGGCTCGATGCACCGTTCGCGATGGTGACCCTCGGAGAGCACGGCTACCGGCGCGGCGTGCTCGGCGGCTCGAGCGAGCTGGCCTCCGGGCAGACGCTGCTCGGCGTGTTCGAAGCGATGCACAACGACGGCCCGTGGACGTCGCCCGAGCAGCTGAAACGCCTCAACGGCGTCGCGTCGCTCGCCGGCGGCACGGCCGCGCTCGGCTGGAGCGCCACGCTGATGGGATACAACGCGCGCTGGAACGCCACCGACCAGGTGCCGCAGCGGCTGCTCGACGCGGGCACGTTCAACGGCGCGCCGTTCGGCCGCTTCGACGCGGTCGACGCCACCGACGGCGGCGACACGTCGCGCTACAGCGTGTCGGGCGAATGGCATCGCAACGACGACGGCCGGCTCACGCGGCTGTCGGCCTACGCGATGCGCTACCAGCTCAGACTGTTCTCGAACTTCACCTTCGCGCTCGAGCGTCCGGCGCAAGGCGACCAGTTCTCGCAGCAGGACGATCGCAACGTGTTCGGCGTGCGCGCCAGCCATTCGTTCGACCATCCGATCGGCAGCCTGAGCGCGCGCAGCGAGGTGGGCGCGCAGTGGCGCCACGACCGCATCCGCGTCGGCCTGTTCGACAGCGTGGCGCGCACGCTCATCGGCACCACGCGCGACGACCAGGTGAGCGAGACGCTGGCGGGCGTGTGGGGGCAGACCACCGTCGAGTTCGCGCCGCAGCTGCGCGCCGTGTTCGGCCTGCGCGCCGATTGGATCCGCAACACGGTCGACAGCCTCACGCTGGCGGCCAATTCGGGCTCCGCGCGCGACAGCCTGCTGTCGCCCAAGCTGAGCTGGATCGCCGGGCCGTTCGCGCAGACCGAGCTGTTCTTCAATGCGGGCAGCGGCTTTCACAGCAATGACGCGCGCGGCACCACCACCACAACCGACCCGAAGACCGGCGACCCGGTCGAGCGGGTGGCGCCGCTGGTCAAGGCCAAGGGAGTCGAGCTCGGCGTGCGCACCGAAGTGATCCCCGGGCTCCAAAGCTCGCTCGCGTTGTGGCGCCTCGACTCCGATTCGGAGCTGGTGTACGTGGGCGACGCCGGCACCGCCGAGCCGAGCGCCGCCAGCCGGCGTCGTGGCATCGAATGGAACAACCGCTGGACGCCGGTGCCGTGGTTCTTGCTCGATGCCGACCTCGCATGGACGCACGCGCGCTTCGTCACCGGCGGCCACATCCCCAACGCGATCGACCGCGTCGCATCGCTGGCCGCCACCCTGCGCGACATCGGCCCATGGTCGGGCACGCTGCAGCTGCGCTACCTCGGGCCCGGCGCGCTGACCGAGGACAACAGCGTGCGCGCCTACAGCTCGCTGCTGACCAACCTGCGCGTCGCCCGCAAGCTCGGACCCAACGCCGACTTGACGCTCGACGTGTTCAACCTGTTCGACCGCCAGGTCAACGACATCCAGTACTTCTACGACTCGCAGCTGCCGGGCGAAGCCGCGCCGGTGTCCGACCGCCACGTGCACCCCGCCGAGCCGCGCACGGTGCGCCTGAGCCTGTCGATGCGCATCTGATGCGGCGTTGCCGTTTCGCGGCGGCGCTTCGAGATACGACACCGCGGAGGCTAAGATGCCTCTGGGCAGAACAGAACGTCGGAGGAGCTCGCCGTGACCGACCTCACCCGCCGCGAGATCCTCGCTGGCGCCGCCGCCCTGGCCGGCGCCAGCGCAGCGCAGGCCGCCGATGCACCCGAGTACCTTTCCGCCGCGCAGGTCGTCGACGCGTTGCGTGCACGCCGCTTCTCGTCGCTGGAGCTGACCGACCGCGTGATCGCACGCATCGAGCGACACGACCCCAGCTTGAATGCCGTCATCGCGCGCGACTTCGATCGGGCGCGCGAGGCGGCGAAAGCAGCGGACGCCGCCTTGGCCCGCGGCGAAAACCGGCCGCTGCTCGGCGTGCCGATGACGGTGAAGGAGTCGTTCAACGTGGCGGGGCTGCCGACGACCTGGGGCATCGCGCAGGCCAAGGACTTCAGGGCCAGCGACGACGCGCTGATCGTCACGCGCGTGCGCGGCGCCGGCGCGGTGGTGCTCGGCAAGACCAACGTGCCGCTGGCGCTGGCCGATTGGCAGAGCTACAACGCGATCTACGGCGTGACGCGCAACCCGTGGAACCTGGAGCGCACGCCGGGCGGGTCCTCCGGAGGTTCTGCGGCAGCACTGGCTGCGGGCTTCGGCGCACTGTCGCTCGGGTCGGACATCGGCGGCTCGCTGCGCGTGCCCGCGCACTTCACCGGCACCCTGTCGCTCAAGCCGTCGCACGGGCTTGTGCCGAGCCGCGGCCACACGCCGCCCGGCTTTGCGCCACTGCCGCGCGAGGTGGATCTCGCGGTCGTCGGGCCGATGGCGCGCAGCGCCGCCGACCTGACGCGCCTGCTCGACGTGATCGCCGGTCCCGACGAGCTGGCCAGCGGCATCGGCTATCAACTCGCGATGCGCCCGGCACGGCAGCAGGAGCTGAAAGGCTTTCGCGTGCTGATGATCGACAGCCATCCGCTGGTGCCGACCTCGACCCCGGTCAAGACAGCGCTGCAGCGCTTGGCAGGCCAACTCGAGCGCGCCGGCGTCAAGGTCGAGCGCAGCCATCGCCTGCTGCCCGACCTCGCGGAAGTCGCGCGCCTGTACATGCGGCTGCTGATGTCGTTCTCGGCGGCCGGCTGGCCGAGCGAGCTCTACGAGCGGCTGCGCGGCACGGCCGCGACGCTCGCCTCCGACGACCGCAGTCTGGGCGCCGAACGCGCGCGCGGCATCGCCCTCAGCCACCGCGACTGGGTGATCGACGACGCCGCCCGCGCACGCCAGCAACAGCAGTGGCGCGCCCTGTTCGCGGAGATCGACATCGTGCTGTGCCCCACGATGCCGGTGACCGCCTTCGCGCACGACCATTCACAGCCGCAGGAAGCACGCCGCCTCGAGATCGACGGCAAGCCGTTCCCCTACGTCGACGTCGGCTTGGTGTGGGCATCGCCCGCGACCAGCATCGGACTGCCCGCTGCCGTGCTGCCGATCGACCGCGGCGACAGCGCGCTGCCGATCGGCGTGCAGATCATCGGGCCTTACCTCGAGGACCGCACCGTGCTGGCGTTCGCGACGCTGCTCGAACGCGAGTTCGGTGGTTTCGCGGCGCCGCCGGGCTTCGGATGAACGCTGGGCCGACGCACGATTCGCGCGCCAGCCGCTAGCGCGGGGCCGGCGGCGCGGGCCGTCCCGGTGCGGTGCTGCGAGCCGCGGCGCCCCAGCGATGGCGACGCAGGCGGCGCGGTCGCCGTCGCCATGCGCGCGCTTTGGCCGGGCGCATCCACTCGCCGCGCGCGCGCGTAGCACCGGCATGGACCACCCTCGCCTGCGCCCGATCGCCCTCGCCATTGCATTGACGGCCCTGCTGTGCGCGGCTCCGGCGCGCGCGCACGACACCTGGTTCGCGCCGCTGCCGGCGCAGGCGCCCGGCAGCGTCGCGCTGGCGCTCGGCACCGGCAACCACTTCCCGGTGCAGGAGTCGGGCATCGAAGCGAGGTATCTGGTGCACAGCGGCTGCCGCCACGACCCCGCGGGGCCGGTGATCGCGCTGCAGCCCATCGGCAACTCGGCAACCGCCCTCGCGCTGCATGTGAAAAGCGCGAGCGCGCAGCCGCTGAGCTGCTGGGCCCAGACCTCGGCGTTCGACGTGGTGCTCGAGCCCAGCAAGATTGCCGTCTACCTCAAGGACATCCAGGCTTCGGCGTCGGTGCGCGAGGCGTGGGCGCGCATGAGCGCGCGCGGCGTGCCGTGGCAGGAGCGCTACACCAAGCACGCACGCATCGAGCTGCAGCCCGGCGCGAGCGCCGCAGCGCCGGTGGAGATGGCGATGGACGTGCTGTTCGAAGCACCCGCGCGCACACCGCGCAGCGGCGATGCGCTGCAGTTTCGCGTGCTGCGCGACGGGCGGCCGTTGCCCGACTTCGCGGTCGAGCTGCGCGGCGACCGCAGCCCCATCGGCCTGTGGAGCAAGACCGATGCCGAAGGGCGCGTGCGCTTCACGGCGCCGCTGCCCGGCCGCTGGGTGGTGCGCGGCACCGACCTGCGCCTGAGCGAGCACGAGCCCGACCTGTGGGTGAGCCGCTTCGTGACGCTGGCGTTCGACGTCGCAGCGGTGCAGCGAGACTGAGGACCGGTGTCGGCCAGCACAAAAGACCTTCAGCAATTGTTGCGAGGGGTGTCGCTTCTCTTTGCAGAGATCCTTCGCGCGGCCGACCGACAAGTCCCGAGTCACACAGCACTGCGAGTACGCCAGCGAGCGGATCGCAGGCGGGCGATCGGCCGTTTCAATTGGTCAAGGCAATAACACACAGACACCCAGCCGAGGTCGGCCCAAAGATCGAATCCGCCCCGCGCTGTCCGGTGTTTGACGGCGAGCAAGAAAAAGATGACGTCGCACGCAAGGCGCGAGTCACGCGACGGATCTCCAATGGCGAAATCGCAAACCGCACCCGAAGCACAGTTCTTCCGTTCTCGCGCAATCCCCGGTCCCGCGCTTCAGTCCGTCCCTCCGGCGAGTCAACGATCTGCGTGTCGCACCGCAGCGGCGCCGGTTGCGCGCTGTTCGGGCTGGCGCGTGCTCGCGCCGCTGCTAGCCGCTGCGCTCATCAGCGCATGCGGCGGTGCTGGCGATGAAGCGGTGGACGACACCGATATGCCGCTCCCGGACGGCGTCGACCGGGTTCAAGCCCTCGGGGCGAGCGCCACTTCTCCAAACTGCTTCCGCGTACCGGCGGCGGCCACTCCGACCGGGCAGCGTCAGGTGCGCGATTTCGGCGCGCTACCCGACGATGCCCACGACGACACCGACGCGATCCAGCACGCGCTCGATACGCTGAGGGCAGGCCAGACGCTGGTGTTCTCCCCCGGGCGCTACCTGATCAGCCGCAGCCTGCGCGTGCGCAACCCCGGCATCACGATCACCGGCGCGGGTGCCACCATCCACGCCACCAATCCGGACAACCAGGCCTTGGTCATCGAGGCCGACGGCACGACGGTCTCGTCGCTCACCTTCACTGCAGTGACCGACGTCCGCAGGCATGCCGCCTGGCACTCCCGCATCGTGGTCGCAGCCGACATCCCCGGCGGCTATCGCCCCGTCTACAACACCGTGATCCGCAACAACCGCATCGTCAACGCCGGCGCTCCGGGCACCTCCACCGCCAACAGCGCGTCGGGGGGCGGCATCTTGCTGCTGCGCGCCAACGGCTTTCTGGTCGCTAACAACACAGTGGTGCGCACGCTGGCCGACGGCATCCACGTGTCGTCCGCCTCAAAGAACGGGCGCATCCTCAACAATGTCGTGCGCGAAACAGGCGACGACATGATCGGCGTGGTGTCATACACCAGTTCCACCCGCCCCATCTCTCCCGCCACGGTGCTCTCCAGTTGGAACACCCGCGTCGACAGCTACCTGGTGCGCAATGTGCTCATCGCCGGCAACCAACTGGGTGGCCAGTACTGGGGCCGCGGCATCTCGGTGGTGGGTGGACAGCGCATCACGATCAGCCGCAACACGATCGACAACGTGCCTTTGGCCGCCGGTGTGTTCGTGGCGCGTGAGGCCGGATATCAGACCTTCGGCGTCGAGAACGTGCTGATCGAGAGCAACCTGATCCGCAACGTGCAGAACATGAGCCCGCCGTACGACTATCGTAACAAGTTCGCGACAGCCTCGCGCGCCGGCCACGGCGCCGTCGAGATCCAAGCCGGGCTGTTCGAAGACGAGGCGGCCAACCCCTCCTTTCGTGAATTGGTGTCGGTGCGCAACGTGTTGATGCGCGGCAACGTCGTCGATCGTGCCACCTACAGCGGTGCTCGAGCGGGCGTGAACCTCGTGCAGACGGTGACCCTCACCGATTCCAGCGGCCGCTTGGTACAACGCAATGTGGTCGCCGGTGACGTCCACAACGTCGGGTTCGCGAGCGGCCAGTTCAACAACGTGATTGCATACAACACGCCGGGCAGCGTGGCCATCCGCGTGCCGTCGGTCGAGTTGTCGACGCACGGCGTGTACTGCACTGGCAACCATCGCGATGGTGCCGTCTACCAACCGAGCGTCTGCAAGCAGGCCGTCGAGCCCGCAGCGAGTGGGGCCCCGCTCAACTGCTCACCCGAGGGCCTTCTGCTGCAATAGTCGCGACCGACCGATCCGCAGCCGGCGCACGTTCGCGTGCGCCGTTTTCCTTTCATAGCAGACATTCCCCCTAGATCGGCAACAGCTTGAAGCCGAACAGCCGTTCGGCCAGCCAGATGCCGGCGATGCCGGCGATCGCCAGCGACCCGCCCATCATCACAGTGCGCCGATAGAACGTGCTCGCGCGCACGCTGTAGGCGAGCGGCAGGAACAGCGCGACGATCGCCAGCTGTCCGCATTCGACGCCAAGGTTGAAGCCCACCAGCGCGAGCACCAGCGCATCGCGCGGCAGGCCGAGTTCGGTGAGCACGCTGGCGAAGCCGAAGCCGTGGATGAGGCCGAAGCCGAACGCCACCAGCCAGCGCCGGCCCTCGACCACCGGCCTGAGGTTGTTGAGCGCCGCCACCACCACCGACGCCGCGATCGCCGACTCGACCAGCCGCGACGGCAGGGCGACGATGCCCAGCGCCGCCAGCGACAGCGTGATCGAGTGCGCCACCGTGAACGACGTGACGATGCGAAACACGTCCCACAACGCCGGCTTGAAGCCGTGCACCGGTTGCCAGCGCGGCGCGCGCCAGATCAGCACCGCGGGCAGCAGCAACGACAACAGGAACAGGATGTGGTCGAAGCCGACCCAGATGTGCCACACCCCCTCGCGCAGGTAGTCGACGAACTGCGCCCAGCGGTTGGCCTCGCCGAGCTCGAAGCGCTGCGGGGCAGCCTGCGGGTCGAGCACCGCCGAGCGCGCCAAACCGCGCGCGCGCAGGTTCAGCAGGCCGCGGTGCTGGGGGTCGAGATCGGCGAACAGCGTGTAGCCGATGGTCAGCTGCGACGGCGTGCGCGCGCACGCGATCGCCAGCGGCATCACCGTGTAGGTGCCGTCGGTGTGCTCTTCGAGCATCTGCGCGCCGACGCTCACGCTGCACGGCGCGCCGTCGTCGCCTTGCAGCGCCAGCCGCGCCAGCGCGTAGGCTGCGATGTCGGCGTGCTTGGCGCGCACCTCGCCCCAGGTGATCGCGCCGTCGCCGTCGGCGTCCAGCCCGATCGCGAAGTCGAGATCGCGCAGCGCGATGTCCCAGCGGCCGCTGAGTGCACCGCTGTCGGCCTGCGTGATCGACAGGTAGCTGTCCGATGGCTTGTGCGCCTGCGCCGAAGCCGCGCACAGTGCCGCCAGGCACACGATCAGCCGGAGGCCCGCGCGCCGCAGCGCGCCGTCGCGCTGTCGTGCGGTCACGGCAGCTCCTGCAGCTTGGCGGCCAGCGCGCGCAGCGCCGGGCTTTCGACCCCGCTCGCCTGCATCCACTGCAGCACCGGCTGCGCGGCAGCGCGTTGGCGTGCCGCGAGCGCGGCTTCGAGCAGGATGCGCGCGTCGGCCAGTTCGCGCTGCTGCTCGTAGTTGGCGCGTGCCAGCGCGAGCGCGCGCTCGGGCTGCCCCTGCAGCGCGAGCGCGTAGCGCGACTCCTCCTTGCGGTGACTGGTGTCGCCGCGCGCGCGCGCGGCGTCGAAGCGCGCGCCGAGCTCGCGCGCCAGCGCGTCGCGCTTCGGGTCGTCGACGGCCTTGGCAGCGATCGCGAGCCGCAGCAGCAGCACGTCGGCGCGCGCATGGTCCTTCAGCAACGGCAGCACGTCGGCCGCGCGCCCGTTGTCGAGCAGGAAGTCGGCATACGCGGCCAGCAGGTAGACGTCGGGCCGGCGCAGCGCGAGCGCGTCGCGGTAGGCGCGCTCAGCAGCGGCGACGTCGCCGCGCCGCTCCTCGGTCTCGGCCAGGCGCGTCAGCGCCCACAGGCGCAGCGCCGGATCGGCGCCCGGCTCGTCGTGTAACGCGCTGCGCAACGCGGTGGCCGCCTGCGTCGCGTGGCCGCTCAACGCATCGATCTGCGCCTGGCACGCCGCGCCCACCAGATCGGGGGTGAGCTCGCCCAGCCGCTCGCATGCAGCGTGCGCTTTGTCGAGGTCGACACGCACCAGGTGGATCGCGGTGATCCAGGCCCACGCCTGCGCATCGTCGGGGTCGGCGCGCACCGCGGCGTCGAGGTCGGCGAGCGCGTCGTCGAAGCGATGGTCGTACTGCAGCACGATCGCGCGCATCACGCGCACCGCGACCGGCGGACTGCTGTCGCGCCACCACGGCTGCAGCGCGGCCTGCGCATAGCCGACGTAGCGCGGGTCGCCTTCGGCGCCGGCCTGATCGATGTAGGCCGCGGCCAGCTGCGTGGCCGCGCCCACGTCGTTGGGGTTGCGCCGCCATTGCGCGCGCAGCGCCGACAGTTCGCGCGCAGCCTGGTCATCGGCACGCAACGGCAGCCGCTCCACCACTTGATCGTCGCGGTTCGGAACGTACGGTGCCGCGGGCGAGCCAGAGGCAGCCCACAGCACGGCAGCCCCGCACAGCAGCCGGCAGCCAGCCTGGGAGAGCACGGTCAAGGCCTTTCGCGAAAGTGACAAAGCGTCAAAGGTGTGAGCCCCTACGCCAGTGCGGCGGCCGCGGATGCAGCGGCCGGGGCACCCGCGGGGTGACGGCCCGGCGGCAACGCTTCACGCCCCGCGGCCGGGCGTTGCACCGACCTGACAAGCGTGTCAACCAAACCAGGGCTGGTGCGTAAACTCACTGGGTCCATCGATTGTCTGGGCCGCGTACTGCGCGGCCCTTTGATTGACAGGCACCTGAAAAGCCACTCCTCAAGGAAACATACGTCATGACCAAGCTGCTCACCTCCCTCGTGTTCGCGGTCGCTGCCGCGCTGGCCGCGCCCGCCATGGCGGCGTCGCACGCCGGCGGTGCCCCGATGAAGGCCAGCGAGCCGGCCGGCAAGGCCAGCGCCCCGGCCAAGAAGAAGACGAAGAAGGAAAAGACCGCGAAGAAGGACACCGCGGCCAAGAAGGAAGACACCGCCAAGCAATGATCCGGCGGTCATTCGACCGTTCGATGCAAGGGCAGGGTCATCCCCTGCCCTTGTTGTTTTCGGCAGCGGTCGATGCACCGGCCTGCGGCGCGTCGCTCGCTGTCGGCTCGCCAAGCACCCGGCCGCGCACCATCGCGATGTGGCTGCGCAGCGCGTACAGCTCGTCGGCGTACGACAGCGGCACGTGCACGTGCTCGACCTTGGCCTCGAGGGCGTCGAGTTCGCGCTGCAGGTCGGCCGCCGGGCGCTGCCCGATCGCCTCATCGAGCGCGCGCAGCTGCCCATACCAGCGGAACACGCGCGAGCGGATGCGAAACGTGTACAGCGGCGGCACCACGCGCGACAGCGGGATCAGCACCGCGATCAGCGAGATCAGCACCACCGCCATGCGCTCGATCAGGTTGGCCAGCCAGAACGGCAGGTAGCGCTGCAGGAACGGCTGGCCGTCCCTGTAGAAGCGCGCCGCCTCCGACGAGATCGGGATCGCGGTGTTGTGCGTGTTCGGAAAATCGCCCTTGCGCTGGAACCAGCCGGCGCCGCCGTGCACCTGCGCGGCGGCCTGCACCAGCAGCTGCTGCAGCGCCGGGTGCGTGCCCTCGCGCGCCACCAGGATCGCGGTGGGCGCGATCATGCGCACCTCGTGCGGCGGCTGGTCGCGCGCCAGGTCGACGATGCCGCGCGGCAGCACCACCGCGCTCAGGAACGCCAGGCGTCGCGCATAAGCCTCGGATTGCGTGAAGTCGAACAGCCGCACGCCCGGCGTGCGCAGCAGCATCTGCACCATCAACGACTCGGGTGCCGAAACGAACACGATCGCGTCGCAGCGGCCTTCGAGAAACGACACCACGGCCGGCGTCGTGTCGTCCTTCAGCAGCGTCAGCGACTTCAGGTCGATGGCATTGACCTCGAGCAGCTGCTGCAGCAGCAGGCGCGCGCCGCTTCCGTCGGTGCCGCCGTTGATGCGCCAGCCGGCGAGCTGCGACAGGCTCGTCAATGCATGCGACTTCGCCAGCCGCGCGGCGGAGTCCTCGCGGTAGAACAGCCACACCGGCTCGTAGAACAGGCTGCCGAGCGAGCGCAGGTCTTGGTTGTCGTCCTCGCTCGACTGCGCCGGGCCGTCGACGCCGCCCTGCACGAACGCGACGTCGACCCCCGACTTGGGATCGCGCAGCAGCTGCAGGTTCTCGACCGCCCCCTGCGTGTTGCGCAACTCGACGCGGATGCCGTCCTTGGCCAGCAACTGCGCATAGCGCGCGCCGAACTCGGCATAGGCGCCGCGCTGCGAGCCGGTGGCCAGCACCATCGAGCGCGGCGGCGTCGGGTCGAGCACCCAGTAGGCCAACGCCAGCAGCAGCAGCAGCAACACCAGCAGCGGCCCGGCCGTGGCCAGCAGATCGCGCACCGACACCAGCCGGTGGCGCATCTTCTGCGGCATGCGAGGGCGCTTCATCGCGCCAACGATACATCGGTCACCGAGCCGGCCTGCAGCGCGCGCGGCGCACTCAGGCGTCAGCCACCAGACGGCGCTCGATGCGGCGATCGGGCACCAGCCACACCAGCGCCACCGCGCCGTACAGCGCGCACGAGATCCACGGGTTGACGAACGCCATCGGAATCGCGGTGACGTAGGCCAGCGGCGACAGCTTGCCCTTCCAGTCGTGGCCGAGCGAGCGCGCCAGCACCGACTGCATGCCGTTGGCGGCCACGATGCATTGCTGCAGCAGCCAGTAGGCGATCGCCGACATCAGCAGCACCACGCCGTACAGCGCAGTGGGCAGCGGCGCGAAGTGGTTCTCGCCCATCCAGCCGGTGGTGAACGGAATCAGGCTGAGCCAGAACAGCAGGTGCAGGTTGGCCCACAGCACCCCGCCGCTCACGTGGTGCGTGGCGTGCAGCATGTGGTGGTGGTTGTTCCAGTAGATGCCGATGTAGACGAAGCTCAGCACGTAGCTCAGGAACACCGGCCACACCGCCAGCAGCGCCGCGATGCCGGGGTCGTGCGGCACCTTCAGATCCAACACCATGATCGTGATGGCCACCGCCAGCACGCCGTCGCTGAACGCCTCGAGCCTTCCTTTGCCCATGCCACGCCTTTCGATCGTGCTGGCTATCATGCCGCCTCCCTCCCGAGACGCCAATCGCATGGCCACGACGATCCGCTCCTGCGTGCGCCGCGCACTGCTCGGCGCCCTGCTGGCCGCGAGCCTGGCGGCGCACGCCGCCACACTGCGCGTGGCCAGTGCGTTCGACCCGCAGACGATGGATCCGCACGCGCTGGCGCTGCTGTACCACTCGCGCGTGGTGTTCCAGCTCTACGACAGCCTGGTGTCGCGCGACGAGCACTTCAGGCTAGAGCCGGCGCTCGCCGAATCGTGGCAGATGGTCGGCCCGACCACCTGGCGCTTCAAGCTGCGGCGCGGCGTCAAGTTCCACGACGGCTCGACCTTCGGCGCCGACGACGCCCTGTTCTCGATCGAGCGCACGCAGGGGCCGACCTCGCAGCGCTCGTTCGCGCTGCGCGGATTGGCCAGTGTGAAGAAGGTCGACGAGCAGACCATCGACTTCGTGCTCGCGGCGCCCGACGCGGTGTGGCCCGAGAAGCTGCAGTACGTGGCGATGATGAGCAAGGCCTGGTGCCAGCAGCACGGCGCCGAGAAAGCGCAGGACTTCAACGGCAAGCAGGAGATGCACACGGTGCGCAACGCGATGGGCACCGGGCCGTTCCGGCTCGAGCGCTACGAGCCCGACGTGCGCGTGACGCTCAAGCGCCACGAAGCTTGGTGGGGCTGGGCCGACAAGCGCTCGGGCAACCTCGACAGCGTGACCTTCACCAGCATCCGCTCCGACGCCACGCGCCTGGCGGCGTTGAGCTCGGGCGAGGTCGACCTGGTGCTCGACCCGCCGTTCCAGGACGTCGAGCGCCTGCAGCGCGAGCCGCGGCTCGCGGTGTCGACGGTCGGCGACATCGGCACCCAGTACTTCACGTTCGATCAGGCGCGCGACGAGCTGATCTACGGCGACGTCAAGGACAGGAACCCGTTCAAGGACCTGCGCGTGCGCAAGGCGGTGGCGCACGCGCTGAACATCGACCTGATCGTGCAGAAGGTGCTGCGCGGCCAGGCCACGCCCACCGGCAGTCTGGTGTCGCCGCGCGTCGACGGCTACGACAAGGACCTCGACCAGCGGCTCCCGTACGACCCCGCGAAGGCCAAGGCGCTGCTGGCCGAAGCGGGCTACCCCAACGGCTTCGGCGTCACGCTCGATTGCGTCAACGTCGCCTACCGCGAGGCGGTGTGCCAGGCCGCGGCGGCGATGCTGACGCAGGTGGGCATCCGCGTGCAGGTGCGCAGCTCGCCGACCAACACGTTCTTTCCACGCCTGTCCACCGGCAACTCGAGCTTCGTCGAGTTCGGCTGGACCGCGGCGCCCGATCCGTGGACCACGCTGAACGGCCTGTTCCGCACCTTCGATCCGAGCGGGACGGGCACCTTCAACGCCGGCCGCTACAGCAACCCGAAGCTCGACGTGCTGATCGACGCGGTGCGCACCGAGCCCGATCTGACCAAGCGGCGCGCGCGCGTGGGCGTCGCATTGCGCATGCTGCACGACGACGTGGCCTACATCGCGCTGTACCGGCGCAACCTCAACTGGGCGATGAAGAAGGGCGTCTCGGTCGCGATGTGGCCCAACGACACGATGGAGCTGCGCTGGGTGAAGGTGCGCGACAGCAAGCCGGATTGACGTCGTGCGCGGCGGCGCGGCTCATTCGTCGCCGAGCGTGTCGCGCCGGCACAGCCGCCACAGCACGAGGTCGTAGGCGATCTTCAGCGCGCCGCACGCCACCAGCGGTGCCGCCAGCCAGCCGCCGGCCAGCAGCGCGCCGCTCAAGGCGGGGCTCAGCGCGGCCGCCAGACTGCGCGGCACCGCGGTGAAGCTCGCCGCCGCCGGCCGCTCGGGCGGCGTGACCACCGCCATCACGTAGGCCGAGCGCGTCGGCACGTCCATCTGCGACAGCGCACTGCGCACCGACAGCAGCACCAGTGCGGTGGGCAGATTCGGCGCCAGCGCGGCCAGGACGAGGCACACGTTGGCCGGGATGTGCGTGAACACCATCGTGTTGAGCAGGCCGAAGCGCCGCGCCACCGCGGGCGCAGCCAGCTGCGACACGGCGCTCAGCAGGCCGGTCCAGAAGAAGAACACACCGGCCTGCGACAGCGTGAGCCCGAAGCGCTGCAGCAGCCACAGCGTCATCAGCGAATTGACCATCAGCCCGCCGGCGAACGCATCGACGCTGAACAGCGCGGCCAGCCGCACGACGATGCCCCGCGACGGCCCGAGCGGCGCGGCACGTGCGGCCGCTGCCGTCGCCAGCGGCGTCGCACGCGCGCGGTACAGCACCCACACGCACAGCCCGACCGCCGCATACACCAGGAACATTGCGCGCAGCGCCTGCACGCGCGGCCAGCCGGCGTGGTGCTCCAGCCAGTCGGGCGCACCGGCGGCCAGCGCACCGAGCGCTGCGCACAGCGCGCCGATCACGCTGTACCGCGCGAACAGCGTGGTGCGCGCGGCGCCGCTCGCGCCGGCGGCGATGCGCGCGTGCTCCAGCGGCAGGAACACGCTGACGTCGCCTGCGCTCGGGTTGAGGGTGCCAACGAACGCCACGATCAACAGCGGCCAGAACGACGCGAAGCCGGCGAAGCCGATGCCGGTGGCCCCCATCAGCAGCGCCGCTGCGGCGAGCAGTCGGCCCGGTGCGATGCGGTGCCCCCACGCACCGACCGCCATCGTCGACAGCGCGGAGCCGAGCAGCGTGGTGGTCGCCAGCACCCCCACTTCGAACGTGCCGAGGCCGAGCGCGAGCAGGTACGCCGGCAGCAGCACCGCCATGAAGCCGTCGGCCAGCGCACGCAGCCCGCGCGCAACGAGCACGCGCCACACCGACGCATCGGCGCCGAAGGGCACCAGCAGCCGCGCCAGCCGCGTCGCGGGTGCGCCGTGCGGCGCCGACTGCGGCTGGGTGCCGGGCGCGCTCAAGGCACGCCACCGAGCGCGAACGCGTCGAACAGGGTGACGCTGTCGGCCTTCGTCCACACGCCGGCTTTGCCCGGGCCCTGAATGTGCGTATCGCTGAGGTCGATGTAGACCTTGCCGTCGAGCGCGACGCGGATGTGGCTGCCCTTGAAGTCGACGCGCAACGTGTGCCACGCCTGGCCGGCCACCGGTGCGTCCTTGTACTGAATGGTGCGGCGCGAGCCCCCGGTCGTGTGGTAGAGCGAGACGTTGTTCTCCAGCGCGTTGGCACGCGCCACGTAGTAGTTGTCGCCGTCCTTGAAGCGCCAGACGACGCCGCCGGCCTGGTCCTCGCGACCCGCGAGCGGCCGGAAGCGCACCTCGACCCAGCCATCGGCGAGCGCGCTGTCGTCCTTCACGCACCAAGGAAACGCCGCGCGGCCCGACTGCTTGAGCACGTTGTGCCCGAGCTCGCGGTCGGGCTCGACGCTCCATTGCGGCGCGCCTTTCCCGGTGGCGCCGCAGGTCCACCCACGAGGCGGCTGGCCGGTCGCGTCAGCGTCGAAAGTCATGGGCTCGGCTCCACAGGTCAGCGCCGCCCACAGCAGCGCCAACGACCCCATCCACTTCATCGGTGTCTCCTCGTGCGGCCCCGTGCCGTGCGCATGCGCGCGTCATGGGACGCTCAGATCATCCGCGGCGGCCACGGGTGCGTCTCGTCCCGGCACGAGCGGCACCCCGCGTACGGCGCGTCGTGCATCACCAGACCGTGGTGCATCATCTCGTGGTCGACGGCATGCGTGCGCGACAGGCCGAGCGAGGTCGCATACAGCCCGCCCGACTGCGGCGTCGGATCGATGTCGCTGCCGTCGACGGCGCGCGCCCGCGCGCGCTGCACGTCGAGCAGCTTGAGCGCGAAGCCGGCGCGGCGCCGCAGCGCGAACTCCGGCACGATGATGCGGCTCATGACAGCACTCCCGCGGCGTGATGGCGGGTCCAGTGAACGGCGAGGCCGACCACGGCGCACGCCGCGATCACCTCGATGACGCCGCGCTTGAAGCGCAACAGCGCGATCGCCGCCGCCAGCGCGATCACTGCCGATGGCCACTCGAAGGGCCCGAGGGCGCCGTGCGGCCACAGCACGTGCCAGCCGAAGAACAGCGCCAGGTTGACGATCACGCCCACCACCGCCGCGGTGATCGCGCTCAGCGGCGCGGTGAACTTCAGGTCCCCGTGCGTCGCCTCCACCAGCGGACCCCCGGCGAGGATGAACACGAACGACGGCAGGAAGGTGAACCAGGTCACCAGCGCCGCAGCCAAGGCGCCGGCAGCGAAGCGCTGATCCGGCCCCAGCAGCGCCGCCAGGTCGCTGCTCTGCCAGCCGCCGACGAAGCCGACGAAGGCCACCACCATGATCAGCGGGCCGGGCGTGGTCTCGCCGAGCGCGAGGCCGTCGATCATCTGCGTGGCGCTGAGCCAGCCCTGGTGCACCACCGCGCCCTGATAGACGTACGGCAGCACCGCGTAGGCGCCGCCGAAGGTCAGCAGCGCCGCCTTGGTGAAGAACCAGCCCATCTGGGGCAGCGTGCCCTGCCAGCCCTGCACGGCCACCACGCTGGCCAGCGGCGCGGCCCACAACAGCAGGCCGACCGCGATCACGAACGCCAGCCGTGCCAGGCTGAAGCGGGCGTGCGGTGGTGACGGCGTGTCGTCATCGATGAGCGCGCGCTGGTGCGCCGCGCGCTGGGCCGTATGGGCACCCCCGACGCGAAAGCGCTCGGGTGCGACGCGGCCGCCGACGAAGCCGATGGCCGCCGCGCCCAGCACGATCAGCGGAAACGGCGCATCGAGCGCAAAGATGGCGCAGAACGCCGCAGCGGCGATGGCCCACATCCACCCGTTCTTCAGCGCACGCGAGCCGATGCGGTGCGCGGCGTGCACGACGATCGCGGTGACAGCGGGCTTGATGCCGTAGAACAGGCCCGCCACCAGCGGCTGCTCGCCGAACGCCATGTAGATCCACGACAGCGCGATCAGGATGAACAGCGATGGCAGCACGAACAGGCCGCCGGCGACGATGCCGCCCCACGTGCGGTGCATCAGCCAACCGATGTAGGTGGCGAGCTGCTGCGCCTCGGGGCCCGGCAGCACCATGCAGTAGTTCAGCGCGTGCAGAAAGCGCCGCTCGCTGATCCAACGCCGCCGTTCGACCAGCTCGGTGTGCATGATCGCAATTTGCCCCGCCGGCCCGCCGAAGCTGATGAAGCCGAGCTTCAGCCAGAAGCGCAGCGCGTCCCAGAACGGAACCGGCGCCGGCGCGGCGCTGTCGACCAACGGCGTCACGGCGCTCATCGCGCCCCCTTGGCCCTGCGAGCCGTTCCCCCAAGGAGGAGCGAGCGCCTTCGGAGCGGCGGTGCGGCGCTCATCCCACTGCCTCCTTCTCGAACGCGACCAGCAGCCCTTCGAACACGCCGGCGGCCGCGAGCAGGAGTTGATCGTCGTCGGCGATGGCCTCGCGCATGCCGGCGAGCACGCGCTCGACGCCGGCCGCCTCCGGCGGCAGCACGCCGCCGGCATCGAGCCCGTGCACCAGCACGCCCAGGCGCAGCAGCGCCGGCTTCTGCAGGCCGAAGCTGGCCAGCAGCGTTTCGAACGTGACCATCGCGCCGACGTGGCTGAAGGTGGCGCCGTCGAAATCGAAGCCGAGTGCGCGCTTCGGGCAATCGGCCGGCGACTTCAGCCACACGATGCGCGCGTCGCGGTCGATGAAGCGCCGGATCAGCCACGCACTGGCCAGGCGGTCGATCCACGGCCGGCGCCGCGTCGCCCACACGCGGCCCTGATGGTCTGCGATGTCGAGCGGCCGGATCGTCTGCGACACCGCGTGCGGCTCGTCGGGCGCCGCGGCGCGTGCCGCGTCGGACTCCAGCGCCGCCAGCGCAGCTGCGGTCTGGCGCTGCGCCTCGCCGGGGAAGAAGTCGATTGCCACCAGCTGCTCGAAGGCCTTGCGCAGCTTGCGCGCCTGCTTCACCACCTGCGCCGCGGTGTCGCCATCGAGCGCGGCGCGGCAGTTGCCGATCTCGGCCAGCAGCGCGCCGAACTCGGAGCCGCGATCGAACAGCGCGCACGGGTCCTGTGCATCGGCCGGCTCGCTGCGAAACACCTGGGCATCGCCGCCGTTGGTGCGCACGTCTTCGGCCACCGCGCGCAACGTGGCATCGTGGACGTCGCCATCGGGCAGCAGGTAGACGCCGTCGCGCAGCACTGCGGCGCCCGCGGCCTTCAACGAACGCCAGGCGCGCATGCGCGCGGTGGCGTTCTCGGTGGGCAGTGACAGCACCAGCAGGCTCCAGGGCACGGTGTCGAATACTCTACACCGTGTTGCGTACGCTACCGCTTCTTGACCCATCGGACAGCAGGGTCGGGGCGGCGGAGGCAGCCACACCCCTGGCAGCGCCGCGAATCGGCGCCGGCGCCACTGCGCTCAGACCGTGAGGCTCGAGACGAACGCCGACACCAGCCACCAGGCGAGCAGCGTCACGATCGCAAGCCAGATCACCAGCACGATCGCGGCGCCCCACAACAGGCGTGGCAATTGCCCGGCGCCGCCCTCGGCTTCGGCCAGGCGAGCCTGCCACAGGTGGCGCGGCGTCAGCTTGACCGCCAGCGCGATGCCCAGCGGCAGCAGGATCAGGTCGTCGAGCAAGCCGAGCACCGGAATGAAATCGGGGATCAGGTCGATCGGGCTCAACGCATAGGCGAGCACGAAGACCGCGATCGCCTTGGCCGGCCACGGCGTCTCGGGGTGGCGAAACAGCTTCCACAACGCCAGCAGGTTGGTGGCCAGACGCGCGGTGTTGGCGCGGCGCAGCAGCTTGCCCCAGCGGCTCAACGGCGCCTCCGCGGCACGCGCGCGCCGCCCGAGAACGCCGACGCAGCAGGCACGTGCACGCGGTTCATGCGCCGATTTTGCGTCGTGCGGCGCCGCGCTGCGCAGCGCCGTCGATTTCCGCGTTGGCGTCCTTCAGGATGCGTGCCAGGCGGTCGGCCAGCTTCTCGGTCGACAGTTGCTCGCGGAAGCGCTCCACCATCAGCGCCAGCGCGAACGGACTGGGCACGCGCAGGGTCACGGTCTCGATGCGCTGCGCACGCATGCGCCTGAGCGTCGCGCGCAGGCGCTGCAAGTCGAGCTCCTGCGCGAGCACCTCGGCCTCGGCCTGCTCGAGCAGCTTGTTGTCTGGGTCGTACTTGCGAAACACCTCGTAGAACAGGCTCGAGCTGGCCTGCAGCTGGCGTGCACTCTTCGGTGCGCCGGGGTAGCCGGCAAACACCAGCCCCGCCACGCGCGTGATCTCGCGAAAGCGCCGTTGCGCGAGCTCGCTGCTGTTCAGGCTGGCCAGCACGTCGTGCAGCAGCTCGTCGTCGGCCAGCACGCGCTGGTCGAGCAGCGGCCCGGCGTCGAGCGGCGCTGCGGCCAGCAGCTCGAAGCCGTGGTCGTTGAAGCTCATGCTGAACGTGTTGGGCTGCAGCCGCGACAGGCGCCACGCCAACAGGCTGGCCAGCCCCAGGTGCACGTCGCGCCCGGCGAACGGATAGACGAAGAGGTGGTGGCCTTCGCGTGAACGGTGCTGCTCCACCAGCAGCGTCTGCGGCGTGGGCAGCGCCGACAGCCGCTGCTGCGCAGCGAGCATCGGCCGCGCGGCCTGCAGCTCGGGCTCGAAGAAGTCGCCCTGGCGCGCCGACTGCAGCGCCTCGAGCGTCGCGTCGGCCAGCTCGCTCGACAGCGCCATGCGAGCGCCAGCCCACACCGGCACGATGCCGCTCTTCTTGCTGGCGCGCCGCACGTAGGCGGCCATGTCTTGCGTGCGCACGTACTCGAGCACGCGGCCGGCGAACACGAAGTGATCGCCCTTGCGCAGGCGGGCGATGAAGCCCTCTTCGATCTGGCCGATGGTGCCGCCGCCGAGCCACTTCACCACCATCGACGAGTCGCTGACGATGGTGCCCACCTGCATGCGGTGCCGCAGCGCGATGCCGCGATCGGTGACGCGGTACACGCCGTCGTCGCCCGGCACGACGCGGTGGTACTCGGGGTATGCGGTGAGGCTGGCGCCGCCGCGCGTCACGAAGTCGAGCGCCCACTGGAACTCCGCGCGCGTCAGCAGGCGGTAGCTGGGCGCGCTGCGCACCTCGTCGAACAGGTCGTCGGGCACGAAGCCGCCTCCGAGCGCGATGCTCACCAGGTGCTGCACCAGCACATCGAGCGGCTTGTCGGGCGCGAAGCGCCTCTCGATGCGGCCGGCGCTGGCGGCGCGCCGCGCGGCGGCCGCTTCGACCAGCTCGAGCGTGTTGGTCGGCACCAGCGTGATGCGGCTGGCGCGGCCCGGCGCGTGGCCCGAGCGGCCGGCGCGCTGCAGCAGCCGTGCGATGCCCTTGGCCGAGCCGATCTGCAGCACGCGCTCGACCGGCAGGAAATCGACGCCGAGGTCGAGCGACGAGGTCGCCACCACGGCCTTCAGCGTGCCCGTCTTCAGGCCCTGCTCGACCCACTCGCGCGCCGCCTTGGCGAGCGAGCCGTGGTGCAGTGCGATCTGGCCCGCCCATTCGGGACGCGCGCCGAGCAGCATCTGGTACCACGCCTCGGCCTGCGAGCGCACGTTGGTGAACACCAGCGTGGTGCCGCTGTGCTCGATCTCGTGCACCACCGGCCCTTGCATCTGGGCGCCGAGGTGCCCAGCCCACGAGAAGCGCCCCGGCTCGCGCGGCAGCAGCGTGTCGACCACCAGCGGCTTGTCGATGCGGCCCTGCACCAGCACGCCGTCGGCGCGGCCGAGCAGCGTCTGCATCGCCTCGTCGAGGTTGCCGAGCGTGGCCGACAGGCCCCACACGACCAGGTGCGGCTGCCAGCGCCGCAGCCGCGCGAGTGCCAGCTGCACCTGCACGCCGCGCTTGTTGCCGACCATCTCGTGCCACTCGTCGACCACCACGGTGTGCACGCCCGCCAAGCGCTCGCGCGCATCGGCGCGCGTCAGCAGCAACGTGAGCGACTCGGGCGTCGTCACCAGCGCGTCGGGCAGCCGCCGGTCCTGCTGCGCACGCTCGCTCGGCGCAGTGTCGCCGGTGCGCAACCCGACGCGCCACGACGGCGCCAACTCGGCCAGCGGCAGTTCGAGCGCACGGCGCGTGTCGGCGGCCAGCGCGCGCATCGGGGTCAGCCAGAGGACTTTCAGTGCGCTGGCTGACGCTGCCGTTGCCGGCGCTCTCCCACCCCGACGCGTCCCCTCCGGACGGGGGTGGGCTGCGTCTTGCTGGACGACCGGGTCGAGCCCTTCGGTCGCACCCGCGAGCGCACCCATCCACACCGCGTAGGTCTTGCCGGTGCCGGTGGTGGCGTGCAGCAGGCCGCTGCGGCCGTGCGCGATCGCGGCCCACACGTCGCGCTGGAACGCGAACGGCTGCCAGCCCCGGCGCGCGAACCAGGCCTCGGCATCGGCAGCGTGCGCAGCCATCGCGCGATCATTCCACGCGGGGCGCTCACGCGCTGACGATCCAGCCCTCGAGCGGGTCCACGTGCGGCGGCAACCCATGCTGCGGCTGCAGGGTCGACCAGGCCGCCTGCATCAGGCACAGCACCGCATCGAGCGCATCGCCCGACGCATCGTCGAGCAGCGCGGCGTGCTGCGCGCTCTGCAGGCGCAGGCGCAATTGCAACCGCGTGCGACCTTCGAGCAGCGCGTCGACGATCGCCAGGCGCGCCAGCAGCCGCTCGTCGGTGTGCTTGCGCGCATCGTCACTCTTGTACGAGCGCGGCCCGATCAGCTCGCGGGCCAGCAACCCGGGATAGGCCTCGAGCGCAACGCGGCGCGCATCGCCGTCGCGCAGCGCCGGCAGGTGCACGCCCGCGTCGAGCAACAGCGGCACGCCGGCATGCATCATGTAGGCCACCGGCGGGTTCACCCATTTCATCGACGGGCTCGAGCCGGCCGGGCGGTCGCACGCGCGGTGCGCGAACTTCGCGCCGACCGGGCGCGCTGCGCAGTAGGCGGCGAACGTGGCGCGGATCTGCGCGCGCGTCAGCGCTGCATAGTGACGCATGCAGGCGTGCCAGTCGGTCGGCCAGCCGAGCGTTTGCACCAGCGTGCGTGGCAGCCCGAACGGGAAATCGAAGCCGCCCACCCACGCGAGCGGCTCGCACAGCCAGGCGCCGAACGACTGCAGCGTCGGGTGCGCTTGCAGAGCTGTCAAGTGCACCCATCCGCCGCGGCGCTGCCCGAACGCCACCACGATCGGCTTGCGCCCGGTCGGCCGGCTCGAAAAGTCGACGCCGATCAGCAACGGCGCGGCGCCCGCCGCGCTCACAACGCGTCTTCCGGCACCAGCGGCCCGATCAGATTGAGCCACAGGCGCTGCAGCCAGGTGCTGTCGGGCTCTTCGGTCAGCACCTGCGTGCCGCCCTCGGCGGCCGGCAGGTGCCACTCGAGCTGGCTCTTGTCCTTCGACAGCGTCACGCGGTACGCGCCCTCGGTCTGCACCAGCTCGGCCAGCCTCATCAGCTGCGCGGTCAGCTCCGGGCTGCGAATCAAAAGGCCGAGCTCGGTGTTGTGCTTCTCGGAGCGCGGGTCGAAATTGAGCGAGCCGATGAACATCACCTTGCCGTCGACCGCCGCAGCCTTGGCGTGGAAGCGCCCGAGCGAACGCCCGAACGTCCCCAGGTTCTTCGCCTGCGTGACGCGGCTCGGCACGATCTCGTACAGCTGCACGCCGAGGTCGAGCATCTCGCGGCGGTAGCGCCGGTAGCCGGCGTGCACCAGCGGCTCGTCGGTGGAGGCCAGCGAATTGGTCATGATCGAGATGCGCAGCCCCCACAGGCGCCCTTCGCGGATGTCTTCGATCACATCGGGGTTGGGCACGAAGTACGGCGAGCTGACCAGCACCTCCTCGCGCGACAGCAGCAGCTCGCTCATCAGGCCGCGGCGCACGGTCTTCTCCTCGCGCGGCGGACTGTTGGGCCAGCGCGGCGTGTGGCTGATCACCTTCTCCGGCGCGTCGGCGAACGCCTCGCACGGGGCCCAGATCAATTGCAGCCGGCCGCTGGCGAGCTCTTCGTGCACGTGCCGCTGCTCGAACAGATCCTTGGCGCCCGGCGTCGGCGGTGGCGGCGGCGGCGCGCGCGCCGGGTCGGTCCAGTTGTCGAAACGCTGGCGCCGCTCGTCGGGCGACTCGTCGTCGTGCACGACCGATGCGAGCGGATAGACGAATTCGCTGTTCCAGTAGCGATCGAACAGAGCGCCCAGCTGCGGCACCACCGGGCCGATCGCGAACACGTCGAGGTCGATGTAGTTGGCGTCGGTGCCGACCATGAAGTACTCGTTGGCGATGTTGCGCCCGCCCGCCACAGCCATCACGCCATCGGCGATGAACAGCTTGTTGTGCATGCGGTGGTTGACGCGCCCGAAATCGAACAGCGACGCGGCAAGCCGCGCGCTCAGGCTGCCACGGCCGCTCGGAAACGGATTGAACAACCGCACCTCGACGTTCGGAAATGCCGCCAGGCCGGACAGCACCGGATCGCTGCCGGCGGTGTACAGGTCGTCGAGCAGCAGGCGCACGCGAACGCCGCGCTGCGCGGCATCGCGCAGCGTGCGCATCAGCAGTCGCCCGGTTTCGTCGTCGCGCAACTCGTAGTACTGCAAGTCGAGCGCGCGCTGGGCGCGGCGCGCCAGCTCGATGCGCGCATACAGCGCCTGCGCCGGCCACGACAGCAGGCGAAAGCCGCTCGGCGCGTCGGCGCCCCGTGCCGCGGAAGGCGCCGGCGTCGATGCCGCGGCCACGCGCCCGAGTTCGCTGTCGTGCGCCGGCGCCATCGCCAGCGAAGGCATGCGTGCCACGTCGTGCGGCAGGCTGGCGCAGCCAGGCACGAGCACCGCCAGCGCACCCACCAGGGCATTGGCCAGCGCGCCGCGCACCCGTGCCCACGCGCACTGCGCCGTCGTCATCGTGCGGGCAGCGCCACGCGGCGCGGCGCGTGCAAGGCGAGACTCATGCGGCCAGTCTAGCGGCCGCTCGCGCGCCGCACCGGACTGCCGTCAGCGGGGCGTCTTGCGCGACGCGCCGGCGCCGCGCGCCCAGGTCGCAGCCCAGTCGGACAACGGGTGCAGCGCGCGCATCAACGCGCGGCCGGCGTCGGTGAGGCCGTAGCCACCGTCGCCGTGCGCAATCACTCCGGCGTCGCGCAGCTCCTTCAGGCGCGTGTTGAGCAGCGCCGGGTTGGTGTCGGCCGCTTCCTGCAGCGCGCGGAACGTGAGCGCCTCGCCGCGCAGCTCCCACAGCACACGCAGCGCACCACGCCGCCCCAGCAGGTCGAGCACCACCATGATCGGGCGGCCGCTGCGCGAGCCACGCACGGGCTGACCCACGCGCGGCGCGGTCATCGCGCGCTCCATGCTTTACTTTTCATAGCACATGCACTAGGCTTCGCGTCATTGCTATGGAAATAGTAGCACCTGACAGGAGAGCCGCCATGCCGTTGCCCGCCCGCGTCGCCCCCGCCGAGCCGCCCTTCGTGCCCGAGGTGCAGGCCTGGCTCGACCGCACGATGCCCGCCGGCCAGCCGCCGCTGGTGCTGTTCACGACGCTGGCGCGCGACACCCGGCTGTTCGTCAAGTTCTTCTCGGCCGGCCTGCTCGACCGCGGCCATCTCACGCTGCGCCAGCGCGAGCTGGTGATCCACCGCACCACCGCGCTGTGCGGCTCGGAGTACGAGTGGGGCGTCCACGTGGCGATCTTCTCGCAGCGCGTGAAGCTGACGCCCGAGCAGTTGCACGCCACCGTGCATCACGGCGCCGACGCCGCCTGCTGGAGCGACGAAGACCGCTTGCTGCTGCGCCTGTGCGACGCGCTGCACGCCGGCTGCACGGTCGACGACGCGCTGTGGAGCGCGCTGCGCGAGCGCTTCAGCGAAGAGGCGATGCTCGAGTTGCTGATGCTGGCCGGCTTCTATCGCACCGTGGGCTATCTGACCAACGCGCTGCGGCTGCCCCTGGAGCCGGGCGCGGCGCCCTTTCCGCCACCCGAGGCGGCGCACTGACGCGACTCGGAGCGGCTCAGGGCGGCGACAACGCGATGCGGCCGTCCGGCCGCACGGTCCAGTGCGGGTTGTGGGCGACTTCCCATTTGTGACCATCGGGGTCGGCGAAGTAGCCCGAGTAGCCGCCCCAGTCGGTCTTGTGGGGCGCCTTGACGATCGTGGCGCCGTGCTGCCGCAGGCGCGCGAACAACGCATCGACCTCCTGCTCGCTGCGCAGGTTGTGAGCCAGCGCGAAGCCCTCGTAGCCGCCACTGAGCACCGGCTGCGCGAGCCGCATGTCCTGCGCCAGGTCGGCATGCGGGAACAGCGCAAGCACGACGCCGCCGAGGTCGAAGAACGCGACGCCCGGCGGATGCTGCGCCACGCTCCAGCCGAGCACCTGCTCGTAGAACGCGACCGCGCGCGCAAGGTCGGAGACGCCGAGCGTGATCAGGCTGACCCGCGGTTCCATGCGCGCACCCTAGCCAAGACGGTGCGGTCGTGCAGACGCGCGGTCAAATGACCTTGGCGCCGCGTTCGGCGAGCAGCGCGCGCAGCACCGAGCGGTGGCAGTGCGCCTCCTCCTCGCAGTAGCAGCCGACCGAGAAGTGGGTCTGGCGCGACAGCGCCGCCAGCACGTCGAGCGCGCGCGCCGCGTCGGGCGCTGCCATCTCGGCCTTGTACTTCTTGACGAAGGCGGCCCACTGCGCCGGCGTCTGCGCGGCCTGGCCCAGCGTCATCGTCGCCACCGAAGGCGCCAGGGTCGGAAACCACACGTCGTACCAGTTGTCCGACGCGAACCTGACCTTCGGCACGCCGCGCGGCGGGCGCCGCACGGTGCCGATGCGCAGCCCTTCGTCGGGGTGGCGCGAGGTGCCCAGGCGGACGATGCGAACGCTCACGGCAGTCTCCTTCGTGCTTCAGCGCGCGCCGCGCGCACGCCCCTTGAGCCGCTGGAACCAGTTCGGCTCGGGCGGGCGATAGTCGGGGATCGTCGACTGGCCGATGCGCTCGTGCGTGGGCGGCTGCAGCGGGCGCTTCTCGATCACCAGCACGCTGTCGTAGTAGTGCAGCGAGTGCACGCTGCGCGTGAACTCGCTCACCGCCAGCTTGTGCGGCTCCTTCGAATGCCAGGCATGGATGCGGTCGACGAAGTCCTTGCTGTATTCGATGAAACTGCCCTTGCGCCGCACGCCGCCGCCCCACTCGGCCCAGTACGAGGTGTGCAGGTCTTCGATCAGGTACACCCCGGTGGGGGCGACCTTCGGGAACAGCTCTTCGAAGGTGCAGATCTGCTGCTGCATCGTGTGGCCGCCGTCGTCGATCAGGATGTCCACCGGCGGCAGGCTGGTGGACAGCCGCCGCAGGAACGCCCGGTCCTGCTGGTCGCCGATCTCGATGCGCACGCCCGGCTCCTCGAAGCGCTTGCAGTGCGGGTTGATGTCGACGCCGACGATCTGCGCCTGCGGCCCGAAGTAGTCACGCCACAGGGCCAGCGAGCCACCCTGCGAGACGCCGAACTCGACGATCTGCACCGGCTGGCCGCGATAGCGCGCGAAGTGGCGGTCGTAGATCTCGAAGTAGTGGTGCCACTTGTGGATCAGCCGTCCGGTGTTCTGTCTGAAGAAGCGCTCGAGGTCGTTCATGGGCGGTGCGGCCCGCACGCGGCGCGGCGGGCCCTGCGGCGGGCCGGGCTACAGCGAGCGGATCTCGACCTTGCGGAACTTGATCGTGCCGGCACCCCACTGCAGGCCGATCGGGCCGCTGGTCAGCTTCGCATCCTCGACGTCGACAGTCTTCACGCCGTTGAGCACCAGGATCAAGCGGTTGCCCTGCGCGGTGATCTCGTAGGTGTTCCACTTGCCGCCGGCCTTGGGCATCGGGTTGGGCGCCTTGGCCACCTTGACGATCGCACCGGTGCCGTAGCTGGGATCGGGCCGCTGGTCGAAGATGTTGGCTTCGTAGCAGTTCTCGTCGGTCAGCTGCGCCGGGTTCTGGCAGCGCAGGAACACACCGCTGTTGGCGTTGTCGCTGGCCCAGAACTCGACGCGGATCGCGAAGTCCTTGTACGAGTTCTTGGTCACCAGGTACGACGGCGTGGTGCCACCTTGGGTGGCCTGGATCGCGCCATCGACGGGGGCCCAGTCGGCCTGGCCGACCACGTTGAAGTTGTCCATGCCCTTGGTGCCGTCGATCAGCGTGGTCCAGCCGCCGAGGCCCATCTGCGCGCAGCCGCCGAGCGCCAACGCGCCGGTCGCCAATGCGATCATCGATGCCAGTCGTGTCATGCGTGTCTCCTCTCGTTGGGGTTATGGATCGCAGTGCGCGAGTGTGCCCGACTTGCGCAGCCGGCGCGCAACAGCCCCTGGCTTGCGCGCGGCGCCGGCGCTGGGCACCATCGGCACCCCGACGACCCGACCGCATGGAGACCGCGATGATCAAAGTCAGCGTGATGTACCCCAACACCCCCGGCAGCCGCTTCGACCACGCCTACTACCGCGACAAGCACATGCCGCTGCTCAAGGCCCGCATGGGCGCGGCCTGCCGCAGCTACACGGTCGACAAGGGGCTGGCTGGGGGTGCGCCGGGCAGCGCGCCCACCTACGTGGGCATGTGCCACATCTTCTGCGACTCGGTGGAGTCGTTCCAGGCCGGCTTCGGCCCGCACGCCAAGGAGATCATGGCCGACATCGCGAACTACACCGACCTGCAGCCGGTGATCCAGATCAGCGAGGTGGTGGTCGGCTGACGTCAAGGCGACGCCGCACCCGGCTGGCGCACGGCGAGCTGGCGGCGCTGCCGCTGGTAGCTCGGCAGCTCGCTAAACGCCACCACGGTGCGGCCGCGGTAACGCGCATAGTCGTCGATGAACGCGGCGGCGTCCGCATACGGCCCGGCCAGGTGCCCCGGCCGCTTGGAGTCGCCAAACACGAACAGCGCGCCGTCGCGTTGAAACGTCGCCACCCAGTGGCGGCGCAGCAGCTGCCCGGACAGCGTGGCGGGGTCGAACTCGATCATCAAGTAGGCCGCGTGCGCTTCGGGATCGATCGCGCGCAGCGTCTCCACCGCGAAGCGCGCCGCGTCGACGCACACGCCGCGCGGCGACTCGAAGAACGCGGCCGGCTCGTGGATCGGCAGCGCGCCAGCGCGCTGGCGCTGCGTCTCCGACAGCTGCAGTGCACGCGCGCCGTCGTACTCGAAGCGTGCACCGAGCCAGGCGTTGAGGTCTTCGGCACGGCGCCAGCTGCGCAACGCGTCGGCGTAGCCGGTCGGGCCCGCACCTGAGGCAGGCTGGGCGAACGGCGCTGCCTCCTCCGGCGCATCGGACGACGGGTCGGCGCGACGCGCAGCGGCGGCACGCGGCCACCGGCCGCACAGCAGCGCCGCACCGCCGAGCGCCAGCATGCGTCGCCGCAGCGCGAGGGCGCGCGCGGACCGGGCGTCGTGCGATCGCCGCGCCATGGCGTCAGAGCTGGCGGGGGTCGAGCGCATCGCGCAACCCGTCGCCCACCAGGTTGAAGGCCAACACCAGCAGGAAGATCGCCAGCCCGGGCCAGACCGCCATCCACGGCGCCTGGTCGACGTAGTTCTTCGCGGTGTTCAGCATGCTGCCCCAGCTCGGCTCGGGCGGCTGCTGGCCGAGCCCGAGGAACGACAGGCTCGCCTCGGCGATCACCGCCGCGGCGATCGCCAACGTCGCCTGCACGATCAGCGGCGCCGTGACGTTGGGCATCACATGGCGGATCGCGACGCGCCACGGCGGGTTGCCGAGCGCGCGCGCCGCTTCCACGTAGTCTTCGACCTTGACGTTGATCACCTGCGCACGCGTCAGCCGCACGAAGATCGGCGTGGCCGACACGCCGATCGCGATCATCGCGTTGGTCAGGCTGGGGCCCAGGAACGCCGCCAGCGCGATCGCCAGGATCAGGAACGGCACCGCCAGAAACGCATCGGTGAGCCGCGAGATCAGCGCGTCGACCAGGCCGCCGATGAAGCCGGCCGCCAACCCGATCGGCACGCCCAGCAGCAGCGAGATCGACACCGACACCACGCCGGCCAGCAACGAGGCGCGGGTGCCGAAGATCACGCGCGACAGCACGTCGCGTCCGATGTCGTCGGTGCCGAACCAGTGCGCCACGCTCGGCGCCTTGCGGATCGCACCCCAGCTGGTGGCCACCGGATCGTGCGGCGCGATCCACGGCGCGAGCAGGGCGAGCGCGATGAACAGACCGACCACCGCCAACCCGACCACGGCGGGGCGGCGCCGCAGCAGCCGACGCAGCGCGCGCCGCCACGGCCCGGCCTGCGCGCGGGGCGGCGCGACGTCGTGGGCGGGAAGGACCGCGGCCATGTCCATCACCCGTGCTGCAACCGCGGGTTGACGATGAAGTACGCCACATCGGCCAGCAGGCTCAGCACGATGTACGCCGTGGCCGTCACCAGCACCACGCCCTGCACCACCGCGTAGTCGCGGTTGAACACCGAATCGACGATCAGCTTGCCGAAGCCCGGGATCGTGAACACCTGCTCGGTGAGCACCGCACCGGACAGCAGCGTGCCGAGCTCGAGCGCGCCCAGCGTGATCACCGGCGTGAGCGCGTTGCGCAGCGCGTGCTTGAGCACGACGGCACGCTCGCTCAGGCCCTTGGCGCGCGCGGTGCGCACGTAGTCGGACGACAGCACCTGCAGCATCGCGCTGCGCGTGTGGCGCATCAGCACCGCGGCCAGCGCATTGCCCAGCACGAAGGCCGGCATGATCATCGAGGCCAGGTTGGCCTTCAGGTCTTCGAACGGGCTCACGTAGCCCGACGCCGGCAGCCAGCCGAGCTGCACCGAGAACAGCAGGATCAGCAGGATGCCGAGCCAGAAGTTCGGCGTCGAAATGCCCCACAGCGCCACCGCGTTGGCTGCGCTGTCCCACCAGGTGCCTCGCTCCACCGCGGCGACGATGCCGGTGGGGATGCCGATCAGCAGCGCGATCACGAACGCCATCGTGCCGAGCTGGATCGTCACCGGGAGCTTCTGCAGCACCAGCTCGAGCACCGGCTGCTGCGTGCGCACCGATTCGCCGAAGTCGCCCTTCAGCACGCCGCCGACCCAGTACGCGTAGCGCATCGGCAGCGGCTCGTCGAGGTGCAGCTTGACGCGCAGGTGCGCGATGACGCTCGGATCCTGCTCCTCGCCGGCCAGGATCTTGGCCGGGTCGCCGGGCAGCAGTTGCTGCAGCCCGAAAATCAGGATCGACACGAACAGCAGCGTGGGCACCATCTGCGCCAGGCGCTTGACGAGGTACTCACCCATCCCGGCGCGGCGTCTCTTCCCAAGCGAACACCGCGGATCCGGCTCTGCCGGTCCGCCGGTGTGGCCCCCTCGAGGGGGAAGCGGCCGTCAGGCCGCTTCCGGGGTGGATCATGGTTGGCTGCCGTTGGCCATCTTCAACCCGGTGACCCGCAACAGCCCGTCGGGGACGCTGCGCATGCCGGTGAGCTTGGGCGTGGCGGCGTACAGCCAGTTGCGGTGGTACAGGTAGATGATCGGCCGCTCCTTCAGCACGCGCGCGGCGATCTGCTCGTAGGTCTTCTTGCGCTCGGCGGCGTCGCGCTGCGAGCGCGACTGGTTCAGCAGCGCCTCGGTGTCGTTGTTGCAGTAGCCCGCGTAGTTGAGCGGCTGCTTGCAGCCGTAGAAGCTGAACAAGTTGCCGTCGGGGTCGGCGCGGCCGCTCCAGGCCAGCACGTAGGCGTCGAAGTCGCCCTTGTCGGCGAGGTTGAGCGAGGTGGCGAATTCGGTGGCCTGCACCTTGACGTCGAAACCGACCTCGCGTGTCATCGCCTGCACGACCAGCGCCAGGCGCTGCGCATCGCTGGTGGTGGGCGTCATCAGCGTGACGGTCGGATTGGGCATGCCGGCTTCCTTGAGCAGTGCCTTGGCGCGCGCGACGTCGCGCTTGGGAACCGGCATGTTCTTCGCGTAGTACGCGTTGTTCGGCGCCACCCATTGGTTGCCGACCGTCGCTTCGTTGTCCATCACCACCTGGGCCAGGCCCTGACGGTCGATCGCCAGCTCGAAGGCCTCGCGCACGCGCGAGTCCTTGCCGAGCGCGTTGTTCTTCGCCTGGTCACTCTTGCCGACGTTGACCGTGATGCCTTGATAGCCGATCTCGGTGATGCGCGTGACCTTGAACTTCTTCTCGGCCTCCAGCCTCTCGATGTCGGACGACGCGACGCGCTCGATGATGTCGAACTGGCCCGACTTCAGGTTCGCCAACCGCACCGTGGAGTCGACGATCGGCGTGTAGGTCACCTTGTCGAAGTGGATGTTGGCCTTGTTCCAGTAGCCGTCGTAGCGCTCGAGCACGATGCGGTCCTGCGCGATGCGCTCGACGAACTTGAACGGCCCCGAGCACACCGGCTTGGCGCCGAAACCAGCGCCAGCGGCCTGCGCCGCCTTCGGGCTCACCATCATGCCGGCGCGGTCGGCCAGCGCGGCCAGCAGCGGCGAGAACGGCGCGCTCAGGTTCAGCTTCACCGTCATCGGGTCGACCACGTCGACGCTGGCCAGCGGCGCCAGCTCGCCGCGCCGGTTGGAGCCCTGCAGATTCTTGTGGCGCTCGAGGTTGAACTTGACCGCCGCGGCGTCGAGCTTTTCGCCGTCGTGGAACGTGACGCCGGGCCTGATCTTCATCGTCAACGCCTTGTTGTCGGCCGACCAGTCCCAGCTGGTGGCCAGCTGCGGCACGATGGTGAGCTTCTCGTCGATCTCGAGCAGCTTGTCGCACAGCGCGCTGAACACGATGCGGCCGACGAAGGTGCGCGCCAGTGTCGGGTCGAGCACGTCGGGGTCCTCGGCCAGCCCCACGCGCAGCGTCTGCGCCGATGCCGCACCCACCGCGACCGACCACGCCAGCATCCACAGCGATTTGCACACAGAGTTCATCGTCAGGCTCCGAAGAAAGAACGGTTGCATCACGGCACCACGCAAGACTCAGACCGCGCGGGCCGCGCGAAAGGCCTCGACGCGCGCCTCGATGCGCGTACGGTCGAGCTCACCCACCGGATCGTGCCGGCCCGGCAGGCAGGCCACGAAGGGCTGGAAGCGCTGCAGGCTCACGGTGTACAGGCGCCGCAGCTCGGCCATCGGCTCGGCATGATCGTCGACCCGGATGTCGAGCTGCGCATGGTCTTCGTCGGCGTGGATGCGCAGCGCCGCCGACTGCTTGCCGCGCTTGTCGCCGCCGGCCGCCTCGCCGGCGCTCATCGCCTCGATCAGCCGCTCGGCCATCGGCAGCTTGGCGTTGGCGAAGAACGCGTCGATCGTCGCCTGCAGCACCTGCTGGCCGGCCAGCATGTTGCCGGCCACGCTGAGGTCGTCGAACACGAAGTGCCCGCACCACCCCACGCACTGCTCGCCGGTGTGCGCCGCCGCGGTGCCGTCGGCCCCGAGCAGGTGCAGCTGACGCTGCGCCCGCCCCGCATCGGCGGCGGTGAGCTCGGCCGCCACGTCGGACGCGGCCCGCCCGGCGGCCAGACGGTCGAGCGCGGCCGGACCGTACAGCGGATTCATCAGCGCCTGCGTCGCCACCGCGCCGACGCCGCGCCGCGTGTGCACGCACAGCGCGCCCACCGCGAAGAAACGGCTCGCGATGGCCACGCCGAGATGGCCTTGGCCGTCGCGTGCAAGGATGGACCACGTCATGCGGGTGCGGATCTC
>Ga0207648_10000431_pt1 | contig 46287 bp, 52 predicted proteins | sample KBSMisM32_FD_184310 | JGI IMG/M metagenome (GOLD analysis project Ga0207648, IMG submission 184310) | Miscanthus rhizosphere microbial communities from Kellogg Biological Station, Michigan, USA - KBS Miscanthus M3-2 (SPAdes) (version 2) | ecosystem: Host-associated > Plants > Roots >... | reverse complement strand
GCTGCGCGAGACCTACGTCGGCATCGGCGCCTCGCACCGCTCGGGCATCTTCGGCTCGGCGCGCCTGTTCAACAGCGTGAACGGCGGCTCGAACTACATCTATGGCTTTGTCGAGACGGGCTTCTAGCCTGCTCGTCGCCGTGCTGGCCGTGCTGTGGCTCGGCTCGCTCGGCCTGCGGCCGCTGTACAAGCCCGACGAAGCCCGCTACGGCGAGATCCCGCGCGAGATGGTGGCGAGCGGCGACTGGCTGACGCCGCGGTTGAACGGCTACAAGTATTTCGAAAAGCCGCCGCTGCAATACTGGACGACCGCCGCGGCCTACACGCTGTTCGGCGTGAGCGACTGGTCAGCGCGCCTCTGGACCGGGCTCGCCGCGCTGGCGGGCGTGTGGATGGCGTTCGCCGCGGGCAACCGGCTGTTCGGGCCGCCAGCAGGCGCGTTCGCCGGCGCGATCCTCGCCTCGAGCCCGCTCTACGTCCTGCTCGGGCAGGTCAATACGCTCGACATGAGCGTCACGCTGTTCCTTTCGGCCGCGGTGTTCGCCTTTTCGCTGGCGCAGCGCGCAGGTATCGAGCCGGAGGTGGAAGCGAAGGCGCGGCGGCGCTGGATGCTCGCTTTCTGGGCTGCGTGCGCCGGGGCCGTGCTGAGCAAGGGATTGATCGGCTTGGTGCTGCCGGCAGGGGCGGTAGCGCTCTACGTGCTCGTGCGCCGCGACTGGGGGCTGCTGCGGCGGCTCGAGGTGGTGCGCGGCGGCCTGCTGTTTTTCGTCCTCACGGCGCCCTGGTTCGTCGCCGTGTCGCTCGCCAACCCGGAGTTCGCGCATTTCTTCTTCGTGCAGGAGCACTGGCTGCGCTTCACCACCAGGATGCACCACCGCAGCGAACCGGCCTGGTTTTTCCTCCCGGTCCTCGCCGTCGGCGCGTGGCCCTGGCTGCTGGCGATCGTCGCCGGCTGGATCGCGTCGCTGCGCCCGCCCGCCGGCCGCGAGTTTTCGGCCGCGCTGTTCCTCGCGCTCTGGGCGCTGGTGGTGTTCGGATTCTTCTCGGCTTCGGGCTCGAAGCTGCCGCCCTACCTGCTGCCCCTGCTTCCCGCGCTCGCGCTGCTCGGCGGCGGCTTTCTTGCACGCCGGACCGGCAACCGCCTGCTCGTCGCGCAGGCGCTGCTCGCCGCAGTGGGGGCGATGCTGCTCGGCGTCGCGGCCTGGTGGATTTTCACGCGGGAAGGCGACGGCCTGCGCGGCCTAGGCGCCGCATATGTTCCGTGGCTCGTGGCCGCGGCGTTGGTCGGGCTTGCGGGCACTGGCGGCGCTGCGCTGCTGGCGGCGCGCGGGCGCCGTCTGCATGCCGCGGTGAGCCTGGCGGCGGGCGTGCTGGGCGCGCTGCTGGTCGGCGCGGCCGGCCACACCGTGTTCGCGCCTGCCTACAGCGCAGCGCCGCTGGCCGCTTCGCTGCAGCCGGCGCCGTCGCGCGACGCGGCGGTGTTCGCCGTCGAGACCTACGACCACACCATGCCGTGGGCGCTGCGCCGTCCCGTGACCATGGTGGTCTACAAGGATGAGCTGGCGCAGGCCATCGGCTGGGAGCCGCGCGCCTTCATCCCCGATCTGCCCGGTTTTACGCGCGCCTGGAAGGCCGAACGCGAGGCCTACGCCTTTTTTGCGGTACGCGACTTCGAGCGCCTGCGCGGCGTGCTCGACCTGCCGATGGAAATCGCGGCGCGCGGTCCGCGTTACGTAATAGTAAGAAAGCCACAGTGAGGCAACCATGACCCTCGTCAGCTTCTGGTTCATTCTCGGCGGCGTGCTGCTCAATGCCACCGCGCAGCTCCTGCTCAAGGCCGGCACCAACGCCATGCCGCTCGGCTTGCGCCTCGCCATCGAGCCGCACATCCTCGGCGGCCTCGCCTGCTATGTGATCAGCGTGGTGGTGTGGGTGGTCGCGCTGTCGCGCGTGCCGGTGAGCATCGCCTACCCGATGCTGTCGATCGGCTATGTGGTGAACGCGCTCGCCGCCTGGGCTTTGCTCGGCGAGACGCTCACGCCGATGCGCATGGCGGGAATCGCTGTTATCGTGGTCGGCGTGTTCATGGTGGCGCGCTCGTGAGCGCCTTCCTGCCCTTCGCCCGCCCCGACATCGACGAGCAAACCATCGCCGCGGTGGGCGAAGTGCTGCGCTCGGGCTGGATCACCTCCGGGCCCCAGGTACAGCGTTTCGAAGAAGCGCTGTCGGTCTATTGCGACGGCCGCCCGGTGCGCGCCTTCACCTCCGCCACCGCGGCGCTCGAAGTGGCGCTCGAAGTTGCCGGCATCGGCCCCGGCGACGAGGTGATCGTGCCGGCGATGACCTTCGTCGCGAGCGCCAACGTGGTGCTGCGCGTGGGCGCGCGCCCGGTGCTGGTGGATGTCGACATCGACACGCGCAACACCGATGCGGCGCGCATCGAGGCGGCGCTCACGCCGCGCACCCGCGCCATCATGCCGGTGCACTTCGCCGGCTTGCCGGTGGACATGGCGCCGGTCTACGCGCTGGCGCAGCGCCGCGGCCTGCGCGTGATCGAGGACGCGGCGCACACCATGGGCGCCTCGTACGGCGGCCGGCGCATCGGCGCGCAGGGCGACCTGGTGTCGTTCAGCTTCCATCCCAACAAGAACCTCACCACCATCGAGGGCGGGGCGCTCACCTTCGCCAATGCGGCGGAAGTCGAGCACGCCGAGCGGCTGCGCTTCCACGGCATCCGCAAGCTGCCGGGCGGCGAGATGGAGGTCGAGGAGCCGGGCGGCAAGTTCAACATGCCGGACGTGTGCGCCGCGATCGGCCTTGCGCAGCTCGCGCGGCTGGAGGAATTCAACGCGCGCCGCCGCGAGCTCGCGCGGCGCTACTTCGAGCGGCTGCAGGGCATCCCGCACCTGCGCCTGCCGGCGGCCGACCAGCCCGGACACTCGTGGCACCTGTTCGCGCCGCTCATCGACTTCGCCGCGCTCGGCACCACGCGGCGCGCATTCATGGAGATGATGCAGGCGCGCGGCATCGGCGTCGGCGTGCATTACCCGGCGATGCATCTGTTTGCCGCCTACCGGCGCCTCGGCTACAAGCCCGGCGACTTCCCCAACGCCGAGACCATCGGCGCGCGCACGCTCACCCTGCCGCTCTTCACGCGCATGCGCGACGCGGACGTCGATCGGGTCTGCGGCGCGCTGCGCGAGGCTATACTGCAGCCCATCACGACCAATGGCCACTCCTGAAGTCTCGGTCGTCATCCCGGTGTACAACGAGGAATCCTCGTTGCCGTCGCTGTTCAGCCGCATCTACCCCGCGCTCGATGCCCTTGGCCGCAGCTACGAGCTGATCTTCGTCGACGACGGCAGCCGCGACCAATCGATGCGCGTGCTGCGCGCCCAGTTCGACCGGCGGCCCGACGTTACGCGCGTCGTGCTGCTGGCATCCAACGCCGGCCAGCACATGGCGATCCTGGCCGGGTTCCAGTACTCGCGCGGCGAGATCGTGGTGACGCTCGACGCCGACCTGCAGAACCCGCCGGAGGAGATCGGCAAGCTGCTCGCCAAGATGGCCGAAGGCTACGACTACGTCGGCAGCTATCGCGCCGAGCGTCAGGACAGCCTGTTCCGCCGCGTCGCTTCGCGCGCCATGAACCGCCTGCGCGAAAACCTTACGCGCATCCGCATGACCGACCAGGGCTGCATGCTGCGCGCCTACGGGCGCAACGTGGTCGACGCGATCAACCTGTCGCCCGAGGTGAATACCTTCGTGCCGGCGCTCGCCTACATCTACGCGCGCCAGCCGACCGAGATCGAGGTGAAGCACGACGAGCGCGTTTCGGGCGCCTCGCAGTACTCGCTTTCGCGCCTGATCAAGCTCAACTTCGACCTGGTCACCGGGTTCTCGGTGAAGCCGCTGCAGATGTTCTCGGCCATCGGCATGATCGTCGCGGTGGGCTCGGTGGTGCTGTACACGACAGTGCTGTTGTACCAGCTCTACACGGCGGGGCTCGAGGGCGCGCTCTCGCATGTCTGGGACCGCGACGTGCTCGAGTTCTTCCTGATGGGCGTCGCGGTGTTCGGCATCGGCCTCACCGGCGAGTACATCGGCCGCATCTACGAGCAGGTGCGCGGCCGGCCGCGCTATATGGTGCAGGCAGTCCTCGAGGGCGAGCCCGGCGCCAAGCAGTGGAAGCCAAAGCAGTCGTCTTTGCATACCACGACGTAGGCGTCCGCTGCCTGCGCGTGCTGCTGGAGGCGGGCGTGCGCGTGCCGCTCGTCGTCACCCATCGCGATGATCCCGCGGAGCGCGTCTTTTTCGGCAGCGTGGCCGAGCTCGCGCGCAGCAAGGGCATCGAGACGCTCGAGGATCCGGAAGAAAATCTCCTCGAAAGAAGAATCGCAAACCTTGCTCCGGACTTCGTCTTCTCGTTCTACTACCGCCGCATGCTGCCGCCTGAGCTGCTCGCGGCTGCACGGCGCGGCGCGTTCAACCTGCACGGCTCGCTGCTGCCGAAATACCGCGGGCGCGCGCCGGTGAACTGGGCGGTGCTCAAGGGCGAGACCGAGACCGGCGCCACGCTGCACGAGATGATCGCCAAGCCCGACGCCGGGCGCATCGTCGACCAGGAGCCGGTGCCGATCGGTCCGGACGAGACCGCCGCCGAGGTGATGGCGAAAGTTGCGGCTGCCGCGGAGCGGGTATTGAAGAGAAGCATCGGCAAGCTGGTCGCGGGAACGGCGCAACTGAAGCCGCAGGACCTCGCGCGCGGCAGCTATTTCGGCGGACGCCGTCCCGAAGACGGCCGCATCGACTGGTCGAGCAGCGCGCTCGAAATCCACAACCTGGTGCGCGCGGTGGCGCCGCCCTATCCGGGCGCCTTCACCGAAGGCATGAAGATCCTCCGCACGCGGATCGAGCCGGCGAGGAAAGCGCTGCGCAGCGGCCCCTACCAGGAAAACGGCGAATGGTTCGCGGGCTGCGGCGATGGTAAAGTCCTGCGCCTTCTCGAGGTCGAACCCATCCCATGAAGCGACTGCTCATCCTTGGCGTCAACGGCTTTATCGGCCACCACCTGTCGCGGCGCGTGCTCGCGTCGACCGACTGGGAAATCTACGGCATGGACATGCAGAACGACCGGGTGGAGGAGATGCTCGGCGAGCGCCGCTTCCACTTCTTCGAGGGCGACATCACCATCAACAAGGAGTGGATCGAGTACCACATCCGCAAGTGCGACACGGTGCTGCCGCTGGTCGCGATCGCCACGCCGGCGGTCTACGTCAAGGACCCGCTGCGCGTGTTCGAGCTCGACTTCGAAGCCAACCTGCCGATCGTGCGCGCCTGTGTGAGCCATCGCAAGCGCCTGCTGTTCCCGTCGACTTCCGAGGTCTACGGCATGTCGGGCGACCGCGAGTTCGACCCGGACGCCTCGCCGCTGGTGTACGGGCCGATCAGCAAGCAGCGCTGGATCTACGCCTGCGCGAAGCAGCTGATGGACCGGGTGATCTGGGCCTACGGCGACAAGGTGGGCCTCGACTTCACGCTGTTCCGGCCGTTCAACTGGATCGGCGCCGGACTCGATTCGCTCGCGACCGCGAAAGAGGGCAGCTCGCGCGTGGTGACCCAGTTCCTCGGCCACATCTCGCGCGGCGAGCCGATCCAGCTGGTGGACGGCGGCCGGCAGAAGCGCGCCTTCACCTACATCGACGACGGCGTCGACGCACTGATCAAGATCATCGAGAACCCGCGCGGCGTGGCGTCGGGCAAGATCTACAACATCGGCAACCCGAAAAACAATTTCTCGGTGCGCGAGCTGGCCGAGATGATGGTCGAGCTGGCGCTCGAGATCCCCGAGTACGAAAAGGCGGCGCGCAAAGTGCGGCTCAAGCGCACCACCGCCGAGCGCTACTACGGGCGCGGCTACCAGGACATGCAGAACCGCGTGCCGAAGATCGACAACACCCGGCGCGACCTGCGCTGGCGCCCGCGCGTCGGCATGCGCGACGCGCTGCGCCGCATCTTCGAGGCCTATCGCACCCAGATCGCCGAAGCGCGCCGCCTGGTCGGATGAAGCTGGCGTTGAAGGTGGACGTGGACACGTGGCATGGCACGCGCGACGGCGTGCCCCGCCTGGTCGAGCTGCTCAGGCGCCACGGCGCCGGCGCCACCTTCCTGTTCAGCCTGGGGCCGGATCACACCGGGCGCGCGATGAAGCGGGTGTTTAGAAAAAACTTCCTGTCGAAGGTGTCTCGTACCTCGGTACTGCGCCACTACGGACTGCGCACGCTGCTCTACGGCACGTTGCTGCCCGGCCCCGACATCGGCCGGCGCGGCGTGTCGACCCTGCGCGCGGTGCGCGCCGCCGGCTTCGAGGTGGGCGTGCATTGCTGGGACCACGTGCGCTGGCAGGACGGCGTCGCGCAGGCCGACGCCGACTGGACCGAGCGCGAGATGCGCCGCGCGCGCGAGCGCTTCACCTCGATCTTCCGCCAGGCGCCGAAGACCTGGGGCGCGGCCGGCTGGCAGACCAACCGGCATGCCGCCTGGGTCGAGGAGCAGGACTACGACTACGCGTCCGATACCCGCGGGCGCGGCCCGTTCCGTCCGCTCTGGGACGGCGTCGCCGTGGGCTGCCCGCAGCTGCCGACCACGCTGCCGACGCTCGACGAGCTGATCGGTCGCGAAGGCATCGACGAAGGCAACGTCGCCATGCACCTGCTCGGCCTCACGGCCCGGCCGTGCCCGCACGTATTCACCGCGCATGCCGAGCTCGAAGGCGGCGCCTTGCTGGACGCATTCGATGCGCTGCTGCGCGGCTGGAAGGAGCAGGGCTACGAGCTGGTCGCGCTGCGCTCGCTGTTCGAATCGCTCGACCTTGCGCAGCTCCCCCGGCACGACGTGGTGTACGGCGAGATCCCGGGCCGCTCGGGCAAGGTCGCCCTCCAGGCATGAGCGCGCGGGGGCTGCTGTGCCTCGTGCTGATCGCCTTCGCCGCCGGCGCGCAGGCGCAGCTGCCGGCGCGCGCGGAGATCGTCTACGAGGTGCAGCGCAACGGCTCCGCGATGGCGGAGATCACCGCGCTCCTCGAGCAGGCGGACGGGCGCTACAAGCTCACCGAGAAGTGGCAGGGGCGGGGCATGTACGCGCTGCTCGGCAAGGCGACGCGGATCAGCGTCGGCAGCCTGGGCGCGAACGGCGTGCGGCCGGCGGAGTTCACCGACGAGCGCAGCGGCCGCGACACCGCGCGCGCCTCGCTCGACTGGAAGAGCGGCACCATGACTTTCCGCTACAAAGGCAGGAGCCGCAGCGAGTCGATCCCGCCCAACGCGCAGGACCGCATCTCCTTCATGCTCGCGCTCGCCGTGGCGCCCGCCGGCACCAAGACCGGCGACTACCACCTGGTCGACGGACGCGGCGTCTCGCATCACATCTATCAGTTCGCCGGCCGTGAGCGCGTCCAGACCCCGGCCGGCACGTTCGACGCGCTCAAGGTGGTGCGCGGACCCGAGGACGATCACTCCGAATTCTGGCTCGCGACCGCGCTCGGCGGCCTGCCGGTGCGCATGCTGGCGATTGAAAAGGGCAACCGGTGGGATCAGGTCGCGACGCGCATCGAGCGCTAGCCGGCGAGCTTCCACCGCCGGTCGCGCGCTACTTCGCGCGCGTGCTGCATGCCGACCAGGCGCCGATCCGCTGCGCGCGGCTCACGCAGAGCGGGACGCTGCGCAGCGGCCCGAAGCGCCGGCGCTGGATGCGATTCGAAGCCACGCAGGAAGTCTCGCCGCGCGAAATCAGCTTCAACTGGGACGCGCGCATCTCCCTCGTTCCGCTACTGCACCTGCGCGTGCGCGACGCGCTGTTCGAGGGCCGGGGCGGCGGCCGCGTCGACCTGATGTCGGCGGTCAAGGTCGCGGCCGAAGCCGGCACGCCGGAGCTGAACGCCGGCGCACTACACCGCTATCTCGCCGAGGCGGTCTGGTATCCGACCGCGCTGTTCCCCAGCGAGGCGCTCGCCTGGAGCCCGATCGACGATCGCAAGGCGCTCGCTACGCTGACCAGCCACGGCACCAGCGTGTCACTCGAGTTCCATTTCAACCGCGAGGGCGAGGTCGCGGCGATCTACACCCCGCAGCGCTGGGCGCGTATCGGCGGCAACTACGTCCAGATGCCTTGGGAAGGGCACTTTTTCGGCTACTGGGAATGCAGCGGCATGCTCATCCCGGCCGCGGCGGAAGTCGGATGGTACGTCGACAGTACGTGGCGGCCAGTCTGGAAAGGCCGCGTCACCTACGCGAGCTACGAGCTCGAGTCCTAGCCCTGCACCGAGTAGCCGCCGTCCACCGGGATCGCGGTACCGGTGATGAAATCAGATGCGGGCGAGCAAAGAAAGACTGCAATCCCCGACAGATCCTTCGGCTCGCCCCAGCGCCCGGCGGGCGTGCGGCGCAGCACGCTCTCGTGCAGGCCTTTCACCTGCTCGCGCGCGCCGCGCGTGAGGGCGGTGTCGATCCAGCCGGGGAGCACGGCGTTGACCTGGATGTTGTCGCGCGCCCAGGCGGTCGCCATGGCGCGGGTCATCTGCACGATGCCGCCCTTGCTCGCCGCGTAGGCCGTGGTGAAGGAGGCGCCGAAGATCGACATCATCGAGCCGATGTTGACGATCTTGCCGCCGCCGGCCTTCTTCATGTGGGCGTAGGCGGTCTGCGAGGCGACGAACGCGCTGGTGAGGTTGGTGTCCATCACCAGCTTCCATTCCTCGAGCGTGAATTCCTGCGGCTGCTTGCGCACGTTCATGCCGGCGTTGTTGATCAGGATGTCGAGCCGGCCGAGGCGCTTCGCCGCCTCCTCGACCATGGCGCGGCAGGCCTTCTCGTCCTTCAGGTCGGCTTCCAGCGCAATCGCATCCAGGGCCTTGGCGGCTTGCGCGTTCTTCGCCTTGTCCCGGCCCGCGATCGCGATCTTCGCGCCCGCCTGCGCCAGGCCTTGCGCCATGCCCAGCCCGATGCCGCCGTTGCCGCCGGTCACGAGCGCCGTCCTGCCGCTGAGGTCGAAGGGGTTCATGGGCGCCATTATCCAATACTTGACAAAAGCAAGTATCCCGGCCGACCATCGCCGCATGCTTGCCCGCCTGTGGAAAGGGGTAGCCGGTTCGCCGGCCGGCGCTGACGCCTACCAGCGCCACGTTACGGCTCGGGTATTTCCCGAATTAAGGAAGATACCGGGTCATAAGGGTGCGCAAGTGCTGCGCCGGGACCGGGAGTTCCTTGTCATTACGTTCTGGGAGTCGATGGACGCAATCCGCAAGTTCGCGGGTCCCGATCCGGAACGCGCCGTGGTCGAGCCCGAGGCGCGCGCGGTGCTCAGCGAGTTCGACGAGCACGTCAGCCATTACGAGGTCGTGCAATGAATCGCATCGACGCGGTGCGCCGTTTCAACCGTTTCTACACGCGGCGCATCGGCGCGCTGCAGCCGCATTACCTCAGCAGCCCGTACTCGCTGCCGCAGGCGCGCGTGCTCTATGAGCTCGGCCAGCGCGGCGAGTGCACGGCGAGCGAGCTCGGCGCGGACCTCGACCTCGACCTGGGCTACCTCAGCCGCCTGGTGCAGGGCCTGAAGCGCAGCGGCCTGGTGCAGGGCGAGGCGGCGAAGGAGGATGCGCGCCGCGTGCGGCTCACGCTCACCGCCAAAGGTCGAAAGGCGTACCAGCAGCTCGACAGCCGGTCGCGCGACGAGGTGGGCGCGATGCTGGCCAAGATGGGGGCCTCCGAGCAGACCAGGCTGGTGGGTGCGCTCCAGGCGGTGGAAGGCGTTCTGGAAAAGAAAACCGGCAACACCGTGACGCTCCGCGCCCATCGCCCGGGCGACATGGGCTGGGTGATCGGGGCCCACGGCCGGCTCTACGCCGAGGAATTCGGCTGGGACGAGCGTTTCGAGGCACTGGTCGCCGGCATCGCCGCCGATTTCATCAATGATTTCAGGAAGAACCAGGAGCGTTGCTGGATCGCGGAGATGAACGCCGAGCCGGTGGGCTGCGTGTTCCTGGTCAAAAAGTCGACGTCCGTGGCCAAGCTGCGCTTGCTGATCGTCGAGCCGCGCGCGCGCGGCATCGGCCTGGGCCGGCGCCTGGTGGAGGCGTGCATCGCCTTCGCGCGCGAGAAGGGTTATCGCAAGCTCGTGCTGTGGACGCAGTCGAACCTGGCCGCGGCCCGCGCCATCTACCGGAAGACGGGGTTCGTCAAAACCCGGCAGGAGAAGCACGCCAGCTTCGGGGTCAAGCTGACCGGGGAATACTGGGAGTTGCGGCTCTAGCTTCCCGGCTGGTAGCGCACGACTTTGTTGCGGCCTTCCTGCTTGGCCCGGTAGAGCGCGCGGTCGGCGCGCGCGGCGAGCGCATCGAGCGTGCGGCCGTCCTCGGGGTAGCAGGCAAAGCCGATGCTGACCGAGGCGAAGATGTTCTGGCCGTTGATGGCGACCGGCCGCGCGCCGATCGCGAGGCGGATGCGCTCGGCGACGTCGCCCGCGCCTTTCGGCGGGGTCTCGGGCAGCAGCACGATGAATTCGTCGCCGCCGTAGCGCGCGGGCACGTCGGTCGCGCGCAGCTCGACCTGCACCGCGTTGGCGATCTGCCGCAGCAACCGGCTGCCGGCGTCGTGGCCGTAGGTGTCGTTCACCGTCTTCAGGTTGTCGCAGTCGATCATCAGCACGCTCGCCGGCCGGCCGTAGCGCTGCGCCTGGCCGAACAGGCGGTTGGCGGCGATGGCGAAGCCGCGCGTGTTGAACAGCCCGGTGAGCTCGTCGGTCTCGGCGAGCAGCTTGGCCTGCTGCAGGCCGTAGCGGATGTCGGCCGAGAACATGGTGGTGATGTAGGCGACCAGCAGCACCGGGGCGAGCTGCGCGGCGAATCCAGCGATGAAGCTGAGGGTCGCGATCTCGATCAGCGTATGGCTGCCGAGGAAGATGTAGCACGACGCGATCAGGCCCACGTTGGCGAGCGTGGCGAACTTGCCCAGGGTGAGCGCCGAGGTGATCACCGGCAGCAGGTAGAGGTTGACCAGCGGGCTCGCCAGGCCGTCGGTGTACCACAGCACCCAGGTGATGAAGGCGACCATCCCGAGCGTCTCGAGCGCGATCTTCCAGCGCGTCTCGCGCTTGTAGAAGTTCGCATAGCGGAAGCTCATGACGAGCGCGGCGTAGAAGAACAGGCCCGCCGAGACCGCGGCGTTCGACTCCGGGTCGCCGCGCTCGCCGCCGAACACGAGGTACAGCAGGACCAGGATCAGCAGCAGCCAGTGGATCTCGGCCACGGTGCGCGAGATGCCCCGCAGCTCCTCCTGCTCGATCGTCAGCCCGGACCGCACGCGTTCTTCTTGCGCCACGCTTTCTCCCTTGCCCCGCATGTATTATGCGGCGTCATGGAATTGTCCGCCAAAGGACTGCGTGTGCTGGTGACCGCGGGCGCCGCCGGCATCGGCCGCGCGATCACCGGTACGTTTTTGGAACACGGGGCAAAAGTTCACATCTGCGACATCGACGAGAAGGCGCTGGCGAGCGCGAGGCAGGACCTGCCCGGCGTTTCGCAGAGCGTCGCCGACGTGGCGAAGCTGGCCGATGTCGAGCGCCTGTTCGCCGATGTAGGGAAATCTCTCGGCGGGCTGGACGTTCTGATCAACAACGCCGGCATCGCCGGGCCGACCGGGCTGGTCGAGGACATCAAGCCGGAGGACTGGGACCGCTGCATCGCCATCGATCTGAACGGCATGTTCTACGTCACGCGCAAGGCGATGCCGCTGATCAAGCAGGCGGGCGGCGGCAGCATCGTCAACCTGTCGTCGATCGCCGGCCGCTTCGGCTTCCCGATGCGCACGCCCTACTCGGCGGCGAAGTGGGCCGTGGTCGGCTTCACCCAGAGCCTCGCCGCCGAGGCCGGGCCGCAAAACGTGCGCGTCAACTGCATCCAGCCGGGAATCGTCGAGGGCGATCGCATCGACCGGGTGGTCGACGCGAAGTCGAAGAGCCTGGGAATCCCCAAGGAAGAAGTGAAGCGGCGCATGCTCGCGGGCACCAGCCTCAACACTACGGTCACCGCGCAGGACATCGCCAACATGGCGCTGTTCCTCGCCACCGAGCCGGGCAGGCACATCTCGGGGCAGGACATCGCCGTGTGCGGCGGCTCGCGCTACATGGTTTAACTAGAATTAGAAAATAGGGACGTACCCTATTTTTCTCATTTGAGAATTAAGCTGCGATTGCGAAAAATAGGGTACGTCCCTATTTTCTGGAGGAGAAATGGCGGCAGCGCAAGGCAAAGTCATCATCACGTGCGCCGTGACGGGGTCGATCCATACCCCCAGCATGTCGCCGTACCTGCCGGTCACGCCGGAGGAGATCGCGCAGGCCGCGATCGGCGCTGCCAAGGCAGGTGCCGCAATCGTCCACCTGCACGCGCGTAATCCGAAAGACGGCAGCCCGACGCAGGACCCGAATCTGTTCCGCCAGTTCGCCGGCAAGATCAAGGCGGCGAGCGACGTGGTGGTCAACTTCACCACCGGCGGCGCGCCCACCATGTCGATCGAGGAGCGCCTGCAGCCCGCGCTGCAGCTCAAGCCCGAAGTGGCGTCGCTCAACATGGGCTCGATGAACTTCGGCCTGTACGAGATGCTCGGCCGCTACAAGGACCTGAAGCACGCCTGGGAGCGGCCCTACCTCGCCGGCTCCGACGACCGCATCTTCAAGAACACGTTCAAGGACATCGCCTACATCCTGGAATCGTGCGCGAGCAACGAGACGCGCTTCGAGATCGAGTGCTACGACATCGGCCACCTCTACACCGCCGCGCACTTCCTCGACCGCAAGCTGGTCAAGCCGCCGCTCTTCATCCAGTCGGTGTTCGGCATCCGCGGCGGCATCGGCGGGCATCCCGAGGATGTGATCCACATGAAGCGCACCGCCGACCGCCTGTTCGGCGATGCCTACTACTGGTCGGTGCTCGGCGCGGGGCGCAACCAGATGGCGATTGCGGCCCAGGCGGCGGTGATGGGCGGCAACGTGCGCGTGGGGCTGGAGGACAGCCTGTGGCTCGGGCGCGGCCAGCTGGCGAAATCGAACGCCGAGCAGGTGTCGAAGGCGAGAAGAATCCTGGAGGAGCTGGGCTTCGCGGTGGCGACGCCGGACGACGCCCGGCAGATGCTGAAGCTAAAAGGAGGACGCAATGTCGGTTTTTAAGTTTGTTTTTCTGTTACTGATCTCCCTCCCGGTCGCTGCCCAGGACTGGCCCAGCAAGCCGGTCAAGTTCGTCTCGCCCTATCCGCCGGGCGGCTCGGTCGACCCGCTGGCGCGCATCTTCGCCGCCAAGCTCACCGAGTCGCTCAAGCAGAATTTCATCGTCGAGAACCGCACCGGCGCCTCGGGCATCATCGGCACCGACTACGTGGCGAAGAGCGCGCCCGACGGCTACACCTTCGTGTTCATCTTCGACACGCACGCGGTGCACCAGGCGCTCAACCCCAAGCTGCCGTTCGACCCGGTGAAGGACTTCGCGCCGGTGATGCTGGTCGGCTACGCGCCGATGGCGATCACCACCGGCACGATGAAGCCGTACAAGAATTTCCAGGACGTGCTCGCGGCGGCCAAGACCGGTTCCGGCGTCACGCTCGGCAACGTCGGCAACGGCTCGCTCGCGCATCTCACCACCATCGTGCTGAACCAGGCGTCGGGCGCGAAGTTCGTGCCGGTGGCCTACAAGGGCGGCGGACCGCTTTCGACCGACGTGATGGGTGGCCACGTCGAGCTCGCCATGGCCTCGACCGCGGCGCAGGCGCAGCACGTGAGGGGCGGCAAGATGCGCGCGCTGGTCCTCACCGGCGACAAGCGCTCGCACACCATGCCCGACGTGCCGACGCTCAAGGAGCTCGGCATCGACGTGGTGGCGCACGCCTGGTGGGGCATCCTCGCGCCGGCCGGCACGCCGAAGCCGATCATCGACAAGCTGGTGCTCGAACTGCGCAAGGCGATCGCGCTGCCGGACGTCAGCCAGCTGCTGCGCGAAACCAACGGCATGGAGGTCGTCGCCCTCGGCCCGGACGCGACGCAGAAGTGGATCGTCGACAACATTGCGCGCTGGGGCAAGGTCGTCAAAGACAACAACATCAAAATCGAATGAAGGTCGCGGTCCTCGACGACTACCAGCGGCTCGCGCTCGAGTACGCCGACTGGAAGTCGCTGCCGCGCGCGCAAGTCGAGGTTTTCGACCAGCCTCTGACCAACCCGGGACAGCAGCTCGAGCCCTTCGACGTCGTCTGCCTGATGCGCGAGCGCACGCCGTTCGGCCGCGCGCTGATCGACAAGCTGCCCAATCTCAAGTTCGTGAGCCTCACCGGCGCGCGCTCGCCGAGCCTCGATACCGCGGCGCTGAAGGAGCGCGGAATTCCGGTGAGCAATACACGCTCCGCCGGTGGAGGGCTCTCCACCGTGGAGCTGACCTGGGGCCTGATCATCGCCGCGGCGCGCGGGCTGGCGAAGGGCGAGCGCAACATGCGATCGGGGCGATGGCATGAGGGCCTTGCGCCAGGGTTTTCATTGGCCGGAAAAACCCTCGGCCTGCTGGGGCTCGGCAACATCGGCGCGCGCGTGGCGGCGATCGGCAAGGCGTTCGGCATGGAATGCATCGCCTGGAGCCAGAACCTGACGCACGAGAAGGCGCTGGCCGCCGGCGTGGCGCGCGTCGCCAGGGAAGAATTGTTCGCGAACAGCGATGTCGTCACCATCCATCTCGTCCTCGGCGAGCGCACGCGCGGCCTGGTGCGCGCCGAAGACCTCGCGCTGATGAAGCCCGGCGCGGTGCTGGTGAATACCTCGCGCGGGCCGATCGTGGTCGAAACCGACCTCGTCAACGCGCTGCGCGCACAGAAGCTGCATGCGGCGCTCGACGTCTACGAGCGCGAGCCGTTGCCGGCCGATCATCCGCTGCGCAAGCTGGAGAACGTCACGCTCTCGCCGCACCTCGGCTACGTGCACGAGGACAACTACCGCATCTTCTATCGCGACACGGTGGAAAACGTCGCTGCTTTCATGGCCGGGAAGCCGATTCGCGTGATCAACGCGTGAAGCTGTCCTACCTCCCGCCGCTGATGGTCTACGCGGCGTACGGGGTTTCCGGCCTGACCGCGATCGTCGGCACGTTCTTCGTCAAGGAATACCTGACCGAGCTTTCGCCGGCGTTTCTGGCCGCGCTGCTGTTCTGGGCCGGCATTCCGTGGGCGCTGAAGATGCCGATCGGGCACCTGGTCGACCTGATCTGGCGCTGGAAGGCGCTGCTGGTGTGGCTCGGCGCGGGAATGATCGCGGTGAGCCTGCTGATCATGATCGGGCTCATCAATCACATCGACGCGATGAGCGCATTCATGAGCGCGAAGCAGTGGTACGTGCTCTCGGCGCTGCTCGCGCCGACCGGCTACATGATCCAGGACTCGGTGGCCGACGCGATGACGGTGGAGGCGGTGCCGCGCGTCGACGAAAACGGCAAGCCGTACGACGAGGCGGCGCGCAAGAGCATGCACACCACGATGCAGACGCTGGGGCGCGTCGCGCTGATCGGCGGCCTCGCGCTGGTGGCCGCGGCCAACATCTACCTGTTCCACGGCACGGAGGGCCTCAGCCGGGAAGCCAAGCGGGCGCTCTATGGGCAGGTCTATACCGCGGCGCTGATCATCCCGGTGATCTCGGTGCTGGGCGTGCTGCTGCACCACTTCCTCAAGCACGAGCGCGAGTCCTTCGAGAAGACCAAACCGAACTGGGCGGTGCTCGGCGGCAGCCTGGTGTTCGTCGCCATCACCCTGGCGGTGGGCTTTGGCGGCGTGCCCTACGCGGAGGAGATCATCTTCGCCGGCTCGCTCGCGATCATCGTGTTCCTGCTCTGGCGGCTCGCGCGCGAGCTCGAGCCGGCGGCGCGCGACGCGCTGGTGGCCACCGCCATCGTGCTGTTCCTGTTCCGCGCGGTTCCCGGGACCGGCGACGGCACCACCTGGTGGATGATCGACGTGCTCAAGTTCGACGAGGGCTTCCAGGCACGGCTCGCGCTCATCGCGTACGCGCTCACGCTGGTCGGCATGTTCGCGCTGCGCGGCTTCATGGCGAAGCACTCGATTGCCACCATCGTGGTGGTGCTGAGCGTCGCGGCAACGTTGCTCGCCGCCCCCACCATCGGCATGTACTACGGCCTGCACCAATGGACCGCGGCGCATACCGGCGGCGCAGTGGACGCGAGGGTCATCATGATGTTCAACACCGCGCTCGAGTCGCCGCTCGGCCAGATCGCGATGATCCCGATGCTCGCCTGGATCGCCAATTCGGCGCCGGCGAAGCTGAAGGCGACCTATTTCGCGGTGATGGCCTCGTTTTCCAACCTCGCCCTGGCCGCCTCCCAGCTCGGCACGGTGTACCTGAACCGGGTGTTCGTGGTGAAACGCGGCGACTACAGCGAATTGGGCGAGCTGATGATCACCGCCGCGGTCCTGACTTTGCTTCTCCCGCTGGTCGCCGTCGCCGGCGTGCGACTGTTACGGCTGCGAACCGCCTGAACCGTGCCTTGAACCTCTCCCCCGCGGCCGTGCTCCAATCTTCAACCAGGAGGCCGCACACATGCAGACTGACGCCGTCCGCAAGCAGGTCCATGCCGCGCTGGAACGCGAACACCGCATCAACCTGCACCGACACCCGGTCAAGATCGAGTCTGCGGACGGTACCGTGACCCTGGAAGGCGAGGTGGCCGACGTCGCGGCAAAGCGCCTCGCCCTGCAGCTCGCGGCGTCGGTGCACGGCGTCAGCAACGTGGTCGACCGGCTGCGTGTCGCCCCGGGCGAGCGGCGCGGCGACGGCGCGGTGCGCGACTCGGCCGCCCGGCTGCTGCTCGACCAGCCCGAGCTGCGCGGCTGCAGCCTGAACGTGCGCACCAACGAAAAGATCGAAGTCCTGCGCCGGGTGACCGACGACCCGGCGGGCGACATCCAGATTTCGGTCACCGACGGCGTGGTGGTGCTCGAAGGCACCGTCATCAGCCAGTCGCACCGGCGCTTCGCCGGCGCGCTCGCCTGGTGGATCCCGGGCCGGCGCGACGTGATCAATGCGCTCGAGGTGCGCCCGGCCTACGAGGACCGCGACGACGAAATCAGCGAGGTGATGCGCCTGGTGCTGGAAGCCGATCCCGAGATCGACGCCGACCAGATCCGCACCAACTGCAACGGCAAGGTGGTGTTCCTCGACGGCGCGGTGCCGAGCGAGCAGCAGAAGCGCCGCGCCGAGCTCGACGCCTGGTCGCTGCTGTCGATCCGCGGCGTGGTCAACCGGCTCGACGTCTCCAGCTAGATCTCAGTAGGATGCGGCGTGCGCCGCGTCCTGCTCGCTGCATCGCTCGTCTTCGCCTGCGAGGCCTGGAGTCAGCCGTCCGAGCCTGCGCCGAGCCATCAGGCCGAGATCGCCAAGTTCCGCGCCCGGCTGTCGGCCGACGTGCGCCGCTTCCGTGGGCAATATCCACCCGCCGCCCGCGAACAGGGCCTCGAAGGCACGGCGGTGGTGCTGGTCGCGGTGGATGCGGAGAGCCGTGTCACCTGCACCCTGAAACGCTCGACCGGCCACGAAGTCCTCGACGAAAAGGCCCTCGCCGTCGTCCGCTATGCGGCGTCGAACGTGCCGCTGTCTCAAGCGCTGCGCGGCGTTGCGTTCACCACCGACGTCCGCCTGCAGTTCGCGATCAAGCCTCCAGCGAAGCTTCAAAAGGCCTCCTACGTGCGGTAACGTAGCTCCTCTTCCAGGAGGAGTCATCATGCTGAGACTGCTTTCGTTCGCCGCGATGCTCGTCATTGCGGTATCCGCGCACGCGCAACCCGCACCGAAGGTCAAGGACGCCGGCCAGGTGCGCACCCTGCTGTACGTCGGCAACAGCTTCTTCTACTTCAACGACAGCATGCACAGCATCGTGCTGCGCCTGGTCGCCGCCGGCGATCCGCAGAACCGCCCGCAATACCGCGCCACCTCGGTGACGATCAGCGGCTCGGGCCTCAACTGGCACGACATGGAGGCCTACTTCAAGCCCGGCGGCGGCATGGCGTCGTACTCCTTCACCGCCGACAACAAGGTGGTGTTCAACAAGTTCGACAAGCCCTACGACGCTGTGCTGATGAACGACTGCAGCCAGTGCCCGGTGCATCCGCAGCTCAAGGACCTGTTCCACGAATACGCGCGCAAGCACAGCCAGACCGCGCTCAAGTACGGCGCGAAGCCGATGTTCTTCATGACCTGGGCCTACCAGGACGCGCCCGAGATGACGCAGCAGCTCGCCGAGCAGTACACCATCGCCGGCAACGCCAACGACGCGCTGGTGGTGCCCGCCGGCCTCGCGTTCGCCAAGGCGATCCAGCGCGATCCGAAGATCAACCTCTACAACGCCGACAAGCGCCATCCCAGCCCGGCCGGCTCCTACCTCGCGGCGTGCGTGATCTACGCCGCGGTGCACGGCAAGAATCCGGTGGGCAACTCGCACAAGGGCGGCCTCGATCCGAAGGTGGCCGACTTCCTGCAGCAGGTGGCGGCCGATACGGTGAAGGAGTACTTCGGCCGGGAACTGTGAACCGCAAAGACCCGGCGAAAAAGTTCCTGCGCCTCTGCGCCACCGGCAAGGTGCGCGAGGCCTACGAGCGCTTCGTCGCGCCGGGCTTCAAGCACCACAACCCGTGGTTCAAGGGTGACGCGGATTCATTGCGCGAAGGGATGGAGCAGGCCGCGGCCAAGTTCCCCCACACCACGATCGAATTCCAGCGCGCGTTCGAGGACGGCAACCTGGTGGCGGTGCATTCGAAGGTGCAGCATGGCGCGAAGCTGCGGCCGGTTTCGGTAGTGCACATCTTCCGCTTCAAGGGCGGGCGCATCGCCGAGCTCTGGGACATCGCCGTACAGGAGCCGGAAGACTCCCCGAACCAGCACGGGCTGTTCTAGGAAGCCGTGGCTTCCCGGCGCTTCATCTCGACATACTCGTCGGCGCCGACTTTTTCCTTGAGCTGCGGGTAGCGCGCGGCCTCCGAGTACCAGCGGCTCAGACGCGCGTCGAGGCGCTGCGCCGGCGGGACGGCGAGCGCTTCGAGCGAGGCATCGATCGCCAGGTAGTAGCGCATCGCGCTGCGCTCGGCGACGCCGCGCACGCCATCCACGTACACCGGGCTGCCATCGGGCCGCCGCTCGATCACGCTGAAGCCGAACTTGTCGCGCCCCGGGCCGACCAGATAGGCGTCCATCGCGAGGCGCGCCATCGAGCCCAGGGTGTAGCCGTACGACAGGCGCATGAAGGTGCGTTTGGCATCGAGCGGCGTCGCCTCGAGGCGGATCTCGTAATCACGCGTGCCCATCGGGCCCGAGGGCGCGTTGAGCGCGACCTGGAGATAGTCCGTGCGTTTGGCGGCGACGTCGAAGCGGAAATCGATGCGATGGGCGCTGCTCACCGGGTCGCGCGGCCGCTTGGTGATGAATGCGATCAGCGTCTCGTTCGACGCCTCGCAGCGCTTGATGTTGATCTGCAGCGTGAGGATGTCGCACCAGTGGGCGGGGCGCGCTAGCGCCGCCGCGACCGCGGCGTACGGCTTGTCGAGCACCGCGTGCACCTCGCCCTTGTGCGTGCCACCGTTGACGGCGGACTCCACGTGCAGGGGGCGGCCGAAGGGGCTGCCGGCAAGCTGCTGTTGAAGGGCGGCGTGGCGCCCGCGCAGCTCGCCGCTGGACTGCGCCTCGGCATGAGCCGGCAACAGCAAGGCGCAAAGCAGGGCGGGGAGGGCGGAGGCACGCAGCATGGGCTGCCTAGGATCGCAGCAAGAAACGAACCCCCTGCAGCGACGGGCTAGGCCTATCGGACGTATCCCTTGGCGCGCATGCAGGCGGCGATGTGCTCGTCGTCCTTGCGCATGCGGTCGAATGCCCGTTCCGAGGCCGAATCGAAGTCGATCGTGTTGCTGCCGGGGTTGGTGCGCGGCCCCCTGGCGGCCTGCTTCTGCGGCGCCAGCGGCGCCGCCGCTTCGCACTGCTTGAGGTCGGCATCTGCTTGATCGGGCGCCGCTCCCGGCTTTTCCCAGTGCGGCGCCGCGCACGCGGTGAGGAGGAGGGCAAGCCAGGCTTTTTTCATGTCGTCAGCGGTTCTTCCTGCATCAGCGCGATCTGCTCGCGCAGCTCGAGGATCTTGTCCTGCCAGAAGCGCTGCGTATTGAACCACGGGAACGCGGCGGGGAACGCCGGGTCGTCCCAGCGCCGCCCGATCCAGGCCGAGTAATGAATCAGGCGCAAGGTGCGCAGCGGCTCGAGAAGATTCAATTCTCTTCGATCGAATTCCATGAATTGCTCGTAGCCGTCGAGCACCGCGCGCAGCTGAAGCCCCATCGCGGCGCGGTCGCCCGACAGCAGCATCCACAAATCCTGCACCGCCGGTCCCATGCGCGCGTCGTCGAGGTCGACGAAGTGCGGGCCGTCCTCGGTCCAGAGGATGTTTCCGGGATGGCAGTCGCCATGCAGCCGGATCGTTTTCACGGCGCCGGCGCGTTCGTAGCACGCGTCGACGAGCTGCAAGGCCTGCTGCGTGATGGCCTTCCAGGCGTCGAGCAGCTCGGCCGGGATATACGGCGTGGTGAGGAGGTAGGCGCGGGGATCGTGGCCGAAGCTTTTTGGCGTCAGGCTCTCCCGGTGGACGAATTTCTTCGTGGAACCGACTGCGTGGATTCGTCCCATGAAGCGGCCGATCCATTCCAGCACCTTCGGGTTGTCGAACTCGGGCGTGCGCCCGCCGCGGCGCGGATAGACCGCGAACACAAAGCCGCCGAACGTTCCCTGGTGCGACGGCGCAACGACCGGGATTTCCCTTTCCGCTAGCTCGTGCGCGAACGCGTGCTCTTCCTCGATCTGCGCCGCGCTCCAGCGTCCGGGACGGTAAAACTTGCCGACCACCGGCGCGCCCTCCTCGAGCCAGATCTGGTACACGCGGTTCTCGTAGCTGGACAGCGCGAGCAACCGGCCGTCGGGCCGCATCCCGAGCGCGCTCAGCGCGTCGAGCACCACCTCCGGCGTGAGTGCGGCGTACGGATGCATTGGCGTATAGTAGTTCCATGCAGCAAAAGCGTATCGCGCAGCCGGTCGTCGAGATCCGCAACCTGCATTTCTCCTATGGCGACCTGCAGGTTCTGCGCGGCCTCTCGCTCAGCATCCCGCGCGGCGAAGTGGTCGCGATCCTCGGCGGCAGCGGCTCCGGCAAATCCACGCTGCTCAAGCTGATCGGCGGCCAGCTGCACCCCGGGAAGGGCACGGTCAAGGTCGAAGGCAAGGACGTGCACCAGCTCGGCTCCGACGAGCTCTACGAGCTGCGCCTGCAGATGGGCATGATGTTCCAGACCTCGGGCCTGTTCAGCGACCTCTCGGTGTACGAGAACGTCGCGTTCCCGATCCGCGAGAACTTCGACATTCCCGAAGAGCTGGTGAAGCGCCTGGTGCTGATGAAGCTGAACGCGGTGGGCCTGCGCGGCGCGCACGGCATGATGCCGGGCGACCTGTCGGGCGGCATGACGCGGCGCGTGGCGCTCGCGCGCGCCGTCGCCACCGATCCGAAGCTACTCATGTACGACGAGCCCTTCGCCGGGCTCGATCCGATCTCGCTCAACCAGATCGTCGAGCTGATCCGCAGCCTGAACCAGGCATTGGGGCTCACCTCGATCGTGGTCACCTACGACGTGCAGGAGGCGCTCAAGGTGGCCGACTACGTCTACGTGATCGGCGACGGCGTGATCCTCGGCAAGGGAACTTCCGAGGAAGTCGCGCGCTCCGAAGATCCGTACCTGCGCCAGTTCGTCAATGCGCTGCCCGACGGACCGGTGCGATTCCATTTCCCCGGGCCGCCGCTGGAAGAGGACTTGCACCTTCATGGCTGATTCCACCGATTCGATCCGCAAGGCCGCGGCCGACGCAATCAAATCCGGCGGCGATGTCGCGCGCCGCGTGCAGGAAGTGACGCTCGAGGCGCTGCGCAACCGCCGCTTCGACCGCGAAGGCATCCGCGAAGTGGTGCGCGCGGTGAGCGAAGGCATGGCGGCCGCCGCCCCCGCGAGCGGCGGCACCGTGCGCCAGGTGATGGGGCAGGCGTTCCGCGGCATGGACGAGGCGCTCACCAAGTCGGTCGAGGCCGGCGAGAAGGCGCTGCGCCAGCTCGTGTCCACCGGGCGCGGCATGGCCGACCATGAAGTGAAGGACGCGCTCGCCGGGCTGAAGAAGATCGAGCAGGACTTCATCGAGACCGTGAGCAAGGTGGCGAGCTCGGCGAACGAGCGCGTGCGCCCCGAGCTGCGCGAGCTGGTGGAGCGCGCCACCAACCTGGGCACCGAGACCGGCAAGCAGACCGCCAAGATGATGGCCGAGTTCACCTTCACCGGCATCGAGCTTGCCGGCCAGTTCAGCGTGCGCTTCGCCCAGATGGCGAGCGGCGTGCTGGCGGGCATGGCGGACGCAATGGAGAAGTCCGCAGCAGCAAAACGTAAGACTCCCTAGCAGCCCCCATGCTGCGGCACACCGTCGGCATGATGCGCGAGCTGCCGCGGCTGCAGGAAATCGCGTCGGTCTTCATCCGCCATGGGCTGGGCGAGTTCGTGCAGCGCATCGGCATCGCCGGCGTGCTCGAGCGCGCCGGCCAGATCCTGACCCGCAGCCCGGTCGCTGAATCGGTGACCCTCGAGCCGGCGCAGCGCATGCGCATGGCGCTGGAGGAGCTCGGCCCCACCTTCGTCAAGCTCGGCCAGGTGATGGCGACGCGCGTCGATCTGTTCCCGCCGCGCTGGATCGCCGAGTTCGAAAAGCTGCAGGCCGAAGTCCCGGCGGTGCCGTTCGAAGAGCTGCTGCCGGAGCTGACGCGCGCGCTCGGCCGCTCGCCGTTCGAGGTGTTCCGCGACATCGATACGCGCGCGCAGGGCGCGGCCTCGATCGCGCAGGTGCACCGCGCCAGGCTGCCGGACGGCACCTCGGTAGTGCTGAAGGTGCGGCGGCCCGGGGTGCGCGAGAAGATCGACGCGGATCTGCGCCTGCTGCGGCGCGTGTCGGAGCTGATCGAGTCGGAGATCCCCGAGGCGCGGCGCTACCGCCCGGCGGAAGTGGCGGCACAATTCGCGCGCACGCTCGAGCGCGAGGCCGATTTCGTCACCGAGACGCGCAACGTCCAGCGCTTCGCCAAGAACTTCACCGGCGATCCGAACGTCATCATCCCGCGCATCTATCCCGAGTACACGAGCGATGTGCTGCTGGTGCAGGAGCACGTCGACGGCATTCCGGCCACCGACCCGGCGGCGGTCGACGCCGCCGGCCTCGACCGCAAGGCGCTGGCGGCGGTCGGCGTCGACGCGTTCCTGAAGATGATCCTGATCGACGGTTTCTTCCACGCCGACCCGCACCCCGGCAACGTGTTCTACCTGCCGGGCAACCGCATGGTGATCATCGACTTCGGCATGGTGGGGCGCCTTTCGCCGCAGCGCCGCGCGCAGGTGATCGACCTGCTCGGCGGCCTCGCGCGCATGGCGGAAGAGCCGATGATCGACGTGCTGCTCGACTGGGCGGGCGACGCCTACGTCGACGAAGCCAAGCTCGCCGCGGACGTGAACGAGATGGTGTTCGACTACGAGGGCGTGCCGCTCAAGGACATCCGCGCCGGCCACGCCATCCGCCAGTTCGCCGCCATCGTGCGCGAGCACTCGATCGTGCTGCCGTCCGACCTGTCGCTGATGTTCAAGACCCTGATCACGCTCGAGGGACTGGGGCGCCAGTACGATCCCGACTTCCACATCACCGACCATCTCACGCCGCTGGTGCGGTCCGCGCTCGCCGAGCGCTACAAGCCGAACGAGCTGGTGCGTCGCGGGCGCAGCGCGCTCACCGAGTTCATGAACGTGGTCGGCGGCGTGCCGCGCGACCTCGCGCGCTTCCTGCGCGAGGCGCGGCGCGGCAAGACGCGCATCGACCTGGATCTCAAGCGCCTCGACAGCTTCGGCCGCCAGCTCGACAACACGCTCGACCGCGTCACCGTCGGCATCATGACCGCGTCGCTGGTGATCGGCTCGGCGATCGTAATGACGGTGCAGGACGGGCCGGTGTTCCTCGGCGTCCCGGTGCTGCCGGCGCTCGGCCTGTGCGGCTACGTGCTCGCGTTCCTCAACAGCGTGTGGATCATCTACGGGATCTGGCGGTCGGGCAGAGAATGAAAAATGGGGACGTACCCCATTTTTCGCAATTGCACGTAATTCTCCAGTGAGAAAAATGGGGTACGTCCCCATTTTTCCTTGTCTAGGCCTTGCTGTCCTTCGGGATGAACTTCAGCGACACGCCGTTGTTGCACCAGCGCTGATTGGTGGGCGGCGGGCCGTCGTCGAACACGTGCCCGTGGTGGCCGCCGCAGCGCTTGCAGTGGTACTCGGTGCGCGGGTAGATCAGGTAGAAATCCTTCTTCATGTCGAACGCGCCCGGGATGGTGGTGAAGAAGCTCGGCCAGCCGGTGCCGGACTCGAACTTCATCTCGGAAGTGAACACCGGCAGGCCGCAGCCGGCGCAGGCGTAGATGCCGGCGCGCTTCTCCTCGTTGAGCGGGCTGGTGCCGGCGCGCTCGGTGCCTTCCTCGCGCAGCACGTTGTAGGACTGCGGCGGCAGGCGCTTCTTCCATTCTTCCTTGGACAGCTTGAGCGGCTCGCTCGCCGAGGGCACGGTGGCCCCGGTCGGCAGGAAGTTCTTCCAGTTCTTCTGCAGGGCTTCGATGTCTTTCATGCTCTTGGCCTGGGCGTGCGCGCAGATTCGAGTGAACGCGAGCGGCGCGGCCGCCAGCGCGAGTAAAAGTTTCCGTCGTTCCATGCTCTCCTCACAGGTTTGCTGCCTTGGTCGAGCTAACGTCCAAAACCTTACACGAATTCCGCTAGGATGGACGGGAGGATAAGAGGAGGCTCGCATGCAACGCATCCTGACCGTCGCAGTCCTGGCCCTGCTTTCGATCGGCGCTCATGGGCAGCAGTTCCCGGCCAAGGGGAAGCCGATCAACCTCGTGGTCACGTTCGCAGCCGGAGGCGCCATGGACCTGACCGCGCGCTCGATGGCCGCGGTGATGTCGGAGTCCTTCGGCCAGGTGATCGTGGAGAATCGCACCGGCGGCGGCGGGCTGATCGGCACCGACTACGTGGCGCGCGCCGCTCCCGACGGCTATACGCTGCTCATGTTTGCCGACGTGAACGTCATCGCGCCGGCCGTGTATCCGAAGCTCAACCATGATCCGATCAAGGACTTCGCGCCGATCACCAACAGCATCCTCGGTTCGCACCTGATCGTGGCGCATCCGTCGTTGAAGGCCAACTCGCTGAAGGAGCTGATCGAGCTCGCCAAGCGCGAGCCGGGCAAGCTCACCTTCGGCTCGCCGGGCACCGCCACGCCGCAGCACCTCGCGGGCGAGCTGTTCAAGCAGCAGGCGGGCGGCCTCGACATCCAGCACGTGCCGTATCGCGGCGGCGGCCAGCTTATTACCGACCTGGTCGGCGGACAGATCCCGCTCGGCCTGATCGGCTTGCCGCCGACGCTGCCGCACATCAGGGCCGGCCGGCTCAAGGCGCTGGCGGTGACCGCGAGAAAGCGCTCGCCGTCGCTGCCCGATGTGCCGACGGTCGAAGAGGCCGGCCTCGCGGGCTATGAAACGGTGCAGTGGTTCGGTCCGGTCGCTCCCGCCGGCACGCCCAAGCCGGTGATCGAGCGCCTGTTCGCCGAGTTCACCAAGGCGCTGAAGAATCCGGTGGTGGTCGAGCGCCTGTCGGGTGCCGGGCTGGAGGTGGCACCGAGCGCCTCGCCCGAGGCCTACGGCCAGTTCATTCGCGCAGAGTACGCGCGCTGGCCGGCGATCGTGAAAGCGGCCGGGGACGGAGCCAAGATTCAGTGAACATCGTTTTCATCACCTCGGACCAGCAGCGCGGCGACTGCTACGGCTTCGAGGGACGCAAGGTCAAGACGCCGCACCTCGACGCGATGGCGCGCGCCGGCACGCGCTTTTCGGCGTGCATCACGCCGAACCTGGTGTGCCAGCCGTCGCGCGCGTCGATCCTCACCGGGCTGCTGCCCTATACGCACGGCGTGTCCGACAACGGCATCGACCTCGACCCGAAGGTCGGCGAAGCGGGGTTTGCGGGCGCATTCGCGAAAGCGGGCTACCGCACCGGCTACATCGGCAAGGCGCACTTCGCGACCTCGCACACCTTCAAGCCCACCGGCACTCCGGAGTGCCGCAACTCGGACCAGGATCCCGACTGGACCGGGCCGTACATGGGGTTCGAGCACGTCGAGCTGATGGTCGAGGGCCACAACCACTGGCCGCCGATGAAGCCGCCGCGCGGCCAGCACTACGAGCGCTGGTTCCACAAGGACGGCCGCGGCGAGGCGCTGCAGCGGTTGTACGAGACGCAGCTCGAGCCGCGCTCCACCGCGATGCAGACCTTCCATTCCGCGCTGCCGGTCGCATTCCACAATTCCACGTGGATCGGCGACCGGACCATCGATTTTCTGAAAAACCATTCCCGGGAAAAATTCTGTATCTGGGCCTCGTTCCCCGATCCGCACCATCCGTTCGACGCGCCCGAGCCGTGGAGCCGGCTGCACCACCCGGACGAAGTCGACCTGCCGCCGGAGCGCAAGCTCGACCTCGAGCGCCGGCCGTGGTGGCACCGGCAGAGCCTCGAGGGCAAGCCGCAGATCGTCGAGCACCTGCGCAAGATCCGCGAGCAGTACTCGCGCATCCCGGTGCACACCGACCAGCAGTTGCGCGAGCTGATCGCCAACTACTACGGGATGATCTCGCTCATCGACCACAACGTGGGTCGGATCGTTCTCGAGCTGGAGCGCCTGAATGTCCTGGATGACACCCTCGTGGTCTACTCCACGGACCACGGCGACTGGCTCGGCGATCACGGCCTGATCCTCAAGGGGCCGATGCCCTACGAAGGCCTGCTGCGCGTCGGCCTGCTGTTCCAGGGGCCGGGCGTTCCCGAAGGCAAGATCGTCGACGACCCGGTTTCCACCCTCGACCTGTCGGCGACGTTCGCGGACTTTGCCGACGTGCGCTTTGCTCCGCTTCACGGCAAGTCATTGCGGAAAATGATCCAAGGCAACGCCAGCCGCGACTTTTCGTACAGCGAGTGGGACCTGCGCGCTTCGCGCTCGGGCGTCGACCTCGACCTGCGCACGGTGCGCACCAGGCGCCACAAGCTCACGCTCGATCTTCGCTCCGGCGCGGGCGAGCTGTACGACTTGCTGGACGACCCTTACGAAATGAACAACCTGTTCGGGAAGAACGAGCTGGTACAGAAACAGCTCACTGACATGGTTCGCAGCCGTCCCGCGGACGCGGTGCCGCGGCTGCCGCAGGTCGGCATGGCATGAAGATCACGCAGGTCCGGGCGCACGTGCTGCGCTCGGCGCTCGAGCAGCCGTTCTCGTTCTCGCAGGGCTGGGTTTCCAGCCGCGGCGCGACGCTGGTCGAGGTGCAGACCGACGACGGCATCACCGGCTGGGGCGAGGCGCTGTGCCAGGGCCTGCAGCCGCCCGAGATCGCCGCCGCGGCGATCAACCATGCGCTGAAGCACCTGGTGGTGGGCGAAGACCCGCTGCAGCCCGAGGTGCTCTGGCACCGCATGTATCACTACACGCGCGACTACGGCCAGAAGGGCGCGGTGGTCGGCGCCATCAGCGGCATCGACATCGCGCTGTGGGACATCTGCGGCAAGGCGCGCAACACCCCGGTGGCGAAGCTGCTCGGCGGCGCGTTCCGCACCAAGGTGCAGGCCTATGCCACCGGTTTCTATCGCATCAAGGGCCACGGCGAGGCGCCGCGCCTGGCGAAAGAATTCGAGACCCACTGCGCCAATGGTTTTCGGGCCCTGAAGATCAAGCTCGGCTTCGGCATCGAGGACGATTTGAGCGTCATGGCCGCCTTGCGGGATCTGGCAAAAAATCGCGAGGTGATGATCGACGTCAACCACGCCTACAGCGTTGCCGACGCGATTCGCCTCGGCCGCGAGCTGGAGGACATGGGCTGGCGCCTGCGCTGGTACGAGGAGCCGGTGGTGCAGGAAGACCTCGACGGCTACGCCGAGGTGCGCCGCGCGCTGGCGACGCCGATCGCCGGCGGAGAGAACGAGTACACCGGCTTCGGTTTCAGGCAATTACTGGAAAAAAGAGCGGTCGATATTGCGCAACCCGATATCTGCATCGCCGGCGGCTTTACCGGCTGCCGCCACATCGTGGCGCTGGCGCATGCGCACGGTGTGCAGGTGAACCCGCACGTTTGGGCCTCGGCGGTGGGGCAGGCGGCGTCGCTGCAGCTCATCGCCTCGATCCCGGTCGCGAACCACTCGCTGTTCCCGAAGGACATCCTGCTCGAGTTCGACACCTCGTCGCATCCATTTCGCAACGAGCTCACCAGCGATCCGCTCAAGCAGAAAAACGGCTGGGTGGAGATCGCGCAGAAACCCGGGCTCGGCATCGAAGTGAACCGGCAAATCCTGGAGAAATACGCCGCGTGAAACCCGCCAACCTGCTGATCATCATGTCCGACGAGCACGACCCGCGCTGGATGGGCTGCTCGGGCAACAAGATGATGATTACCCCGAACCTCGACCGCCTCGCGGCGCGCGGCCTGCGCTTCACCGACGCGTACACCACGTGCCCGATCTGCGTGCCGGCGCGCGCGGCCTTCGCGGTCGGCAAGTATCTCTACCAGATCGGCTACTGGGACAACGCCGATCCCTACGACGGCAAGATCCCGAGCTGGCACCACCGCCTGCGCGACCAGGGGCACCAGGTGGTCTCGGTCGGCAAGCTGCACTTCCGCTCGACCGACGACGACTACGGCTTCACCGAGTCGATCGTGCCGATGAACGTGTTCGAGCGCACTGGCGATCTCTATGGCCTGCTGCGCGGCGCCGACATGCCGGCGCGCGCCGACGGCAAGAAGCTCGCCGGCCTCGCCGGCCCGGGCGAGTCCGAGTACACGTGGTACGACCGCGAGATCGCTTCGCGCGCGCAGATCTGGCTGCGCGAGCAGGCGCCGAAGCACAAGAGCAAGCCGTGGGTGATGTTCGTCTCGTTCGTTGCGCCGCACTTTCCGCTCACCGCGCCGCCGCACTGGTACTACAAGTATCCGTTCGACAAGATCCCGATGCCCAAGCTGTACCGCGACAAGAACGTGCATCCCTACGTGCGTGACCAGGACGACAATACCGGCTACGACAAGTACTTCGCCGACGAGGCGGCGGTCAAGCGCGCGCGCGCCGGCTACTTCGGCCTGATCAGCTCACTGGATGAAAACATCGGGAATTTGATGGAGACGTTGGAAGACTGCGGCCTTTCTTCGACGACTAGAGTGCTATACACCTCCGACCACGGCGACAACATGGGCGCGCGCGGCCTCTGGGGCAAGCAGGTGCTGTACGAAGAAGCCGCCAAGGTGCCGATGATCCTCGCCGGCCCCGACGTGCCAGCCGGCGTGCGCGGCGAGCCGGTGAGCCACGTCGACGTTTATCCCACGGTGATGCAATGCCTGGGCACGAACGCACCCGAAGCTTCCGGCGTTTCATTACTTTCGAAGATTCCAGAAAGAAGCGTGTTGTCTGAATACCACGCGTCCTCGTCGCGCGCCGGCGAGTTCATGATCCGCAACGGCAAGTGGAAGTACGTGTACTTCGTGCACTACCCGGAGCGGCCGGAGCTGTTCGACCTGGAGAAGGATCCCGAGGAGCTGCGGGATTTGGGAACGGACAAAGCCTTTTCCAAAGAACGAGAAGCCTGTCACCGCAAGCTGCTCGCGCTGCTGAATCCCGAAGAGGTCGACCGCAAAGCAAAGCGGCGACAAGCAGAGCTCGTCGCCGCGCACGGCGGCCGGGAGGCGGTGATTCGGCGCGGGAGTTTCGCCTACTCGCCGCCCCCCGGCTTCAAAGCGGAGTTCGATCAGTAGCCGCTGGTAATCACGCTGTGCACGATGGCGGCGCCGAGGATCGCGCCGACCACCAGCGCCGGTCCGGCGTTCGAGTGGTGATAAACCGGTGCCGGCTGCTGCACCACATACACCGGGCGCGGCGCCGGACGGTAGTACTCGCGGACAACGACCGGGCGCTGCACTACGTACCGCTCGTGCACCACGACGCTACGGTCGTGGCCGTAACCGTGTCCGCGGTAGTCTCGGTGGCCGTGGTCGGCGAAAGCCGGGGCGGTGAGCGCCAGACCAGTGGCGGCGAGGATCAGTTTCTTCTTCAGCATGGCAACCTCCTTGTTTGAGTGCGTGGTCATTTCACGCGCCAGCGGCCGCCAAGTGAACCGATAAAGTGCAACATCTGTAACATCCTGTAAGCCCGTTCCGAAGGAGAAGACGTATGTCACGCCTTATTTGCGCATTGGTCTGCGCATTCGCAGTTACTGCATCCGCCCAGGATGCCTACCCTTCCAAGCCGATCACCATGGTGGTGCCGTTCCCGCCCGGCGGGGTCGCCGACATCGTCGGCCGGCCGCTCGCCGCGCAGATGGAGAAGACGCTCAAGCAGCCGATCGTGGTGGTGAACCGCACCGGCGCCGGAGGCGCGGTGGGCATGGCGTCGGTGGCGAAGGCCGCGCCCGACGGCTACACCATCCTGATGGGCCTGTCGTCGATCTCGATCTTCCCGGTGTCGGACCGCATCAACGGCAAGACACCGTCGTACGAGATGAAGGACTTCGCGCCGATCGCGCTGATCACCGCCGATCCGACGGTGCTGGTGGTGTCGGCCGACAGCCCGTGGAAGAACCTGAAGGAGTTCGTCGAGTCGGCCAAGGCCTATCCGAACAAGATCAACTATTCGTCCTCGGGCGTGTACGGCACGCTGCACGTGTCGATGGAGATCTTCGCCAACGCCGCGGGCATCAAGCTGTTCCACGTTCCCTACCAGGGCGGCGGGCCGGCGCTCACCGCGCTGCTCGGCGGCCAGGTGCACGCGCTCGCCTCCGGGCCGGCGCCGGCGGTCGGCCAGATCAAGGCCGGCAAGATGCGCGCGCTCGCGAGCTGGAGCACCGAGCGCCTGCCGCTGATGCCCGACGTGCCGACCTTCAAGGAGCTCGGCTACGACGCCGAGTTCTACATCTGGTCGGGCGTGTTCGCGCCCGCCGCGATCCCGACCCCGGTGCTCGACCGGCTGCGCGCCGCGGTGCGCGAGGCGGCGACCAGCCCCGAGTTCAAGGGCGCGATGGAGAAGGTGCAGACGCCGGTGAACTACCTCGACGCGCCCGCGTTCCGCACTTACTGGGAAAAGGACGCCGCGCGCCTCAAGGTCGCGCTGGAGAAGATCGGCAAAGTCGAGGAGAAGTAGCTAGCGCGGCCGTTCTTTGAGCACCGCGTCCAGCCAGGGCCAGAGCTCGACGTCGATCCACTCGCGGCTGCGCTTCACGCGCGGCGCGTCGAGCGCGCGATGCAGGCGGCCGACGACGTAGTACGCCGCGAACGCCAGGCCGAAGGTGCTCGCCCCCCAGCACACCACGGCGAGCGCGAGCACCACCAGCCTGGCGCGCAGGTCGGGGATCTCCCAGAAGCTGCTCCAGAAGCCGACCGCCGCGCCGGCCCAGATCGCGCAAGCCGCGATCATGCAGGCCGCGGCGACCCGGACCGCGAGCGTGTGAGCCATCGTCCGGCTGGCCAGGCTGGCGCGCGGCGGCTGCGGGAAGATGCCGATCTCGTTGGGCGCGGCGCGCTCCCAGCGCAGCACGATCTCGGCGCGCGGCGCACCTTGCTCGCTCAAGAACAGCAGCAGCTCTCGCTCGTGCTCGATGCGCGACACGCGCATCGCCGGGAAATGCTGCCGCAGCGCACGCTCGACGTGCTGCCCCCACTCGCCGAGCACGCGGCGGATCCCCTGGCCTTCTTCGAGCCGGATCGGAATCGGCATTTCACCCCCATCGGACAACGGGGAAAATACCTCAGATCGGCTTGCGGCGCTTTTTCTTCAGCCGGGCGAGCTTCGCAAGGAGGGCGCGCGGCCGGCGGTACTGGAGCAGGTTGCCCGCCTGGCGCTCGAACGGGTCGCGGCGGGTGACCGCGCGCAGGTGGCGCCCGCTGACCAGCTTGAAGTGGCGGATCTCGTCCAGCGCCTCGGCCACCGGCCAGGCGTTCTTGGCGCCGCTGACCCACACCCCGGGGTCGATGCGGCGCAGGTCGAAGGGCACCGAGTATTCGCGCAGCGTCTTGTGGTCGCGGCGGTTGGTGTACTCGTGGAAATAGGACATGGCGAGCTCGCGCAGGCTGCCGTAGACCGGGTCGCGCGAGCGCAGGCCGATGCCGTTGGTCTTGGAGATCGCGCCCCAGCGGCCGTGGCGGCGGAACAGCGCCACCACATGGTCGAAGTCGCGCACCGCGCGCATGTCGAGCAGCAGCGGCGGCTCGCCGTGCACCCACAGGGCGCAGGCGGCGAGCATCGCGCCTTCGATGCAGTGCGCGCGGCGGGTCTGCAGCACCCCGCGCACCGAACGGCAGGTGTCGCCGTCGAGCTCGAAGTTCTGCCCCAGGCCATAGCAGAACGCCTGGATCTTCTGCGGCGTGTCGAGGCGCCTGAGCACGGCGAACTCGCCGCTCGTCAGCCCCAGGTCCTCACGTCTCGCGGTTCTCCGGCGCATGCCGGCGATTATGCAAAAAAAAACCTCCCGGGCCATCAGGGTCCCTCAGGGGGAGGAGGGAGGAGGAGGGGACCCTGATCTGGGGCTGTTACCCCAGCGGCCGGGAGGTCGGCGTCTCTATGACGTGAAGTCAGTATCGGCGCGGCTTGTATCCCGCGTATTGCGCAATGGTCTCCTGTTGTTACAACAGTAACGCGCCGTCAGCGTCGATGAGCAGGCGCACCCGCTCGCCGGGCACGTAGCGCCGCGCGCCGGTGCGCACCGCCGTCACCTGCGAGCCGTCGTCCAGCTGCACCTCGACTTTCCAGGCCACTTCCGGCACGCGCAGGTTGTCGTCGTCGAATTTCAGCAGATCCTCGGGCAGGCGCTGCCGGGTCTCTTCGACGCTGAGAACGGTGCCGGGAAGCGTGGCGGGCTCGACCTGGCAGCCCGCCAGCACGAGCGCGATGGCCAGCGCGGACAAGAAGCGTTTCACGGTTCTAGAACAGCCCCAGGTCGCTCGACGACTTCGGGTACGGCCGCTGTTCTTCGGCCTGCGTCGCGCCAGCGTCGGCGTTCTGATAGGCGTCCTTCAGCTGGGCGCAGCCGGTGAGCGCGGTCGCGGCTAGGGAGAGGGCAAGGATCAGGCGTTTCATCGTGGTTCCCTTCGGGTGTTGGAATGTGCTGCAGGCTGCACTTTGGCCGCCGGGCGTGACCCGGCGGTTACCGCCGCAAGGCGGCGCATTACGTCTGCAACTAACGGAACAGCGAGGGGATGTCGCCGCGGTGGATGCCGATGTCCTTCAGCGTGCGGTCGCTGAGCTCGAGCAGCTCGCGGCGCGCGCGCTCGGCCTGCCACGCGCGCAGCAGCTTGAGCAGGTGATTCCAGAGCGATTGCATGAGCGCATGCTGCGCCCGCCGCGCAGCGCGCTCAAACGGAAAATTCTCAGGTGGTGGATGCGCGCGCGGAATGCAAGACGCGCGCGAGCGCGCGGGCAATCTCGCGCGACTGCACCGGCTTCTTCAGGATCTCGGTCACGCCCGCACCGAGCGCGCGCTCGGTGAGGATCGGCCCGGTGTAGCCGCTCACCAGCACGATCGGCAGGTCGGCGCGCTTGCGCCGCAGCGCGATGGCGAGCTGGGTGCCGCTCAAGCCCGGCATCACCTCGTCGGCGATCACGGCGTCGATGCGTCCGGCGTCGAAGGCGGCAAGCGCCGCGGCGCCATCGGAGCAGCCCACCGGCTCGTAGCCGATGTGCTTCAGCACCTCGGAGGTCACCGCGACCAGCGCTTCTTCGTCGTCGACCACCAGCACCCGCTCGCCGCGGCCGCGCGTCATCGGCCCGGCGGCCGCGTCTTCCACCGCCGCCGGCGCTTCAACGCGCGGCAGGTAGATGGCGAAGCAGCTGCCGCGGCCGGGCGTGCTCACCACGTCGATCGCGCCGGCGGAGTCGGTGACGATGCCATAGACCAGCGCGAGGCCGAGGCCGGTGCCTTTGCCGACTTCCTTGGTGGTGAAGAACGGCTCGAAGATGCGCGCGAGCGTGGCCTGGTCCATGCCGGTGCCGGTGTCTTCCACCGTCAGGCACACGTAGTCGCCCGCGTGCAGCACGGTGTGCGTGAACTGGCGATCGGCGGTGATCTTGGCCGCTTCCAGCTTCACGTGCAGCTTGCCGCCGGCCGGCATCGCGTGGCAGGCATTGGTGCACAGGTTCATGGTCACCTGGTGGAGCTGGGTCGGGTCGCCCACCACGTAGAGGGCGCCGGCGGAGAACTCGCTCTCGAGCCGGATCCCGGCGGCGAGCGAGCCGCGCACCAGCTCGAGGGTCTCCGCCACCACGCGGCCGAAGTCCACCGGCGTGCGCTTGCCGCGCTGGCTGCGGCTGTAGGACAGGATCTGCTCGACCAGGCCGCTCGCGCGCGTCGCGCCGCTCAGCACGTTGTCGGCGTAGCGCTTGAGCGGCGAGCCCGGCGGCGCCTTTTCCGCGAGCATCTCGGCGTAGCCGAGGATGCCGCCGAGGATGTTGTTGAAGTCGTGCGCGATGCCGCCGGCGAGGCGCCCGACCGCTTCCAGCTTCTCCGCCTGGCGCAGGCGCTGCTCGAGGCGCTGGCGCTCCGCTTCCGCCTGCTTGCGCTCGGTGATGTCGCGGAAGTTGAACACCACCGCGCGCACGCTCGGCTCGTGCAGCAGGTTCTTGCGCGTGAGCTCGACCCAGCGCCACGAGCCGTCCTTGTGCGATACCTTGCACTCGTCGACCGACACCTTGCCCGGCACGCGCAGCAGCTCGTCGCGCAATTGCAGCGCGATCTCGCGGAACTCGGGATGGATGAAGTCCATCACTTCGCGCCCGCGCAGGTCTTCCAGGTTGAAGCCGAGCACGCGCTCCATCTGCGGGCTCGCGTAGAGGATGCCGCCGCTGGTTGGCCGCGACAGGATCAGCGCGTCGGCGCTGTGCTCGATCATCGCCTGGTAGCGCTTCCAGCTGCGGCTGAGCGCGCGCTCGCGCCGCGCCAGGCCCCAGGCGGCGAGCGCAATCAGCCCGAGCATCGCGCTCGAGGTGAGCAAGGTTCGGTCGAACACCAGCCAGGCCTCGTCGCGCCACGGCGCGAGCACCGCGCCTTCGTTCGCCCCGCTCGCCACGAGCAGCGGAAAGCCGCGCACCGCGGCGGTGGCGAGCAGCACCCGGTCGTCGGTGATCGGACTGTGCACCCAGCCGGCGAAATAGCCTTCGCGGTCGATGCCGCTCATGATCTGCCCGCCCGGAAACTTGCGGCCGCGCGCATTTCCCGGGTCGGGCACGCGCGTGATCAGCGTGCCCTTGTTCGAAAGCAGCGTGATGAAGCCGCCGTCGCCCAGGTCGATCGCCTTGTAGAGCCGGTCGAACACGTCGAGGTCGATGGCCGCCGCCACCACGCCGGCGAAGGCGCCGTCGGGCCCGCTCAGCCGCCGCGAGAGCATGACGCGCCATTGCCCGCCGGGCCCCACGCGATAGGGCTCGCTCATGTGCATCAGGTCGGGCTTGCCGTCGCGGTGCGCGACGAAATAAGGGCGCTCGGCGACCTCGGGATCGAACGCCGGGATGTTGCTGGAGAGCAGCACCAGCTGGCCCTGCGCATTGAACACGCTCAGCGCGGCGATGTGCGGGATGCGGTCGAGCTCGTCGCGCAGCTTCGGCGCCATCGCCACGGTTTCGTCGACGCCCTTGCCTTGCAGCGCGCGCAGGATGAGGTCGACCGAGTCGAGCGACGCGGCGGTCTGCTCGGCGAGGAGCCGCGTCATGTTGGAGAAGTCGCGCTTCGCGCGGCTCTCGGTGCGGTCGTGCGCCTTGCGCACGTCCCAGATCGCGGCGCTGATGTTGATGCCGACGAGGATCAGGCCGAGCGCGATCAGGGCGCGCCCGAGCGGAATGCGCGAAAGCCTACTTCTTAGGAGGACCAATCAATTCCGCGACCGCGCCGAGCAGCTCGGCACGCTTGACCGGCTTGGCGAGCGCGCGCGCCGCGCCGGCGTTCATGGCGTCCTGCGGGGTGGTGCCCTGGCCGGAGCCGAAATGGCCGGACACCGCGATCAATTGCAGTCCAGGATGCTTCTGGCGCATCCAGTGGATGGCCTCGGCGCCGCACGGTCCGGGCATCCACATATCGCTCACCACCAACGCCGGGTGGCGCTCCAGGGCGGCGCACGCCGCGCTGCAATCGGTCGCCTTCAGCACGTGATAGCCCGCGCCCTCCAGCCAGTCCGTGATCAGGTCGCGCATCAGCGGGTCATCGTCGATGACCAGGATCTCGCGGCCGTTTGGCGTTTTGTCGCTCAAGACGCTATTCCACAGGATGGCAATTGCGTGTAATTTACATGCACCACTGGGGCAAGTTACACCTGTAACGGCCCTGCCGGGCGTTCCCCTACACTGCCCCGGTCGTGAACAGCCAGGCAACCATGAGCGCGCAAATCCAGGCACCCTCCCAGGCGGCCCAGCCGCATGTCCTTGCGGTCGACGACGATGCCACCATCCGGCAGCTGATCGTCGACTACCTCGGCCAGAACGAATTGCGCGTGAGCGCAGTGCCCGACGGCGACTCGATGCGCAAGGTGCTCACCGAGCAGGTGGTCGACCTCGTGGTCCTCGACCTGCGCCTCAAGTCCGAGGATGGCATGGCGCTCGCGCGCCAGCTGCGCGACGAGTCCACCATTCCGATCATCATGCTCACCGGCCGCATCGACGAGGCCGACCGCGTGATGGGCCTCGAGCTCGGCGCCGACGACTACCTCACCAAGCCGTTCAGCCCGCGCGAGCTGCTCGCGCGCATCCGCACCGTGCTGCGCCGCCGGCGCGCCGAAGTGCGCCAGGGCAGGCCGGAAGGAATTCGCGCGTTCCGCTTCGACGGCTGGGAGCTCAACCTGAACACACGGCGCCTGACCGGCACCGAGGGCCGCAACGTGCCGCTCAGCAACGGCGAATTCAGCCTGCTGGTGGTGATGCTCGGCGCGCCGCAGCGCATCCTTTCGCGCGACCAGCTGCTCGACCTCTCGCGCCTGCACAACGACGAGGTCTACAACCGCTCGGTCGACGTGCAGATCATGCGCCTGCGCCGCAAGATCGAGAAAGATCCGGCGCAGCCGCGCTACATCAAGACCGAGCGCGGCGCGGGCTACCTGTTCGGCGTGCCGGTCGAGACGGTGTACTGAATCAGCAGCAGGTTGATGCCGCCGTTCGGCTGCTTGATGCCGGCGTTCGACAGGTGCTGGATGCCGATGCCGAGCGTGTGATTCTTCGCTAGGGCAAAACCGATCCCGAGGTGCGAGCCGAACTCGAGCGATGACGGCATGCGCGTGTCCTCGTTGTTGACGGTCTTCGACAGCAAGTAAGGTCCAATTCCCGCTTCCAGATAGCCCCAGGGCCGCTGGTTGCGCCAGATCGCGGTCGCATTCAAGTCCAGGCGCCGCGTCGTGCCGGCGATGTCCGGTACGCGCCACACGCTCGCACCGAGTTGCGCGTGCGTCGGTATCCACCACTCGCCCTTCCCGGGCAGCGCAAAGCGGTAGCCGATGCGCGCGACGTCGGTATCGGCCGCGTCCACCCCGTGCCCGAACACCGCGATCCACTGCGGGTCGGCTGCGTTGGAGACCAGAGGTAGCGCCAACATCAGCGCTGCAATCAGACGTTTCATGCATCGCGGTTTTGTGTCGGGTTATTCCCAGCCGCCGCCGAGCGCGCGCACCAGCGCGACCGTGCTCTGGAAGCGGTCGGAGCGCACCTGCAGCTCCTGGCGCCGGTTGCGCAGCTCGCTCCTCTGCGCATCGAGCAGCTCGAGCTGGCTGACGTAGCCCGCGCGATAGCGCGCGCCCGAGAGCGATGTGGTGCGGCTCGCCGACGAGACCGCGCGCGCCTGCGCCTCGGCCTGCTCGGAGAGCAGGCGCAGCGCGGCGAGCTGGTCCTCGACGTCCTTGAACGCGACCAGCACCTGCTCGCGGTACTGCGCGACCGCGCCGTCGAGCTGGGCGCTGGTGCTCTCGATGCCGGCCTTGCGCCGCCCGCCGTCGATCAGCGGCAGGGAGACCAGCGCGCCGATCAGCCAGGCGCGCGAGGTCCACTGCAGCAGGTCGTCGATGTCGGTGGAGGCGTAGCCGCCGAAGCCGGTGAGCGCCACGTTGGGGAACCACGCGGCCTTGGCGACGCCGACGCGCGACTGCGCCGCGAGCATCGTGTATTGCGCGGCCGACACGTCCGGTCGGCGCGTGAGCACCGTGCTCGGCACGCCTGCCGGGATGGTGGGCAGCGCGGTGCGCCATTCCGCGTCCTGCAGCGCGAACTTGGTAGGCGTCTCGCCGAGCAGCACGGCGAGCGCGCTCTCCAGCTCGGCGCGGCGGCGATCGAGCGCCAGATATTCGGATTCGGTGGCGGACACTTCGGTGCTCGCACGCGCGACGTCGAGCTCGGCCACGTCGCCGGCGCGCCAACGCCTTTCCGTCAGGGACAGGGTCTCCCGGTAGGTGACTAACGTACTCTGTACCAGGGCGCGCTCTGCATCGAGCGCCCGGAGGGCAAGATAGGTCTGCGCTACGCCGGCCTGCACCAGCAGCCGCGCGCTCTGCAGCAGGCCTTCCTGCGCCTGCGCGTCGAGCTTCGCCGCCTGGGTGGCGTGCGACAGCCGGCCGAAAAGATCCACCTCATAGGAGAAGTCGGCGCCGACCGTGAACAGGTTGCGCGCCGGGCCGGCGTCGCCGCCGACGATGCCCTGCGCACGCCGGGCGCCCGCGCCGAGGCCGACCTGCGGCGAGCGATCCGCGTTGGTCGAGCGCACCAGGGCGCGTGCCTGCGCGAGGCGCGCGGCGGCGACGCGCACGCTGGAATTGCCCTGGTTGGCGCGCTCGACCAGCTCGTCCAGGATCGGATCGTTGAACGCCTTCCACCACTCGCCGCGCGGCTGCGCCTCGGCGGGCGTGGCGAGCGTGAACCTGCCCTTGAACTCCGCGGGCGGCGGCTCCGGCAGCTTTTCCGGCGCAATTTCCGGCAGCGAGGTGGCGCAGCCGGCGAGCAGGACCAGAATCAGGGACAGATCACGTTTTTTCACGGCAGCTCCTTTCCGATCGGTGCGGACGGCACGGCTTCGATCGATGCGCCGCCGACGGTGGATTCGCCGTGGTGCCGCAACGGGCGGTTGCCGGTGAGCGCACGCAGCAGGACGTAGAACACCGGGGTGAGGAAGATGCCGAAGGCGGTGACGCCGATCATGCCGGCGAACACCGCGATACCCATCGCCTGGCGCATCTCGGCGCCGGCGCCGACCGAGTGGGCGAGCGGCAGCACGCCCATGATGAAGGCGATCGAAGTCATGATGATCGGCCGCAACCGCAGCCGGCTGGCCTCGATCGCGGCCCGCACCGGCGTGCTGCCGGCGAGCTCGAGCTCGCGCGCGAACTCGACGATCAGGATCGCGTTCTTCGCCGCCAGGCCGACCAGCACCATGAAGCCGATCTGCGTGAAGATGTTGTTGTCGCCGTGCGTCAGCCACACGCCGGTGAGCGCGGCGAACAGGCTCATCGGCACGATCAGGATGATGGCCATCGGCAGCGCCAGGCTCTCGTAGAGCGCCGCGAGCACCAGGAACACGAGGAAGATGGCGAGCGGGTAGACCCACACCGCCGAATTGCCGGCGAGGATCTCCTGGAAGGTGATCTCGGTCCACTCGTAGCCGATGCCCGGCGGCAGGGTCTCGGCGGCGATGCGCTCGATCGCGTCCTGCGCCTGCCCGGACGAATAGCCGGGCGCGGCGCGGCCGCTGATGTCGGCGGCGAGGAAGCCGTTGTAGCGGATCGCGCGCTCGGGGCCGGCCGCGTTGCGCACGTTCATCAGCGCCGAGAGCGGCACCATCTCGCCCGAGTTCGAGCGCACCTTGAGCAGCCCGACGTCCTCGGCGCGCGCGCGATAGGGCGCGTCGGCCTGCACGCGCACCGAGTAGGTGCGGCCGAACTTGTTGAAGTCGTTCACGTACAGGCTGCCGAGGTAGACCTGCATGGTGTCGAACACTTCGGTCACCGGCACGCCGAGCTGGCGCGCGCGCGTGCGATCGATGTCGGCGTAGAGCTGCGGCACGTTCACCTGGTAGGTGGAAAAGATGCCGGCGAGCTCGGGCGTCTGGTACGCCTTCGCCAGGAACGCCTTGGTCGCCTGGTCGAGGGCTTCATAGCCGAGCGACGCGCGGTCCTCGAGGTAGAGCTTGAAGCCGCCGGTCGTGCCGAGGCCCTGCACCGGCGGCGGCGGAAAGATCACGATGAACGCGTCCTGGATGCCGGCGAACTGCTTGTTGAGCGCCCCGGCGATCGCGCCACCCGACAGCTCCGGCTGCTTCCGTTGGTCGAATGACTTCAGGGAAGCGAACACGATCCCCGAGTTCGAGCTGTTGGTGAAGCCGTTGATCGACAGGCCCGGGAAGCCGACCGCGTGCTCCACGCCGGGCTGCTTCAGCATGATGTCGCCCATGCGGCGCATCACGTCTTCCGTGCGATCCAGCGTGGCGCCGTCCGGAAGCTGCGCGAAGCCGATCAGGTACTGCTTGTCCTGCTGCGGCACGAAGCCGTCCGGCACCGCGCGGAACAGCAGTCCGGTCGCCGCAAGCAGCACCAGGTACACGCCCATCATCAGCGCCTTGCGCGACAGTACGCCGCCCACGCTGCGGCTGTAGGCGCTGGATGCCGCGCCGAAGAACCGGTTGAACGCGCGGAAGAACGCATTCTTCTTCCCGTCATGTTTTCTCAGAAGCAGGGCAGCCAGCGCGGGCGAAAGGGTGAGCGAGTTGATCGCCGAAATCACCGTCGAGATGGCGATGGTCATCGCGAACTGGCGATAGAACTGGCCCGACAGGCCGCTGATGAAGGCGAGCGGCACGAACACCGCCACCAGCACCGCCGCGATGGCGATGATCGGGTTGGTCACCTCGCGCATCGCCTGGTAGGTCGCCTCGAGCGGCGAGCGTCCTTCCTCGATGTTGCGCTCGACGTTCTCCACCACCACGATGGCGTCGTCGACCACGATGCCGATCGCGAGCACCAGTCCGAACAGGCTGAGCGCGTTGATCGAGAAGCCGAACAGATGGAGCAGGGCGAAGGTGCCGATGATCGACACCGGCACCGCGACCAGCGGGATGATCGAGGCGCGCCAGGTCTGCAGGAACAGGATCACCACCAGCACCACGAGCAGGGTGGCCTCGAGCAGCGTTTGGACCACCGCCTTGATCGAGGCGCGCACGAACTGCGTCGGGTCGTAGACGATCGAGTAGTCGACGTCCTCGGGCATGTTCTTCTTGATCTCGGCCATCGTGCTGCGCACGCTGTCGGAGATCTGCAGCGCGTTGGAGCCGGGCGCGGCGAAGATGCCGATCGCCACCGCCGGCTTGTTGTCGAGCAGCGAGCGCAGCGCGTATTCCGAGGCGCCGAGCTCGATGCGCGCGATGTCGCGCAGCCGCGTGACCGCGCCGTTGCGCTCGGTCTTGACGATGATGTCGCCGAACTCTTCCTCGGTCTGCAAACGCCCTTGCGCGTTGATTGACAGTTGCAAGTCGATTTTTTCAAGACCAGGAGATGCACCGACCACGCCGGCGGCGGCCTGCACGTTCTGGCCGCGGATCGCCTGCACCACGTCGTTCGCCGACAGGTTGCGCTCGGCCACCTTGCTCGGATCGAGCCACACGCGCATCGCGTAGTCGCCGCTGCCCCACATCAGCACCTGGCCGACGCCTTCGATGCGCGCCAGGCGATCCTTGACGTTGAGCACGCCGTAGTTGCGCAGGTACGTCATGTCGTAGCGCTCGTTCGGCGACACCAGGTGCACCACCATGGTCAGGTCGACCGCGCTCTTCACCGTGGTGACGCCGAGGCGGCGCACTTCCTCGGGCAGGCGCGGCTCGGCCTGCGCCACGCGGTTCTGCACCAGCTGCTGCGCGAGGTCCGGATTGGTGCCGATCCTGAAGGTGACGGTGAGCGTCATGCGGCCGTCGGTGGTCGCCTGGCTGCTCATATAGAGCATGTTCTCGACGCCGTTGATCTGCTCTTCGAGCGGCGTGGCGACCGTCTCGGCGATCACCTTGGGGCTCGCGCCGGGATAGTTGGCGCGCACCACCACCGAGGGCGGGACCACCTCCGGGTATTCCGAGATCGGGAGAAGGTTGAGCGCGATCAGCCCGCCCAGCAGGATGAGAACCGAAAGCACGCCGGCGAAGATCGGCCGGTCGATGAAGAACTTGGAGAAGTTCACTTGGCCTCCTGGGGCGCGAGCTGCGCCCCCGGCCGCACGCGCTGCAGGCCGTTGACCACGATGCGCTCGCCCGGCTCGAGGCCCGCGGTGACGATGCGCTGGCCGTTGGCGGTGCCGCCGAGCGTGACCTGGCGCCAGATCGCCTTGTTGTCCGGGCCGACCACGATCACGAAGCGCTTGTCCTGGTCGGTGCCGATCGCGCGCTCGCTCACCAGCATTGCCTGCTCGGCTTTCTCCTTGCCCATGCGCAGCTTCACGAACTGGCCGGGGATGAGACTGCCGTCCTGGTTGTCGAACACGGCGCGCACGCGCACCGTGCCGCTCTTCGTGTTCACCTGGTTGTCGATCAGCTGCAGGCGGCCTTTCAGCTGCCGCCCGCCGTTGGTGACGGTTTCAGCCTCTACCGGAACGCTTTTGGCGCCCTCGTGAAGAGTCCGTAGGACGACATGTTCGTCGGCGTCAAAGCTCGCGTAGATGGGGTTCACGCTGACCAAAGTCGTAAGAACGGGTGCACCGGGACCCGCGGCCACCAGGTTGCCGACCGTGACCTCGAGCCGGCCGACGCGGCCCGACACCGGGGCTCGCACCTGGGTGTATTGCAGGTTCAATTTCGATGACTGCAATGCCGCTTGCGCGGCGCGCAAGTTCGCATCGGCTTCCTGCTCGGCGTTGACACGCTCGTCGAGCTCGCGCCGCGCGATGGCGCTCTCTTCCCACAGCCGCTGGGCGCGCACGTGCTCGCTCTTCGCATAGTTGAGACGTGCCTGCGCCGCGACGACCTGCGCCTGCGCGCGGTCGACCTCGGCGGCATAGGGATCCGGATCGATGGTGACGAGGAGGTCGTTGCGCCTCACCAGCGCGCCTTCGGTGAAGTGCACCGATTTCACCTGACCGGCGACGCGCGAGCGCACGTCGACGCGCTCGACCGCCTCGAGGCGGCCGGAGAACTCGTCCCAGGTCGAGACCGCGCGCTGCTCGATCACCGCCACCGGCACCGGCAGCGCCTGCGGCGCCGCATTTCTTCCCTCGGCGGCGGGCCTGGTCTCGGCGTTCGAGGACGCGAGGTAAAACGCTCCACCGGAGAACACGGCGAGGGCGGCGATGGTGGCGACGACGATCTGAGTACGCTTCATGTGCTACCTCCTGATGAGGGAGGCAGGATGGTCGGCGGTGACAGCAGTACCGTTACCGGCGGCGAGCGCACCGATTACAGGCGTCATAATCCGCGTCATGACTCAGCACATCGGAATCGCCGCCTGCTCCGCGGAAGGCGCGGCACTCTGCTATCGCACCATCTGCACCGAGGCGCCCGAGCTGCTCGGCGCGCCGCACGCGCATCCCGAGGTGTCGATGCACACGCCTTCGCTCGGCCACACCATGAACCTGATCTACAAGGGAGACTGGGAGGGCGTGGGCGCGGTGATGCTCGACTCGGCGAAAAAGCTCGCCGGCATGGGCGCGGACTTCCTGATCTGCCCGGACAACACGATCCACCAGGCTCTGCCCTACGTCGTGCCGCGCTCGCCGCTGCCGTGGTTACATATTGCTGAAGTGGTCGCGGCCGAGGCGAAGGCGCGCGGCTATCGGCGCGTGGGACTTACGGGTACACGCTGGCTGATGGAAGGGCCGGTCTACGCCAGGGACCTGGTGCGCCCGGACTCTGCCGCGCGGGAGGAAATCAACCGCATCATCATGGACGAGCTGGTGGTTGGCGTGTTCAAGCCTGCGGCGGTCGGATACTTTCAGAACGTCATGGAAAAAATGAAGCGCGAAGGCTGCGAGGCGGTGGTCCTCGGCTGCACCGAGATCCCGCTCATCATGAGCGACGCCAATTCGCCCTTGCCGACCCTCGATTCGACCCGGCTGCTTGCGCGTGCGGCGCTGCGCCGCGCGGTATCACGCTAGTGCGCGGATCGATCTCCGAGCAGGCTGCTGAGCGCGTCGAGCGCCTCGGCCTCATCGGGGCCGCTGGCCTCAATCAGGATCGTGCCGCCAACGCTCGCGGCGAGCAGCATGACGGCGAGGACGTTGCGGGCGTTTGCGGTGCGCCCCTTGAAGGCGAGCGACACGCTGCACCTGAACCTGGACGCGACGTGGACGACCTGCGCGGCGAGCCGCGCGTGCAGACCGAGTGTATTACCGACGGTGACATGGCGCGTTTTCATGGAACGATGATACGACGCTGACAGCGGGCGTGTGTCAAATGAAACCGGGTGCGGTGGGCGCTAGAGCGCTGCGACGGCCTGAACCTCGACCAGGAATTGCTCCTGCACCAGCCGGTCGATGATCAGCAGGGTGTTGGGCGGATATTTGCCGTCGGGGAACATGCGCGGGAACTCGCGCAGGCGCCATTGCATGAACTTCGGGATGTCCTGCGAGTGCACGAGATAGGTCGTGAACTGCACGATGTTGCCCCAGCCCGCGCCGGCTGATTTCAGCGCCTCGCTGATCTGCGCGAACACGCCGGTGCACTGAGCGTCGAAGCTGTCGCCGGGCGCGAGCATGCCGGCGATGAACAGGTACTCGTTCGCCTTGACGCGCGTGACATGGGAGTACTGCCCGAGCGGCTTGCCCAGCGCGTCGACGTTGTAGATGCGGATGTCGGCCATCCGCCGATGTTACCGCGTGGTGGTCTTGCGCTTGGCGCGCGCCGCGAGCTGGTCGCGCACGATTTCGAGCAGCTCGCCGCGCTCGATCGGCTTGAGGTGGTAGGCGTTGGCGCCCGCCGCCAGGCAGCGGTCGAGCGTGTCTTTCTCCGCTACCTGGGTGACCAGGATCACGGGCGTGGCGGCGTTGGGCGAGTTGCGGCGGATGTCGTGGAGTACGCCGAAGCCGCCGATGCCGGGCATCAGCAGGTCGAGCAGGATCGCGTCGTAGACGTAGGTGGAGGCGTAGCGCAGCGCCTGCTCGCAAGTGCCGGCGAGCTGGACTTCGGCGTTGAGCTCCTGCGACAGCATGCGTGCGAGCAGCAGGCGCGTCGATTCCTCGTCGTCGATCACGAGCATGCGAAACCGCGTGCCTAGCTCATGCGGCATTCACCAGTATTTAACACAAGGCCCGCTGTACAACACCGGGCCCGTGGGCTGTCCGGTGGGCGAGCCGCCCTGCGGCTCGAGGCTGATGGCGAGCGCGGGCACGTTGCCGAGCGATTTGTCGGCCGTTGCATCGAGGCGCAGCACCGCGCGCTGGGCGCCGATCACGCCGAGCGATTTTGGCTTTCCGTCGCGCGGCAGCGCCCACAGCTCCAGGCTGCGTCCGGAAACTTGTATCGAAGGATCAAGGGTATTCACTCGCAGAACTTTATCGGCCTGTCCGGCCGTGGCGACGAGCACCGCGCGGTTGGTCTTGGCATCGCTCAACACCGCCACGTAGGCCGCGGGGCTCGTATCGCGCAGCGAGGGCAGCAGGATCGCGATGGCGAGCAGCGCGGTGGCCGCGCCGCTCGCCATCAGACCGAGCGCCTTCCAGACAGAAAATGACATCCTGCGCGCGCCCTTGGGGTTTACCTCGAGGCGGTTCTGCAGCGCGTTCCAGACCCGCGCCGGCGGCGCGACCGGAGCCACCGCCTGTGCGAGCGGCGCAAGGCGTGCTTCCCATTTCGCCACTTCGCGCGCGAGCTCCGCGTCGTCGCGCATCCAGCGCTTCAGGCGCGCGCGCGCGCGCCCGCGCAGCGTGCCGAGCGCGTACTCGGCGGCGAGGCGCTCGCGCAGCTCGGGCTTACCCTTGCAGTTCAAGGCAGCTCCTCAGCTTTGCCAACCCGCGGCGCACCCAGGTCTTGACCGTGCCGAGCGGCTCGCGCAGGTGCTGCGCGAGCTCGGCGTGCGACAGGCCGTCGAAGAACGCGAGCGCGATCGCC
>Ga0207648_10000429_pt1 | contig 46380 bp, 39 predicted proteins | sample KBSMisM32_FD_184310 | JGI IMG/M metagenome (GOLD analysis project Ga0207648, IMG submission 184310) | Miscanthus rhizosphere microbial communities from Kellogg Biological Station, Michigan, USA - KBS Miscanthus M3-2 (SPAdes) (version 2) | ecosystem: Host-associated > Plants > Roots >... | reverse complement strand
TTGCCAACGGCAATCTTTTCAGGGGACGGAATGCGGCGAAATCGGTCGCTTCCAGCGTTGCCCGGTCGGCATGAACCACCGGCAGCTTGAGGTGGCTGTCGGCATTGGCGCGGCCATGGCCGGGGATGTGCTTGAGCACCGGCAGCACGCCGCCCTCGGCCAAGCCCTCGGCGACAGCTCCGGCAATCGCCGCGACCTTGGCCGGGGTCTCGCCATAGGCGCGGTCGCCAATCACCCGGTCGGCGCCGGCGACCGGCACGTCGGCGAGCGGCAGGCAGTCGACGTTGATGCCGAGTTCAATGAGGTCGGCCGCGATCAGCCGCGCGCCGAGCCGGGCCGCCGCGAGACCCGCATCCGGATCGCGGTCGTAGATTCGGCCATAGGCGGCGCCCGGCGGATAGGCCGGCCAATGCGGCGGACCGAGACGCTGCACCCGGCCGCCCTCCTGGTCGACCAGCACGGGCGCATCCCGCCCAACTTCATCTAAAGCTTCATGAACGAGTTCAATGACCTGATTCTTGTCCTGAATGTTGCGCTTGAACAGGATCAGGCCCCACGGACGGGCCTCGCGCAAAAACGCGCGCTCGTCAGCCGTCAGGGCCGGGCCGGACAGTCCTGCGATGAAAGCGCGCGGCGCCATCGGCGCGGATTAGCTTGCTCGGTGACGCAGGGCAAGGCGAAGGCTGTGCCTTCCGCTCAGTGCTGCACAACGCAATCGCCGCCGGCCTGCTTCAGGCTGCTGCAAAGCTGCACCGCGGCCTCGCGGCTCGGGAACGGACCGACCATGGCGCGGTAGTACACGCCTTTGGAGCCGAGGTCGGCGCGGCGGACGGTGTGGGGCTGGCTGCCGAGCACGCTTGGATACTTCGACTGGATGCTGCGATAGGCGCTCTGGGCGTCGGCCTCGCTGCGCTGCGACGAGACCTGGACGAGATAGCTGCCGTTGCCTGAAGCTGGCGCCGACGCAATCGGCGGAGTCCAATCGATCGCGGAGAGCGCCACGTCGAAGCCGCTGGTCACGATTACGATCGCGGCAGCGAGCGCCACCCAGGGTGACTGCACGCGGCGCCAGAGCGCCACGAACAGCAGGGCATCGGCCGCCGACTCTATGGCCGCCTGCCCATAGCCTCCAGCGTGGGGAAGGTTGTCGAACCAGGGGCCGACGAGGACGCGGATGGCCCACATGATCCAGTAGTAGGCCGGACCGATCGTGTAGCCGCCGACGTGCGTCGCCGGTCCCACGAGCGGCAGCTCGTGGAACGGGCGCAGCGCAATGCCCCAGTCGCGAATCTGGTCGCCGAGCAGCCAGAAGTGCGACTCGATGCCGCGCACGCGAGTCGCGAACGCGAAGACGAAGAGCGCGGCGGCGGCGCTCTCTACCCTGCCTATGACGGAACGCTCCTGGGACTGAGTGGCGGCGTGTGCGTGTGCGATGTCGGCAGGCCGAGCTTCGCGATGGTGTCCCCTTCGAAGTCGAACTCCACCATCACCACCGGCTCCTTGCCCACCACCCAGCCGTCGTGGCCCGGCTCGATGACGACGATCTGCGGCGCCCGGTGTTCGATCACGCAGCCATCGGGATACTCGATGTGAATCTCGCCGTGTACCAGGAACCCGACGTGCCCGTGCATGCAGAGTTCGGTACCGACCACCGGCTTCATGTCCTTTGACCAGCGGAACCCGGCGGGATAGACCATGCGCTTCACGCGCGCGTTGCCGGCCTTGCCCACCTCGAGCAGCACGTGGCCGATCTCGCGCCGCTCGGCGCCCTTCACCGGCGCGAAAATCTCGCTCGGCCGCCGTGCGACCACACGACGCAGGGCCTTCTTGGGCGCGGCTTTCTTCGGAGTGGCTTTCTTCTTCGCGGCCTTACGCGTGGCAACCCCGCGCGCCGTCACTCTTCTTCTGACGGCAGCGCGGGGTTTCGAGACTCGACGGGCGGAACGTGCAGAGCGCTTCTTGGCCATAGTGGCCAGGATGCTAGCACGCTACGGATGTGTGGGCTTCAGGTTGTTCTTGATCACATACGTCGCGATTGAACGCCCCAGCAGGTTGCCGGCATCCTGATCGAAGCGGAAGTGGATGCCGCCGTAGACGCGGGCGTCGTCCACATCATTCGCGATCTCGCGGAATCCCGAGTAGTGGAAGGACAGACCGGGCACCGCCGGATTCGACAAGTCGATCGAGTGGCCGTCCGCGCCGTAAAGCCGACGCAACATCTCGGCGCCGGCGGTGCTGCCCGAGGCATGGTTCGACGGGTAGCTCGGGAAGCATGGCGTTACGATGTACGGCTTGTAGTTGATGTTCGGATCGGTCTTGTTGTTGCCGTCGGTCGCGGCGCCGCGGATCGCCGTTTCCGGCCGCCACAGGTTGTAGGTGTATTTGTTGTTGAAGGAGGCCACGAGCGCGTCGCTGATTGCCATGTTCACGAGCGCCAGCGCGCGCGCATTGTCGGAGATCGACGATCGGCCCTCGGCTTGCGATACTTGCCGGAGGGCGGAGTCGAACAGATAGCTGGGCGAAGATGCCGCGTAGAACCGCGCGACGTCGGCCCGATCGGGGGGGCGCGTGACGCTGGTATCGAGCCCGACGCTGGCCACCTCGGCCAGATCCTTGGCGTACTGGCTCGTGCCGATTCCCGGCGGTGGCGGCAGGATGAAGTCGTTCACGCTGGCCACCCCGAACGGAGTCACGTTGCGCCAGTGGAAGAAGACTCCGACCTGAACGCCGTTGACCACCGGACAGCTCGGCGTCGCTTGCCATTCGCCGGTCACCGCGGGACCGGGTGTCTTGAATTGCGCCGGCACCGAACCGTCGTTGGCGCGCAGCGCAATCATCGCCAATGCCACGTCGATGCCGAGCTGCTTGCCGTCGTCTTTCGCCTGGCCGTTGGGAATGCCGTTGAGTGTGTTCGCGAGGGCGGCGTCGAGCGCCGCCACCGTCGCCGCATTGGCGGCGAAGTACGTGCGCAGAACTCTCCACGCCGCGGCGGCGGCCGCCGCGTCCACGGACGCCCCGCTCGGTGCGTTGAAAGTTCCGAGATACGGCTCGTAGTCTCCGGTGATGGTGTTCACCGCTTCGAAGACCGCGAGCGACACCACCGCGTTCGTGCGTGCCTGCACGAACGGATTCTGACCATTGGCAATCGCCGTGTTCACGGCGATCTCGTTCCAGACGAGGACGGTGTCGCCGGCGCGTGTCTGCGCTGGGACAGCCAGCGCGCACACGAGTCCGAGGACAGCGATTCGAAATGCTGTACGCATGAGGAGCTCCTTCAAGGGAGGAAACGCGGAAACGGTAAAAATCGCACTTCGCGTTTCAGACTCCGAAACCGGTGACCCTGGGATAAGGCTGACCCTAAGCGCGAGGGCTATTGGGGTCGCTCCGCATGCCGGTTCGCAATACCTCTGAAGGAGTAGGAAATTTAACTGTCCCAAAACGGCTCACACACTGGCGGCATCAGGGGTGCCGATGTACCATCCCGGCATTCGTCGTGGAGGCTCACATGCGTATTCGCTTCCTCTTCTCCGTCCTTGGCTTGGCCGCCGTGATTGCCGTCCTCTCCGCGCAGGCGTTCGACCTCCGGCTGGGCCAGTGGGAGTACACGATGAGCGGCATGAAGATGGCGCCAGAAGCGCTCGCGAAGATGCCGCCGTCGGCGCGCGCGGCGATGGAGCAGATGATGAAGCAGCCGCAGACGAACCGCAGCTGTCTGACGGCCGAGGATCTCAAGAACATCAATCTCGGCAAGAGCGACCAGGAAGACTGCATGGTGACGTCGAAGAAGATCACCGGCAACGTGGCCGACGTCGCCATGAAATGCGAAGACCACACGCAGACGATGCATTTCGAGGCGCTGTCGCGCGAGAGCGTGCGCGGCATCATGAAGGTGACGGGCGGCAACGGCCCATCGGAGGTGACCATCACCGGCAAGTGGGTCGCCGCGGCGTGCAAGGAGTAGAGGGCGGTCTTCAGACCGCCCTGGTCACGCGGACCTGAAGGTCCGCCTCTACGTACTCCAATAGAGGCGCAGCGGGTTGTCGACGAGCAGCCGCTGCTGCAGCTCCGGCGTCACGGCGATGGACGGGATGTAGTCCACCAGCAGTCCGTCGTCGGGCATGTGGTTCTTCAGGTTGGGATGCGGCCAGTCCGTGCCCCACAGCACGCGATCGGGAAATGTCTCGACGAGGCGGCGCGCAAACGGCACCACGTCGCGGTAGGCGTGCTGCTCGCCGTCCAGCGCCGGCGGGCCCGACACCGACAGGCGCTCCGGGCAGCTCACCTTCGACCAGATGTTCGGATACTCGCGCATCATCCGGACGAACAGTTCGAACTCCGGCCCGTCCACCGGCTTGGTCACGTCGGGCCGCCCCATGTGATCGACCACCACCGTGGTCGGCAGCGCCGTGAAGAAATCCCACAGCTCCGGCAGGTCGACGGCTTCGAAGTAGATCACCACGTGCCAGCCGAGCGGCGCGATGCGATGCGCAATCTCGCTGAGCACTTCGCGCGGGGTGAAATCCACCAGCCGCTTCACGAAGTTGAAGCGCGTGCCGCGCACCCCGGCCTCGTGCATCTCACGCAGCTCCGCGTCGGTGACGCTGCGGTCCACGGTTGCCACGCCTCTGGCCCGCCCCCCCGACGCGCGCAACGCGTCGACGAGCGCGCGGTTGTCGGTCCCGTGGCAGGTCGCCTGCACGATCACGTTCTTGTCGAAGCCGAGATGATCGCGCAGCGCGAACAGCTGCTCCTTCGAGGCGTCCACCGGCGTGTACTTGCGCTCGGGCGCGTACGGGAAGACCTCGCCGGGGCCAAACACGTGACAATGCGCGTCCACGGCGCCCGCCGGCACGCTGAAACGCGGCACCGACGGCGCGGGGTGATACGTCAGCCAGCCGGGCGTGACTTCGAACTTCATGCGACAGGCCCTTCGACCGGCAGCCTGGCCTGCTCCCACGCCGCGATGCCGCCGGCGAGCTCGCTGACGTCGTGGATGCCGTGCGCGTTGAGGACGCTCGCCGCCACCGACGACCGGTAGCCGCCGGCACAGTGGACGATCAGATGTCGATCGCGCGGCACCTCGCCGATCCGCTTCTCGAGCTGCGTCAGCGGAATGGCCAGGCTGCCGGCAATGCGGCTCTTGGCGCGCTCGCCCGGACCGCGCACGTCGATCAGCACCGCGCCATCGCGCAGCCGCGCCGCCGCCACATCGGGGCCGAGCCGCTCGGTCGTGCGGGTCAGATCGGGCCGGCCGCTCAGGCTTTCGAGGCCGTGCTGCAGGTAGCCCACGACCTGGTCGAATCCGATCCGCCCGAGGCGCGTGGCCGACTCCTTCTCCGTGCCGGGCCCGGCGACGATCACCACGGGCCGTTCCGGGTTGAGGACGGTGCCGGCCCACGTCGCGTACTGACCGCCGAGGCCGACATTGATGCTGCCGGCGAGATGGGCGGCCGCAAACTCCCCCGCCTCGCGCGTGTCGAGCACCTGCCCGCCGGATTCCTGCAGCGCCAGCACGCTGTCGAGCGGGATCGGCTGCACCTCGCGCGCCAGCGCCTCGTCGAGCGTCGGCCGTTCCTTGGTGTTGAGCACGGCGTCGTAGGTGAAATACGCCGGCGCGTCGGGCTGATCGGTGGTGACCAGCGTGACGAAGTCGGCCTTCGACATCGGCTGCAGCGCGTAGTTCGCCTTCCGCTGCTCACCGATGGTGGACACCGTCTCCTTGCTGATCGCCTTGCCACACAGCGAGCCCGCCCCGTGCGCCGGGTAGACCAGGCTGCTGTCGGGCAGCGCCATGAGCTTGTCGTGCAGCGAGTCGTAGAGCATGCCGCCAAGGTCGGCGGCGCTCCAGCCCAGGGCCACGCGCAGATCCGGGCGGCCGACGTCGCCGATGAAGAGCGTGTCGCCCGTGAGCACGCCGGCCGGCACTTCGCGGCTCGTCGTGTCGTCGAAGACGAGCAGCGAGATCGACTCGGGCGTGTGGCCAGGCGTCGACACGGCGCGCAGCCGCACGGTGCCCAGGTTGATTTCGTCGCCGTCGGCGAGCGGCGTGAACGCGTACTCGGCGGACGCCTTCGCGCCGAGATAGATGCGGGCGCCGGCGCGGTCGCGCAGCTCCAGGTGACCGGCCAGGAAGTCGGCGTGCAAGTGGGTCAGGACGACGTGCCCGAGCGTCAGACCGTGTTCGGCCGCGTACGCAAGGTACTGCTCGATGTCGCGCTGCGGGTCCACCACCACAGCCTGCTTCGACACTTCGTCGGCCACGATGTAGGACGCGTGCGCGAGGCACTTGAGATAGAACTGCTGCAGCAGCATCAGGCCCTCACTCCCCCGTTGTCAGCAGTCGCATGGCCAGCGTCTCGTACAAGTCGACCGCCTGGCGCAGCTCGTCGATCGAGACGTGCTCGTGGTCCGTGTGGGCCGTGTGGATCGAGCCCGGTCCGATGAGCAGCGGCCGGCCCCACCGCGTCAGCACCGGCACGTCGGTGGTGTAAGGAAAAACCGCCGTCTCGAACCCGGAGACGCGGTGCAGGTGCACGGCCGGGATCTCGAGGATGTGCTCGAGCGCGACCAGCCCTTCCACCACGCGCAGCGCCTCGTAGATCGGCGCCCCGTCGCCGACGATGCGGAACATGAGCTCGGCGGACGCGTGCGGCGACACCACGTTCGGCGCCACGCCGCCGTCGATCAGGCCCACCGTGTAGTGCGTGCGTCCCAGCTCGGGGTCCGCGGGCAGCTCCAGGCCGCGCACCACCATCAGGGCGTCGAGCAGCTTGTCGATCGCCGACTCGCCCAGCTCGGGGAACGACGAGTGCGCGGCCCGGCCCGTGGCCACGAGCCGCACGCGCAGCATGCCGCGCGTGGCCAGGCCCAGGCGGTTGTCCGTCGGCTCGCCGTTGATCAGGAACCGGACGCCGGGCGGCGCCAGCTCGTTGGCCACCTTGGCGCCGTCGCTCCCGCGCTCCTCGCCCACCACGTAGAGCAGGCCGATGCGCCGCTCGCCCGTCAGCCGCAGCCGCTCGGTGGCCGCGACCTGCGCCGCCAGAATCCCCTTGGCGTCGCACACGCCGCGCCCGAACAGCATCCCGTTCTCGAGACGCGTCGGAAAGAACGGCGGCACGCAGTCGTAGTGGGTGGAGAACACCACCTGCGGCGACGGGCCGAGCGTGGCGAACACGTTGAACCGGCCGCCCCCGACCGGCTGCTCCTGCACGTCGTAGCCACGCTCGCGCAGGATCGCCGCCAGGAGCCGTCCGGTCTCCGCTTCGCGGCCGGTTGTGGAGTCGATGTCGGACAGCGCGCGCGTCAGCGCGACGACGTCCACCAGATCGACATCTACCGGATCCATGACTCGAGCTCCGTCCGCGCGTCCGTCTTCTCGTCCCGATACTTGACGATCACCGGCGTGGCCAGCGACAGGCCCCACTCGGCCCCTTTGCCGGACGTCACCGGCCGCGCACCCTGTACCACCACCGCGCCTTCCGGCACGACGATCGGCTGCCCCGGCGCCGGTTTGATGATGACGCCGTTCGGCAGATCGTAGATCGGCGTGGACCCGGTGATGATGGTGCCCGCGCCCAGCACCGCGCGCCGCTTGATGACCGCGCCTTCGTAGACGCCGCAGTTGCCGCCGATGAGGGCGCCGTCCTCGACGATCACCGGCATCGCGCCGACCGGTTCGAGCACGCCGCCAATCTGCGCGGCGGCGCTCAAATGCACGTTCGCTCCGATCTGCGCGCACGAGCCGACGAGCGCGTGCGAGTCCACGAACGAGCCGTCGCCGACGTAGGCGCCGACGTTGATGTACATGGGCGGCGCGCAGATGACGCCGGTCCCGAGATAGGCGCCGTCGCGAATCGACGATCCGCCGGGGATGACGCGCACGCGGCTGGACAGGTCGAGCCGCTTGAGCGGCAGCGTGTCCTTGTCGAGAAACGGCCAGCGGCCCTTGCCGACGCCGACGTCGATAACGTCGCCCCAGCGGAGGGCGAGCAGAATGCCCTGCTTCACCCAGATGTTGACGCGCCAGCCGGTGGGGGACGACGCGTCGGGTTCCGCCGCGCGGACGCGGCCAGCCGAGAGCTCGGCGCGGAGGCGTGCAAAGGCGTCCCGGGCCTGCTGCTTGGGCGCCGACGCGCCCTGCTCGAAGAGAGTGGTGATCTCTTCGGCGAGCTCCGTCATCAGACGCGGGCCGCGGCGCCGAGGAGCCTGAGCTTCTGCAGGACGCCCATCATGCGCTCGCGCGACGCGGGCGTGATCGACACGAGCGGCAGCCGCACCTCGTCTTCGCACAGCCCCATCGCCGCCATCGCCGCCTTGCACGGGGCGGGATTGCTTTCGACGAAGTTCCCGGTGAGCAGCGGCAGCAGCCATCCCTGGAGCTTGCGCGCCGCCGCGTAGTCGCCCCGCTCGCACAGCTCGACGAGCTGCACCATCTCCGCCGGAACCTCGTTCGAGGCCACCGAGATTACGCCGCGGCCGCCGATGGCCATCACCGGCACCGTGATCGGATCGTCGCCGCTCAGGAGCAGGAAGCTCTCGGGCGCGGTGGACACGATGTCGGTCATCTGGACGAGGCTGCCCGACGCCTCCTTGATGCCGATGATGTTCGGAATCTCCGCCAGCCGGAGCACCGTCGCGGCGTCGATGTTCACGCCGGTGCGTCCCTGGATGCTGTAGAGCATGATCGGCAGCCGCGTGCTGCCGGCAATCGCCTTGAAGTGCTGGTACTGACCTTCCTGCGTCGGCTTGTTGTAGTACGGCGACACATGCAGCAGGCCGTCGGCGCCCACCAGTTCCATGTCGCGCGACAGCGTGATCGCTTCGCGCGTGTCGTAGCCGCCCGCACCCGCCATCACCGGCACTTTGCCCGCAGCCTCCTCGACGACGAGCTCCACCACGCGCAGCTTTTCGCCATGGGTCAGCGTGGGGGATTCGCCGGTGGTGCCGCACGGCACGAGGAAGTGGACGCCCGCGTCGATCTGCCGCCGCGCCAGACGCTTGACCCCCGCTTCATCCAGCGCGCCGCCCTTGGTGAAGGGCGTGATGAGTGCGGTGCCGACGCCGGTGAACGGAGTACGCATGACAGTGCCTCGTTTCGCAGGGCGGTCTGAAGACCGCCCTCTACATTCTCGTGGCTGCAGGCCTTTAGGCCTGCCTCTCGGCCGGCGTCTGCAGGACGTCGGCCATGGTGAACCATCCCTGCCGGCCGCGAACCCACTTCGCGGCCACGAGCGCGCCGCCCGCGAAACCGCGCCGGTCGCGGGCCGTGTGCGATAGCTCGATCGTATCCGAGGCGGCGTCGAACCCCACCGTGTGAATGCCGGGAATGGTGCCGGCGCGCGTGGCCGACATATCGATGGGCCGGTCGAATCCAGCGCCCACCATCGAATCGCGCAGCATGAGGGCGGTGCCCGAGGGGGCGTCGCGCTTGGTGGCGTGATGGGCTTCGTGGATCCAGGCGCCGTACTGCGGGTGCTGGCGCATGAGCCTGGCCGCCTCGTTCACCACCAGCTGAAAGATGTTCACGCCGATCGAGAAATTGGCCGAGGCCACCACGCCCAGGCCGGCCCGCTCGGCCTGTTGACGAAACGAAGCGGCGTACGGCCCCCACCCGGTCGTGCCGATGACGACCGGCATCTTCAGCTCCACATATCGCGGAAAATTCTCGAGCAGCGCCTCGGCGGTGGTGAAATCGATCGCCACGTCGGCGGCGCGCCACTCGTCGCGCCCGTCGTCCACCCGGCCAGCCACGCCGATGCCCTGTTCGGCGGCCAGGGCGTCGATCAGCTGTCCCATCTTGCCGTAGCCGACGATGAGCACATTCACCCGAAGAACTCCTGGTGCAGCCGCTGCATGGCGTGCGGCAAATCGCTCTGCCGCATGATCACCGTAATGTTACGCCGCGCCGCCGCCTGCGAGATCATGCGCAGCGGCACTTCCTCGAGCACGCCGACGACGCGCGCCGCGGTTTCGGGCTCGGTCCGCAGCCGATCGCCGACGGCGCAGACGAGCGCCATCTCCGACTCGGTCGAGACCTCGCTGAACGCCGAGAGCGCCTCGACGATGGCTGCCACGTTGCGCCGATCGTCGACCGTCACCGACACGCTCACCTCGGAGGTGGTCACCACGTCCACCGCGGTGCGGAACTTCTCGAACACCTCGAACACCTGCCGCAGGAAGCCGTAGGCCATCAGCATCCGGCTCGAGGTGATGTCGATGACCGTGACGTCCTTCTTGCACGCGAACCCCGTCACCGGCGTGCCGTCCGGGCTGCCCTTGGCCGTGATGACCGTGCCCGTGCCCTGCGGGTTCCGCGAGTTGAGGATCCGGACGGGAATGTCGTGTTCGACCGCCGGCAGGATGGTGGCCGGATGCAGCACCTTGGCGCCGAAGTACGCGAGCTCGGCCGCCTCCGCGAACGAGAGATGCGGCACCAGCCGCGGGGTGCTGATCACGCGCGGGTCGGCGGTGAGCATGCCGTCCACGTCGGTCCAGATCTGAATCTCGTGCGCGCCGATCCCGGCGCCAACGAGCGCGCCGGAATAGTCCGAGCCGCCGCGGCCGAGCGTGGTGGTGTGGCCGTCGCGCGTCGACGCCACGAACCCACCCAGCACCGGCACCTGCCCCGCGGCCACTGCGGTCCCGACGGTGGCGCGGAGCGCCGCGTTGGTCTCGGCCGCGAGCGGCCGCGCCGACATGTGGTCGTCGGTGGTGATGATCGCCTTGCGCGCGTCCACCCAGCACCCGGGCAGCCCGGCGTGGACGAGGGCCGCCGCCACGAGCCGGCTGCTGAGCAGTTCGCCGACGGCGGCCACGACATCCGACATGCTCGGCGACAGTTCGCGCAGCTCGACGAGCGTCCGGACCACGGCGGCGAGCGCGTCGCACTGTTCGTTGATCTGCGATTCGACCGCCGTGTTGCCGGGCGCCAGGTCGCGCGCGGCGACGAGGTGACGCTCGCGGAGCTTCGCCACACCGGCCATGGCGTCGTCGGCCTTCGCGGACGATGAGTCGGCGGCGATTTTGAGCAGCCCATCGGTGACGCCGCTCATGGCAGACACCACCACAGCGGGCCCGGAACCGTCACGGCTGCGCGCAGTACGAACGATCTCGATGAGGCGGCGGATGGCTTCCGGGTCGGCCACCGACGTGCCGCCGAACTTCTGTACGACCATGGTCACGGGGCGGGTCTGAAGACCCGCGGCTACGAACACGAAAAGGCCCCCGTCATTGGGGCGAAACGATGTTTATAGCACGCGCCGCTGGTTCCTGCCGAGCTGCAACTTCTGCCGCACGGCGACGGCACCTCTTGTAGAGGCGGACCTTCAGGTCCGCCTGCGGGCGCGCCCAGGCGCACCTAAAGGTGCGCCTCTACGAAAGATCTGCTGGCACGCTCGTTGCCCCTCTGTGTCTCATGCAGGAACAGATGTACAACGATCCTTCGTCCCGAGCCGTCATCGCTCGAGTCGATCTGCCGGGAACCACGCATGCCGACGTCAGTCTGCAGATCCATCAGACGAGGCTGATCATTACCGCCGGTCCCGAAGGTGCGGCGCAGCTGCTGAAGCATCTCGAAGGCGACACCCACGTCGTCTACCGGCGCGATCGTGGCACCGGCGGGTTCTTCTGGTCGATGCTGCTGCCGAGCGGCATCCGCGTCGACGACATCAAGGCGACGATGGCCGACGGCACGCTCGTCGTGACCGCGCCGGCGGCGCTTGAAAGGGAGTCGCATGTCTGACTTCAGCCGGGTGCTCTGCGCGATCGATCTCACCGAGTCCTCGCGGCGCGCGCTCGACTGCGCGCTGTGGTGGGCGCGCCGGCAGGGCACCGACGTATCGGTGCTGCACGTCCATCAGCTGGCCGTTCCGCCGCCGGAGACGGCCGGCTTTCACGGCGACCCCACCGGAGGTACACCGGAGGCAGCGGCCACCGCGCAGGGTCCGCTGACCCCCGACGAGCGTCGTGATTGTCAGCGCGACGTGGAGCGGTTCGTCGAACAGGCGCGCACCGACGGGCTCCAGATCGAGGTGCTGCTCGACGAGGATCCGAGCGTGGCCGATGCGATCGTGGCACGCGCGGATGCGCTCGCCGCCGATCTCATCGTCGTCGGCGCCGGGACCAGCCCGATCAGCGATCATCCGGCGCTGGGCCGCGTCACCTCGGATCTGCTGCGGGCGGCCCCATGCTCGGTGCTGGTCATCCCGGCGCCTGCAGCCGACGTGGCCAACCCGTGCGTGGCCGGACTCGCCCGGATCATGTGCGCCGTGAAACTGTCGGACGACTCGCGGCCGCTGCTCGCCTCGGCGGCGTCGCTGGCCACCGAATTCAGCGCGCACCTTACCGTCGTCCACGTCGTCGAGCTCTCACATGTGGCGGCAGTGGCCTCTGACTTCGACGCGCATCGCGAAGCACGGGTGCAGCCCGCCCGCGACGAGCTGGTCGCGCTCGTCGCCGACGTGGTGGGCCCCGACAGGCCGTCCGAAGAGATCCTGTCGCAGGGGAACGTGGGGCAGGAGATTCTCAAACTGGCGGACGAAGAGTCCACGAGCTTGCTCGTGCTCGGCCATGCCTCGGGACACCCCACGCCGGGCGCCAGACGTCCCACCGGACACACCGTCGCGCGTGAGGCACGGTGCCCTGTGCTCTTCCTGCACGGCGACGTGGCCGCCGCGCGTTACCCCATCGGCTTCGAGGCGTCGCGGCCGTTCTTCGACAGCCAGGCATAGCGGGCGGTGTCGAGCCCCGCGTAGTCCGGGTCGAGATAGATGAAGCAGCGCTGAATCAGGAAGTCGCGCACCTCGAACACGTCGCACCAGCGCCCGGCGTGCGACACGCCGGCGCGCCACGGCCCTTCGTGGTGCTCGCCCGCGCTCGTCCCCTCCACCGCGAAGACGTCGGTGCCGGTCATGATCCAGTTGAAGGTGGCGTAGTCGTGCAGGATCTGGCGGATGCCGCCGCCGAAATCGGTGAAGAGCTGCCCGATCTGCGTCTTCCCGTTGGCCAGCCCCCACTTGGGGAAAAACACCTGAGCGTCGTCGGCGAACAGATCGAGGATGCTGCCGCCGCTCGACGTCACCCCCTTGTTGTCGAACGCCTTGAGATATTCGAGCGCCACCGACTTGCGCTGCTCGTCGGTCATCGTCATCCGCGTGATCGCCATAGGGGGGCCATGATAGCGTCTGCTCCATGGCCCACGACGCATCTTTTGTCGAGCGCCGCCGCGCGTTCCGCCGCCTTCACGAGTCGGGCTGCTTCGTACTCCCCAATCCGTGGGACGCGGGCTCGGCCCGTTACCTGCAGCGCCTCGGGTTCAAGGCATTGGCCACCACCAGCGCGGGCTGCGCGTGGACGAACGGCACGGCCGACGGCGCCGCCGGGCTCGACGCCACCCTTGCCAACATCCGCGCCATCGTCAGCGCCACCGACCTGCCCGTCAACGCCGACTTCGAGTCGGGCTTCGCGGCCACCCCCGAAGGGGTGGCGGCGAACGTGGCCGCGTGCGTGGCCACCGGGGTGGCCGGGCTCTCGATCGAAGACAGCACGGGCCATGCGGACCATCCGCTCCATCCGCTCCCCGTCGCGGTCGAACGGCTGCGCGCCGCGCGGGCCGCCATCGACGCCACGCAGACGGGCGTGCTGCTGGTCGGGCGCGCCGAGTGCTATCTCGTCGGCCACCCGGATCCGCTGGCCGAGTCGCTGCGGCGCCTGACGGCGTACGCCGAAGCGGGCGCCGACGTGCTCTACGCGCCTGGCGCGGTGACGCGCGTCGAAATCACCTCGATCGTGTCCGCGGTGGCGCCGCGTCCGGTCAACGTCATCGTGCCGCGCAACATCGGCCTCACGGTCGCCGACCTGGCGGCGCTCGGCGTGCGGCGCATCAGCGTGGGCGGCGCGCTGGCGCGCACGGCGTGGACGGCGTTCGCCCGCGCCGCGCAGACGATTGCCGACGACGGGGCGTTCACCGGATTCGACGGCATCCTGACCGGCGCCGACATCAACGGGTACTTCCAACGATGATCCCGCTGCTCGGGCGCCGGGAGCCCGCCGTCTGGGTGGGCGCCCTGCTCGTGGCCTGGGCCCTCGTCGCCGCCACCGGGTTCGTGAGCCGCGACCCCGACTCCGCCTTCTACGCGGCGATGTCGGCCCGCCTGGCCCACAGCGACGCCGCGCACGTGATTGCGCCCGAGTGGGGCGGCCTGTGGAACGGCACCGGGCTGTGGCAGGAGCATCCGATCGGCATCTACCTCGCGCCGATTGCGCTGGCCAAGGCCGGCTACCCGGATGCGCAGGCCGCCTACGCCGTCGGCATCGCGGCAGGGCTCGCGTGCCTGCTGCTGCTCGCGCGCCTCGCGCGCGCGGCGGAGCCGAGCGCCGGCCGCAGCGCGCTCGTGCTGCTGCAGCTCGTGCCGGCCGCCTTCGTCTTCCGCGTCCGGGCCAACCAGGAATACCCGATGCTGCTCTGCCTGCTGATCGCGCTGGTGGCGCTCGACGGCGTGCGCCGCTCGTGGGGCTGGAGCCTGGCGGTGGCGGCGGCGTTGACCGCCGCGCTCCTCGTCAAAGGTGTGTTCGTGGCCATCGTGCTGCTGGGCGCGGGCCTGTGGGTACTCGTGAACCCGCTGCGCGTCCCGGGATCGATCGTGCGGCCGCTGGTGGCCTTGGCGGGCTCGCTCGTGGCGATGGCAGCCGTGGCGCTCGTCTACGACCAGCTCTACGAGCAGGCCGCAGGCACCACGTTCTGGGCCGGCTACTGGCGCCGTCAGCTCGGTCCGGTGGCGGATGCGGCGCCGGGCGCCGGCATCCTGCCGCTCGTGTACCACGCCTTCTTCTACCTGGCGCATCTCGCCTGGCTGTCCGCGCCGTGGGGCGCCGCCCTCGTCGCGCTGGCCTGGCGCGCCCACCAGGAGGCGCTGAAGCGTGCCGCCCTGTTCGCGCTGGCCTTCGCCGGCGCCGCCATCGTGCTGCTCAGCCCGTCGGGCCGGTTCGCCGAGCGCTATCTCTTCTCACCCATCTTCGTGAGCGCGGCGATCGGCATCGCGGTGGCGTGCCGCACGTGGCCGCACATCCCGGTGACGATGGCGCAAATCGAGCGCCGGGTCCCCTTTCTACCCGTCCTCGTCTGGCTCATCCTCATCGCCGGCCGCCTCGGTCTCGGTCCGCTGCTGCCCCGCCCGCGCTTCTGGTAGCAGCCCCGTGCAGCCGCGTGCGGGCGCGCGCGGTCCTTCCCGCCCATATGCGATCGGCGCATCGCTGCTCAAGGTCCGCGACGGATTGGCCGATCTGGAGCACGTCGCTGCATGTCCATCACGACCAAAATCATCGCGCCCATCTGGCTGATGGGGCTGGCGCTGGCGGGGTTTGCCATCTTTCTCGAGCTGGCCACGTTGGGACCCAAGTTCAGCGCGCTCGCGGTGCGCAACACCACCACGGTCGCGCGGGCGGTGGACGCGGCCGTGGCGAGCGCTGACACCCCCGAAGAGCTCGATCGCGCCGTCAGCGTGCTGGGGAAGGACCCCTCGGTCCGCATGATTCTCGTGGCGGGCGGCGACCCGGTCCAGGTCATCGCCAGCACCAATGGCGCCTATCGCCATTCGCCGCTCTCGGTGCTGCCGCCGGCGCTGCGCGACCGCGTGCTCATTGCCGCGAGCACGAAGAAGCAGGAATGCTGGGCCGAGGACGCGGAAGACACTTTCGGGCTGGCGTCACCGTTGAACGTGCCAGCCGGCCTCGGCCCCCCCAACGGCGTGGCCGTCATCGTCATCGACAACCAGCCCATCTCCGCCGCGGTGCGCGATCTCATCTGGGTCGGCATCCGCCGCAAGCTGATCCTGATCTTCTGCCTGACCATGGTGGCGGTGTTCACGGTGCGGGTGTTCGTGTTCCGGCCGATGGCGGGCATCCGCGCGGCGGTGGAACGCCTGCGTGCCGGCGACATCCACGTGCGCGTCCCGGCCGGGGCACGTGACGAGATGGGTGAGCTGAGCGCGGTGATCAACGACGCCCTCGACGCCCGGGCGGCCAGCGATCAGCGCCTCGTGGAGGCGCTCGAGCGCGTGGAGCGCGCCGCCCGCGGCGGCGACGCCGGGCTCTGGGACTGGCGCATCGGCGGCGACGAGGTCTACTACTCCGCGCACTTCAAGACGCTGCTCGGCGAAGACGACGCGAGCATGGCCAATACCGGCGACGCGCTGCGCTCGCGCCTGCACCCCGACGATCTGGCGCTGCGGAAGATGGCGCTGCAGTCGCACCTCGAAGGGCAGGGGCCGTTCGACGTCACCGTGCGCGTGCGCCACCGCAACGGCGAGTACCGCTGGTTCCGCGAAACCGGTCAGCTCGTGCGCGACGGCGACGGCACGCCGCAGCGGGTGTCGGGCGCGTTTGCCGACGTCACCGCCCGGATGCGGCTCGAAAGCGAGCTGCGCGCCGCCAAGGACGCCGCCGAGCACGCGATGCAGGTGAAGTCGGCGTTCCTGGCCACGATGAGCCACGAGATCCGGACGCCGATGAACGGTGTGCTCGGCATGGCCGAGCTGCTGCTCTCCTCGCCGCTCAGCACGGAACAGCTCGAGAACGCCGAGACGATCCGCCGCTCCGGCGACGCGCTGCTGCGCATCATCGACGACGTGCTCGACGTCTCGAAGATCGAAGCCGGCAAGCTGACACTGGAATCGGCGCGCTTCGAGCTGGACGCCGCGGTAGACGACGTGGTGGAGCTGCTCGCCGAAAAGGCGCGCGCCCGCAACGTGCGCGTGGTGGCGATCGTGGCCGCCGACGTCCCCCAGTACGTCACCGGCGACGTCACGCGCGTGCGGCAGATCCTGGTGAACCTGGTAGGCAACGCGGTGAAGTTCACCGAGAACGGCGACATCACCGTGCGGGTGCAGCTGGTGTCGCGCGAGCCCAGCCACCTGCTCCTGCGCTTCGACATCAAGGACACCGGCATCGGCGTGGCGCCCGACATCATGCCGCTGCTCTTCGAGCCGTTCGTGCAGGCGGATTCGTCGACCACGCGCCGGTTCGGCGGCACCGGCCTCGGCCTGACCATCTCGAAGCGGCTCGCCGAGCAGATGGGCGGCGCCATCGGCGTCGAGAGCAAGACGGGACAGGGCAGCACCTTCTGGTTCACGGTGCGGCTGGCCGTGGCCGAGGCGTCGACGGACCCGCTGCCGCTGCGCGGCATGCGCACGCTGGTGCTGGCCGATCACGTGCCGACCCGCGAGGCGCTGGCGGCGCGGCTGGTCCGGCTCGGCGCCACCGCGCAGGCCAGCAGCGCCGAGGTGATGCCGCACGCCGATCGCGGCCGGTACGACACGGTCATCGTCGAGGACGGCACCCGCGCCGCCGCCGCGCTGAGCGGCCTGTCGGCCGACGGCAGCCGCGCCACGCCGATTCTGTTCCGCCATGTGGCGATCGCGCCGGAAGACTCGGATGGGTGGCGCGACAGCCTGGGCTCGTCGTTCGAGATCCTCACCGGCATCAAGAGCGCGCACATCGCGCGCGCGGTCGCACCCGCCCTCAGCCTGATGCCCGAGGCGGCACTGGAGTCGGCCAAGCCCGCCAACCCGAGCAACTCGCACTTCGTGACCGCGCGCATCCTGGTGGTCGAGGACAACCGGACCAACCAGAAGGTGGCGCAGAAGATGCTCGAAGGGCTCGGCTACACCGCCGACCTGCAGGCCAACGGCCAACTCGGCGTGGACGCTCACGCCGCGGCGCCGTACGACCTGATCCTGATGGACTGCCAGATGCCGGTGATGGACGGCTACGAGGCCTCGCGCGCGATTCGTGCGCTCAAGACCGAGGCGCGCAACGTGCCGATCATCGCCCTGACCGCCAACGCCCTCGAAGGCGATCGCGAGCGCTGCCTGGCGGCGGGCATGAACGACTACCTCACCAAGCCGCTCAAGCGCGAGCGGCTCCGCACCGCGCTGGAGCAGTGGCTGCCCGTCGCTCAGCGCGAGGCGCCGACGCTCTTGTAGACCGCCTCGACGAAGAGATCAGTGGTCCACGCGCCGGTGGCCGCGCCGTAGCGCGAGTCGTAGTCGAGCGTCGGGCGCGCCGCCTTCACCTGTTCGAGCGTCATCCCCTTCGCCTTCATCGCCTGCACCCGGTCACGCACGATCGTGACCATGTCCCGGTATTCGAGCACGTCGAACTCGTCGCAGATGCGGCCGTGGCCCGGCACGATGAAGGTGCCGCCCTCTTCGTGGTGCGCCGGCACCGCCAGGTCGAGCACGCGGTTGAGGCCGTCGATCACGCCCTCCACCGAACCGCCCTTCTGGAGATCGATCACCGGATAGCCGTCGGTGCGGAAGATGTCGCCGGTGGCCACGACGTCCGACTTGCGGAAGAAGACCAGGCTGTCGCCGTCGGTGTGGGCCTTGGGGATGTGGTACATGAACACCGGCTCGCCGTTGAAGTAGATCTCCTTTTCGAGCCCGACAAAGGTTTCAGTGGGCTGCGCCGTGGACGGCAGGGTGTTGGCACGGGCGAGGACGTTGTCGTGCGCGATGATCTGCACGGCGTTCTGCGTGGCGCCCGGCGTGTTGATGATCGTCCAGTTGGCCAGCGAGCCGAGCGCCTTCGCCATCCGCTCGTTGCCGCCGATGTGGTCGGGATCGGCGCTCGTGTTGAGCAGGTATTTGATCGGCTTGCCCGAGGTGTCGAGCTTCTTCACCTCGGCGAGGATGCGATCGACCTGCGCCGCGGACTTCGAGTCCACGACCAGTCCGCCTGACGGACCGACCTGCACGACGACATTCCCGCCGGCGCCCGCCAGCATGTAGACGTTGCCCTGCACCGGCAGCAGCTGCACCTCGCCCGTGTCGGGGTTCTTCGCCTGGCTGACGCGCGGCGCGTCGGCTTTGGTTTCGGCCGCCGGCGCTTCCTTGAGGCGCGCGGCGTACTCCGGATACACCGTCTGCGGCCCACCGCGCACGCCCCCCATCGGCGCCTTCGTCTTGTCGGCGAACTCCTTCAGGAACGGGTTGGCGCCGGGCAGATGGTGAGGCACCTCGCCTTTGGCGCGCCCCGAGATCTCCTCGACGTATTCACACGGCCAGAGCCAGTTGGCGTTGTCCTGTTCGTTGATCTGGAAGTCGGTGGTTCGGATCATCGGCTCGGAGAGATAGACCGGGTCCGTGATGATCACCGTGTGCGTCATGTTGCGGCCGTGCCGGGTGAAGCGCTCGACCGTCGTCGTCTGGTCGCTCTCGGGCACGCCGTTGCGACGCAGCCAGCCCTGCTTGAGATGCGTCGTCGTCACCGACAGCGTCTGGCCGTCCCACGAGCCGGTGGAAAACCCCATGAACGTGTGCGGCGCGTAGTCCGATGGATGCGGCCGGCCGTCCATCCAGATCGTGCGTGTCTGCTCGTAGGTGCTGATGTACTGCTTGACCGCGATGACCTGTTGCGTCTCCGGATCCTTCTCCACCCAGATCCGCAGGTTGAGCGGGCCGTGATAGATGTAGGGCGACACGTGGACGCGGCACTGGTGCTCCTGCAGCGTGAGCCGCGAGGCGTCCCAGCTGTCGGCGAACAGGCGCGCCGCGCTGTTGATCGCCAGCCCCGAGTAGTCGCCCAGGTCGGGACCCGGGCCGCGGTCCTGTTCGTCCTCGAAGCGCAAGGAGTTCCAGTTGCCGGCGAGCGGCGACTGCGCCCACGCCGTCGAACCCGCCAGAAGAAACAACGCCAGCAATCCCGTGCTCAGACCCCGTGTCATGCCGCCGATTCTGCCATGAATTTGCCGGCGCTTTGACGCTTGCGGGTTGCATACTACCTGCGCCATGCCACACAAAGGTCTTCATCTCGCGGGGCTGGTCGCCTTGATGACGGTCGGTGCGGCGCACGCGGCGCTGGCGCAGTCGCCGCGCACGCCCTGGGGCGACCCGGATCTGCAAGGCACGTGGACGAGCGAAGCGGAGCTGAGCGTGCCGTTCGAGCGGCCGAAAGAGTTTGGCAACCGGCAGCTGATGACCGACGCCGAGTTCGCCGCCCGCCGCGCAACGGTGCAGAAACAAACCGACTCCGACAACGCGGACTTCGATCTCGAGACCGCGGATCGCTCCAACGCCGGCGCCGTGGGATCGGCCACCTCCCCGCCGCCGCACTGGCTCGAACGAGGCAAGGCTTCGCGCCGCACGTCGATGGTAATCGCGCCGGAAGACGGCCGCGTGCCGGCCATGACCGACGAAGGGCGGCAGCGCCTCCGCCAGCTGCGCGCCGGCACGTTTGCGGGCGGCGCCTTCAACAGCGGCGCCCAGTTCAAAGGGCCCGAGGATCTGAGCCTGTGGGAGCGCTGCATCACGCGCGGCGTGCCGAGCGCTATCTTCCCCACCGTCTACAACGCCAACACGCGAATCGTGCAGGCGCCGGGGGTAGTGGCCATTACCTACGAAATGATTCACGACACGCGGCTCGTGTACACGGACGGGCGGACGCACGCGGGCGGATCGATCCGCGGCTACTACGGCGACTCTCGCGGCCACTGGGAGGGGGACACGCTGGTGGTCGACGTCACCAACTTCTCGTCCAAAGCGGACTACCGCGGGGCGGGCGAGACGCTGCACCTCGTGGAGCGCTTCACGCGCACACCGAGCGGTCTGCGCTACGAGGTGTCGGTGGACGATCCGCACACGTGGACGAAATCGTGGACCGCCGCGCTCGACATGGCCGTGCAACCCGAACCGATGTTCGAGTACGCGTGCCACGAAGGCAACAACTCGATGCGGAACATCCTGAGTGGGGCCCGCGCGGCTGAACGCTGACCGCGCGCGAGGAGAAGGACGGGTAAGACGGGTGGGACAGGTAGGACTGGTGGGTTAGCCAACGCCGGTCAGCCGCCAGGCCTCTCCGCGTACGGGCCTCGCTCCAGCCGCCGGCGGTTTCGCAAGCATCAGGAGGGTCAGACAGGATCCGACAACGCCGAGCCACCATCCCAACCCCGTCCCACCAGTCCTAATCTTCGACCGGCTTCTCTATTCCGTCGATGACCAGCACGTCGACAGGTCCCTTGGTGGGCTCGAGCTTCAGCCCGAGCTGTTCCTGGATAGCGGTGAAGAGCGACGGCGCATTGGGGTCGGCCGGCGGCGCATCGGGGCCGCGAGCCTCCACGGCGAAGGTCAGCTCGAAGTCCCAGCGGCCGGTGAGCCCCGTGCGATCGACGACCATGCGCCCGGCAGGACCAGAGAACGCCGCCGCGAACGACATGGCAGGCAGCCCGCCAAATCTGATCTTTCCGGTGCTGCCCTGAATGCCGCAGAACGGCTGACCGGGCGCCCCGAACGGGATTGGTGGCTTTCCCTCACGCGCCGCGGCCGCCGCGGCGGCAGCCACCGCCGCGCAGTCCGTGGTGGTGGGTTTCATACCCGGGCCGGGACTCCCACCAGGGCGCGCGAGCACCAGCGCGTAGATGTCCATCTCGCGCGTCTCGCGGTGCACTTTCAGCTTGAAGCGATCTTCGAGCAGATTCTGCAGCGCCAACTGCATGGGATTCGGCGCGGTCGCGCCAGGCACGGCTGGAGTCGTACTCACGTTCTCTTCCATCTTGGCGTTGAGGTCGTAGCGATCCGACGCCAGCCACCCGGGGCCGCCAATGAGCTGGTAGCCCGCGATCTGATACGCGAACGTGATGATGGGCCTGACCGGCATGTTCGTGGCCTGGACGCGGCCGCCGGGCAGCCCTTGCAGACGACCGTTGCTCTCGCCGGACTTGTTCGCCTTGACGCTCGCCACCTCGAAAGTCGGCGTCTTGTCCTGCGCCAGGACAACGACGGCGACGGCGGCAGCAAGACAGATCGTGAGCGCCAGCTTGCGCATGGGGCGGCCTCCCGGATTGTCGACAGTCTACTCCTTGCCTTCGACGCCAAATCCCAGCAGGACGTTGCCCGGCCGGCCGAGAAACGAGCCGTAGCCGGAGTTCACGAACAGCATGCCGCCGGCAATCGCGGGCCCCGGCCCGCCGATCGAGGCGCCGGCCGCCCCCACGCCGTTGACGGCGGTGAACGTCTTGTTCGTGTCGAACGACCAGATGACGTCGCCGGTCGTGGTCGAGTAGGCGCGCAAGGCGCCGTCGAACGAGCCGGAGAACACCACGCCGGGTATCACCGTGAGCGCCGCCGACTGCGCGGCGGTGCAGCCGCGCCCCGCGGCGCACGCCACGGGCGGAGGCGGCGCCGTCCATGCGGCCGTGCCGGTCGCGAGCGAGACCGCGTGCAGCCCTCCGGGCTTCGCGGTGGTGACGTCCGACACCGCGAAGTAAGCGCGCTCGCCGTCGACCGCGGATCCCCACTCGATGCCGCCGAGCAGGCCACCTTGTCCGGCGCGGTACTGCCAGACGATCGCGCCCTCCTTGTCGGGATCGAGCGCGTAGCCGACGCCCGACTTCTGTCCGATCACCAGCAGGTCGCGCCCCGGCGCCGTCCGCGCCAGCATCGGCGGGCTGCCGAAGTCCACGTCGGGGCCGTTGACCTCGGGGCAGTTCGGATTGCCCGCGCGACAGTTCGAGACGTAGATGTCGCCCGGTGACACCTGCCGTGTCCATGCGATCGCACCGCTGACGAGATCGAGCGCGATGACCGCATTGCTCGACGACACGGGCGGTCCGCTGTAAGCGTTGCCGGTCGCGACGTAGACGCGGCGGCGCACGGCATCGATCGTCGGCGCCGACCAGATGGCCGCTCCCGACGGCCCCCACAGCGGCACGCCCGCCGTGCTGGTACCGCGGCGCTGCGGCGGATCGGTGATGAGCGAGGTCCTCCAGACGACGGCGCCGGTGGCGGCGTCGAAGGCGCTGACACTGCCGCGGAAGGTGCAGCACGCGTACTGCGGATCGGCTCCCTGCGACTCTTCGTACGACGAGACGCCGACGTACACGCGGCCGGCGTGCAGCGTGGGCGACCCGGTGACGCGCGCCAACGGATGATCGTCCGCCTTCCGCACCCACAGCTCGCGTCCGGTCTCGGCATCGACGCCGTAAACGTTGGCCCCGGTGTCGCCGAAGTAGGCCACGGCTGGCGCCGATCCGGCGGCGGGCCCGATCGCAATCGCGGTACGCACACCGCCACGCGCGGCGTACGTCCAGCGGATGCATCCGGTGCGCGCGTCGAGCGCGTAGACGGTGCCGTTCTGGCTGCCGACGAACACGCGGCCGGCCGACACGGTAGGCTGCGACCACGCCACCGACGCGTCGGGAAACCCGAAGGCCCATTTCAGCGTGAGCCGGGACACATCCGCGGCGCTCAGGCCCGCGTCAGCCGCCGTCTGCGCGCGCGTGTTCGTGACGGCCGCGCTCCAGCCTGACCAGCGCGGCGCACGGGCGCGGTCGGCGGGCGGCGAATCCGCGGCCGTGCAACGGCCAGTGTCGGCGCCGCGCACATCGCCGCCGATCGTTTTGCCAGTGAGGAACTCCGCCACCGCGCGCCGCTCGACGCCCGACAGGCGCGCCCCCTGCGCGCGCATGGCGCCGTTGACCAGGCTCTCGACGATCGCCTGAGGCGAGCGCGGCCGCAGTGCATCGGGGGCCGGCGCGCGCGAGTCGGCGGCCCCGGTGTGGCAGCTCGCGCAGCTTTGCTTGAACACGGCGGCCCCATCGGGCGACTGTGCCCACGCAGGAACGGCGAGCAGCATCACCACGGCAAACGGAGCGCGCATCAGAGTCCTCCAGCAGTCGAGCCGGCGGCGCCCAATCTACAACCTCCGCTGTAGGTCTTACAGCAAATTCGTGGCAATTGATTGATTCCACATGGCTGCCGATCGCGGCACACGTCTTGAACCCTGTCTGTCTGGCCGCAGCTTCGCGCGGCGGCGTGACTTCGTTCAGGTGGAGGTGACGTGATGACCATTGGAAAGATGACGGCTCTTGGATTTGCGCTCGCCGGCGCCTTCGCGCTCGGCGTCTGGACGAGTCCGCAGATCATGCGACACGTCGATGACGAGACGAGGATGGCAGCGCAACCGGGCGTCGTGCCGGGCGCGCGAAGCCTTCCGGAAGAAACCGTTGCCAGCGATGCGGCCGCGGCGCCAGTCGCGCGGCCTGCGACGACGGTTGCCAGCGCGCCGCATGTCGATCCGGCGACGCCAGCGCTTCAGGAGCGGCTCAAGCCGGTGCTGAACCGCGGCGCCAACATGACGCTCGCCGCCGAAGGCTTCCACAGTGGGGAGCAGTTCGCGATGGTGGCGCACGCCTCGCACAACACCGACGTGCCGTTCCTGCTGCTGAAGCACCGCGTGCTCAACGAAGGCAAGTCCGTGGCGGATGCCATCCGCGAGTCGAAGCCCGCGGTCAACGCCGCGGTGGAAGCGAGCCTCGCGCGCGCGCAGGCGCGGTCGGATATCGCGTCGATCGCCGGCTGAGAATCAGCCCTTTCTACTGCCGGGAACCGATCGCGGGAAACCGTTCGTCGCCGGGCTCGAGCTGGACGCCAAAGGCGTTGAGCGCCATCGAGACCTGCCGGTAGTTGGCGGCGCTGATGATCGCGTTCACGACATCCACTTCGCCGAGGCGAGCCACGAGGCTCGCCCAGGTCGAAGTGGACACAGACGAATCCCCAAACAGCTCGTCGGCGGCGGTCAGGAGCGCGCGTTCGGTGGCGTTCCAGCCCGGCGCGTCGGGCCCGCGCGCGATGTTCTCCACCGGCATCCCCATCTCGCGCGCGCGTCCGACCGTGCCGACGTGCTGCGCCCACTCGTATTCCGACCGGCAGTTCCACCCGGTGCGCAGGATCATCAGCTCGCGAAAACGCGCGTCCAGCTTCGACTGACGATTGACGTAGTTGGACCCACGGCGCGCGGCCGCCAGCGCCGGATGCCGGTCGAAGGTCCGACCGACCGCCAGCCCGGTTCCGGGGACGGGATCCACCCTGGCCACCGCGAGCGCCGGCTCCCGGTTCGGCACCACGACCCGGTAGGGCACGTCCTGCGGAATCCGATCGGGATTCCACCCGTCGGGCTGAATCCCCAACGCGTTGTACAGCAGGCCGAGGGTGGTGAAGTTGTTCACCGTCATGATCGCGTCCATCGTGTGATGGAGGTCGTACTCGGCGGTCAGCGCTTTGTACAACGCGTCGTTCACGAAGGCGTTGCGGAATAGTTGATCGGCAAGCCGCAGCAGCGTGGACTCGAAGGGGCTCCAGCCTTTCGCGTCGGGGCCTTCGGCCACACGATGGATCTCGCCGGTGGAGAGACCGGCGGCGCGGGCGATCGGCACGTGCTCCGACCAGAGGCTGTCGTTGTTGAGCAGCCAGCTGGTGCGCAGGATAAGGATCTCGCGGTGCCGCAGCGCCAGTGTGGACCCGTTCATCTGATAGGCCTGGAACGACATCAGGTTGTCGGCGAGGTCCGGGATGTGGAGCAGCGTTCTCAGCGCATTGCCTGGCCGCCCGTTCGGCGCGTACTTCGCCACGATTGCTTTGTGCACGTCGGTCCACTGCGCCTCGGGTAGCGGCGCGAGTCGCGGGCTCGACAACCGGACGGGCCGTCGATCCCCCGGCATCGAAGCCGACGCCGCGGCGACGACGAGCCCGAGCAGGAGACTGGCGACGGTGGCGTGGATCCACGAACGCCGCGTCATGGCGGTTACCGCTTCAGCGATTCGTCGAGCAGGAACAGATCGGTGAGGACGGCGCGCAGGTGACTCGAGGCGTTCAGGTTGTCCACGAGCTGCGACCCGATCGAGGGCTGCGCGAGCACGAGCCGAATGGCGGCTCCGGCATGGCGCGCGTCGTGGTCGAGCACGCCGACGAAGGCGTCGTACGGCGCCGCGTCGACGTCCAGCTGACGGGCGGCCTGACCGGCCGCCTCGGCCAGCCCGTCGAGCGCCTGGTCGCATTTGCGAAGAAACTCGCGGATCTGACTGCCGGCAGCGCTCCCGTGTTCGTTCGGAAGGCCCTGAGCGGCATAGGCCAGCATGAACTCGTACGCCTCTTCGATGGCGTCGCACCGCGCGGCGAATGCGGACGTCGATGGGGAGGCTGCCGGGTCACCGCTCACGGGCGGCCCGCAGGCGGATTCGCCGTGACTCGCCAGCGGTCCGGTTCGTGATGCTCGAGGTACTGACGGCGGGTGATCCACCCGAGGATCATCCCCTTCGTGATCCACCACTTTTCAGGACGGATCGCGAAGTAGACGTGGGCGATGACCAGCCCCACGAGCGCGACGCCGGCCAGACCGTGCGAGACGTAGGTCACACCCCACGTCGCGTCGCTCAGCAGGTAGGGGTTCCGCGTAAACACCGGCGTGCGAACGCGCGACATCATCAGCACGCCCGACACGACCGCGCCGAGCGCGGTCACGACGATCGCCAGGTGATAGAGGCGATTGCCGAGGGGATATTTGCCCGACTTGGGCCCCGGCACGTCGCGCCCCAGCTCGCGCATCAATTCAGCCTTGAGCTCGGGGATGTCCTTCGGGCCGACCCAGATCGACCAGAAGTCGAGCCACACGGTGGCGTGGACGACGTGAAACACGATCGAGCCGGTCAGGACCAGCCCCGCCATCCAATGCCACGTGACCCACGGGAATTTCACGCCGGCGACCGGGAGGAACGCCGTGAAGAGCAGCGTGAACATGGCGGCCGCCATCACCCAGTGGAACAACCGCGCCATCAGTGAGTGGCGCTCGATGCGCTCTGGCAGGTTGGCGAACGTGGCCTCGAGCCGGTCGGTCTCCGTAGCCGGCCGTTTGCGGTGCGCCGAGAGCAGCATGTAGCTGCCGTGCGCGACGAGGAACATCAGGCCGGCCACGAGCGAGGCCCAGAAGAGCGTCCACGAGACGTGCGTCAGGATGCTCTCGCCCCAGGGGTTCAAGCCCCATTTGACGAAATCCATGTGTCTCTCCGGCGGGGCTGAAGCCCCGCCCTACGTCTTACGTGTCCTGCTGGCCTCGGATGGCGCGCTTCACCAGGTTCCGCATCAACGGAATCTTGTAGGCGTTGTAGCGGAGCGCTTCGGCGCCCTCGATCGCGAGCTGCCCGGCGCGCTCTTCCGTTTCCTTGCTCTTCGGCTGCCCGACGACCGCCGCTTCGACCGCGTGCAGGCGGAGCGGACGCGCGGCGGCGGCGTTCACCACGATGCGGATGCGCTCGATCTTGTTGCCCGAGTAGGTGGTCGCGGCTGCGACGTTGAGCAGCGGGAAGTCCCACACGTTGCGATCGCGCACCTTCTCGAAATAGAAGACCGCGTTCGCCCACGTGGCCGGAATCCGGATCGCCGTCAGGAGCTCGTCGGGCGCCAGCACCGTCATCCGCGTGATGTCGGTACCGGGGCCGATGAAGAAGTCCTCCGCGTCGACCACCCGCTCCCCGCGGGTGCTCCGGATCACCATCTGCGCGTCGAGCGCGACGAGCGCCGGCGCCGTGTCGGAGGGGTTCACCGCCACGCAGCGATCGGCGCCGAGGATGGCATGCTCCCGATTGACGGCCGTCGGCGTGTCCGCATAGCAGATGTTGCCGCCGGCCCGGTAGCAGGCCCAGCCCGCCCGGTAATACCAGCACCGCGCGTCCTGCGACACGTTGCCGCCGACCGTACCCTGGTTGCGAATCTGCGGCGAGGCCACGAGCTCCGCCGCCTCGGCGAGGAGACTGAACTTCGCGCGCACGAGCGGGCTGCGTGCGATCTCGGTGAGCGTCGTGGCGGCGCCGATCTCGAGGCCGCCGTCGCGCTCCTTGATGCCGCGCAGTTCCGCGACGCGGCTCAACTCGATCACCACGCTCGGACGCTTGATGCGATCCTTCAGCCAGTCGAAGGAATCCATGCCGCCGGCCATCACCCACGCGTTGGGGCTGTAGCGGCCGAGGAGGGTCACCGCGTCGGCCGCGCTCTCCGGTTGGAAGAGCTCGAACGCGGGCATCACGTCGTGAATCACGGCCATGACGTTCTCCTTCAGATGTGGGCCGTCAGCGGCTCGATCACGGGCTTGCCCGCTTCGAGCGACGTCAGGATCATGTCGAGCGTGACCGGCGCGCGCTGGAAGATGTTGTCGCCAAGCGCGTCGCTGATGGCGTTGAGCACCGCGCAGGCGCCGGCGCCGACCGGCGGCTCGCCGATCCCGCGGGCACCAACCGGCGTTTCGGGATCGGGGATGTCGAGCGCGGCCCAGGCCATCTTCTGCGGCGCATCGAGGATCGTCGGCGGCCGGTTGTGGTGGAATCGACGCGCCAGCGCCACGCCGTATTGCTGGTCGTAGACCCATTTCTGCCCGATCGTGTGTCCGATGCCGAGCATGGAGCGGCCGAGGATCTGTCCACCGAGGGCACGCGGGTGGACGACGGTGCCCACGTCGGCGACCGCGAGATAGTCGAGGATGGCGTACTTGCCGGTCTCGACGTCGATCTCCACCTCCGCGAATCCGGCCACGAAGGAGCGGGACTGGCCGTCACGAGGGTAGTTGTCCTTCGCGACGCCCATGAGCCCCTGCCCTGCGAGCGCCTTGGCCGACGCGGTGGTGAATTTGTTGATGTCCGTCGGCAGCTCGTGGCCGTCGTAGGTGCCGCCGAGCTCGATCGCCCGCTGCGCGGCTTTCGCGAGCGTCATGCCCGCGCCGCCGCCTTTGCGGAAGACGCGCTCGTTGGCCACGTCGTAGTCCTCGGGGCGGCCGCCGAGATCCTTGGCCGCGATCTCCTGGAGCTTCTTCTTCGCGTCCATGCCGGCCGCGTGCGCCGCGCGCGTCATCGCGTGAATGGTCTGGCTGCCACCGCTGGGGCACGTCCACGGCAGGTTCTTCGCCGTGTCACCCCAGGTCACGTCCACCTTGTCCCACGGCACCCCGAGGACGTCGGCGGTGACGCGATGACAGTCGGTGATCGACTCGGTGCCGTGATTGCCGATGCCCGACTGGATGTACAGGCGCCCGTCGGGCTTGATCACGAAGAGGCCGTCGAAGCCGACCGAGCCCGCGCTGTAGGTGCTGACCGCGACGCCCACGCCACGCACCTTGGTGCCGTCGCGCTGCCCGCTGCGCGCCTTGCGCTCATCCCATTTGAAGAGCGACGCCCCCTTGTCGAGCGTCTCCTTGACGAACGCGCTCGTGACGTACTGCCGAACCTGCTTCGGTCCCGCCGGCGGCCCGAACGACGCCTTGCCCGCGGGCGCGTTGACGCGGCGAATCTCCACCTGATCGATCTTGAGCTGACGCGCCGCCTTCGAGATGACCGGCTCCATCAGCATGTGCGACTGCGTGCCGCCGGGCTGACTCTGCGGACCGCGCGGCGGCGTGTTCGTCAGCACCGAGATGCCGCGGAAACGCATCGCCTTGGGCTGATACATCAGCGAGGCGATGACGCCGGTATTGTTGCAGTCGCCCTGGCGCTCGAAGGGGCCGTTGTCGCTGACCGAGCACATGTCGAGCGCGGTGATGCGGCCGTCCTTGGCGAAGCCGACCTTCATCCGGCCACGAACGCCGGGCCGCGCGCGGCCGATGTAGTGCTCCTCCTCGCGGGTGATGCGCATCTGCACCGGCGCGTTGGCTTTCTTGGCCAGCAGCACCGGGATCATCAGCGAGATGGCGCCGGTGATCTTGCTGCCGAAGCCGCCGCCGGTGTACTCGCTGACCACCACGACGTTCTCGGGCGGCACGTTGACCCAGCGCGACACGCCGACTACGGTCTGCGCGGTGCTCTGCGTGCCCGTGTAGACGTGGACCTTGTCGTTCTGCCAGTACGCCATCACCGAGCGGGTCTCGAGCGTCTGGTGGCTGGTGTCGGGCGTGACGAAGGTCTCGTCGAGGACGATCGCGGCTTCCTTGAAGCCGGCGTCGAGATCGCCGTACTCCCAGGCCTCAGGCGCGCCGCTCATCATCGGCAGATGGCCGGCGTCGGCGTCGGCCAGTTCCGCCGCCGTCCACTTCATCTCCTTGATCTCGGGTCGCGGCGGACTCGCCGGCGGCGGGGCGCCGGGCGCCGCAGGCGGCGGGATGAACCAGTAGTTCCCGTTCGTCCGCGCGTTGGGACCTCCCGGACGCAGGCTCACCAGCGGATCGACGACGAACGGTAGCGCCTCGTAGTCGATCCGGATCTTCTCGATCGCCTCGGCCGCGGTCGCCTCGTCGATCGCTGCGACAGCCAGCACCGGCTGGCCCTGGTAGACCGGTTCCTTGGTGAGCGCGACTTCGCCATCGAGGTTGGCGAGAATCCGCTGACCGTTGTCGTTGATGGCGTCGGCCGGTGCGGGCAGGTCGTCGGCCGTCAGGATGGCCTTGACCCCCGGCACGGCCATCGCGGCGCTCGTGTCGAGGCGCGTGACCCGTGCGTGCGGGTGTGGACTCAAGAGCAGCTTCGCGAAGAGCATCCCCTCGGCGCGGAAGTCTTCGGCGTATTTGCTCTTGCCCGTCACCTTGGCGACGAGATCCGGAGTCTGGTAGTTCTGTCCGACGAGCTTCTCAGCCATGTCACGCCTTCCGCATGTTCTCAGCACCGCGCATCAGCGAGGTGAGAATCTTGTCGTAGTCCTGACAGCGACAGAGGTTGCCGGAGATGCCGTGCGCGAGCTGCGCGCGCGTCGGGTTGGGGTTCGTCTTGAGGAAGCCCACCGCGGCCATGATGAAGCCGGACATGCAGAAGGCGCACTGAAAGCCCTGCTCGTCCACCACGCCCTGCTGCACCGGGTGCAGCGTGCCGTCCGCCGCGGCCAGCCCCTCGATGGTGGAAATCCGTTTGCCGCGCACGGCGTGCGTGAGGACCGAGCACGAATAGTGCGGCACGTCGTCGACGAGCACCGTGCAGGCGCCGCACTCGGCGCGATCGCAGCCGATCTTCGTGCCGGTCAGCCCCAGCTTGTAGCGAAGCGTGGTGGCCAGCGTCTCCTGCTTCAGCACGTCCACGCGGCGCTCCTGGCCGTTGACCGTGAGCGTGATCAGGCGTTCGACGCTGCCTGGTGCCGAGGCCTGCTGGCCCAGCACCGATGATGAGCGCCACAAGTACGCCGTGGTGGACACCACGGCTCCCGAAGCAATGACACCCTTGATGAAGTTGCGGCGAGAGACGTTTCGTGGCGTGTCGTCAGTGATCGTCTTGTCTTCCATGAAGGCCACCTTCTCGAAAGGCGAACCGGGAGACCGCGAGGCACGCAAAACGTAACGCCGAGCGGCGCCGAAGGCAATGGGCAAAGTGACGGCTCACCCGGTTTGGGTAAGATTCGCCACGTGCCAGGCGGTCGCCGGAACTGGACATCGGCGGGGCCGGCCTTGGCGCTGGCGGTGGCGTTCGCCCTCGTGGCGACCGGGTGCGGCGAGCCTCAGCCGCGGCCCGCCCCCAGGGAAGTCGTGGTCTGGAAACAGCTTGGCTCGTGGTCCGGCCGCGGAAATACCCAGACCGAGTCGTTCGTCGGCCTGACCGGTTCGCTGCGTTTCCACTGGCGCGCCAGCAACCAGGACCCCAAGCGCCAAGGACAATTCAAGCTGATCCTCCACAGCGCCATCAGCGGACGTGATCTTCAGGCGCCGGTCGACCAGGAGGGGCCAGGAGAAGGAACAGCCTACGCGGCCGACGATCCGCGTGTCTTCTTCGTCACCGTGGAATCGACCGACCTCGACTGGTCGTTCACGGTCGAGGAGGCGGCTTTCGCGACCGCTTCGCCGTAGCGACGTTATTTCTGAAGAACGAAGCGCTGGGCGCGGCGGTTGGTGACGATCTCCGCGCCGTACAGGTTGCCCTTCGAGTCGGCGGCCATGTGGTGGACGATGTCGAACTCGCCCACCTTCGGACCGCGCACGCCGACTCGGCCGATCTCCACCATCTTCTCGCGGTCGTAGATGACGATCTGCATCGGCCCCGAATCGACCACGTAGAGATACTGCTGCTTCTTGTCGGGGGAGAACGCGAAGCCCGCCGGCACCGGTGTCACGTTGTTGAGGGCGGCCACTCGCACCTGCCGCAGGTACTTCCCCTCGGTCGTGAACATCTGGATGCGGTTGTTGATCCGGTCGGCCAGGTAGACGATGCCGTCGTTCGAGACCTTGACGGAGTGCGGCAAGCCGAACTCGGGCGGGCCGTCTGGCGTCGTCTGCGGCTGCGGCACAGCGGCGTTGGCCGCAAACGTCGGCGGCGGCGGATTGCCGAACGCCCCCCACATCCGTTTGAACTTCCCGGTCTCCGAGTCGAACACGATCACGCGCTTGTTGCCGTAACCGTCGGCCGCGTAAACCTCCTTCGCCTTCGTGTCGACGAAGACGTCGGTGGCCTGATGCACGTTCTCGGTGTCGGTGTTGCCCTTGCTCTTGCCGCGATGGCCGATCTGCATCACGAACTTGCCGGTCGTCGTGAACTTCAGAATCATGTCGTCGCTGTTGCCGGGCGTGGTCTCCCGGGGCCATCCGGCGCGGCCGCCAATCCAGACGAAATCGTTCGCGTCCACGAAGATGCCGTGCTCGCGCCCAACCCACTCGTAGCCGTCGCCCGGGCCGCCCCAGCTCGCCAGCAGCTTGCCCGCGGTGTCGAACTCGAGCACCGGCGGCGCCGCGTTGGCGCGCTGCGCCTCGGGAATCGACTGCGGGACGTGCAGCACCCAGATGTGGTCCTTGCGGTCGACGGAGATCGACGTCACTTCGCCGAGCACCCAGTTGTTGGGGATGGTCGGCCAGGCGGGGTCCACCTGGAACTTCGGGACCTTGAGCGAGCTGGCTTGCTGGGCGTGCCCCGCGGCAACACAAAGGAGCAGCGCCGCGACGAGGGGCGGGAGGCGTCGAGTCATCGTGTCATACCGTATGTAGAGGGCGGCCTTCAGACCGCCCTAATTCACCTTGTCCAGGCCTTCGGTGAGCTCGATGCGCGTGCCCCACGGGTCGGTGACGAACGCGATCGCGATCCCGAGCGCCTCGATCTTGCGATAGGTGACCGTCGGCTTGATCCCCTTGGCCTCGAGCCCCTTGAGGAACGCTTCGAGCCCCTTCACCTCGAACCCGATGTGATCCATCACGCGCCCCTCGGTACCGACGACCGACGCGGCCGGCGTGAAGTTGAGCAGCACACCCGGCAGCTGGGCGCTGATGAACGCCGCAGGGTTTGCGGACGCCTGCTCCTTGGCGCCGAACGTCGACATGTACCAGGCCTGCATCTCCTTGTTCATGCCGGCAAAGTGGATGTGGTGCGAAGCCACAGGCGTCGTCTGCGTTTTGATCTCGAGCAGCTCCACCTTCATGTCGTCGGGCGCCATCGCGTAGGCGATGCCGCTCACCGGTCCGCCGGTCACGATGCCGATCTCGTTTTCAACCTTCACGTTCGGCGGCGCCTCGGCCGAGGTGACGAGCCTGAACCCACCGGCCTTGATGCGATCGACCGTCTGCCGCAGGTTCGGCACCGAGAAGGCGATGTGATCCACGGTGGTGCCCTTGCTGCCGCCCGACGGCGCCGGCTTGTTGGCCTCGCGCATGAACATCAGGGCGTTCGGGAATTTGATGATCTCGGTGTTGTTGGTCCCGAACTTCACCAGCACGCCGCCGAGCGCGTCGATCCAGAACTTGCGCGCGGCCTCGGTGTTCGTCGTGTTGAGGTGATGGTGGCCGTAGACAATCGGGCCATCCTTGGCGGCAAGCAGTTGCGCAGACGCCGAGGACACCGGCGCCAGCACCAGCAGGGCGATGAGAGCAAGCAAGAGCCGACGTGTCATGGCGGGGATTATAGCGGTCGGGGTACAGTCATGCGTCGATGCGTCTCGTAACAACTCTAGCGGGCTGCCTCGTGCTCTCGGTATCGCTGGCGGCACAGTGGCCGGCGTTCGTGCGCCCCGACGTCCCGCGCAACGCGGACGGCACTCCCAACCTGAGCGCGCCGGCGCCGCGACAGGCGACCGGCAAGCCCGATTTGTCCGGTGTGTGGGAAAGCCGCATTCCGCCGAGCGGCCGGCTGGGCGGCCCGATGATCCCCAACACCGGCGACGGGCCGCCGGTGGCGACCTTCGTCAACGCCGGGCGCAACATGCAGGGCGGGCTTCCCTACACGCCGTGGGCAGCCGAGCTGCGCAAGCAGCGCATGTCCACGTTCTCGCGGGACAACCCGGACGCCAACTGCCTGCCCGTCGGCCTGATGCAGCAGCACACGCACTCGCAGCCGCGCCGGATCGTCCATACGAAGGACGACATGCTGATCGCCTACGAGGCCAACGGCGGATTTCGCCAGATCTTCCTCGACGGTCGGCCCCTGCCCGCCAACGACCCGCAGCCCTGGTGGCAGGGCTATTCGGTGGGCCGGTGGGACGGCGACACGCTGGTGGTCGAATCGGCCGGGTTCCGCGACGACGGCTGGCTCGACGTGGACGGCAGCTACTTCGGCACCGCCACGAAAGTGACCGAACGGTTCCGCCGCGTGAACTACGGTCGTCTGGAGCTCGACATCACGGTGGAGGACGCCAAGGCCTACACGCGCCCGTGGACGGTGCGCGTCAACTACCGGCTCGTTCCCGATCAGCAGCTGATCGAGTTCGTCTGCAACGAGAACGAGCGCTCATCAAAGCACTACGTCGGCGCGCCCCGCTAAGAACGCGGGGCGCGCGCAGTATCTGGCAAACCGGCTTAACGCCGGTTCGCGATTTCAGACCGGCAGCCACGACCAGAAGTCAGAGGCCAAAGGCTAGAGGCAACAAGGATCACTATGCCCCTTCATCCGCAGTGCAAGGCATTCCTGGATCAGATCGCGGCGTCCGGCGGACGGCCGCTGCACGAACTGACGCCCGTCGAGGCGCGCGCGAACGCCATGCCGCCGGAGCTCGGCGGCCCCGAGCAGCCGGTCCACCAGGTGGTGAATCGCAAGGTGCCGGGCGACGGCGGCCTCATCCCCGTCCGCGTCTACCGCCCATCCGCGGCGTCGCCGCTTCCGGCGCTGATCTACTTTCACGGCGGCGGGTTCGTGCTCGGCGGGCTCGACATGGTCGATCGCACGTGCCGCGCGATGGCCAATGCCAGCGGGTGCGTGGTGATTTCGGTGGACTACCGTCTGGCGCCGGAGCATCCGTTTCCCGCGGCGGCTGACGACGCGTTCGCGGCAACGCAATTCGTCGCGGAGCACGCCGCCGACTTCGGCGTCGACCCGTCGCTCATCGCCGTCGGCGGCGACAGCGCCGGCGGCAATCTGGCCACGGTGGTGGCTCTGCGCGCCCGCGACGCGGGCGGGCCGGCCCTGGCCTTTCAGCTGCTGGTGTACCCCTTGGTGGATTTCACCGACCACGACAGCGGCTCGATGCGCGAATTCGCCGAGGGCCACTTCCTCACCACGGCGATCATGGACTACTTCGCGGATCACTACCTGCCACCGGGTGTCGACCGGCGTCAACCGTGGGTGTCACCACTCAAGGCCAATCTCGCCGGGCTCCCCCCTGCGTCCGTGCTCACCGCCGAGTGCGATCCGCTTCGCGATCAGGGCGAGGCGTTTGCGGCGCGTCTAAAGCAAGCGGGCGTGCAGACAGCGCTGAAACGCTACGACGGGATGATTCATCCCTTCTTCGGCCTGGGCGGGATCTTCGATGGCGCGCGCGAGGCCGTCGCCGACGCTTCCGCGGCGCTCAAGGCTGCGCTGACGCGCTGACAGGACGGGAACTCGCTCCCGGAATCGACACGTAGAAGCGCGCGCCTTCACCGGCGCGCGATTCCACCCACACGCGGCCACCGTAGGCTTCGACCAGGCGCCGGCACACCGGCAGCCCCATGCCAATGCCGTCGTACTCCTCGCGCCGGTTGACGCGCTGGAACAGCTCGAAGATCTGCGCGTGGTCGCGGGGGTCGATGCCGATGCCGGCGTCGCCGACCGACAACACCCAGCGTCCGTCGTCTTCAGTGGCGCCAATCTCGATGCGCGGCGCGCTGCCCGGATGCCGGAATTTGATGGCATTGTCGACCAGGCGGCGGAACACCTCGGCAAGGTCGCCTTCTCGCATGCGCACCACCGGCAGCGGGGCGCGGTCGATCGCGGCCTGCGTGTCCACGATTGCGCCGCCCAGATCGCTGAGCGCGCGATCGAGCGCGGCGTTGCCGTCGGCCGCGGCGCCGTCGACCGCCACCTGCCCGGCCTCCACGAACGTCCGCAGTTCCTGGACGAGCAGCAGGATGCGCCGGGCGCCGTCGGCGGCCGCGCGGGCCAGGGCGCTCGACTCGGCGTCGAGCCCGCTCAGCCGGCGCTCGAGCAGCTGCGTGTGCAGGGCGATGTCGCGCAACGGCTCCTGAAGATCGTGCGAGGCGGCCCAGGCGAACTTGCGCAGGTCGTCGTTGGTGCGGCGCAGGTTCTCCAGCAGCATCGAGGCCTCGAGCGCCGCGGCGGCGGTGCCGGCCAGCAGACTCAGCCCCTTGATCCTCCCCGGCGACATCGGCCGCTGTGACGGGGACACCCGGCACAGGATGCTTCCAACGAGACGGCCGTCCACGATCATCGCGATGTGTGATGCCGCCTCTTCCCTGGACAAGAACGCCGGAAGCCGCGAGACGTCGCTGCCGCGCGACACCACGAGACGAAAATCCGAGCCGCCGGGGCCAGCCACGTAGACGCCCACCTCGCCGGCACCGCTCTGGTCGAGCGCCGCGTCGGCCACCCGTGCCAGCACCGTCCCGGAGTCGAGCGACCGCGCGATGGCCGTGCTCACGTCGTGCAGGCTGACGGCTTCGCGCAGCCTGATGTTGTCGAGCCGGAGGCGGCGCACGTCCACGGCACGGGCGAGCACCGGACGGATGGCGGTGAGGTTGAACGGCTTCAGGATGTAGTCGAGCGCCCCGATCTTCATCGCGTCGACGGCGCTCGTCACCGAGCCCTGGCCGGTCATCATGATGGCCACGAGATCCGAGTCGATTTCGAGCGCGGCGGACAGCAGGGCCAGCCCGTCCATGCCCGGCATCATGAGATCGGTGAGCAGCACGTCGAAGGACTGCTGGCGGAGTGCGGTCAGCGCCTCCTCGGGTACGGAGAAGCCGGTCACGTCGTAGCCCTCGGGGGCCAGAGTGCGACAGAGGGCTTCCATCTGCCTCGATTCGTCATCGACGATGAGGAGCCGGGGGCGCATCCAGAGGAATCTTAGAATGCCTGCCCGTCGAAGCCGGGGCGAAGGGTCCCGCACAGGAAATCGGCGTGCAGGTTTGCCGTAAATGCCCAGCTGGTAGAGTAGACTTAGCCGCCTCCCCCGTTCGGGCTACGGTGAACACCGAGCGTGATTTCCCGACACCCGCCGTCGCGTACGGCGCGGCCATCGCCGCTGTTGTCGCAGCTCTACTGCTGAGGCTCGCGCTCGCGCCTTGGCTCGGAGCCTCGAGCGACTATCTGTCTTTCTTCCCGGCAGTTCTGGCCGCGTCCTGGTTCGGGGGCTTTGGTCCGGGTGTTGCCGCGGCCGTGCTCTCCGCGAGCGCGACGTTCGTCTGGTTCCTCGCGCCCACAGGGCTCTTCAAGCTGCCCGCCACTCAGGATCTCAACGCGCTGGTGCTGTTCGCGGTCATCTCGATCGGCATCGCCTACCTCAGCGGCGCGATGCGGAAGGCGCAGGCCGCCGAACGGCGGGCAGCGCTCGAATGGCGCACGACGCTGGCGAGCATCGGCGATGCCGTCATCGTCACCGATCGGCACGGGCACATCCGCTTCATGAACCCGGTGGCCGAGCGTCTCACGGGCTGGACGCTCAACGAGGTGGTCGACGGCCGGCTCGACGACATCTTCACGGTGGTGGACGAAGACACCACGCGCCCCGTCGAAAGCCCGGTGGCGCAGGTGCTGCGCGGCGGGCACCCGATCGTGCTCACCAGCCACGCGGTGCTGCGCCACAAGCAGGGCCGGATGCGGCCGATTGCCGACAGCGCGGCGCCGGTGCGCAATGCGGCTGGTGAAATCGACGGTGTCGTGCTCGTCTTTCGCGACCAGTCGGATGAACGCGAATCCCACCGCGCGCTGAGGCGAAGCCGCGGCCTGCTGCAGGCGATGAGCGACCGCACGCCGGCGGTTACCTATGTGAAGGATCTCGCGGGCAAGTATCTCTTCGTCAACCAGAGCTTCCTCGAACTGTTCCGCGTGACGCAGGAGCAGATTCTCGGCCACACCGACGTCGACCTGTTCGGCGCGACGATCGCCGAACGATTCATGTCGATGGACCGGCGCGTCGTGCAGGCCAACGTGGCGCTGACCGAAGAGGAGGTCGTGCCGCTCCCGACCGGCGATCGCACCTACCTGTCGGTGAAGTGCCCGCTGTGGGACGAGGCCGGCCGGCCGTACGCCGTGTTCGGGGTGTCCACCGACATCACCGAGCGCAAGCGGATCGAAAGTGCGCTGGTGGAAAGCCGCCGCCACTATCAGGCGCTGGCGGAGGCGCTGCCGCATCTCGTGTGGACGTGCCGGGCCGACGGCTACTGCGACTACCTGAGCCGCCAGTGGGTGGAATACACCGGACGTCCGGCCGACGTGCAGCTCGGGAGCGGATGGGCCGACGCGATTCATCCCGACGACCGGGCCCGGGTCGAGCAGGAGTGGGGGCTGGCCGTCCAGCGCGGTCACACCTACGACGAGGAGTTCCGGCTGCGCCGCCACGACGGCGCCTACCGCTGGTTCCGCACGCGCGGCGTGCCGCTGCTCGACGCGTCGGGCGCGCTGGTGAAGTGGTTCGGCTCGAACACCGACGTCGAAGACTACAAGCGGTCCGAGCAGCGGCTGCGCGCGCAGCTGGAGCGGCTCGACCTCTTCGATCAGCTCACGCGCGCCATCGGCGAGCGGCAGGACCTGCAGGGAGTGCTGCAGGTCGTGGTGAGCAGCCTCGAAGATCACCTCCCCCTCGACTACTGCTGCGTGTGCCTCTACGACGCGGCGGACCGCGCCCTGACCGTGGCGTCCGTCGGCGAACGTGGCCGGCCGCTGGCTGGCCAGCTCGATCTCGACGAGCAGGCGCGCGTGCGCATCGACGCCAACGGTCTGTCGAAGTGCGTGCGCGGCGTGCTCGTCTACGAGCCGGACATCGCCGGGGCGCCAACGGCGTTCGCCTTGCGGTTGATGCGCGGCGGGATCCGGTCGTTCGTCGGCGCGCCCCTGGTCATCGAGAGCAACGTCTTCGGCGTGCTCATCGCCGCGCGGCAGGTGCCGGCGGGGTTCAGCAGCGCGGACTGCGAGTTCCTGCGCCAGCTCAGCGAGCACGTCGCGCTTGCGGCACACCAGGCCCAGCTCCATACGGAGCTGCAGCGCGCCTACGACGATCTGCATCAGACCCAGCAGGCGGTCATGCAGCAGGAGCGGCTGAAGGCGCTCGGCCAGATGGCGAGCGGCATCGCCCACGACATCAACAACGCCATCTCGCCGGTGGCGCTCTACACCGAGTCGCTGCTCGAAACCGAAGCCAACCTCAGCCCGCGGGCACGCGATTACCTGGAGACGATTCAGCGCGCCAACGAGGACGTGGCGGCGACGGTGGCGCGGATGCGCGAGTTCTATCGCCCGCGCGAGGCGGAGCTGGTGCTGAGCCCGGTCAATTTGAACGAAGTGGCCCAGGACGTGATCGGGCTGACCCGCGCCCGCTGGAGCGACATGCCGCAGGAGCGCGGCGTCGTCATCGAGATGGACACCTCGCTCACCCCCAACGACCCGGTGGTGCTGGGCGTGGAGTCCGAGCTGCGGGAAGCGCTGACCAACCTGGTGTTCAACGCAGTGGACGCGATGCCCGAGGGCGGCACCATGAGCTTCCGGACGCGCCGCACGTCGGACCCGTCACGCGCCGAAGCCCCGGACCGCGTCTACATCGAAGTGTCGGACAGCGGCGTCGGCATGGACGCCGAGACGCAGCGCCGCTGCCTGGAGCCGTTCTTCACCACCAAGGGGGAGCGCGGCACGGGGCTCGGACTCGCCACGGTGTACGGCACCGTGCAGCGCCACAACGCCGAGATCTACATGCTGAGCGCGCCGGGACGCGGTACCACCGTGCAGCTGGTGTTCGCGGCGGCGCTCGAACCGGCGGTGCCGCCGGAGCCGCCGCGCACATACCGGCTGGCCCGGCAGCGCATCCTCGTGGTGGACGACGATCCGCTGCTTCTCAAGTCGCTGCACGACACGCTGGCCAATGACGGCCACATCGTGACGACCGCCAACGGCGGGCTGGCCGGGCTCGAAGCGTTCTCGGCGGCGCGCGAGGCCAACGAGCCGTTCAACCTGGTCATCACCGATCTCGGCATGCCGTACGTGGATGGCCGCCAGGTGGCGAGCGGTGTGAAAGAGCTGTCGCCGTCCACGCCGGTCATCCTGCTCACCGGCTGGGGGCAGCGCTTGATGGACGACGGCGAACGCCCGCCCCACGTGGACCTCGTGCTGAACAAACCGCCGAAGCTGACCGATCTGCGAGGCGCGCTCGCGTCGCTCGTCGAAGGCGGGCGGTACGTAGAGGGCGGTCTTTAGTACGTAGAGGGCGGTCTTCAGACCGCCCTGCAGGGCCGTCTAAAGACGGCCCTCTACATCAGACCGCCAGATTCGCCGACTTGAGCGCAGCCAGAACCCGCGCGTTGCGGAACGGCACGCGACGCAGGCGTACTCCCGTCGCATCGAAAATGGCGTTGGCGACGGCGGCCAGCAGCGGCTTGCACGCCGTCTCGCCGGCGCCGTAGTGCGGCAGGTCGGGGCGGTTCGGGTTCGGATCGCCGTTCACGTGGATGACGTCGATCGTCTCCGGCACGTCCTGGTGCGTCAGCGTCGGATGCGACGCCCAGTCCACGCTCAGCACCTTCTCGGTGTCGAAGCGCACCTCCTCGTGCAGCGCGCGGCTCAGCGAGTGCAGCATCGCGCCCTCGAGCGTCCGGGTCAGCGCCTCGGGGTTGATGACCAGGCCGCAGTCGTGCGCGCACACGATGCGCTTCACCCACACGCGGCCCGTGCGGCGGTTCACTTCCACGTCCACGATCTGGGCCACCACCGTCTGGCTGCGGAACGTGTAGGCGACGCCTCGGCCGGTGAGGATCTCACCGCTGCCGATCGGCTTGGGCGACGGCCGCGGCTCCCAGCGGTACTTCTCGGCCGCGGCCTTGAGGACCGCAATCGAGCGGGCGCGCTTGTAGCCCATGTCGTCGGCGGGGCTCGCCTGCAGCAGCTTCATCCGGAACGCCAGGGGATCGGCCTTGGCCGCGGCGGCGAGCTCGTCGATGAACGACTCGGAGGCAAACGTCACCTGCGGGCCGTCGGGGTCGCGCAGGTTGCCGGTGCGAATCGGGTTCTCCCACAGCAGCGGCAGCCCGACGACGTGCGTCAGCGTCCGCTGGTTCGGGATGACATACATGTGCGACGGCGTGGACGACGTGCCGCGTGCGGGTTGCGCCTTGCGCACGCCCGAGAGCTGCGCGATCAGCACGGAATCGGGCTCGTTGTAGCCCACGTGGTTCTGGTCGCAGGCGCGGCCGTTCCACTCGAGCGCCGTCAGGTTGCCCTGGGCATCGAGCGCACCGCGCATCGTCACGGCGTAGGCCGGGCCCTTGGTGTCCCACGCCGTTTCCTCGTTGCGCATCCACTGCATGCGGACCGGGCGCCCGAGCTCCTTGGCCAGGAACGCCGCCTCGAAGCCGGCGTCGTCGGCGGCGGTGCGGCCGTAGGCCTGCGGGCCTTCCATCCACACCACGCGCACCTGGTCGCGCGGGATCTGCAGGAACGTCGCAACGCCGTTGCGCAGGCCGTACGACTTCATGTCGTTCGAGTAGATCGTCATCTGCCCGTTCGACGGGTCGGCCATCGCGTGGGCGGGGCCGATGGCGGTGTGCCCCTGGAACGGCACGTCATAGCTGGCCTCGACCACCTGGGCGGCCGCTTTGATCGCCGCGTCAGGATCGCCGGCGATCGCCGGCGGACCGCTGAAGGTCGGCGAGGCGGCACGCATGTAGGTGAAGAGGTCGTCCGACGCCGGCAAGGGTGCCGTCGCCGGCTTCTGCCACGTCGCCTTCAACTGCCGGGCGGCCTGGATGGCCTGCTCCTCCCGCTGGCACACGACGGCCAGGTAGTTCCCCTTGCGCACCACCTTCACCAGCCCAGGGACGTTCGCAACCGACGCCTCGTCGACGCTCACGAGCTGTGCGCCCGCCGTCGGCGGCTTCACGTTGCGCGCGTGCAGCATGCCCGGCACCTTCGCGTCCACGGCCCACTTCAGCGAGCCGTCCACCTTCGGCGGAATGTCGTAGCGCCGGGGCGACCGGCCCGTGATCTTCATCTCCTGGACGGTCTTCAATTTCGCCTGGCCGGTGGTGGTGTCGGTGTTGTTGCCGGTCAGGGTGACGTTGAAGCGCTTGCCGCCGACCAGCTCGCCGTAGGTGGCCTTCTTCGACGGATCGGCCTTGACGGTGACGACGCCGTCGCTCACGGCGAGCTGCCCCGCCGGCACGCCGAACTTCGCCGACGCCATGTCGAGCAGCACGCGGCGCGCTTCGGCGGCCACGCGGCGCATCGGCCAGCCGTCGGTCTGCAGCGCGTCGGAGCCGCCCGACCCGCCCTGATCGACGGTGAGGTTGGTGGTGCCCATCACGACGCTGGTGGCGTCGAAGGCCATGTCGAGCTCGTCCGACATGATCTGGCGGAACGCGGTGCCGGTTCCCTGCCCGAGATCGGTCTTGCCGACGTAGAAGGTAGCCGTGTTGTCCTGGCGGATGACGATCCACGAGTCGAGCTGGTGGAAGTCGGGATCGACATACGGGCCGGCGGCCGTCTGGCCGAGCACGTCGCGGCCGGTGGCCGCGATGCCCACGACGAGCATGCCCGACAGCTTGATGAATTCGCGGCGCGACGTGTCGGAGATCATGCGGTCACCATCGCTTTCGCCGCGCGCTTGATGGCGGCCTGAATCCGGTAGTACGTCATGCAGCGGCAGAGCGTGGTCGCCATGCCCTGCCGGATTTGCGCGTCGGTCGGATTCGGCGTCTTGGTGAGGAGCGCCGTGGCCGTGAGGATCTGGCCGTTCTGGCAGTAGCCGCACGCCGGCACCTGCTCGTCGATCCACGCCTGCTGCACCGGATGCAGCCTGCCGTTCTGCGTCAGCCCTTCGAGGGTGGTGATGCTCGCGCCGGCCACCGTGGACACGGGACGAATGCACGAACGCACCGCTTCGCCCTTGATGAGCACGGTACAGGCGCCGCACTGGCCGAGACCGCAGCCGAAGCGCGGGCCCTGCAGGTTGAGGTCGTTGCGCAGCACGTACAGGAGGGGCGTCGCGGGATCGACGTCCACCGTATGCGGAGCGCCGTTGACGGTCAGCGAGACTGTGGCCATGGCGAGATTCTAGGCCAGGTAGGCCGGGTGGGCCAGGTAGGCATAACTCTTGAGGTACATTGGCGGGATGAGCGCACCCAACCTGCTGACCCCTGGCCGCATCGGCGGCCTCAATCTCCCGAACCGCCTGTTCATGGCGCCGATGACGCGCAGCCGCGCGCACGCCGGCGGCGTGCCATCCGACCTGGCAATCGACTACTACGCCCAGCGCGCCTCGGCCGGCCTGATCCTCACCGAGGGCGTGGCGCCGGTGGCCGTCGGCCTCGGCTATGCGCGGACCCCCACCGCGGAGACGCCCGAACAGATGGCGGTGTGGAAGAAAATCGCCGCCGCCGTGCACGAGAAGGGCGGGCGGATCTTCATGCAGTTCATGCACGTGGGGCGGATCGGGCATTCGGCGAATCGCTACACCAGCGAGCCGCTCATCACACCGTCCGCCGTGCGGGCCGCCGGTCAGATCTGGACCGACGCGCAGGGACTCCAGGACTACGACCAGCCGCGCGCGATCGAAACCAACGAGATCCCCGGCATCATCGAGGGGTTTGCGCAGGCGACGCGGAACGCGCTGGCCGCCGGCTTCGACGGCGTCGAGTTGCACTCGGCCTCGGGCTACCTGCCGATGCAGTTCCTGTCCACAGGCACCAACAAGCGCACCGACGGCTACGGCGGCAGCGTGCAGAACCGAATCCGCTTCGTGGTGGAAACCCTGCAGGCGATGATCGCCGCGGCCGGAGACGCGTCGAAGGTCGGCATCAAAATCAGCCCGGCGATGCCGTTCAACGACATCCAGGACGACGACCCGATCGAGACCTACACGACGCTCGTGAAGGCGATTGCGCCGATGGGGCTGGCCTATCTGCACGTGCTGCGCACGCCGCCCATCCCCAACATCTTCGAGATCCTGCGGCCGCTGTATTCGGGCACGTTCGCGGCCGGGGGCGCCTTCGACCGCGCGTCGGGCGACGCGGCGCTCGCCTCGGGCCTCGCGGACTACATCGTCTTCGGCAAGCTGTTCACGTCGAACCCGGACCTGCCGGAACGGTTCGCGTCCGGCTTCGAGCTGACGCCGTTCGACGCGACGACGTTCTATACGCCGGGCGCCAAAGGCTACACGGATTTCCTGCCGGCGAGCGCTCAGAGCGCGTAGAACGGGCCGCTGAAGGCGGCCCCTACGACGGTTAGTCCATCGCTCCGAAGGATCGCAGCAGGTCGGCGGTGGCTTTGCGATCGTCGCGCTTGGCGATCAGGCTGAGCGGCGACTGCCCGCGGCCGTTCTTCACGTTCACCTGGGCGCCGGCCACCACGAGCCGCGACACGACGCGGTTCAAGCCGGCAGCGGCCGCGGCGTGCAGCGCGGTGTCGCCGCTCTGATTCGAGCCGTCCGGCACCGCGCCCGTCTCCAGCAACGTGTCCACCGTGCGCAGCACCAGATCTTCGCCGGCGGCACGGCCGCCGTCGATGAGCGCCACCCCCCGGCGGTCCTGCGCCGCCGACGCCCCGACGCCCGCGGCCAGCATGATCGCGGTCGTGCCGTCGCGCATCGTCGCGCGCGGGTCGGCGCCGCCCGCCTTCAACGCGCGCACGATCTCAGGCTCCAGAAACCGCGCCGCCAGCAGGAACGGCGTCGACGGGATGAGCGCCGCCGGCAGGTCGTAGTCCTGGCTGGTGCGCCGCATCGGCGTGCCCTTCGTCATGGCCGCGTCCGCCCTGGCACCGCGCATCAGCAGCGCGCGCACGAGCGCCTCGTCCGACCGCAGCACGGCGGCGTGCAGCGCGGTGAACCCGATGGCGGACGCGTTGGGATCGGCGCCCCCCTCGAGCAGCACTACAGCCACGTCGCCATGGCCGCTGTAGGCTGCCAGCGTCAACGCGGGCAGACCGTCCGCCAGCGCGTCGTTCGCGTCGGCGCCCGCGCGCAGGAGCAGGCGCGCTGATTCGGCGTCGCCCGACCGGGCGGCAAAGAGCAGCGGCGTGCTGCCGCCACGGCGCACCGTGTAATTGAGCGCCTCGCGGCCCGCGCGCTGCGTCACCTCGCTCGTGACCACCTGTTCGTAGGCGGTGGATCTGGCGCGGACGTCCGCTTTGGCGGCGAGGAGGGCCGCCACCACCGCGGGATGCCGCTGGGCCGACGCCCACATCAGCGCCGTCTGCTGGTGCGCGGACTCGCGCGCCTCAACGCGCGCCCCGCGTGCCAGGAGCGCCTTCACCGCGCCGGCGTCGCCCGTGCGGGCGCAGTTCATCAACGGCGTTTCGCCGCTCGGCAGCGCCAGGTTCGGGTCGGCGCCCGCCTCGAGCAGGCGCGACACCATCGGCGCGCTGTGATTGGTGCAGGCGAGATACAACGCGGTGGCGCCGAGATCGGTCGCCGCATTGACGCGCGCCCCCGCGCGGAGCAGCGCGTCGGCCATCGCCAGGTTGTCGCGGTGGGCGGCCCAGTGCAGGGCGGTGCTGCCGTCGCCCGACGCCTCGCGCACGTCGGCGCGGCGTGCCAGCATCGCACGCACGGCGCCGGCGTCGCCGCTGCGCGCGGCGTCCACGAGCGGCGTCTCGCCCGCCGCCATCAGCGGGGCGCAGGCCGCCAGGAGCAGCACGACAGCGGCACGGCGCTGTCTCACGTCAATCCGCCAAGCTGACGGTCGTCCACGCGCCCGCTGCTGTCGCCGAGGCGATCCCAGTGCACGCCGAAGCGGTCGAGCAGCGTCAGGTGCAGGTTGGCCAGCGGCAGGTTGTTGTAGCGGATGTGCCGGCCGCCCTTCAGCCAGCCGGCGCCCCCACCGGTGAGCACCACCGGCACGTTCGTCACCGAATGCGCGTTGCAGTCCGAGAGGCCGGTGCCATACATCAGCGTGATGTGGTCGAGCAGCGTGCCATCGCCGTCGGGCGTCGCGCGCAGGCGCTCCAGCAGGTACGCGAAGAGCTGCACGTGGTAGGCGTTGATCTTCGCCACCTTGGCGATCTTCTCCGGCTCCATCGCGTGATGGGTCACCGGATGGTGCGCATCGGGCACGCCGACCTGCGGGTAGGTCATGCCGCTGAACTCGCGCCCGAGCATGATCGTGATGACGCGCGTGAGATCGAGCTGGTAGGCGAGCACCTCGAGGTCGAACATCAGCTTCACGTGGTCTTCGTAGCTGGCGGGCGCGCCCGACGGGCGATCCAGCACCGGCAGCTCGCGGCCGCTCTTGCTCTCGGCGCGTTCGATGCGACGCTCCACGTCCCGCACC
>Ga0207648_10000427_pt1 | contig 46398 bp, 39 predicted proteins | sample KBSMisM32_FD_184310 | JGI IMG/M metagenome (GOLD analysis project Ga0207648, IMG submission 184310) | Miscanthus rhizosphere microbial communities from Kellogg Biological Station, Michigan, USA - KBS Miscanthus M3-2 (SPAdes) (version 2) | ecosystem: Host-associated > Plants > Roots >... | reverse complement strand
CCTTGTCGAACTGGATGATGTCGCCGTCCTGCGCCAGCAGCACCTGCACCGAGCGGTCCGACCCGGCGAGCACCCGGCGCGCCACGCGTGCGTGCTGCGCGAGCTGGCGGTACTCGCCGTGTACCGGCACGAAGTAGCGCGGCCGCACCAGCGACAACACCAGCTTCAGCTCCTCTTCCGACCCATGGCCGGAGACGTGGACGTGCTTCATGCTGTCGGTGATGACGTGGGCGCCGCGCCGGGCGACGTGGCTCATGGTGCGGGCGATGGCCTTTTCGTTGCCGGGGATGGCGCGTGCCGACAGCACCACGGTGTCGTCCGGTCCCAGGCGCACGAAGCGGTGATCGTCGATGGCGATACGCGACAACGCCGCCTGCGGCTCCCCCTGCGAGCCGGTCGCGATGCACAGCACGTCCTGGGCCGCGAAGTTCGCAATCTCGTTGTCGCGGATCTGGACGCCGGAGGGCACCTTCAGGAACCCGAGCCGCTGTGCGATCTCGGTGGTGCGCTCCATGCTGCGGCCGACGAAGGCCACGCGCCGGTCGAACTGGACGGCGAGGTCCACCAGCACCTGCATGCGGTAGACGCTCGACGAGAAGGTGGCGACCACCAGCTTGCCCTCGGTGCTGGTGAAAACCTCTTCGAAGGCCTCGATGACGTCGATCTCGGGGCCGGTGAAGCCCTTGCGATCGATGTTGGTGCTGTCCGAGAAGAGCGCCAGCACCCCCTGCGCGCCGAGCTCCGAGAATCGGTGCAGGTCGAAGTGCTCGCCATCGATCGGGGTCTGGTCGATCTTGAAGTCGCCGGTGAAGAGGACCACGCCGACCGGGGACGTGATCGCCACCGCCACGCAGTCGGGCATGCTGTGCGTGACGCGGATGAACTCGAGCGACAGCGGCCCGATGGTCACGGTCTGGCGCGGCCGGATCTTGGTGAGGCGAGAGCCGGAGTCGATACCGTGCTCCTCGAGCTTCGGCTCGACGAGCGCAAGGGTCATGGCGGTGCCGTAGACCGGGCCGTCGAAGAGCGGCATCACGTGCGGCACGGCGCCGATGTGGTCCTCGTGGCCGTGCGTCAGCACGAGCGCTTTGATCTGGCTGCGCCGCGACTCGAGATAGGTGAAATCCGGAATGATCAGGTCCACCCCGAGCTGATCGGGGTCCGGGAACATGACGCCGGCGTCGATGAGGACAGTCGTGTCCTCCCATGACACGGCCATCATGTTCATGCCGAACTCGCCGAGTCCGCCGAGGGGTACGACCTCGAGCGTCGCGGGCGTCACGACGGGGGAGACGGGTTGATCCATCCAGTCGCAGTGCTTACTTACCCGCACTTCGTGCGGGCGCGAGACACTTCCGGCCTGCGAGTCCTTTCTCGGTCTCACGGGCCGTGCACTTCAGGTCAGCGTCGTGCCCGGGCGGGCAATCGCGTGACCCCGGTCTGGGCGCCTGGGAACGCCCAAAAAGCTGGCAGGCTCAACGACTTCGGGTGAAAAACTATAGCACAGCGCGCGACAGGGCCGCGAACCCCTCGAGGGACAGATCCCCGGGGCGGATCTTGGGGTCAACTCCAGCCCGTGCAAGGAGATCCGCCGCCTCGCGGCCGAGCGTGGCGGCGGGCGGGCCGAGGGCGTTCAGGATCGTCTTGCGCCGCTGCTGGAACGCCCCCCGGACCAGGCGCGTGAACACCGCACGGTCCCCGACCTCGACCGGAGGCGGGCGAAAGCGCAGGCGGACGACCGCGGAGAGGACTTTGGGTGGCGGGCGGAACGCGCCCGGCGGGAGGACGAGGACGCTCTCGGCGTCGGCGTCGAGGGCCACCGCCAGCGCGAGCGGACCGTAGTCGGGCGAACCGGACGACGCCACGACGCGCTCGGCCACCTCCTTCTGCAGCATCACGGTGGCGTCGGCGAGCACGCGGCCGTTGGCGGCCGACTCGAGCAGCCTTGCGAGAATGGGCGTCGCCACGTTGTAGGGCAGGTTGCCGGCGACGCGCACCGGGTGCGGCTCGCCGGCCAGCAGCGCCGCGAGGTCGGTGTCCAGGAAGTCGCCCTCGACGACGCGGACGGTGCCGGGCACGCGATCGGGCAGCGCGGCCGCCAGATCGCGATCGATTTCCACCGCGACGACCCGGCCGGCCCGCGCCGCCAGCGCCTTGGTGAGCGCCCCCCGGCCGGGCCCGATCTCCAGGAACGTCTGTTCCGGGCGCGGATCGATGGCGGCGACGAGTTTGGCCACCCAGGCCGGCTCCAGGAAGTGCTGGCCGAAGCGCTTGCGCGCCCTCACTCCTCGTCGTCCTCGTCGGGCCCGAGCGTCTCGCCGCGCCAGTAGCGCTCTTCGATCTCCTCGATCTCGTCCTCGCTCAAGCCGAAGTAGTGCCCGATCTCGTGGATGAGCGTCTCGCCGATCACCGCGCGGACGTCGTCCTCGTCGTCGCAGTCCTCCTCGATCGGCCGCTGGAAGATGGTGACGCGATCGGGCAGCCGGTTGCCGTCGGCCCACTGGCGTTCGGGCAGCGGCGTGCCCTCGTAGAGGCCGTAGAGCGAATCGGGCGGCTCGATCTCCATGGCGTCGAGCGTCTCGCCGCTCGGCTCGTCTTCGACGACGATGGCGATGTTCCGCATCTCGGCGCGGAAGCGGCGCGGGATGAGCGTGATCGCCTCGGCGACGAGGCGCTCGAAGGCGGCGCGCGTCATTTGCGCGCGGCCTTGCGCGTGCCGCCCTTGCTCTTCGTGGCCTTCTTGGTGGCTTTGGCCCTCGCGGGCTTCGCGCCGCGCGACTCGCGTTGGAGCGCGGCGAAGTAGAGGCAATCGTCGGCCACGGGGCACTGACCGCACAGCGGGTTGGAGGGGCGGCAGACGCGCCGGCCGTGCAGGATCTGCACGTCGGACGCGAGCGTCCACATCGAATCAGGGAGCCGATCGCAGAGCTGTTTCTCCACCGCCACCGGGTCGTCCCCCTCGGCGATCCCGATCCGGTTGGCCACGCGCAGCACGTGACGATCGACCGGCAGCCCGGGGACGCCGAGCGCGTGCCCGAGCACCACGTTGGCCGTCTTGCGCCCCACGCCAGGCAGCTTCGTCAGCGCGTCCATGTCCGCCGGCACCTGACCGCCGTGCTCGCGCACCAGGATCTGCGCCATGGTCACGAGCGCCTTCGACTTCTGCCGGAAGAAACCGGTGGAGAGAATCTGCGGCTCGAGCTCGGCTGACGTGGCCGCCGCCAGCGCCCGCGCGTCGGTGTAGCGGCCAAAGAGCGCCGGCGTCACCATGTTGACGCGCGCATCCGTGGACTGCGCCGACAACATCGTGGCCACCAGCAGCTCGAACGCGTTGCGATAGCGCAGTTCGGTGTCGGCGCCGGGGTAGAGCCCGGCGAGCGCCTCGATGATGCGACGCGTCGTCTGGGACGATTTCATCGGTTCGGACTAATGAATCGGATCCGCCTTCGTCCAGCCGACGTTCGAGTAGCTCTCCGAGAACACCCGCATGTGCTCCTGGAGCGCGGCAATGAGGTTGGGGACGAACTGCACTGGTACCACCACACGCGAGCGGACGGGAGCACGCACCACGTGCTCCTGCTCGGCCTCTTTCAGCTCACGCTCCGAGAGCGGCATCACCTCGCAGAAGGTGAGCGTGAAATCGAACGGCGTGTGCGAGATGGAGCAGAAGTTGGCGTAGGTGCGCGGTTCGCCGGGCTGCTCGTCGGCCACGATGGAGAAGTTGATCTGCTTGCGCGCGGGGGGCTGATCGCTCATAGCCCCCGATTATGGCCTGTCCGTCGCTGGTCGGCCGGGTCTAAAGACCCGGCCCTACGAGCGGTGGTTCAGTACCGCCGCATCACCCCGACGACGACGCCCTGCACCTGCACGTTATCCGGGTCGAACAGCATCGGCTGCATGGCCGGGTTGGCCGGCTGCAGGCGGATCTTGCCGTTGTCGCGATAGAACTTCTTGAGCGTGACGTCCTGGCCGCCGACGAGCGCGATGACCATCTCGCCGTTGTCGGCCGACTTCCGGTCCTCGACGATGACGAAGTCGCCGTCGCGGATCTGCTCGTCGATCATCGAGTCGCCGCGCACCCGCAGCACGTAGCTGTCGCGCTTGCCGGCCATCGACTCGGGCACGGCAATCGTCTCGCTGCCGGGCACCGCCTCGATCGGCACGCCGGCGGCCACGAATCCGAGCATCGGCAGCTCGATGGCGCGGCCGCCCACCCGCGCGGGCACGAGCTCGACCGACCGGCTGCGGTTCCAGGCCCGGCGGATGAAGCCCTTTTCCTGCAGGTTGGTGAGGTGCTTGTGGACGGTGGCGAGTGACGAGAGGCTGAATTGCCGGCCGATCTCTTCAAGGCTCGGCGCGTAGCCGTGGCGCTGGATGAACTCGTTCAAATAGTCGAGGATCTCGCGCTGGCGTTTCGTGAGTGGGAGCACAGCCGTTCTCCTTCGCCGCCGATACAGCGGACGTCGGCCCGTGACTATATGCGAAGATAAGGCGAAGAACAAGCCCGCCCCGGTGCTACACTCGAAACAACCGGTATCCGGGACGCTTCGTCAAAAGAGCGAATCGATGCTCCAGTCCCTGTGCCAGGGGTAGGCTGTCATGCAATTCAGAACCGCCGTCGTTCTGGTTTTCGCGCTGGCTCTGACGACTGCCGCCGCAACCCTGCACGGGGCCGCGGCCTCGCGCCAGCAGGCGGATTCCCTCGCCAAGAAGATCGTCCAGATCACTCAGCGCGGGGCGCAGACGCCGATGCCGGCGCCTGGCGCCAAACGAATCGAAGTGAGCGAAGACGAGATCAATTCCTGGTTCGTCTTCCGCGGCCGGTCCTATCTGCCGGAGGGCGTCACCAGTCCCAACGTGACGATGCTCGGTGACGGCGCCATGCGCGGCGCGGTTACGGTCGACCTCGAGGCGCTGGGGAAGCGGAAATCGGGCGGCGGCCTCCTCGACATCTGGAGCTATCTGGGCGGCAAGGTGCCGGTGGCGGTGACGGGCACGTTGCGTGCGCGCGACGGGCGCGGCCAGTTCGAGATGAAATCGGCCGAGGTTGCGGGCGTGCCGGTGCCCAAGGCGCTGGTGCAGGAACTGGTGTCGGTCTACGCGTCGTCGCCCGACGACAAGAAGCCGATCAGCCTCGACTCCTCGTTCGAACTGCCAGCGAAGATCCGGTCGATCGACGTCGGCCGCGGACAGCTGGTCGTCGTACAGTAGGGGCCGGCGCTATCTGGCAAACCGGCTTGACGCCGGTTCGCGATCAGGCGGCCCGTTGGCGCGTCGCCCACCTCTCTCGTGACCGATCTGCTCGAGACTCCGCTCCAATACCTGAAGGGCGTCGGCCCCCGCAAAGGCGCGGACCTCAAGAAGGCGGGGCTCGCCACCGTCGAGGATCTGCTCTACCGGCTGCCGTTCCGGTACGAGGACCGCAGCCGCATGCAGCCGATCGCCTCGCTGCGTCCCGGCGCCAAGGCCGCCGTGTTCGGCGAAATCAAGAGCGCCCATGTGGCGACCACGCGCCGGCGCGGCTTCCGCATCTTTCACGCGGTGCTTGGCGATGCGAGCGGCGGCATTCGCTGCTCGTGGATGAACCAGGCCTATCTGGCCGACATCCTCCAGCCGCGCACCACGGTCGTCGTCTTCGGCGACGTCAAGCTGGATTCGAGCGGGCTGCACTTTCTCAACCCCGAATTCGAGATCGTGTCGGACGATCTCTCGGGGCTGCACGTCGGACGCATCGTGCCCTTCTACGAGCGCACCGGCACCGTGACCCCCAACATGCAGCGGAAGCTGGTGCGGCACGCGCTCGACGTGCTCCCGCCCGAGTTGCCCGATCTCCTCGACCCCGACCTGCGCGCGCGGCAGGGGCTCATGGCGCGGCGGCCGGCCATCGAGGCGAGCCACTTCCCGGCGAGCGAGGCCAACGTCGCCGAGCTCAACGCGTTCCGCACGCCGGCGCAGCGACGCCTCATCTTCGAGGAGTTCTTCCTGTTCCAGATCGGCCACGCGTGGCGGCGCCACGAGACGAGCGTGGAGCACAAGCCGCACCACGTGGCGGTGGACGATCGGATCCGCCAGGCCGCGGCGAAGGTGTTGCCGTTCCACCTCACGCCCGGACAGCGCACCGCGACCAAGGAGATCGTGGACGACCTGTGCCTGGCCAAGCCGATGAACCGCCTGCTGCAGGGGGACGTCGGCGCGGGCAAGACGATCGTCGCGATCCTGGCCGCGATGGTCGCCATGGAGAACGGCCTGCAGGTGGCCTTCATGGCCCCCACCGAGATCCTGGCGAAACAACACTTCTCGACGATCGCGCGGCTGCTGTCGCAGACGCGCTTCCGGGTGGATCTGCTGACCGGCAGCACGCCCGGCATGCAGCGGCACACCATCCAGGCGCACCTCGAGCGCGGCACCACGAATCTGGTGGTGGGGACGCATGCGCTCGTCCAGGACAACATCAAGTTCAATGCGTTGGGGCTCGTCGTGATCGACGAGCAGCACCGCTTCGGCGTGGCGCAACGGGCGGCGCTGCAGGAGAAGGGGCTGCGTCCCGACGTGCTGCTGATGACGGCGACGCCGATTCCGCGCACCCTGGCCCTCACCGATTACAGCGAGCTGGACGTGTCGAAGATCACCGGGCTGCCGCCGGGCCGGAAGCCGGTGCGCACGTGGGTGAAGCCCGAGTCGCGCCGCGACGAGGTCTACGACCTGCTGCGCGCCGAGATCGAGAAGGGGCGGCAGGTCTACGTGATCTATCCGCTGGTGGAGGAGTCGGAGAAAGTCGATCTGAAGTCCGCCACCGAGATGGCGGACCACCTGCAGGCCGAAGTGTTTCCCGGACGGCGCGTCGCGCTGCTGCACGGGCGCATGAAGCAGGACGCCAAGGACCACGTGATGCAGGCGTTCATGTCGGGCGCCGTGCAGGTGCTGGTGTCCACCACCGTCGTCGAAGTCGGGGTGGACGTGCCGAACGCGTCGGTGATGGTGGTCGAGCACGCCGAGCGTTTCGGCCTGTCACAGCTGCACCAGCTGCGCGGCCGCATCGGGCGCGGCGAGTGGGACTCGCACTGCATCCTGCTCTATCAGGCGCCGTGGAGCGACGACGCGCGCGAGCGCCTCAAGACGATGGCCGAGACGAACGACGGCTTTGCGATTGCGGAGCGTGACCTCGAGCTGCGCGGCCCCGGCGACTTCTTCGGCACGCGGCAGTCGGGGCTGCCGAAGCTGCGCACCGGCGACCTCGTGCGCGATCGAGACATCATGGAGGAGGCGCATCGCGAGGCGCGCCATCTCGTCGAAACCGGGCTGTCACCGGCGCTGACCGCCTTCGTGCGCGACAAGTGGGATGCGCAGTTCGGTCTCATCCAGGTAGGGTAGGCCGGTGCGGATTATCGCCGGTGGGCTCAAAGGGCGCCGGATCGCGTCGCCGTCGTGGGAGGGGCTGCGGCCGACCTCGGACCGCCTGCGCGAAACGCTCTTCAACGTGCTGGCGCCTCGCGTGGAGGGCGCGCGGGTGCTGGACCTGTATGCCGGTACCGGCGCGCTCGGCTTCGAGGCGCTCAGTCGCGGCGCCGCGCACGTCGTCTTCGTCGATTCCGACCGGCGGGCCACGGCCGCAATCGCCCGCACCGCCGAGACCTGGGGCGTGGGGGCGGTCTATACTATTCACGTCGGGGACGCCGTGGAGTGGTTGAGGCGCCTCGCTCACGGCCCGCGCTTCGACCTGATCCTGCTCGATCCGCCGTACTCGCTGCCGCAGCTCCGCGACGCGCTCGATGCCGCCGCCGGATGCCTGTCCGGAGACGGTGTGCTGGTGCTCGAGCGGGCGACGCGGCGCGAGCCGGACGACGTGGAGTCGCTCGAACGCGTGCGCGACCTGCGGGCCGGAGACAGCACGCTGACGTTCTATCGGAGAATCGGATGACTCCTGCTGAACCGCCCGCCGGCCGTCTGGCCATCTTTCCCGGGTCCTTTGATCCGCTGACCAACGGGCACGTCGACATCATCCTGCGCAGTGCGCACCTGTTCGAGCGCATCGTGGTGGCGGTGCTCGTCAACGCGGACAAGCAGCCGCTCTTCTCACCCGACGAGCGCATCGGCATCATTCGCGAGGTGTTCCGGGAGTACCCGAACATCGAGGTGGAGAGTTTCGACGGGCTGCTCGTGGCCTACGCGCGGCGCCGGCGTGCGAGCGCCATCGTTCGGGGTATTCGCGCCGTGTCGGATTTCGAGTATGAGTTTCAGATGGCGCTGATGAACCGCCATCTGGAGCCGACGCTCGAGACGGTGTTCATGATGCCGGCCGAGCAGTACACCTATCTGAGCTCGCGGCTCATCAAGGAAGTGTTCAGCCTCGGCGGCGATGTCCGGGGCCTCGTGCCGTCGGCGGTCGAAAAGGCCATGCACGAAAAGAAGGGCGTGAAAGCCCACTAGCAGGTAGGCAGGTGGGCAGGTCAGCAGGGGAGTCGTAGGGGCCGCCTTTCGGCGGCCCGTCGAGGATCAAACGATGGGTATGTTCGCAGACCGTATGTCATCGGTGCAGGTGTCGGCCACGCTCAAGGTGGCGGCCGAAGCCGAACGGCTCCGCCGGGCGGGGCACAGCGTGGTGGACTTCAGCGCCGGCGAGCCGGACTTTCCGACGCCGGAGCATGTGAAGGACGCGGCCAAGGCGGCGATCGACGCCAACTTCACGCGCTATACGGCGGCGGCCGGGATTCCCGAGCTGCGCGAAGCGATCTGCGCGCGCTACAAGCGTGACTACGGCGTGGACATCACGGCGGCGGAAGTGCTGCTGACGGTCGGCGGCAAGCAGGCGCTCTTCAACACCGCGCTCGCGCTCTACAACCCCGGCGACGAGGTGATCACGCATGCGCCGTACTGGCCGACGATCCCCGAGCAGGTGAAGCTCGTGGGCGCCGAGCCGGTCATCGTGTCGACGAGCTCGACGGACGGGTTCCGCATCACCGCCGACGCCATCCTGTCGAAGGTGACGCCGAAGACGAAGGCGATCATCCTGAATTCGCCCAGCAATCCCACGGGCGCGCTGATCGAAGAGAGCGTGGTCGCGTCGATTGCGCAAGAAGCGGCGAAGCGCGGGATCTGGACCATCGTCGACCTGTGCTACGAGCAGCTGATCTACGAGACGGTGCCGCACAACCTGCCGAAGGCGCTGTTCGATCACAACCGCGCGCGGACGGTGCTGTGCGGGTCGGCGTCGAAGAGCTACGCCATGACCGGCTGGCGCGCCGGCTGGACGATTGCGCCGAAGGAACTGACCTCGGTCTTCAACATCATCCAGGGGCAGTCCACGTCGAACATCACGTCGATCACGCAGAAGGCGGTGCTCGCGGCGGTCAGCGGGTCGCAGGACGCGGTGACGGTGATGCTCGACGAGTATCGGCAGCGGCGGGACAACATCCACGCCTGGCTCACGGCGCACCCGGGCATCCAGTGCGTGAAGCCGAAGGGCGCGTTCTACCTGTTCCCGAACATCAGCGGGCTGCTGGCGCCGGGGATGACGTCCACCGACTTCGCCCAGGCGCTGCTCGAGAAGGAGCACGTCGTGGTGACGCCGGGCGAGGCGTTCGACGCGCCGGGCTACCTGCGCATCTCCTACGCGACCTCGATGGAGCAGCTGCGCGAGGGGGCCACGCGCATCCTTCGCTTCGCCGAGTCGTTGCAGCAGGCCGCCACCCGCTAGTGCCGTAGGGCGAGACGGCCCGCCAGGCCCATGCCTCTACCGTCCGCGTTCGTCGAGTCGCTGCGTGCGGCGCTCGGCGACCGCGGCGTTTCCGACGATCCCGCCTCGCTCGACGCCTGCGCGGCCGACGCGCTCGGTCGCGGCCATGCGCCGGATCTCGTGGTGCGTCCCGCCGACACCGCACAGGTCTCGGCGGTGGCGCGTCTCTGTCAGCAGCACCGCATCCCGCTCGTGGTCCGCGGCGCCGGCACCGGCTACACCGGCGGTGCGGTGCCGACCCGCGGCGGCGTGGTGCTGTCCGTGGAGCGGTTGAATCGCATCCTGGAGATCGACGAGGTCAATCTGACCGCCGTGGTCGAACCGGCCGTCATCACCGGTGATCTGCAGCGCGCCGTCGAGGCCCGCGGTCTGTACTACCCTCCGGATCCGGCGAGTCTCGACATGTCGTCGATCGGCGGCAACGTGGCCGAGTGCGCCGGCGGGCCGCGGGCGTTCAAGTACGGTACGACGAAGCGCTACGTCCTCGGGCTCGAAGCGGTGCTGCCGACCGGCGAGATCATCCACACCGGGTCGAAGGCGGTGAAGAACGTCGTCGGCTACGACCTGACCCAGCTGCTCGTCGGATCGGAGGGCACACTGGCGATCATCACGCGCATCACGCTGCGGCTGCTGCCGTATCCGCCGGCGCGCGCGACCGTGTCGGCGTCGTTTGCCAACATCCGCGGCGCGGTGGACGGCGTGACGGCGCTGGTGCAGCTGGGGGTGATTCCCGCCTCGGTCGAACTGATCGACGGCGATTCGCTGCGCGCGCTGGAAGCGCACGTCGGGCATCCGGTGGCGCCGGGGGCGTCGGCGCTCCTCATCGTCGAAGCCGACGGCGTGCCGGCGGCGGTGCAGGAGGAGATCGATCGCGCGTCGTCGGCGCTGACGGCGTCGGGCGCGATCACGGTGACGCGGGCCGCCACCGACGCCGAGCGCGAGGAGCTCTGGAGCGTGCGGCGTCAGCTGTCGTTCGCGCTGCGCGCGACCGGCCTGATCAAGATCAATCACGACGTGGTGGTGCCGCGCGGACGGGTGCCGGAGCTGTTCGAGGAAGTCGAGCGGCTGAAGTCCGCGCACGGACTGCGCATCGCCTGCTTCGGGCATGCCGGCGACGGCAACATTCACGTGAACCTGATGCTGCAGCCCGGGGACGCGGCGGAGATGGCGCGCGCGAAGGTCGCGGAGCGCGAGCTCTTCACACGTGTGGTGGCCCTCGAGGGCTCGATCAGCGGCGAGCACGGCATCGGGTTCGCGAAGGCACCATACCTGGCCATCGAACTCTCGCCCGACGTCGTGGCCCTGATGCAGCGGGTGAAACAGGCCTTCGACCCCGCCGGAATCCTGAATCCAGGCAAGATCTTTCCCGATCCGTCGTAGGGGCCGGGTACGTAGGGGCCGCCTTCAGGCGGCCCGTTCAGCCCGTCAGTACGTGGGAGGCGGTGGGACGTAGGCCACGACGGTGCTCTCGTGGCCACCGGGTCCGATGGCGGCGACGCCGTAGACGAAGTCGTCGATGTTCGCGTTCGGGAGCACCCACTCGGTGACGGCTCCGACGACGGCTTCGTGCTGCCAGTCCGCCGTCCAGGCCTCCCGCCACACCACGCGGTAGCCCGTGGCGCCGGGCGACGGGTTCCAGCGCAGGCGCGCGTCGTACCCGGATGGACGCCGGTCGATCATCGCCTGCCCTCGCGGGTTGGCGACCGAGGGCGGCGGCGGGGCGAGCGCGAGCTCCGCCATCGCCGCGGCGTTCACGCGCGCGTTGTTCGCGAGATACGCGAACGAGACGCCGTCGATCGTGTCGCCGGGGCCGTGCTGCTTCGCGTAGTTCTCGCGCGACTCGCGGAATCCCACCGCGGCAAACCCCTCGAGGTTCCATGCCGTGTGGTCGCCGCCGCGCGAATAGCGGTCGCGGCGGGCCAGCGGCCGCACCGTGTGCCCCGGCACGTAGCGGGCCGCGGTGCGGGCGGTGAACATGGCCAGCGCGCGCGACGGGGAGTCGTCCGGCCCTTCCGAGTAGAGCCGAATCGTCGCGCCGTCGGTGCCGGTGCCGCCCACGGCGCCGCCGACGATGTCGTTGTTGAAGATCGCCTGCACGGGCAGGCGGGCCGCCCGCGCGTCGCGCGCATGGGCCCGGGCGCCCAGCAGCCCCTGTTCCTCGCCGGCCACCGTCATGAACACGAGCGTCGCGTCGAAGTCGATCCCGCTCTGCGCGAACACCCGTGCCAGCTCCATCACCAGGACGGTGCCGCTGCCGTCGTCGTTGGCACCGGGTGCATCCACGTTGTAGTCCTGGCGCGCGGCCGGGGGCGCCGTGGCGCCGCGATTCAGCGCCAGCTGCCCCTCCGGCACCAGATTGAGCGAGTCGTAGTGGCCGCTCACATAGATGCGGCGCGGCGAACGGCCTGGCAGGACGGCGATGACGTTGCGCAGCTCCACGTTGCGGGTGATGCGGCCGTTGCCGGCGCCCTTCTTGAGACGGTGAGTGTCGAAGCTGACCTGCAGTTTCGAGCTCGTGCGCCCGAGCTCGTCGAAGATCCACTGGCGCGCGGCGCCGACGCCCCGCGTCGGTGACGAGGCGTCGGACATCGTGTTGCGGGTACCGAAGCCGACCAGCGTCCGGAGCAGCTGCTCGAGCCGCGTTTCCGAGATCGAGGTGAGTAGCGCCGCGATTCGCGGGTCGCGGTCCGCCGCGGCTGATTGGGCCGCGGCGGCAACGGGAAGGAGCGTCAGGGCAGCCGTCAGGACGGCGGCGGACCGGCGCATCAGAACGCGAACCGGACGCCGAGCTGCAACGTCGTGGGCACCGCGCCGGCGCGGAGCGTGGTCAGGTTGAAGAAGTCGGTCGACCGGCGATCGCCGATCGGGTTGTCGAAGTTGGCGCGGTTGGTCACGTTGAACACGTCGGCGAAGAGGTCGAGCGAGCGCCCGCTCCCCGGATGGAGACGATAGCCCAGACGCAGGTCGAGCTGGAAGAAGCCCGGCCCGGTGGCGCCGTTCCGCTCGCCGTCCACGTCGGCCGTGTACGGATTGCGGCCGGTCGTGCTGGTGTAGCTGCCGGCGGGCAGCGGCTCGGCAAACGTGCCGTTGCGGTCCGGGTCGGTCGTGGAGTCGACGACGCTGAAGTGCGTGCCCGACAGCGCCCGGGCCACCCAGGCGACGGTCATGCCGGTCGTCTTCGGTACGAGCGCCTGTCCGCTGATGACGAGGTTGTGCCGGCGATCGAAGTTGGTCGGCCCCTCGTTGGCGCTCAGGCCGAGGTCGTCGAGCACCTGGAACGGGCTGGTCGGGATGCCAAGACCCGAGGTATTGCCGCGCGAATAGCCGAGCGTATACGACACACGGAACGAGTAGTCGTCGGTGAAGCGCTTGACCAGGGCGGCCTCGAGGGCGTCGTAGTCGATCTTGCCGTCGTTGACCGGCGTGAACACCGCGGCGGCAAAGGCGGGGCTGTTCACGCGCGTCAGCGTGGCCGTGCGAGCGGTCGTGGCGCGCAGGCCGGGGTTCAGGTCTCGCAGCATCAGCTGATCGCGCGCCCGCGCGTGCACGAAGTCGGCGCTGACGGACATCGCCTTGCCCAGCTGCCGCTCGTAGCCGGCGGTGAACTGATCCGAGTAGGGAATCGTGCGATCTGGGTTGTCGAGCGTCACGTTTCCGGCGTTCTTGATCCGCGAGCCGGCTGGATACCGCTGCGCCAGGAGCGCGCGGTTCACCGTGGGTCCGCCGGCCAGCATGGGTTCGACGGGCAGGACGCCGGTGGACGGCCCGGGGTCGGCGTTGTTGGTGGGGAAGAACACCTGGAACGAATCCGAGAAGACGCCCGCGGTCAGGATGGCGGAAATCAGCTCGAAGTGTGTCTTGTCGTAGAAGCGTCCGTAGCCGCCGCGCGCCACCGCACGGCCGTCGCCGCTGACGTCGTAAGTGAGGCCGAGCCGCGGCGAGAGGTTGTTCTTGTCGACCGGATAGGCCTCGGGATCGGTGAAGGAGGGATTGTCGCGCTCGTTGAACGGCTGCACCTCGATGTCGTAGCGGAGTCCGACGCTCACGGTGGCGCGGGGGGTGATCCGCCACTTGTCCTGCCCGAACGCCGAGCCGAAGTGCGCTTTCTGGTACGAGTTCAGCGCGCCCGGCACGCGAACCTGCAGCCGTTCCGGGTAGGTGGCGGGATCCGCGGCGTTGAAGGGCGCGTCGCTCCGGAAGAAGAACGTGCCGTTCAGGTTGTCCTGAGCGGTGGACCGTGCGCCCACGTACTCGTACTGCACGCCGAACTTCACGTCGTGCTCGCCGTGCGCGGTCATGAACCACGACATCGTGTCGTCGAGCTGATAGGCGTTGTCCACGCGCGCCTGCGCGACGTTGCTCTGCTGATCGACGAACGTCAGAAAGACCAGCTGTGGCTGCAGCGCCGCCTGGTCCTGGCCGTTGCCGTTGAACCCGGGGTTGGCAAAGGCGACGTCCTCGCGCGTGAAGTTGAAGCGCACGGTGTTGAGCCGCGTGTTCGAGAGCACCGAGTTGGCCGACACGACCACCGTCTGGTCGACGTCGGATTCCTCGCGCGACGCATTCGCCGACGACGTGAGGTTCTGCGCGCCGGCAAAGGGCGGCAGGTAGGGCACGATCTGGTTCAGCTGCGGCGAGGATTCCCGCAGCCACCGCACCGTCCAGGTGTTGTTGCGCGACAGCTGGTGATCGGCACGCAGCAGCGTGTTCCACACCCGATCCTTGGTGACCGGCGAGGCGTTCAGCTCGGGATGCGAGGGGATGCTGATGCTGTTGGCGCGGTTGACCATCACGCGCTCGACGTTGAAGAAGGCGTGCGCCTTGTCGCGCATGATCGGGCCGCCAAAGTTGGCGCGATAGGTCTGAAGCTGTGTGTCGGGCTTGGTGAGGTTGTTCTGCTTCACGAAGAAGTCGCGCTGCGTCATCGACGCGTCCTGCCACAGGCCGGCGGCCACGCCGTGGAGGTCGTTGCTGCCCGACTTGGTGATCGCGTTGATGATGGCGCCGGTCGTGCGCCCGAACTCGGCGTCGTACTGATTGGTGACCACCTGGAACTCGGCGATCGCCTCGATCGGCGTCCGCGCCTGCCCGCCGGCGCGCTGGCCGATGACGTCGTCGTTGTTGTTGGCGCCGTCGAGCAGGAAGTTGTTGTTGCGCGAGTCCATGCCGTTGGCGCTGACGGCGTCCGACCCGAACGACTCGGTGCTGATGTTGGCGACCATGCCCGGCAGCAGGGCCACCATGCCGACGAAGTTGCCGTTCACGGACGGCAGGCTGGTCACCTCCCGATTGGTGACGTTGCCGCCGATCTGTTTCGACGTGACGTCCACGAGCGGTGTGGCCGCGGTGACGGTCACCGTATCCGTGAGGCCGCCGACGTCGAGCGGCAGGTCGAGCGTGGTGGTGCGCCCGAGATCGAGCTGGATGCCCGATCGGCTGTACTTCTTGAAACCTGGCGACTCGGCGACCAGCGTATAAAGGCCGGGTGAGAGCGCGGTGACGAAGTACGCGCCGTCGTCGCCGGTGACGGTCTGCCGGTACACGCCGGTGGCCTGGTTGGTAATCGTGAGCGTCGCGCCGGAGATGGCGGCGCCCTGCGGATCGAGCGCGCGCCCGCGCAGCTCCGACGTGTTTTCCTGAGCGGCGGCCACGCCGGAGAGTACGGCAAGGACGCCCGCCATCCCAAGGCACAGTCGCAATGTCAGTCGCATCTGAACCTCCGCGAAAGAGAGAGTGAGCCCCGCGGTCGGGTCATCCTACACGCGCGGAGGCAATCCCACCTCAGCGGTTGGTCGCGAGGACGACCGTCTCGAGTTCCTTGTCCGGATCCGGATCGAGCACGCTGCGCAAACGGAGGGTGGCCGTATTGAGATGGCGGACGCGCGCCAGCACACGGGGTGGCGTCGGAAGGGCCGATGCCACCGCGGCGAGGTCGCGTTCGAGCAGCACCACGAGCACGGGGCCGTCCTGGGCCAGAAACCGCGCCGCGCCCGGGACGTCCACGAGATCGAGCTGCCTGAGGCCGGTGTAGAAGATGAGGTTGCGCGTGAAGGCGTGGAGCGATCCCAGCGGCTGGCCGGCGGTGCGGTGCGCGGCGACAGACGCGGCCATCCGTTCGACGGCGTCGGGTCTTCCCGGCGCGAGCACGCTGAACTGCAGGCCGAGCAGCAGCGTCACCGCGGCGGCGGCGGCGGCGAGCGGCAGCGCAGCCCATGCGCGGCGAAGGGCGACGATCGCGAGCGCGGCACCGCCGGCGGCGATGCCGATGACCGACGTCGCGAGGATGGCGGGGGGCGTGGCGACAAGCAGCGGCTGCAGCCGGTACAGCAGCCCCGCGCACAGGACGAGCGTGGCGGCGGTGGCCCACGTGGCGCTCGCCAGCAGCGCCGTTCGTGGCTCGGCTCGCGCCGCCTCGATGCGCTCGCCGATGGCACGTGCGGTCAGGATGGCGAGCGGCGGCAGGACCGGCAGCACGTAGCGCGGCTGCTGGCCGACCGAGGCCATGAAGAACAGAGTCGGCACGACTGCCCAGAACACCAGGCGGAGGTCGTCGCGCGAGGGGCTCCACTGGCGGCGCGCCAGGCTGGCGAGTCCGGCCGCCGCGGCGCCGACGGCGAACGCCGACCAGGGCATCAGCCCGCCGGCGATGACGGGGAGGTAGAACCAGATCGGCCGTGACTCGTTGAACCGCGTCGTCGTGAACCGTTCGAGGTTGTCGCCGACGACGAAACTTTCAAGGTAGGCGGTGCCGTGTCGTACGACCATGGCGACGTACCAGGGCAGCGCGACGAGCGCGGCCAGCGCGGCGGCCGTCGCCACGTGCGACCAGCGGACCTGGAGCGTCCGGCGTTCGAACCACCACGGAAGGACGACGGCGAGCGCCGGGACCACGACGGCGACCGGCCCCTTCATCAGGCACCCGAGCCCGGTTGCCAATCCAGCCAGGAGCCACCAGCGGAGCGCATCGCGCTGGCGCGCGTCGAACGCCGCAAATACCGCGCTCACCGTCAGCGTGATGCAGAACGCGAGCGGCAGGTCGGGCAGCGCCGATCGCGCCATGGCGAAGTAGCCGTAGCAGGTCGCGGTGATGGCGCCGGCGAGCCACGCGTGCGCCCGCGTCGACGGCGCGCGGCGCGCCGTGACCCAGACGAGCAGCGCCAGACCCGCGCCCGACACGGCGGACCAGAACCGCGCCGCGCCCTCGCCGGTCCCCGTCACCCGGTAGACCGCCGCGGTGAGCCAGTAGTAGAGCACCGGCTTCTGCCAGCGATTCTCGTAGTTGAAATGTGGTGTCAGCCAGTCGCCCGAGGCGGTCATCTCGCGCGAGGCCTCGGCGTAGTAGGCCTCGTCGGCTTCGGTGATCGCCTGGCGGCCGAGCCCGATCCCGAATACGAGGAACGAGAGCAACAGAAGGGTGAGAACCGGCCGCCGCACCGCGACCCATTGTAGCGGCGATAATGAGGCATGCCCCAGGTCGTGGCCGTCGTCGGCGCGTCGCGCGATCGGCACAAGTTCGGCAACAAGGCCGTGCGCGCGTTCCGTGACGCCGGGCACACGGTGATTCCGATCAATCCGCACGAGACCGAAGTAGAGGGGCTGCGTGCCTATGCCTCGGTACTGGACGTCCCGGGTCCCATCGACATGGCGACGGTGTACGTCCAGCCGGACACCGTCGTCGGCCTGTTCGACGAGTTCGAGCGCAAGAAGATCCCGGAGATCTGGTTGAACCCCGGAGCCGACGACGACGACGTCCTGGCCGAGGCGAAGCGCCGCGGCCTGAACGTGATTGCCGCCTGCAGCATCATGGGCGCCGGGAGGCGGCCGAGCGAGTATTGACGGACGGCAGCGCCTCCTTGACACCGTCCGGGCCGGTTCCTATACTCGTTGGCGTACATCCACGCTCCGCACGCGAACGCCGTTCGCCACTGATTCGTCATCAGCACAGACAAAAATCCGATGCCCAGTAGCCCGAGACGTCACGGGGCGGGTCGACCCTCCGACCGCCGGCCCAGGGAATCCTCCCAATCCGACCGCCCACCGCGCAATCACGGCGACACCGGTCCCCGTGCGCAAGCGGGCCCGCCGCGCCAGCCGCCACCGCAGGCCGACGTCGAGGCCAGCGCGCCGCCCGTCGAGGGCGCGCCGCCGGCTGAGAACGGCGCGGCGCCGGCGACGGGGGCGCCAGGGGCACCGGGGGCACCGACTGCCGCTCCAGCGGCCCCGCAGCGGCCCAGCCTGAACATCGCCTCGATGAAGGACATGGGCATCCAGGCGCTGACGCAGATCGGCAAGGACCTGAACGTCGAAGGCGCCACTGGCATGCGGAAGCAGGATCTGATCTTCCAGATCCTCAAGGCCCAGACCGAGCAGAGCGGGTTCATCTTCTCGGAAGGCGTGCTCGAACTGCTGCCCGACGGCTTCGGGTTCCTGCGCGCACCCGACTACAACTACCTGCACGGCCCCGACGACATCTACGTCTCCCCCTCGCAGATCCGGCGTTTCGACCTGCACACCGGCGACACGATTTCCGGGCAGATCCGCCCGCCGCGGGAAGGCGAGCGCTATTTCTCGCTGGTCAAGGTGGAGGCGGTCAACTTCGAGGCTCCCGATCGCGCGCGCGAGAAGGTGTTCTTCGAGAACCTGACGCCGCTCTACCCGCAGGAGATGATCCGGCAGGAGATGGGCGCCGACAACCTGTCGGCGCGCGTCATGGACCTGATGACGCCGATCGGGAAAGGCCAGCGCGGCCTCATCGTGGCGCCGCCGCGCACCGGCAAGACGATGCTGCTCCAGAGCATCGCCAAGTCGGTGGCCGAGAACCATCCGGAAGTGTTCCTCATCGTGCTGCTCATCGACGAGCGGCCGGAAGAGGTGACCGACATGCAGCGCTCGGTGAAGGGCGAGGTGATTTCCTCCACCTTCGACGAGCCGGCGCAGCGCCACGTGCAGGTGGCCGAGATGGTCATCGAAAAGGCCAAACGCCTGGTGGAGCACAAGAAGGACGTGCTCATCCTGCTCGACTCGATCACGCGGCTGGCGCGCGCCTACAACACCGTGGCGCCGTCGTCGGGCAAGGTGCTGTCGGGTGGTCTCGACTCGAACGCGCTACAGAAGCCGAAGCGGTTCTTCGGCGCCGCCCGCAACATCGAGGACGGCGGCTCGCTCACCATCGTGGCCACCGCGCTCATCGACACCGGGTCGCGCATGGACGACGTGATCTTCGAAGAGTTCAAGGGCACCGGCAACAGCGAAATCCACCTCGATCGCAAGCTTGCCGACAAGCGCGTGTTCCCGGCCATCGACATCACCCGGAGCGGCACCCGCAAGGAGGAGCTGCTCATCCCGCGCGAGGATCTGAACCGCATCTGGGTGTTGCGGAAGGTGCTCAACCCGCTGTCGGGCGTCGAAGCGATGGAGCTGCTGATCGACAAGCTCGGAAAGACCAAGTCGAACGCCGACTTCCTCGGCGCGATGCAGAAGATCGGCTAGCGCGGTACGTAGGGGCCGCCTTCAGGCGGCCCGTCCTTTAGTTCTCGATCGTCATCGTCAGCGGCGCTGCCAACACCGCAGTCAACGCCGTCCCCGACGCCAGTTCCACTTCCTTGCCGCGCGTGGCGAGCACGGCGCCGCCGCCGGCCGCGCCGCCGATGGCCGCCCCCGTCGCGGCGCCCTTGCCGCCGCCGAGGAGTCCGCCCACCACCGCGCCGATGCCGGCGCCGGCTCCAACCTTGGTGGCGTCCTGCTTCTTCGTGGCCTCGGCTTCGAACGACAGCGGTTGCGTGTTCAGGCGGTGGCGCTCGCCGGAGAAGGTCACGTCGGTGAAGCGCATCACCAGGCGCGCGCGCCCCTGCACGCGTCCCGACCGTTCCACTTCTGTGATCGACCCGATCAGCGTCGCGCCGTTCGGAACGGCGGTTTCGCCGTTGACGGTGACGGCCTGCTTCAGCCGTGCGCGCACTTCGGTTTCCACCGCGGCGGTCTCCGAACTGAGCGCGGTCAGAAGTTCGAGCGGCATCTCCGTGCCGGAGGCGACCGTCACTTCGTGCGAGGTCGGTTTCGGCGGTGCGGCCGGCTCGCGCACGACCGGAGTGGAGGCGGTGTTCTGGAGCGGCCGCGATTCGCCGGTGGTTTTGGCCGCCGGACGGGCGGGCGCGCTGGAGCGCGGCGCCTGGGCCGGAGCTGCGGTGGCGGACGGCGGAGCCGCGGCCGGTTCGGCCGGTTCAGCCGGGGTGGCTAGCGGCGGAGCGGCCGGATCGGCAGCCGGAGGCTGGGCCTCGGAGGTCTGTTTCGAGCAGGCCCCGACCGTAAGGGCGGCGGCGAGCACGGGAATCGTCCACAGTCTGGTCATGTCTGTTGCCTCGCCGTGCTCGAGCTTCAAGGATCGGACCAGGGGCGCCGTGACCCGTTTCTGGCCGTCTTTGCACGGTCTCGCGCCGGCCTCGGGTGTCGCCTGCGGTGGAATCTGCTACCCGGGCTGTAAGAATGACCCCGGAGCGGCCTGATTACCAGTGCTTATGGTGTCTGAAGGACTATCAATTTGACTGATGCCGATCCCACGGAGCACACTGCTGGTCTATGCCGAGCCCACGTACCGGTGCGCAGATCATCTGGGAGTGCCTCGTTCACGAAGGCGTGAACACCGTCTTCGGCTACCCGGGCGGGGCCATCCTCCCGGCGTACGACGCGATGCTGGATTACCCGGTTCGTCACGTCCTCGTACGGCACGAGCAGGGCGCGACGCACATGGCCGACGGCTACGCCCGTGCGGGCGGCGGCGTGGGAGTGGCCATCGCGACCTCGGGCCCGGGTGCCACCAACATGGTCACCGGCATCGCCACCGCGATGATGGACTCGGTGCCGATGGTCTGCATCACCGGTCAGGTGCCGAGCAAGCTGATTGGCTACGACGCCTTCCAGGAAACGGACATCACCGGCATCACACTGCCGATCACGAAACACAGCTATCTCGTCACCCGCATCGAAGACATCATGCCGGCGATGAAGGAGGCGTTCCACCTCGCCAAGTCGGGACGCCCAGGCCCGGTGCTCGTGGACATCACCAAGGACGCGCAGCAGGCGAAGATGGATTTCGCCTGGGACGCATCGCCCGTGAGGATGCGCCGCGAACGCCCGGCACCCGGAGGAACCAAGTCCGGGATCCTGAAGGCGGTCGAGCTGATCAAGGCCTCCCGCAAGCCGGTGATCCTCGCCGGGCAGGGCATCCTGCACAGCGGCGCGATGGCCGAAGTGAGAAAGTTCGCGGAGCAGATCAACGCCCCGGTGGCGATGACGCTGCTGGGCCTCGGCGCCTTCCCGGCCAGCCATCCGCTCAACATCGGCATGATGGGCATGCACGGCGAGGCGTGGGTGAATCATGCGATCCAGGAAGCCGACCTGCTCCTGGCGTTCGGCATGCGCTTCGACGATCGCGTGACCGGCAACATCAAGACCTACGCCGTCAACGCCAAGAAGATTCACATCGACATCGACCCGTCGGAGATCCACAAGAACGTCTACGCCGACGCGGCCATCTGCGCCGATCTGCGCGAGGCGCTCAAGGATCTGCTCGAGGTGGTCGGGAAGCACGATCACGAGCCGTGGCTGAAGTACATCGGGTCGATGAAGGGCACGGCGGCAGTGCGCGACATCCAGACGCTGCCCGACAACGGCCACCTCTACGCCCCCCACGTGATCAACGACATCTGGCGCATCACCGACGGCAACGCGATCATCGCGACCGACGTGGGCCAGCACCAGATGTGGGAGGCTCAGTACTACAAGCACGAGGCGCCGCGCACGCTCATCACGTCGGGCGGTCTCGGCACGATGGGCTTCGGCCTGCCGGCGGCCATCGGCGCCAAGATGGCGCGGCCCGACGCTGAAGTGTGGGCGATCGTCGGCGACGGCGGCTTTCAGATGACCCAGGCCGAGTTGACCACCGCGGCCCAGGAGGGCGTGAAGGTCAACGTCGCCATCATCAACAACGGCTTCCTCGGCATGGTGCGCCAGTGGCAGGAGTTCTTCTACGATCGCCGCTATGCGGCCACGCCGCTGCGCAGCCCGGACTTCGTGAAGCTCGCGGAGGCGCACGGACTGCTCGGCCTGCGGGTGGACAAGCGCGCCGACGTGCTCGAGGCCGTGGAGCGCGCACGACAGGACGAAGGCACCGTGGTGATGGACTTCCGCGTCGAGCAGGAGGACAGTGTGTACCCGATGGTGCCCGCTGGCGCCGACCTGGACGCGATGATCCGGCGGCCGGAGAAGTCGGCCCTGGTGGAAACCGCGGCCGACCCGATGTGAGTTGGCTTGGGGCTTGAGGCTTAGGGCTTAGGGAAGAACGCTCGTCATGCACCATACGCTCGTCGCGCTCGTCGAAGACAAACCCGGGGTGTTGAACCGTGTCGCGCTGGTGTTCCGCCGGCGCGCGTTCAACATCGAGTCGCTCACCGTCGGCCGCACCGCCGAGCCCGGCGTATCGCGCATGACGATCGTGCTCGACAGCGACCAGACGAGCGCCGAGCGCGTCACCGCGTATCTCTATAAGCTCGTCAACGTGCTGCAGGTCGAGGACCTCGGCAACGTCCCGGCGGTCACGCGCGACCTGGCGCTGGTGAAGGTGGCCGTGGCAGGCCACGACCGCGCGGCGCTGCTGCGCGTGGTGGACGAGACGCGCGCGCACATCGTGGACACCGGCGACCAGACGATGACGCTCGAGATCACCGGTGAGCCGCCGCACGTCGACGCGGTGATCAGCCGGCTCGAACCGCTCGGCATCGTCGAGATGGTGCGCACGGGCCAGGTGGCGATGCGCCGCGGCGACACCGCCCTTTCCGCCGCGCAGTACTCCTAAGTCTTCGTAGGGGCCGCCTTCAGGCGGCCCGTTCAGGTTCTCACGGGTCGTTCAAGGAGATTTCATGGCGACGATGTTCTACGACAAGGATGCCGACATCGAGTTGATCCGCCGGCGCAAGGTGGCCGTGATTGGATACGGATCGCAGGGGCATGCCCATGCCCTCAATCTGCAGGACAGCGGCGTCGAAGTCGTCGTCGGTCTTCCGTCGTCGAGCCGGTCGATCGAGAAGGCGAAGACCGACGGCCTGAAGGTGCTGAGCGTGGCCGACGCCGCCAAGTGGGCCGACGTCATCATGCTCCTGATCCCCGATACGCGTCAGGCCAAGGTGTACGAGAACGACATCAAGCCGGGCCTCACGGCGGGCAAGATGCTGATGTTCGCCCACGGCTTCAACATCCGCTTCAACTGCATCGTGCCGCCCAAGGACGTGGACGTGACGATGGTCGCGCCCAAGGGCCCCGGGCACCGCGTGCGCGAGGTGTTCAAGGAGGGCGGCGGCATTCCAGGGCTGCTGGCCGTGCACCAGGACGCCACGGGGCAGGGGCGCGCGACCGGGCTCGCGTACGCCCGCGGCATCGGCTGCACGCGCGCCGGCGTCATCGAGACGACGTTCTCCGAGGAGACCGAGACCGACCTCTTCGGCGAGCAGGCCGTGCTGTGCGGCGGCACCGCCGCGCTCGTGAAGGCCGGTTTCGAGACCCTGATTGAGGCCGGGTACCAGCCGGAGGTCGCCTACTTCGAGTGCATGCACGAGCTGAAGCTGATCGTCGATCTGATGTATCGCGGCGGCCTGAACTACATGCGCTACTCGATCAGCGACACGGCCGAGTGGGGCGACTACCAGTCGGGGCCGCGCATCGTCACCGCCGACACCAAGAAGGTCATGAAGCAGATCCTCACGGAGATCCAGAGCGGCGAGTTCGCGAAGAAGTGGATCGCGGAAAACGAGCAGGGGATGCCGAACTACAAGACCCTCCGCGACAAGGACATGACACACCCGATCGAGGTCGTCGGCGCGCGCCTGCGCGGCATGATGCCGTTCCTCGACCCGGTGCAGCTGCCGCAGCCCTCGACCGTCTAACGCACCTCTCGTACGTGGGGGCCACCTTTAGGTGGCCCGTTCACCATGAACAAATACTCGTCGCAGATCACCCAGCCCCGCAGCCAGGGGGCGTCCCAGGCCATGCTCTACGCCACCGGGATGACCCAGGCCGACATGCAGAAGGCCCAAGTGGGGATCTGCAGCATGTGGTACGAGGGCAACCCGTGCAACATGCATCTCGATCGGCTGGCGATCGACGTGAAGGCGGGCGTCGAGTCGGCCGGCCTCGTAGGGATGCGGTTCAACACCATCGGCGTCAGCGACGCGATCTCGATGGGCACGCCGGGAATGAGCTACTCGCTGCCGTCGCGCGACCTCATTGCCGACTCGATCGAGACGGTCATGGGCGCGCAGTGGTACGACGGGTTGGTCACCATCCCGGGCTGCGACAAGAACATGCCGGGCAGCGTGATGGCGATGGTGCGGCTGAACCGCCCCTCGCTGATGGTGTACGGCGGGACGATCAAGCCTGGGCACGCGCAGGGCCAGGTGCGCGACATCATCTCGGCGTTCCAGTCGTACGGCGAGTTCCTCGCCGGCGTCATCACCGACGAGCAGCGCATCGACATCGTGCAGCACGCGTGCCCGGGCGCCGGCGCGTGCGGCGGGATGTACACGGCGAATACGATGGCGGTCGCGATCGAAGCGCTCGGGCTGTCGCTGCCGTTCAGCTCCTCGCTGCCGGCCGAAAGCGACGGGAAGGCCGATGAGTGCCGGCGGTCCGGCGCCGCCGTGAGGCTGCTGCTCGAGAAGGATCTCAAGCCGCTCGACATCCTGTCGCCGAAGGCCTTCGAGAACGCGATGACGATGGTGATGGCGGTCGGCGGCTCGACCAACGCCGTGCTGCACCTGCTGGCGATCGCGCGCACGGCGGGCGTTCCGCTCGTGCTCGAGGACTTCCAGCGCCAGAGCGACCGCGTGCCGCTGCTCGCGGATTTGAAGCCGAGCGGCCGCTACGTGCAGGAGGACCTGCACAACATCGGCGGCACGCCCGCGCTGATGAAATACCTGCTCGCCAAGGGCTTCCTGCACGGCGACGCGATGACGGTGACGGGGAAGACGCTGGCCGAGAACCTGAAAGACGCACCCGAACTGAAACAGGGGCAGGTCATCGTCCAGACCGTCGAGCAGCCGATACTGAAACGCGGCCACATCCGCATCCTGCGCGGCAACCTCGCGCCCGACGGCGCCGTGGCCAAGATCACCGGCAAGGAAGGGGAGCTCTTCACCGGCGTCGCCAAGGTGTTCGACTCCGAGGAAGACATGCTGCACGGCCTCGAGCAGGGGCAGATCTCCAAAGGGGCCGTGGTGGTGATCCGCTACGAGGGGCCGAAGGGCGGCCCCGGCATGCCGGAGATGCTGACGCCGACGTCGGCGATCATGGGCGCGGGGCTGGGGAAGGACGTGGCGCTCCTGACCGACGGCCGCTTCTCGGGCGGCTCGCACGGCTTCATCATCGGGCACATCACGCCCGAGGCGCAGGACGGCGGCCCGCTCGCCTTCGTCCGCGACGGCGATCGCATCACGATCGACGCCAACGCCTGTCTGCTCACTGTCGATGTCGACGACGCCGAGATGGCGCGCCGCCGTCGGGGCTGGACGCCGCCCGCGCTCAAGGCAACGAGCGGCGTGCTCGGCAAGTACGTGCGCCTGGTGAAGTCGGCCTCCGAAGGCTGCGTGACCGACCAGGCGTAGAGGGCGGTCCTCAGACCGCCCTGACCCCCTCTTTCACCTTCTCGAACTTCAGCTCGCCGCCGGCCGCGTCCACCACGACGCGGTCGCCTTCGCGGAACTCGCCCTCGAGCACTTTCATCGCCAGCGGATCGAGAACCCGCCGCTGCAGCGTGCGCTTGAGCGGGCGCGCGCCGTACATCGGGTCGTAGCCTTCCGTCACCACGAGCCCCTTGGCGGCGTCGGTGAGCTCCAACGTGATCTTCCGCTCCGCCAGCCGCTTCATCAGCGATGCGATCTGGATGTCGATGATCTGCTTCATGTGCTCGAGCCCGAGCGCATGGAAGAACACGATCTCGTCGATGCGGTTGAGGAACTCGGGCCGGAAGTGCTGCCGCAGCGCCTCGGTGACCTGACGGCGGACTCCTTCGCTCGGCTCGCCCGTGTGCTCGGCGATGTACTGGCTGCCCAGGTTCGACGTCATGATCACGACCGTGTTCTTGAAGTCCACGGTGCGCCCCTTGCTGTCGGTCAGCCGCCCGTCGTCGAGCAGCTGCAGCATGACGTTCAATACCTCGGGATGGGCCTTCTCGATCTCGTCGAAGAGCACCACCGAGTAGGGTCGCCGCCGCACCGCTTCGGTCAGCTGGCCCGCTTCGTCGTAGCCCACGTATCCGGGAGGCGCGCCGATCATCCGCGACACGGTGTGCTTCTCCTGGTACTCGGACATGTCGATGCGGATCATCGCGTGCTCGTCGTCGAACAGGAACTCGGCCAGTGCGCGCGCCAGCTCGGTCTTGCCGACACCGGTCGGCCCCAGGAAGATGAAACTGCCGAGCGGCCGATTCGGATCCTGCAGCCCGGCACGGGCGCGGCGGATCGCGTTGGCGACGGCGTTGATCGCGTCGTCCTGCCCGACCACGCGGGCGTGCAGGCGCATTTCCATCTGCAGCAGCTTTTGGACTTCGCCTTCCATCAGGCGGCTCACCGGGATGCCGGTCCATTTGCCGACCACTTCGGCGATATCCTCCTCGTCGACCTCCTCCTTGAGCATGCGCGGCCCCTTGGGCTGGCCCTCACCCTCCTGCTGGGAGAGCCGCTTCTCCAGATCCGGAATGCGGCCGTACTGCAGCTCGGACGCCTTGGTGTAGTCGCCGCCGCGCACCGCGGCATCGAACTCGAGCCGTGCCTGCTCGAGCTGCTCCTTGGTGCTGCTGCTGCCGCTGATCTCGTCCTTCTCCTGTTCCCATTGCGCCTTGAGCCGCGTTTCTTCTTCCTTGAGATCGGCCAGCTCCTTCTCGAGTTTCGACAGGCGGTCCTTCGACGCCCGATCGGTCTCCTTGCGCAGCGCCTCGCGCTCGATCTCGAGCTGCATCACCCGGCGGCGGACTTCGTCGAGCTCCGCCGGCATGGAGTCGATTTCCATGCGGAGCTTCGACGCCGCCTCGTCCACCAGGTCGATTGCCTTGTCGGGCAGGAAGCGATCGGCGATATAGCGATTCGACAGCACCGCGGCTGCCACCAGCGCCGAGTCCTTGAAGCGCACCTTGTGATGGATCTCGTAGCGCTCGCGCAGTCCGCGCAGGATCGAGATGGTGTCCTCGACCGTCGGCTCGCCCACGAGCACGGGCTGGAACCGGCGCTCGAGCGCGGCGTCCTTCTCGATGTGCTTGCGGTACTCGTCGAGTGTCGTGGCGCCGATGGTGTGCAGCTCGCCTCGGGCGAGCATCGGCTTCAGCATCTGCGACGCGTCCATGGCGCCCTCGCCGGCGCCGGCGCCGACGACGGTGTGGAGCTCGTCGATGAAGAGGACGATGAGGCCCTGCGAGTCGGTGATCTCCTTGAGCACGGCCTTGAGCCGTTCCTCGAACTCGCCGCGATACTTGGCGCCGGCCACGAGCGCGCCCATGTCGAGCGCGAAGATCTTCTTGTTCTTCAACCCTTCGGGGACGTCGCCGCGGATGATGCGCTGCGCCAGCCCTTCGACGATGGCCGTCTTGCCGACGCCGGGCTCGCCGATGAGCACCGGGTTGTTCTTGGTGCGGCGCGAGAGCACCTGGATCACGCGGCGCACCTCCTCGTCGCGGCCGATGACGGGATCGAGCTTGCCCTTCTTGGCGAGCTCGGTCAGGTCGCGGCCGTAGCGGGCGAGCGCCTCGTAGGTGGACTCCGGGTTCTGCGAGGTGACGCGCTGGCTGCCGCGTACCTGCGTGAGCGCCGCATAGAGCGCGTCCTTGGTGATGCCCTGGCGCTGCAGGTACTGCGCGGCGGGCGAGCGCCCCGACTCGGTGGCGAGGGCGACGAACAGGTGCTCGGTGCTGACGAAGTCGTCCTGCAGCCGCTTGGCTTCCGCCTGCGCGGCTTCGAATACGAGCTGCGTCCGCGGCGACAGCCGCAGGTCGCCGCCGCGCACCTGGGGAATCGCGGCGAGCAGACCACGAGCGTCCTTGGCGACGCGCGCCGGGTCGACGTTCAGCTTGCGCAGGATCGACGGCACGATGCCGCCCTGCTGCTCGACGAGCGTCACGAGCAGGTGCTCGGGGGTGATCTCGGCGTGCGTCAGTTCCCCGGCGAGCGTCTGGGCGGCCATCACCGCCTCCTGGGCCTTTTCGGTCAACTGGTTCATGTTCATGGCGGTCACGCGGCGCTGTTGGCGGTCGCGCCGTTCCTTTGCAGTTTGGCGAGCGCATCGTAGTGCTCGCGCTCTTCAGCCGAGAGCGACGTGGGGACCTGGGCCTCCACCTTCGCGTAGAGGTCGCCCTGCGCGTGCGATCCGCGTGCGGGCATGCCGTAAGTCTTCAGCCGGAAGACCTGGCCGTTCTGCGTGAACGGCGGGATCTTCAACCGCACGGCCTTGCCAGCCATCGTCGGGACGTCGACTTCGCCCCCGAGGACGACCGTCGGCACCGGCACCGCGACCGTGGTGTGCAGGTCCTGTCCCCGTCGCTCGAAGGTGGGGTGCGGCGCCAGCCGCAGCCGCAAGTAGAGGTCGCCGGCCTGGCCGCCGCCCGCTCCCGGCTCGCCCTCGCCCGGCACGCGCACGCGCGACCCGTCGCCGACGCCGGCGGGGATGCGGACATCCTTCGTGCGCGGCGCGCCGCCGTGATTGAGCGCCAGGCGCTTGGTGGTCCCGTGGTACGCCTCGTCGAGGGTGAGATCGAGCTCGTGTTCGATGTCCCGGCCGGCATGCGCGCGCCCGCGCCCGCCGCGGCCGGCCCTGGGGCCGGCGGAGGCGCCGCCGCCGCCGAAGAACGTGGTGAAGAAGTCCGAGAACGGATTCTGGTCGCCGAACAGATCCTCCATCTCGTCCTGCGTCATGGTGCGGAACCCGCCGCCGCCCGGCGCGCCGCCGGTGTTCACGTTCCAGCCGGCAAACGGGTTGGCGGCGCCCGCGCGCTCGGCCTGCTCGTACTGCCGCCAGTTGGCGCCCAGTTCGTCGTACTTCGAACGCTTCGCGGCGTCGCCCAGCACTTCGTACGCCTCGTTGATGTCCTTGAAGCGCGCCTCGGCGGCCTTGTCGTTCGGATTCACGTCGGGATGGAACTTCCGCGCGAGCTTGCGGTACGCCTGCTTGATCTCCTTCTCGGAGGCGGCCTTCGTGACGCCGAGCGTCGCGTAGTAGTCCTTGAATTCCATCACAGCCCCACGGTGTCGCTCAGGCGACGCATCTCGTGCAACAGGCGGCGGCGTCCCGCGTCGGTGGCGAGCGCCGTCTCGTCGAGCAGCGGCCGGATCCGTCGCACCGTCTCGGCCACCTGCAGCAGACGCTGCACGCCGGCGAGGTTGATCCCGAGTTCGTCCACGAAGTGCTTGATCGTACGGAGCCGTTCGAGCTCGTCCTGCGTGTAGAGCCGCATGCTGCCGATCGTGCGCGAGGGCTGCACGAGGCCCAGCCGCTCGTACTTCCGCAGCGTCTGCGGATGCATGCCGAGGATCTCGGCGGCCATGCTGATGAAGACGAGATCGGAATCTGACGCCATCGTTCAAGCCTCACTCGTGCCGGCGCAACAGATTGACATGACATGAGTGTATACATTGATACGACTCATGTCAACATGAGCGAAGGCCCCGATGATAGGATGGGACGTCTTGGACGTCCAATCGGGAGACCTCGTTACCATCGCCCTGCTCGTGGCGCTCGAAGGCCTGCTCAGCGCCGACAACGCCCTGGTCATGGCGATCATGGTGCTCGGGCTTCCGAAACAGCAGCACGGCCCCGCGCTTCGCTACGGTCTCCTCGGCGGCTTCGCCTTCCGTATCATCGCCACGCTGCTGGCGTCGTCGCTCATCCGCGTCGGCTGGGTGCGCCTGGTCGGCGGCCTGTACCTGCTCTACCTGACGTACACACACTTCCGCGGCGGGGAAGGCACCGACGACCGGCGCCAGGTGCCGGCGGCCAGGGCGTGGCTCGGGCTGTCGCCCTTCTGGGCCACGGTCGTCCGCGTCGAATTGATCAACCTCGCGTTTTCGATCGACTCGATTCTCGTCGCGGTCGCGATGTCGCCGAAGCTGTGGGTGGTGATCATCGGCGGCATCCTCGGGATCGTGGCGATGCGGCTGGTGGTGGGGCAGCTGCTGGCGCTGGTGCAGCGCTACCCGCCGCTCGTGGACGGCGCCTTCGTCATCATCGCGTGGGTCGGGTTCAAGCTGTGCTGGGAGTACATGAACCAGGCAGGCGTCGTGCACCTCGAGATCCCGCAGTGGCTCTCGCTCAGCCTGATCGCGATCATCTTCACCGCGGCGTTCATCTACGCGAAGCTGCAAGGGCCGGTGGACGTGACGCCGCTCGGTGAGGTGGCCGAGCAGGCGCTCGACGCCGAGGCGGAAGCGCTCCAGGTCCACGACCCGTCCGTGCACAAGTGACACTGGCCGTCTCAGGTCTTATGTCTCAGGTCCTAAGCCGGCTTAAGACTTAGGACCTAGGACTTAAGCCTACCGATCCGTAATCTGCAGCCCCTGCCGGACGCGGCCGAACGCCGACTCGTAGTCGTCGTAATCGGATTCGGGCGCTACCGCAATCATGAACAGCGTGTTGCCGTTGCGGAGCTTCGTCGTGGAGACGCTGACGAGCTCGGGACGTCCGCTGACGTCGGACGTGTTCGAGAGCGTGGTCGTGAGACCGGTGCGTCCGCCGAGCGAGTCGCTCCGCGAGCCGCGGCTGCGGAGGTTGGGGTTGCTCTTCGCGAAGTCCTGCAGGAGTTGATCCGTGTCCCGCTGGAGATTGCCGCTGCCGCCCTGGGCCACGCCGAACTGCACCCCGTGGGTGAACGCGCTGCGGCCGTTCGACTCCACGTAGCCTCCCTCGGGCGCGTAGGTCACGCCGCCGTCGCCGGTGCTGATCTGGTTCCAGTTCGTCGGCACGGTGACGCGCAGGAAGTTGCCCGGCTGATAGGTGCGCTGGCTCGCGGACGGCGGCTCTACGCGAATGTTCGCGCGTGGGGCCGAGGAGCCGGCGCCGGCGTTGCCCTTGTTCTTGGCGATCTCCTCCGCGGTGGGCGCTGGTGACATTGCTGTGAGTCGCCCGCGCGCGGCCTGGAACTCGCCGGTATCGGCACGCACCTGCACCTTCAGCGCCGCCGCTTCGCGGTTGATCGCCTCGTAGCGGTTGCCCGGGTTCGGGTGGCTGCTCATCCACTGAGGCTGCTTGCTGCCGCCCTGGGCCTCGATGGTCTTGAACATGTTGGCCATCTGGCGCGGGTCGTAGCCGGCGCGCGCGAGAATCTGCGCGCCCAGCAGGTCGGCCTGGCTCTCGTACTCGCGGCTGTACTTGAGGAAGTAGGTGCCGAGCGTGAACTGGGATCCCTGCGCGATGACGGCCCCGGCAGTACCGCCGACGACGGCGCCGGCCACCTGACCGAGGAGCGCGCCCAGCTGGAACTTCTGTCCCTTGGTCGCCTGCGCCGTGCCGTGGCGCAGCGCCACGTGCGAAATCTCGTGCCCCATCACGCCGGCCACTTCGCCTTCCGACTTGGCCGCTTCGATCATCCCGCGGTTGAGGAACATCGGGCCCCCGGGGAGCGCAAAGGCGTTGATCTCCTTCTGGTTCACCACCTCGAAGGTGTAGCTGAACTCCTTGTGCTGGAATTCCGGCGGGATCGCCGTGACCAGACGGCGGCCGACCGACTGGACCCATTCGTCGACGGCCCCGTCGTGAATGAGTGGCATCTCTTTGCGCACCTGCGCCGCGGCTTCACGACCGAGCTTGACGTCGTCGGCGGGTGCGTATCGGTTCTTGTCGAGCGTGATCCGCGTCTGTACCGAGGGCGCGGCCGCTAGCGCGGCCGTGCAGGCGAGGGTGAGCGCGAAGCGCGACACCAGAGAGGAACTGCGTCTCGTCATGACCAACCTCGCGCTGCAAGGCTCCGGCCAACGCTGCCGGTTCAATATCGTATCGCTACGCCGATCGTGGCGCGCCAGTAGCCGAGTTGGGGGACGGTCAGGAGCGTGCTCGTTTCCACGCCATTGGCCGTGCTGCGTACATGGCGCAGGTCGAAGCGCACGCCCGCCCGTTGGGTCAGGAATCCGATTGCGCCGCCGCCGACCGAGAGGGCCAATCGACTGGTGTCGAGTGTGGAGACGCCGAAGTTGTCCTCGGCCCCTGCGTGGATCATCCCCATGCCGGCGCTGACGTACGGCCGCAGCGATTCGCGCGTGACGCTGAGGGGGACGGTCAGGAGGACGTTCCCGGTGAGCGACAGGACGTTGCTGCCTGACAGGAGCTGGAACGGGTCGTTGAGGAAGCGCGGGGAGTACCCGAAATCGACTTCCGCTCCGAGGACCTTGCTCGTGAGCCAGGCGGCGGAGCCGCCGATGACCCAGGCCTTCTTGTCGACGTTGCCGATCAGCGTCAGCGTCTGCTGCGAACCAAACGTCTTGCCGACGAACGGCGTGAAGATGAGATCGGCATGCGCGGGGAGGCTCGAGGCGCAGAGGCAGGCGGCCGCCAGGACCGTGGCGCGAACGAGGGCCTTCACATCAAGGGGCGAAGAAGTTCAGGAAGAGTTTCACCCACGGCGATGCCTGTGCGTCACCGGCGGCGAGCCCAGACGTGCGAGTGAGCCCGTCGCTGTTGGCGAGCACGATGAATGTCAGGTCGCGCGCCGGAAGCTTGACGATGAGGCTCGATGACACGTCGCGCGTGAAGTCGAACTGCCAGATGAGGGGCTCGTTGCCGGATGCAGACTTGTAGTTCTGGACGAACCACCCGAGGCCGGTCGGCATGGGCGACAGGCCGCCGGCTTGGGTCCATGCCACGGTGAGCGCGTCGCGCGACAGGAGGCCCGGCAACCGCAGCGCCTTGTCGAACTCGGCCAGGTCGAGCGCCGTGGTGATCGTCCCCGTGGACGCATCAGCTCCGAGCGCCGGGGCCGTGGTCCGGACGGGAAGTCCGCGATCCAGCCGGTAGTGGCGCGCCATCTGCTCGATCACGCCGTTGTAGCGCGCGAGCTCGGCCGCCGTGAACGAGGCGCCACCCGGATAGAGCACACCGTCGAGTGCTCGGCCGGGAACGGATCGAGTCATCGCGAGCCGGTCGAAGATGTCTCCTGCGAGGACATGACGGTAGGGGAGGTCTGCGCACTCCTCGACGACTGCTGTCAGACCCGCGAAGCGTCCCGGATCGTACGCGTACGCGCCGGCTGACGACTGGTGCGTGAGCAGCTGCCCGACGGTCGTCGCCTGCTCGGGATACCCGGGCACCCAGCGGGTGACCTCATCGCGCAGCTCGAGCGTATCCTGGTCGTAGCACTTCTCTAACAGCAGCGTCGAGCCGAAGATCTGTGAGAGGTTCCCGATGAAGTACGGCGTGTCGGCGCTGGCAGCGATATTGGCTTCGACGTCCTGTTTGCCAGACGCGCCAAAACTCCCTGGGAGGACTTCGCCCCCTTGGACGACGACCCACGACAGACCGGGGATGCCGAACTGCTCGCGGTACGAATCGAGGTAGCGCTGGAAGACGTTGAAGGTGAACGAGGTCTGGGCAGAGACCGACGTGACCGCCGAGGTGGCGATCACAGTGAGCACGGCGATGACGATTCTTGCTCTGCGCACGCGGTCCGAGTGTGGCCGTAGCCGAGCCGGATCATAGCATTCAGGCCCCAGTTCCTGGCAGAAGGTGTGCTACAGTTTCGACGGCGCCTCGACGATGACGCACGAATCTACACAGCGTTTCCTCTTCCGGCGGGCCCGGCGCGCGGCCCGTATCCTCGCGCTGGTCGCCCTGGCGGCCGGCCCGGTCGGGGCCCAGACATCAGAGGGGCTGCGGGTGGTTCCGCTGGTGAAGGACGAGCAGGTCTTCGTCTCCTTCACCCTCAATGACGGCTTTACCGACGAAGTGCGGGCGGCCATCCAGAGCGGCCTCAAGACCACCTTTACCTACGCCGCGGAGCTTCGCCTCGACGTGCCCGGGTGGGTGGATCGCACGATGGCGACGTCCACGGCGACGAGCAGCGTCGAGTACGACAACCTGACGCGGCGCTACGCCCTGACCCGCTCCATCGATGGCAAGGTCGTGGACACCCGTTCGGCCGAGGACGAGCGCGCCGTCCGCCTGTGGCTCACGGTGCTGCAGCGGCTTCCGCTCTTCAGCACCTCGGTGCTCGAGGCCAACCGCGAGTACTACGTGACCGTTCGCGCCACGGCACGGCCGAGCAACGGTTCCATCCTCTGGCCGTTCAGCAGCGGGACCTCCGCGCAGGCCAAGTTCACGTTCATCAAGTAGGTTGTGCCCGCCGGCTCGTCCGCCGCGCGAGGCGCGGCAGAAGACCAGGGTGTGAGCGGTTGATGCGATGCGTGTGGCCCGGCGATACCTCATCAGCGGCCGCGTGCAGGGTGTGGGCTTCAGGTATTTCACGAAGGACGCAGCCGACCGCGAAGGCGTGTGCGGCTGGGTCCGCAATCTGCCCGACGGGCGCGTGGAGGCGCTGGTCGAAGGCGAGGAAGAGGCCGTGACGCGCGTCGAGCGCGCGTTGTGGCAGGGCCCGGGCGGCGCACGCGTCGCCGCGGTGGCGGTGGACGACACCGAGCCGCCATCGGGGGCGTATCACGGCTTTTCAGTCAGGAGATAGGAGCGCCCCCACGGCGCATCGACACGCATGGATCTCAAAGCGCACATTCGCCACGTCCCCGATTTCCCCAAGCCCGGCATCCTGTTCTACGACATCACCACGCTGCTCAAGGAGCCGGCCGGCTTCCGGGCGACGATCGACGCCCTGGCGGCCCCTTACCGCGATCAAGGAGTGGAGCGCGTCGTCGGCATCGAGAGCCGCGGATTCATCCTCGGCGCCGCGGTGGCCGAGCGGTTGGGCGCCGGCTTCATCCCGATCCGCAAACCGGGGAAGCTGCCGGCGGGGGCCATTCGCGAGTCCTATGCCCTCGAATACGGCACCGACGCGCTCGAAATCCACCTCGACGCCATCAAGAAAGGCGAACGGGTGCTCATCGTGGACGACGTGCTGGCGACCGGAGGCACGGCCGCCGCGGCGGCCAAGCTGGTGAGCGACCTGGAGGGGGACCTCGTGGGGCTGGTGTTCCTGATCGAACTGACCTTCCTGTCCGGGCGCGCCAAGCTGCCTGGCCGGGCGGTCCATTCGGTGCTGCAATACTAGAATAGGCCGACGTCCCCGTAGCTCAGTTGGATAGAGCGCGCGCCTCCTAAGCGCGAGGCCGACGGTTCAAATCCGTCCGGGGACGCCACGCACTCCGGACGCAGGCGGTCAGGCACGCAAGCCGTAAGGAAGACAAGCAATGAGACGTGACGAACGGCAACATCTGAAGGAAAACGAGCTGGCGCACTCTCTGGCCAGCCTGCAGGAATTCGTCGGTCCGCGGTCCAAGGCGCTGGGCGTCGTCGTGATTGCCATCGTCGTGGTGGCCGTGATCGCGATCGGCGCGGTGGTGATCCGCCAGCGCTCGCAGACGCAGGGGCAGGCGCTGCTCGCCGACGCCCTGGTGGCGCTCGACGCCCGCGTGGTTCCCGCCACTCCGGCCGCCCAGCCCGGCCAGGCCGGGGACGCGCCGGCCGCAGCACAGTTCGGCGCCACCGGCACCTTCTCCACCGAGGCCGCCAAGCTCAGTGCGGCGCTGCCGAAGCTGAAGGCGGCGGCCGACGCCTATCCCGACGCGCCCGCCGGCATCACCGCGCGATACCACATGGCCGGCGCGCTGGCCGCGCTGGGCCGGCACGACGAGGCGATTGCCGCCTTCGACGACGTGACCAAGCGCTCCGGCGCGAACAGTCTGTATGGGCGGATGGCGCGGCTGGGGAAAGCCGACGCGCAGGCGCGGGCCGGTCAGCTGGATGCCGCAATCACGACGTGGAAGACGATGGTCACGCAGGATGCGGCCAATCTTCCAGTGGATGCCATTCTGATCGAACTCGGGCGGGCCTACGTCACGAAAGGCAACACCGCGGAGGCCAAGCAGGCGTTCACGCAGATCGTGGACCAGCACCCCGACTCGCCGTACGCGCAGGAAGCGCGGACGAGCCTCGACAGCCTCAGTTCGGCCTCGTAGGACCGTCCGGCGGCGGTCCCGCGCCGACCCAGCGCACGTCTCTGAGCGACTGGAAGTCGCCGGTCAACGACAGGTGCAGCCCGGAGAATCCGGGCTGCGCGATGATCGCGTTCACCCGGTTCCAGATCGGAATATAAGGCGCGTCCTCGGCGATGAGTTGTTGCGCGCGGCTGTATTTCGCGCGCCGTTCGTCTTCCGACAGCGCGGCCGAAGCCTCGTCGATCAGGCGATCGACGTCCGGGTTCTTGTAGTAGCCGCGGTTGAAACCGGCCGGCGGCACCTGCGCGGAGTGAAAGACGCGGCGGATGATGTCCGGATCGGCGAGCGCTCCGCCCACCCACTGCAGCGAGAAGATCTGGAAGTCGCCCTTCAGGACATCGGCGTAGAACGTCGCGAATTCGTACGACCGCAGATCGAGATCGATGCCGACGCGCCGCAGATCCTGCTGGATGACCGTGGATTGCAGCCGCGTCTCTTCGTTGGTGGAGATCTTGAGCGACAAGCGGAGGCGCGGCTGCGGGCCGTCGCCGTCGGGGTCGCGATAGCCGGCCTCGTCGAGCAGCGCTTTGGCACGCGCGGGATCGAAGGGGAAGGTGCGGACGTCGGGCTGGAAGGCCCAGGCCTGCGGGGGCACGAGCCCCACGGCCGGACGGGCGAGCCCGCGCCGGAGGTAGGTGACGATGGCGTCGCGGTTGATGGCGTAGCCGATCGCGTGCCGCACCCGCTTGTCCTGCACCACCGGGTCGCGCATGTTGAAGCCGAGATAGGAGAAGTCGAGCCCGGGATCGCGGGTGACCACGAACGATCCGGCGGTCTCGAACTGATGCACCATGTCCGGCGGGAGGTCGTTGACCACGACGTCCACCGACCCCTTGCGCAGCTCGAGCCCGCGCATCGTGTCGTCGGGCACGACCTTCAGCACGATGCCGGCGTTGTTCGGCCGCCCGTCGAAATAGCCCTCGAAGGCCGCGAGCGTGACGACGTCCTCCTGCGCGCTGACGAAGCGGTAGGGGCCGGTGCCGATGGGGAAGGTGCGCATCGAGTCGCCCGAACCCTCGGGCACGATCGGCGGCACGCCGGCCAGCTGCGCCGGAAAGGCGGCGAACGGCTCTTTCAGCCGGAACTCGACCGTGTAGTCGTCGAGCGCGCGCACCGACTGCAGTACGCGGAACGCGCCCTTGAACGGCGAGATGTACGACGGGTCGAGAAACGACGCGTAGGTGTAGACGACGTCCTTGGCGGTGAGCTCGTGGCCGTCGTGGAACTTCACGCCGCGCCGCAGGTGCGCGACGTAAGTGAGCGGGTCGGGGTTGTCGAGCCTGGTGGCGAGCCGTGGCACCACGCGCAGATCCGGGCCCACGTCCATCAGCGAGCTGAACACGAGCTGCCCCACCCGCTGCGAGGTCTCGTCGTTGCCCTGGCGCGGATCGAAGTTGTTGGGCGGCGTGCGGATGGCGACGATCACGACGTTGCGATCGCGTGCGGGCGCGCCGCCGCAGCCGGCGGCCAGAGCGGCCAGCATGATCGCGAGGGTCATGCCGGGACGAGCCTTCACACGTCCTCCACGAAACGGCGCAGGTCTGCCAGCGCGTCGAGCGCCTGGCGCGGCGTGGTGTGGTCGGGGTCGAGCGCGCGGAGGCGCGCCAGGATCTCCTCGAGCCGCGGGTCGGCCGCGGCCTCGCCGCCCCCGAAGAGCGCCAGCTGCCGGACGCCGGCGGTACCGTTGCCCGACAGCGTCGGCCGGCCGCCGCGCGACAGCTCGTCGTGCTCGAGCCCGGTCAGGATCTCCTTGGCACGGGCGATCACGTCGGGCGGCAACCCGGCCAACCGTGCCACCTGGATCCCGTAGCTGCGGTCCGCCCGGCCGGGGACGATCTTTCGCAGGAAGATGATCTCGTCCTTCCACTCGCGCGCCGCGACGTGGGCGTTCACCACACCGGGCAGCGCGTCGGCGAGGTCGGTCAGCTCGTGATAGTGAGTGGCAAAGAGCGTCTTCGGTCGCGCCTGCCGTGACGGGCTCGCGAGGTGTTCCGCGACCGCCCAGGCGATGCTCAAGCCGTCGAAGGTCGAGGTGCCGCGTCCGATCTCGTCGAGCACCACGAGGCTGCGGCTCGTCGCGGTGTGAAGGATGTGCGCCGTTTCCTGCATCTCCACCATGAAGGTGGAGTGGCCGCGCGCGATGTTGTCGGACGCGCCTACGCGCGCGAAGATGCGGTCCACGAGCGGAATCTTGGCGTCTCTCGCCGGCACGAAGGAGCCGATCTGCGCGAGCAGCGGCAGGAGCGCCGTCTGGCGCAGATAGGTGGACTTGCCGCCCATGTTGGGGCCGGTCAGGATCACCACCTGCCGCGCCGTCCCGTTCAGATCGACATCGTTGGGGACGAACGCGTCGCTCGTCCGCCGTTCGACGACGGGATGGCGGACGTCGGTCGCGACGAGCTCGTCGCCGTCGTGCACGTGCGGCTTGGTGTAATTGCAGATGGTCGCGGTCTCGGCGAGGCCGCCGAGCACGTCCACCGTGGCGAGGATGCGCGCACTGTCCTGCACGCGCGGCGACTCGGCCGCCACCGCCCGGCGGAGGACTTCGAAGATCTCGAGCTCGCGCGTCAGGATCTTCTCGTCGGCGCCGAGCACGCGCTCCTCGTAGTCCTTGAGCGCCGGCGTGGTGAAGCGCTCGCCTCCGGCGATCGTCTGCTTGCGGTGGTAGTCGTCCGGAGCCAGGTGGAGGTTCGACTTCGAGATCTCGATGTAGTAGCCGAAGACCCGGTTGAACTTCACCTTGAGCGAGGCGATGCCGGTGCGCCGCCGCTCGGCCTCCTCCATCTCGGCGATGACCTGGCGGCCAGACCGGCTGACATGCCGGATCTCGTCGAGGGCCGAGTCGAACCCGTCGCGGGTAAAGCCGCCGTCGCGCGCGAGCGCGGGCGGTTCGTCCACCAGCGTGGCGCCGACGCGCTCGCGCAGGTCGGCCAGGTCGTCCAGGCCGGCCGCGAGGCTGCGCAGGAGAGGCGCCTGGAATCCCTCGAGCTCGGCACGCACGCGCGGAATGGCGGCGCACGAGTCGCGCAGCGCCACCAGGTCGCGCGGCCCGGCGGTGCCGAGCGACGCACGTGCCACCAGGCGTTCGAGATCGTGGACGGCTGTCAGCGCCTCGCGCAGCCGCCCGCGCTCCGGCGTGCGAAAGGCGAGCTCCTCGACCGCGTCGAGGCGGTCGCGGATCGGTTCGAGCGAGAGCAGCGGGCGCAGCAGCCATGCGCGCAGCAGCCGGCCGCCCATGGCGGTGGAGGTGCGGTCGATCTCGTGGAGGAGCGACCCCTGGACGCCGCCCTCGCTGCCGTTCACCACCTCGAGATGCCGGAGCGTGACCGGATCGATGATCAGGTTCTCCGCGGTGGTCCGGTAGACCACCGCGCGGACGTGCGCGAGGTCGGCCTTCTGCGTCTCACGCAGGTAGTAGGCGAGCCCGCCGGCGGCCATCGTGGCGGCCTGATGACCATCGAGCCCGAAACCCTCGAGGCTGTGGGTGTTGAGCTGTTGCAGCAGCGTCCGGCTGGCGGTCTCGGGCGCGAACGCCGCCGGATCGATGCGGGTGACCGGCAGCGAGAGCCGCGCGATCTCGGGCACCGCGTCGACGACGGGCGAATCCTCCGGCACGACCATCTCGCGCGGCCGCAGCACCGCGATTTCATCCGCCAGCGCCTGTAACCCGGCGCGGCCCCGATACTCGGTGGCGCTGAATTCGCCGGTGGAGAGGTCGACGAGCGCGGCGCCCACCACGTCGTCGGCGCCGAGCGCCAGCGCGGTGCGGCCGTCCTCGAGATGACGTGTGCCGGCCCGCCGCCCCGGCACGATGGCCATGAGGAAGGACGGCTCGCGCGCCTCGAGATACGACTGGTCGGTGAGCGTGCCCGGCGACACGACGCGCACCACCTCACGCTTCACCACGCCCTTGGCGGTACGCGGGTCTTCCACCTGCTCGCAGATGGCGACTCGGAACCCCTTGCGCACCAGCCGCGCCACGTAGCCGTCGGCGGCGTGGTGCGGCACGCCGCACATCGGGATGCCGTTGCCGCCGGCGTCCTTCGACCGAGAGGTGAGGGTGAGGTCGAGCGCGCGGGACGCCGTCAGCGCGTCCTCGTAGAACATCTCGTAGAAGTCGCCCATCCGGAAGAAGACGATGGCGTCCCGGTGGAGGCGTTTGGCTTCGAGGTACTGCCTCATCGCCGGGGTGACGGTGGCGGTCGTCGACATCGCCCTACGCCCGCCCGGAGGGCGGGCAATTAGATACTGTCTGGCGAGGCAAAGCCTGCATAGCTGTGTCGAGGCGGAGCCTCGCCAGCTATTATCCCGTAAGAGAGATGGTCACCCTGGCGCTCGACACGAGCACGCGCACAGGCGGCTGCGCCGTCCTTCGCGGCGATGACGTGCTGGCGGAGGTGCCGGGCGAGGCCGCGCGCACGCACGCTGAGCGGCTGCCAGGAGACCTGATGACAGTGCTCGAGCGCGCCCATCTCGGCTTGGCGGACGTCGAGGTCTTTGCCGTGGCGACCGGCCCCGGATCGTTCACGGGGCTGCGCGTCGGCATCGCCACCATGCAAGGGCTCGCGCTCGCGGCGGGCCGCCCGCTCGTGGGCGTCTCCGTGCTCGACGCGCTGGCACGATCGGCGGTGAACGTGGCCCACGCAGGCGCGCGTGTGGCCACGTGGGTCGACGCGTGGCGCGGCGAAGTGTATGCGGCGCTGTTTGCGGGCGTCGACGAAGTCGAGGGCGCCAGCGTGGAGTTGCCGGAGCCGATCCTGGCGCGCCTGCGCGGCACGCCCACGCTGTTCATCGGCGACGGCGCAGCTGCGCACCGCGACGCCATCGAGCGTGCGATGGGGGCGCACGGCGAGCTCGCGCCAGTCCTCGATCCGGCGCTCGCCGGCATCATCGGGCGCCTGGCACGCGTTGAAGTGGAGGCGGGCCGCCGCCCCGGCCCGGCCGACATCCACCCGCTGTACGTCCGCCGGCCCGCTCCAGAACTGGCCCGAGACGCCCGTGTCGAACGCTGAAGTGGTCGACTGCCGGGTGGAGCCGTTCGACGGCGCCGCCGATCTCGACGGCATCCTGGCGGTGGAGGCGGCCTCGTTCACCAACCCTTGGACGCGGGCCATGTACGAATGGGAGCTGCAGAACCGCTCGGTCTGCCACATCCTCGTGGTGCGGACACCGGAGTGCCGTGTGGCGGGCTTCTGCGCCTTCTGGCTGGTGGTGGACGAAATCCACATCAACAACCTCGCCGTGCTGCCCGAATACCGCGGCCGCGGGTTCGGCACGCGGCTGATGCGGCGCGTGCTCACCGAAGGGCGGCGGCTCGGGGCGACGCGGTCCACGCTCGAAGTCCGCGCGTCGAACGAGCCGGCGCGGCGGTTCTACGAAGGGCTGGGATTCCACGCCACGGCGGTGCGGAAGCACTACTACACGAACCCCGTGGAAGACGCACTGATCCTCTGGCGCGAGCCGGAAAGCGCGGCTAATACGGTCCCGGAAACGGGGGATTGAGCGGTCTTTGCGTCTGTGTTACCTTGCGCGTGGCAGCTCGGGTCACTCGTCCCCGAAAGGAGGGTACGACCATGAACACTGCGGAAGGGCAGGAAGTAAAGCACTTCCTGCTGCAGAGCCACGATCAGTACCGGGAACTGGCCGCCCGTCATCACGAGCTCGACGATCGCCTCCACGAACTCATCGACAAGCCCCACCTCTCAGAGACCGAACAGGTCGAAGAAACCACAATAAAGAAGCGGAAGCTGGCCCTCAAGGACCGCATGGAGCAGATTGCCTTGGAGTGGGCCCGCGACCATCATTCGACGACATCCTGACGCGCACGGCGGGTCCGCAGGTCTGAAGCCCCCCGGGTACGGGAGAATTGACGCGGACCTCAACTGATGCGCATCGACCCGGCCGGCTGGCCGTTCGTAGGAATCGGAGTTGTGATCGCGGCCCTCGTGGCCGCCGTGGCCGGAAGCACCTCTGGCGTCGCCGCCCTGGTGCTTCCGGCCTTTTTTCTCTTCTTTTTCCGCGACCCCGAGCGGCACACTGCGCTCGGGCCACGTGAGGTGGTGTCGCCGGCCGATGGCAAGGTGATGGTGGCGGGCACGCCGACGGGCGGTTTCGACCCCGCCGTCTGGCAGCAGGTGACCATCTTCCTGTCGCCGATGGACGTGCACGTGAACCGGATGCCGCTGGCCGGACGGGTGAAGTCGGTGAAGTACCACCCCGGGAAGTTCCTGCCCGCCTACAAGCGCGAGGCGGGGGACCTCAACGAGCACACCGAGGTCGTGCTCGACCACGGCGGGCAGACGATCGTGGTGCGGCAGATCGTCGGCATCCTGGCGCGTCGTATCGTGTGCCGCGTGCGCGAAGGCGACGAGGTCGGGGCCGGGGCGCGGTTCGGCGTGATGAAGTTCGGGTCGCGGATGGACGTGTTCGTTCCGCAGAGCAGCACGCTGCGGGTGAAAGTCGGGGACCGCGTGTCGGCCGGCATCACCGTGATTGCCGTCCTGCCCGAGGAACCGGACAAAGGCAGACAGGCATGACTGACCCTCTCGAGTCGCGCCACCGCTTTTCGGTGCTGAGCAAATCGCGCCGCCGAACCGACGCCGGTCCGCGCGGCGTCCGTCGTGGCGCCTACCTCCTGCCGAGCGCGCTCACGATGGGCAATATGTTCTGCGGCTACGCGTGCATCGTGCACGCGATGCGCAGCGAGTTCCACGCGGCCGCGGCCTTCATCGGCGTCGCCATCGTGCTCGACATGCTGGACGGCCGCGTGGCGCGCATGACCGGGACCACCAGCGCCTTCGGACTCGAGTTCGACTCGCTCGCCGACGTCGTGTCGTTTGGCGTCGCTCCGGCCATCCTGTCGTTCGCCTGGGGACTGCACCCGCTCGGGCGCATCGGCTGGGCGGCCGGGTTCCTGTTCGTCGCCGCCGCGGCGGTCCGCCTCGCACGCTTCAACATTCAGTCCGCGTCGCACCAGGACAAGCGGTACTTCGTCGGCATGCCGAGCCCGCCGGCCGCCGGCGTGCCGGCGGCCACCGTGTTCATGTTCCCGCAGGGGCTGACGGGGCCGTGGGAAGCCGCGGCGGTGCTGGCGATGGTGATCGTGCCGGCGCTGCTGATGGTGAGCACCATCCGCTTCCGGAGCTTCAAGACGTTCGACCTGCAGTCGCGCCGCAGCTATCCGGCGCTGCTGCTCATCGCGCTCGTGCTGGCGGCGCTGGCCGCCCGGCCGGAGGAAGTGCTTCTGGTCGCGGCCTACGCCTACCTGGCGTCCGCGTTCATCGGCCTGGCGTGGACGCGGCTCCGGCGGCGCCCCAAGGACCAAGGCTCAGGGCCCAAGGACTAGCCCGCGACAGGCGCCACCGGCAGGCGCACGATCACCGTCGTGCCCTGGTCGAGTGCGCTGTCGATGGCCACCGTGCCGCCGCTCAACTCGATGTTCCGGCGGGCAATCGGCAGCCCCAGCCCCGTTCCCGTGGCCTTGGTCGAGAAGTAGGGCTCGAACGCACGCGCCAGCGCCTCGGAATCCATTCCGCCGCCGGTGTCCGACACGCGGATCGCGACGAACCCATCTTCGGCCGCCGCGCGGACCGACAGCGCCCCGCGCCCCGGCATCGCGTGCAGCGCGTTCTCGACGATGTTCGTGAGCGAACGCGTGACGAGCGTGCGATCCACGAGCACCGGCGGCAGCGAGCCGGGGGCATCCACCACCAGCTCGAGACGATCCGCGAGGCCGGCGCGGTACGGATCGACGATGTCGTGCACGAGATCCGGCACTCGAACCACGCTCGGCTTGGCCGTGGGCGACGACGCGAAGTTCGAGAACTCCGACGAGATCTGCCGCAGCAGGCGCACCTGCGCCAGGATCGTCTCCACGCACTCGCGCAGCACCGGCCCGAGCGGCTCGCCCTCGTCGGCGTGCACCCGTCGCAGATGCTCGGCGTTGAGTTGAATCGGCGTCAACGGGTTCTTGATCTCGTGCGCGACCTGGCGGGCCATCTCGGCCCAGGCTTCGAGGCGGTTGGTCCGCTCGAGCTCGGTGCGCTGCCGTTGCAGCTCGGAGGCCATCTGATTGAAGTCTTCGACCAGCCGCCGCAGTTCGTCCGACGACGTCGCGGCCATGTGCACGTCGAAGTCACCGCGCGCGATACGCCGTGTGGCTCGCGTCAGCCGGCTCACCGGGTCGGCAATGCGTTCGGCCATGGTGTAGCCGAGGCCGGCGCCGCCGAGGATGAAGAGCAGCGCCGCGAGCAGCACGCGCCGGTCGAGGGCGTCGATCTGCGCGTCGATCTCCCGCTGCTGCGAGGTCAGGGGTACGGTGAGGATCGCCTCGGTGGCACGGACCACCACCGGCGCGGCTGCCAGCAGGTACTCGAAGTCGCCGATCCGTTCGCGGGCCACCGCGGCGGCCTCGCGCCGCAGCGAGAGCGCCCGGTAGACGTCGGCGTTGGCGCGCGTCGGCAGCAGCCCCGAGGCGAACAGGTTGCGCTCGCTCGTCGCCACCAGACGCGCCCCGGCAAAGATGTTGGCGTCCTGATCGATCAGCCGCGACACCCACACCATCAGGTTGTCGTCCACGCCGGCGCCCTGCAGCACCGCGCTGCGCTCGACCAGGTCCTCCACGACGCGCGTCGCCGCCGAGGCGGTGCGCTGCGCCTCGGCCTCGACGTTGGAGCGCATCTCGTTGGCCACGAAGTTGCGCGTCACGATGGCCAGCAGCACGACGGGCACGAAGACGGCGGCGACGAAGGCCAGGAACAGCTTGCGATAGAAGCTGGCCCGCACCTCGCGCAGGATGGAACGCCCGGTGGTGCGCCGACGTCCCGCGAGCACGAAAACACCGTTGGCGCAGAGCAGCAGCACGTAGGTCAGAACGGCGATGACCGTGAGCTCGGCGATGTTGAAGAAGTGGCCGAACGCGGTCACGCTGGGAAAGCCGAGGGCGTAGATGCCGCCGCGGTCGTTCAGGACGTAGACGTCGAACGGTTGGGCGCCACGCCGGAGGCGCGCCCATAACGGGTCGCGCGACTGCTCGACCTGGGCGAAGACGGCGTCGTCGAGCGGCCACGCGGTCCCGCGCGACGAGTAGAGCGGCGACCGGCTCCAGCCGTAGACCGCGTACTCGACATCCTCGCCCGACTGGCCGGCGGTGCGCAGCGGGTCCGTGGTCTGCAGCACCTGGACATAGGGCGTCCGCGACGAGGTGAAGGGCAGATTTTCGTAGTCGAGCACCGCGTGCACGACCACCGACCCGATGATGAGCTCGGGAGACCCGCCGACGCACAGCGCGCGTCCGGCGTGCAGGATGCGGCGCTCTTCGGCGAAGAACGGCGTCACCTCTTCGGCGATGTCCCAGTTGCAGGTGCGTTCCTCGGAGCGTGGGGCGGCGCTGAGGTCCTCGGGAAGATTGAAGGCGAAGCGGCTGACGAGGGTACCGTCTCGCCCGTAGACCTCCACCGACGAGGTGACGGGGTAGACGGACAGCGACGTGGCCTGCCAGATCTGGAACGCGCGATCGGTCGACGCATCCAACGCGGCACGAGGCGCCGCGGCCGCGACCAGATCGGCCAGCCCCGGGATCTGATCGATCTGCGCCAGGCTCTCCTGCAGCTGCGCCTGCACCGTGGTGCGCTGGCTGAGCGCCACCGGCGCGTAGCGCGCCTCGATGAGCCGCGACTTCGCCTGCCACGCGAGGTGGAACATCGTCGGATAGAACGCCACCGCCGGCACCACGAGCCCGAGCGCCAGCATGATCATGCGGAACGCCTGCGAGCCGTGCCGATAGCGCGCCCGGATCGGGCGCGCGAAGCGCGCGATGACGATGGCCGTCGCGAGGGCCGCGATCTGCGGCAGCTGCTCGCCGGCGTCGAGGCGGATCAGGCCGTTCCAGACGACGAGTGGCAGCACCCAGCAGCCGATGGTGAAGACGTGCCCGTACCAGCGGCGTCGCAGCCGCCAGCGCGTGGAGACGGCCAGCAGGAGCAGGACGATGATGCCGAAGGCCGCCGCGTGCGCCGCGACCAGCCCCATCTGCAAGGCGATGGTGGCACCGTTCCACGGCGGCAGCGACAGGCGGAGCAGGTCGAGCGTGGACTGTGCCACCGTGTCGCGCAGGAGGGCCGTGTGCACGAGCAGTACGATCGCCGCGGTGGCGCCGGCGAGGATCTGCTCCATGCCGTAGATCGCCAGCGCCGGAACGGTGTCCACCGGGCGGCGCCGCCGGGCGCGCGGGCTGCCGGTCGTGATGGCGAAGAACGCCACGGCCACGAGGCCGCCCACCAGGAACGCGGTCAGGAGGAAGTCGAGCGGCGACGACAGGAACGATCCGGCCAGCGCCGAGGCGTACGCCTCGCCCGTGACCAGCGGCCAGGTGGCCCAACGTGAGGCGGGCGCAACCTCCAGCACGAGGCGCGCTCCCGCGAGGAGCCCCGCCAGCGCCAGAGAGGCCGCCAACCGGGCGCGCCACGCCGCCGACGTTCGCCGCCAGTC
>Ga0207648_10000425_pt1 | contig 46432 bp, 41 predicted proteins | sample KBSMisM32_FD_184310 | JGI IMG/M metagenome (GOLD analysis project Ga0207648, IMG submission 184310) | Miscanthus rhizosphere microbial communities from Kellogg Biological Station, Michigan, USA - KBS Miscanthus M3-2 (SPAdes) (version 2) | ecosystem: Host-associated > Plants > Roots >... | reverse complement strand
TGACGCAGCAGATCGGTCCCACGATCGCGCGCACCCTGCTGGCGCCGTGGTTGCGCAGCACCACCGTCGATGTCGCGCTGCAGGCGCGCTGGGTCGATCTGACCACGCTGCTGTTGGGCATCGCGCTCACCTTTCCACTGGCCGCGTGGGCGGCGCGGCGCGCGCACTTCGAGACGCTGCTGTCGGGGCTGTCGAACTACTTCGCGCAGCCCGGCGCCACCGGGTTTCTGGTCTTCATCGTCCTCTACAAGCTCGGCGACGCGTTCGCCGGCTCGCTGATGACGCCGTTCTTGCTGCAGGCGATGGCATTCAGCTCCGCCGAGGTCGGAGTGGTCAACAAGATCATCGGCCTGTGGCTGACGATAGGGGGCGCACTGCTCGGCGGCGCGCTGATGCTCAAGCTCGGACTGTGGCGCGCGCTGATGCTGTTCGGCGTCCTGCAGATGGCGAGCAACATCGGCTTCTGGTGGCTGGCGACGATGGGCAAGGGTCAACTGTCGGGGTTGACGATCCCGCCGTTCGACCTCGGGTTCGTGCAGCTGGCACAGGCCACGCCGGTCGACGGTGGGCTGTTGCTGGTGATCGCCTGCGAGAACATCTCGGGCGGCATGGGCACCGCGGCGTTCGTGGCGTTGCTGATGGCGCTGTGCAACCAGCGCTTCACCGCGACGCAGTTCGCGTTGCTGAGCGCGTTCGCGTCGATCGGCCGCGTGTGGGTCGGGCCGCTGGCCGGCGTGCTGGCCGAAGCGATCGGCTGGCCCACCTTCTTCATCGTGTCGACGTTGCTGGCAGCGCCTGCGTTGGGGATGCTGTGGTGGATGCGGGCGCCGGTGCGCGCGCTGGAGACCGACCCGGACGCGCTCTAACGTCACGGCCCGGGTACCTAGAATGCCCTGTGGCCATCGGGTCGGACTTTTGTGCGAGCTCACCATGGACAGACACGTTGTCGCTGACGATCGCATCGCCGGGCCAGCCGGCTGGCGGTGCGGGTGCCCACAACCCGGCAGGCGTCGCTTCGGCGCGGCGTTGCTGCTGAGTGCGGCCCTGCCGCAGGCCGCGCTGGCGCAGACGATTCCCGAGTGCAAGCGCAGCACCTTCACCAAGATGGTGTCGGCGCAACAGGTGGAACAGGCGGCCACCCAGCAGTACCGCCAGATGCTGCAGCAGGCATCGGCCCAGAAGGCGCTGGGCCCAAAGGACCACCCCCAGGTGGTGCGGCTGCGCGCCATTGCGCAGCGCATCATTCCGTACACCAGCGAGTGCAACGAGGCGGCCAAGAGCTGGCAATGGGAGGTCAACCTGCTCGGCTCGCAGGAACTCAACGCGTTCTGCATGCCCGGCGGCAAGATCGCTTTCTACTACGGCATCCTGAGCAAGCTGCAACTCGACGACGACGAGGTGGCCGCGATCATGGGCCACGAAATCTCGCACGCGCTGCTCGAGCACGCGCGCGAGCAGATGGGGAAGACCACGGCCACGCAGCTCGGCATCGGCATCGGCGCCGCGCTGCTGGGGCTCGGCAACACCGGGCGCGCCCTCGGTGACATCGGCGGTCAGCTGCTGACGCTGAGCTTCAGCCGCGGGGACGAGTCCGAGGCCGATCGGCTCGGCATGATCATGGCGGCCAAAGCCGGCTACAACCCGCGTGCCGGGGTGTCGCTGTGGAAGAAGATGATGGCCGCCGCCAAGGGCGCGCCGCCGCAGTTCCTGTCGACTCACCCGTCGAGCGAGACGCGCATCCACGACATCGAGGCGCTGCTGCCGCGCGTGGAGCCGATCTACGCGGCGGCCGAGAAGCCACCGCAGCGCTTCGGTCCGCCGGCGCCCAAGGCGGCCAGCAGCGCCAGCGGCTGAAGCAGCGCATCCCCCGACGGAGGGACCCCACCCGGTGGCCCCTGTCTTCCCGCCCTGCGGGCGATGGCCTGCAGGGGGCCGGGCCGCGACCATGCATCGCATCGATCCACACGAGGAGACCTGCGATGCAATTCAGCACCCGACCCGCCGCCGACCACGCGCCGCGCGTGCGCACACCGATCCACGAGTTGGCCCTGGTGGCGATCATCGAGGACGAGCCCAAGCCGGCGGCCGACGAGGCGTTCGGCCGCTGCGGCTGGTTCGAATCCAGCTTCGAGCTCGCCAGCGGGCTGCAGGTGGTCGAATTCATCGACCGACTGCCCGACGACCTGCCGTTCGAGACGCTGACCTGATGCTCGCGCATCGCAGCGCCCAGCTCGCGGCCGGCCTGGGCCTCCCGGCTCATCCGCCACAGGTGCAGTTCGTCGGGTCGGCATCCGGCTGGTCGCAAACGGCTCGCGGCGGGCGAGGCGGCTCCCTACAGTGCGCTCCATCGACGAAGCCACACCAAGGAGAGCCGCCATGACCCGCAACCTCACCGCCCAAGCCGTCTCGATCGCGCTGTCCGTCCTGGTCACCGTGTGCACGCTGGCGGCGCTCAACGGGCTGGCCACCACCGAACACGCCGCCCAGCAGCAAGCCATCGCGAGCGCGCCGGCGCGCGCCTGAGCGACACCGGCGCCGCGTCGGCGCCGCGCTTCCAGGAGGGGCATGCACCTGTGGTGCATGCCCCTTGATCATTGTGAGCTGCGCCGCCTACGATGGGGCATGCACCCGATGTTGGAGCGCGCATGAAAGCCATATGGAACGGCGTGGTGGTCGCCGAGAGCGACGACACCGTCGTCGTCGAAGGCAACCACTACTTTCCGGAGCCTTCGCTGAAGGACCAGTACACGACCTTCAGCAACCACCGCACCAGCTGCCCCTGGAAGGGTCAGGCCCGCTACAAGAGCCTGCTGGTCAACGGCGCGCTCAATCCCGACGCCGTCTGGTACTACCCCGAGCCCAGCGAGGCCGCGCAGCAGATCAAGGGACGTGTCGCCTTCGGAAAGGGCGTCAAGGTCGAGTGATCCCGCATCTCCAGCGGGCGGCAGGATGACGGGCGTGGATCAGCTGACCGCGCGCGACCTGGTGCTGGTGGGCCTGGTCACGCAGACCGTGCTGGCCCTGCTGTTCATGCTGGTGTGGCGCAGCCTGCGCGGCGGCTGGCCGGCCTGGCTGGCCCTCGGCTTCGCATCCAACGCCGGCTCGTACGGCGCGATGGCCGCGGGGCTGTTCAGCAACGAGCTGTTCGTCGCGCCGTCGCGGCCCGTGGCACTGTTCGCCCTGACCGCGGTGGTGCTGATCACGATCGGCCTGCTCGACTACGTCGGCATCGAACGGGCGCTGAGGCATCGCCTGACGTGGTTGGCGCTCACCGTCGCGCTGGTCTCGGTGCCGCTAGGGATCAGTGGCGCCATCACGCGCGCCTCCGGCTACGGCGTGATGGCGGTCTACGTGCTCGGCTGGATCTGGCTGTTCGTGCGAGCAACCTGGCGCGAGCCCCACAGCGGGCACGGTTTCGTGGTGATCGCGTTGTTTGTGTATCCGATGGCGGTGTTGTCGATCGTGGTCGGCTGGGTCCCGGCCGAGCTGCTGTCGGCCTCCGCGGTGCTGCCGTTCTCGGTGCTCGGCGGCACTCTGCTGACCACCGGCTTGCTGCGCGCGCAGCGGCGCGCCGCGCTGGCGCTGGCCGAGCGCGAACAGGCGCAGGCGCTGCTGCGCGCCACCAACGATTCGCTCGAGCACCAGGTGGCGCTGCGCACCGCCGAGCTGCGCGAGACCATCGACGGGCTGGAAAGCTTCAACCGCAGCGTCTCGCACGACCTGCGCGCCCCGTTGGGCGGCATCGTCGGCATCACGCGGCTGACGCGCCAGAAGCTGGACGCCGGCGACCAGGCGCAGGCGCTGCGCTTGCTCGACCTGATCGAGGGCCAGGCCGGAACCTCGGTCAAGCTGGTCGAGGCGCTGCTCGCGTTGTCACGTGCCAGCGATGCCACGCTGCACCTGCGCGACGTGGACAGCGGTCAGCTGGTGGCCGACGTGATCATGGCGTTGCCGCAGGAGGTGGCACGGCAGTGCAAGGTCGAAGGTCTCATGCCGACCGTGCGCTGCGACCCCGAGCTGATGCGCCAAGTGTTCGCCAACCTGATCGGCAACGCCGTCAAGTTCGCCAACCGCGCGCAGCAGCCTCAGGTCGAGGTGTCGGCCTGCGCACGCGACGGCGAGGAGGTGTTCGTGGTGCGCGACAACGGCGTCGGCTTCGATCCGGCGTCGGCGCAGCGCTTGTTCAAGCCGTTCCAGCGCCTGCACGACCGCAGCTACGAAGGCTTCGGCGTCGGGCTGTCGATCGTCAAGCGCATCATCGACCGCCACGGCGGCCGCGTGTGGGCCGAAGGCGAGCCCGGGCGCGGCGCAAGCTTTTACTTCACGCTCGGCCACCCGGCGCCCGAAGGAGCGTGAATGCCGCGGCCGTCTCAGGCGGCCAGGCGGCCGCTCTGGTAATCGTGCACGGCCTGCAGCAGCTGCTCGCGCGTGTTCATCACGAACGGGCCGTATTGCATGATCGGCTCGCGCAGCGGCCGCCCAGCGATTAGCAGCGCGCGCGTCGGCGCGTCGAGCGCGCGTAGCACCACGCCGTCACTGGCCGGCGGATTGGCGAGGATCGCCATGCGCTGCGTGTCGACCACGCGATCGATGATCTTCAGCGCGCCGCGGTAGACATAGACGAACGCGTTGTGCGTCTCCGGCAGCGGCTGCTCGAACACCGCGCCGGCGTCGAGGTGGATGTCGAGCAGCAGCGGCTCGGTGCGGGCGCGCAGCATCGCGCCGGTCACGCCGTGGCTGCTGCCGGCGATCACACGCGCGGTGACGCCCGGCACATTGAGCTCGGGAATCTCACCGGTCGGGATGTCGCGGTACCAAGCCGGCTGCATCTTGTCCTGCGCGGCCAGGTTCAGCCACAGCTGGAAGCCTTCCATCCGGCCGTTTTCCTGCTCGGGCATCTCGCTGTGGATCACGCCGCGCCCGGCCGTCATCCACTGCACGCCGCCGTTGGTGAGCAGCCCTTCGTGCCCGGCCGAGTCCCGGTGGCGCATGCGCCCTGCAATCATGTAGGTGACGGTCTCGAAGCCGCGGTGCGGATGATCGGGAAAGCCGCCGATGTAGTCGCCCGGGTTGTCGGTGCCGAACGCATCGAGCATCAGGAACGGGTCGAGCCGGTGCTGCAGGTCGTTGGTCAGCACACGGGTCAGCTTGACGCCCGCGCCATCCTGGGTGGCTTGCCCGGTGATCAAGCGTTCGACGCCGCGCCCGCTGGTGACGGTCTTGGGGGTGATCGTGGTGTTCATCTCGGAGATGGTGGCACACGCCTTGGGCCCGCGGGTTGGCAAGGAATTGAATGCTGCGTTCGATGCGCCGGGCCTTGTGCCAGCGCACCCTGCACCGAGCAGAGCGGGTCTGCGCCCACCAGCGCGCACAGCAATGCCAGCCGCGAGAAGGGCGTTGTTCAGCAGCGAACACCGCGCCGTTCATTAGTGAACGGCGCGTCGGTGGTCACTGCGCCGCCGCGATGCTTCAATTCTCTGCATGCCACGTCGTTGGGCAGAGCCGTTGCAGCCCGCTTGCGCTGTTGCGCGCGGCTGTTTGCTGGAGCCGGCAGCGCCGAAGCGCCGCGCCCGCGTGGTGGCGGCGGCCGCCGGCCTGATCGCGCCCTGGGCGCTGGTGCCCGGCCCGGCGACCGGGCGCCGGCGTGCCCACGAGGTGATCTCATGATGCGAGGCGGCCGCTGTCGTTGCATCATCGGGCGACTCATCCGACGGAGGATCGCGGGATGGATCGTCGTCAACTGACTCTGGCCATCATGGGCGCGGGGCTCGGCGCGCGCCCGGTCATCGCCCAGGAGCGGGTGTACCGCGTCGGCTACCTGAGCTGGCAGGACGAGGGCGCCTACTACGACGTCACGCTGCGCGGCTTCCTCGAAGGGTTGCGCAGCGAGGGCTTCGTCGAAGGCAAGAACCTGCAGTTGCTGCGTCGCTCGGCATCGAACAATGCCGATCGCTTCAAACCGATGGCCAAGGACCTGGCCGGCGTGCCGGTCGACCTGTACTTCGCGCCGGCCACGCCGATGGCCACCGCCGCCTGGTTTGCCGACAAGAAGACGCCCATCGTGATCGCCACCATCATGGACCCGGTGGAGCTGAAGTTCGTGAACTCGCTGGCACGCCCCGGCACGCGCGTGACCGGCGTGACGACGATGAACAACGAGCTCACCCTGAAGCGGCTGCAGCTGCTGATGGAAACCGTGCCTGGCTGCAAGCGCGTGGGCGTGGTGATCGACGAGGCGATGCGCGATGCGTGCACGCAGGAGATGGACCACGCGAACGCGGCCGCCAAGCAACTCGGCCTGACGTTGGTGAGCGTGCATGTCGACCGGCCCGAGCTGCTCGACGCCGGCTTTCGCAAGCTGCTCGATGGCAGGGTGCAGGCGGTGACGAGCACGCTGCTGTCCACGCGCAACGGCCTCGAGAAAGAGCAGGCCGAAGCGGCGCTGAAGTACAAGCTGCCCTCGATGTTCGAGCAGGACATCGGAGCGCGGCTGGGCGGGCTGATGAGCTACGGACCGGACTTCGAAGACATCTTCCGGCGCGCCGGCCGCTATGCCGGACGCGTGCTGAAGGGCGGCAATCCGGCCGAGATGGCCATGGAGGAGCCACGCCAATTCCGCTTCGTGCTCAACATGAAGACGGCGCGCGAGATCGGCCTCGAGATCCCGCCGGCGGTGCGTCTGCGCGCCGATGAGGTGATCGAGTGATCGATCGGGGCAGCGTCGCGCTCGGCGGCCCGAGGTGACATGAAGCTGCCACGCTGGCGCCTGTTTCCGAAATACGCGACGCTGATCATCGCGGTGGTCGCGGGCGTGCTGCTGATCAGCGGCGCGATCAACCTGGTGTTCTCGTGGCGCGAGGTGCGGTCGCACTTGGTTGCCCTGCAGATGGAGAAGGCGCAGGGTGCGGCCACTCGCATCGAGCAGTACGTGCTCGACATCGAGCACCAGCTCGGCTGGACCGCCTTTCCGCGCACCGACGCGTCGACCGATGCCACCGAGCAGCGTCGCATCGAGTACCTGAAGCTGCTGCGCCAGGTACCGGCGATCACCGAGCTGGTGTGGATCGGGGCCGACGGGCGCGAGCGGCTGCGCGTGTCTCGTCTGGCGATGGACGTCATCGGCGCCGGCACCGACCTGTCGAAGGACCCGGCCGTCGTCGCGGTGCGCGCCGGCAAGACCTGGTTCGGCCCGGTGCAGTTTCGCAAGGGGACCGAACCCTACATGGCGATCGCGCGTCCGGCAGGCGGCGATGGCGGCGTCACGGTGGCCGACGTGAACCTGAAGTTCGTCTGGGATGTGGTGTCGCGCATCAAGATCGGCCAAAACGGCCTGGCCTACGTGGTCGACGCCACCGGCACGCTGATCGCGCACCCGGACATCAGCTTGGTGCTGAAGAAGACCGACCTGAAGTCGCTGCCGCAGGTCGCCGCGCTCGAGCGCGACGACCGCAGCGACCTGGTGCCGGCGCGCGATCTGGCCGGGAAGGAGGTGTTCGCGGCGCACGCGCGCATCCCGGCCCTGAGCTGGACCGTGTTCGTCGAGTCGCCGCGCGCCGAAGCGCTGGCGCCGCTGTACGACTCGTTGTTCCGTCTGGTGCTGTTGCTGCTCGGTGGCCTGCTGCTGGCAGCGGCCGAGAGCTTCTTCTTGGCTCGAACCTTGGTGCGCCCGCTCCGCGCCTTGCAGGAAGGCGCGGAGCGCATCGGGGCGGGTGAGTTGGATCAACGCATCGATGTCCGCTCGGGTGACGAGCTCGAGGGCCTGGCCGAGCGCTTCAATCAGATGGGTGCGGCGTTGCAGGCGTCGTACACGCAACTGGAGCGCAAGGTCGAGGAGCGCACGCGCGAGTTGAGCGACGCTCTCGAGCGGCAGACTGCGACCGCCGAGATCCTGCGCGTGATCAGCGGCTCGCCCACCGACGTACAGCCGGTGCTCGATACGGTGGCCGAGCGCTCCGGCGCCCTGTGCCACGCCGAGGGCAGCCGTGTGTGGCTGCTGCAGGGCGACCAGCTGCATGCGATGACCAGCTATGGTTCGGTCTACAGTGACGATGCCCGGGAGTCGGTGCCGCTACGACGCGGCTCGGTGGTGGGGCGCGCGTTCATCGAGCGCGCGCTGGTGCACGTGCACGATGTGCTGCCGCTGATCGACACCGAGTTTCCAGATGTGCGCGAGTTGCAGGCGCGCTACGGCTTCCGCACCGTGCTCGCCGTGCCGATGTTGCGCGAAGGCGATTCGGTGGGCGTGATCACGCTGCTGCGCAAGGCCGTGCGGGCTTTCTCGCCGGCCGAGATCGCGCTGGTGCAGGCGTTTGCCGATCAGGCGGTGATCGCGATCGAGAATGTACGGTTGTTCAACGAGACCAAGGAGGCGCTTGAGCAGCAGACCGCCACGTCTGAGGTGCTGCAGGTGATCAGCAGCTCCGTAGCCGACGTGCAGCCAGTGCTCGATGCCGTGGCCGAACGGTCGCGCGCGCTCTGCAAGGCACACGGCAGCCGGGTCTGGTTGGTCAAGGGGGACCAGCTGCGGGCGATGACCGGCTACTCGGTGAGCGACGCCTCCCACGTCGGTCGCGGCGAGGCGCTGCCGACGCGACCAACCTCGGTGGTCGGACGCGCGTTCGTCGAGCGCAATTCGGTGCATATCGACGACGTGGCGACACTGGATCCGAGCCAGTACCCCGATGCGCGGCTGTTCCAGCAGCGCCACGGCTTCCGCACCGCCCTGGCGGTGCCCATGTTGCGTGACGGCGAATCGATCGGCGTCATCGCAGTCTTGCGCAACCAGGTGCACCCGTTCTCGGCCGCCGAGATCCGCCTGATCGAGACCTTCGCGGACCAGGCGGTGATCGCGATCGAGAACGTGCGGCTGTTCAACGAGACCAAAGAGGCGCTCGAGCAGCAGACCGCCACCGCCGAGGTGCTGCGCGTGATCAGCAGCTCCGTGGCCGATACCGCGCCGGTGTTCGAGAAGATCCTGCACAGCTGCAGCCACCTGTTCGAAAGCTCCGAGCAGGGCATCGTGCTGGTGGCCGACGACGGCCGGTTGCATCTGGGCGCGCATCGCGGCAGCGCGCGCGACAAGCTCGATGCGATATTCCCGATGGCGGTCGGCGACGAGCCGGTGGCGCGTGCGATGGCGGAGCAGCGCGTGCTGCACTACCCCGACGTGCTGCGGGATGCGGAACGCGGCAGCCTGTCGCGACTGGTCGCCGAGCGCCTCGGCGTCGGCAGCTACACGCAAGTGTTCGCGCCGATGCGTTGGGAGGGGCAGGGCGTGGGCTACCTGTACGTCATCCGTTCGCCGGTGGCGCCGTTTGCCGACAAGGAGATCGGCCTGCTGAAGACTTTCGCCGACCAGGCGGCGATCGCGATCCAGAACGCGCGGCTGTTCCACGAGATCGAGGACAAGAGCAGGCAGCTCGAGGCCGCCAACCGCCACAAGAGCGAGTTTCTCGCCAACATGAGCCACGAGCTGCGCACGCCGCTCAACGCGATCATCGGCTTCTCCGAGGTGCTGGCCGAGCAGATGTTCGGCGACGTCAACGACAAGCAGATGGAGTACCTGAAGGACATCCATTCATCGGGCCAGCACCTGCTGGCGCTGATCAACGACGTGCTCGACCTGTCGAAGATCGAGGCCGGCAAGATGGAACTCGACCTGTCGTGTTTCGACCTCGGCCTGTTGCTCGAACACTCGGCCACCCTGGTGCGCGAGCGTGCGCAGCGCCACGGGCTGTCGCTTGAGCTCGACGTCGGTGACGGCTTGGGCGAGTGGGTGGCCGATGCGCGCAAGGTCAAGCAGATCGTCGTCAACCTGCTGTCCAACGCGGTGAAGTTCACGCCCAACGGCGGCAGCGTCAGCGTGCGCGCGCGCCACCTCAACGGCGTGGACGGCCGGGCCGGCGACTGGGCCGAGGTGTCGGTGACCGACACCGGTGTGGGCATCGCGTCCGAGGACCAGGCGATGGTGTTCGAGGAGTTCCGTCAGGCGGGCGGCGACGTGCTGCGCAAGGCCGAGGGCACGGGGCTGGGGTTGGCGCTGGTCAAACGCTTCGTCGAGCTGCACGGCGGCGCGGTCACCCTCGACAGCGCACCGGGTCACGGCTCGACCTTTCGCTTCACGCTACCGCAGCGTGAGGTGACAGTGCTGCAGTAGAAGGACGAGGAGCGCGATGAGCACGATCCTGATCGTCGAAGACAACGCCAAGAACATGAAGCTGGTGCGCGATGTGCTGCAGCACCACGGCTACGCCACGCTCGAGGCCGAGACCGGCGAGGCGGGCTTGCAGCTGGCGCTGACGCGGCGGCCCGACCTGGTGCTGATGGACATCCAGCTGCCCGACATCGACGGCGCGACGGTGCTGGCGGGCATCCGCGAGGACCGTTCGCTCGACGCGATGCCGGTGCTCGCGGTATCGGCATCGGTGATGCCCGACGAGCAGCGGCGCATCGTGCACTCGGGCTTCGACGGCTTCATCGCCAAGCCGATCTCGATAAAACCGTTTCTGGCAGCGGTGCAGCGCGCATTGGCCGAAGGGCGTTCCAAGTGACACAGCCGGCGGCGCACATCCTGGTGGTCGACGACGTCGAGAAGAACGCGCGCCTGCTGGCCGATGTGCTGACCGCCAAGGGCTACCGCACCACCAAGGCCGAATCGGGCGAGGCGGCATTGCAGGCCATCCGCGCCGAGGCGCCCGACCTGGTGCTGCTCGACGTGATGATGCCGGGGCTCGACGGCTACGCGGTGTGCCGTGCGATCCGCGCCGAAGAGCGCACCGCCACGCTTCCGGTGGTGCTGGTGACCGCGCTCGACCCCGCGCAGGAGCGCGTCAAGGGCCTCGAGGCCGGTGCTGACGATTTCCTGAACAAGCCCGTTAATCAAGCCGAGCTGATGGCGCGCGTGCGCTCACTGCTGCGCATCAAGGCCTACCAGGACGAGGTGCTGCGCCAGCGCGCCGAGCTGGCGCAGTGGAACCGCACGCTCGAGCAGCGCGTTGCCGAGGGTGTGGCGCAGCTCGAGCGCGTGGGGCGGCTGAAGCGCTTCTTCTCGCCGCAGCTGGCCGATGCGATCGTCGGCGGCAGTGCCGACGACCCGCTGAAGAGCCACCGCCGCGAGATCACCGTCGTTTTCCTGGACTTGCGCGGTTTCACCGCCTTCACCGAGACTGCCGACCCCGAAGAGGTGATGCAGGTGCTGCGCGAGTACCACGCCGCGATGGGCCGGCTGATCACCGAGCACGAGGGCACGCTGGAGCGCTTCACCGGCGACGGCATCATGGTGTTCTTCAACGACCCAGTGCCGATGCCCGATGCGGCACCGCGCGCGGTGCGCATGGCGCTGCGCATGCAGCGCGAGGTCGCACGGCTGGCCGACGGCTGGCAGCGCCGGGGCTACGCGCTGCGCATGGGGGTCGGCATTGCGATGGGCTTCGCCACCATCGGCGCGATCGGCTTCGAAGGCCGCATCGACTACGGCGCGATCGGCACCGTGACCAATCTTGCCGCGCGCCTGTGCGCCGAAGCAAATGGCGGCGAGGTGCTGGTGTCGCAGCGCGTGGTCGCCGCCCTGGGCCCGGACTTCGTCACCGAGCCGCGCGGCGAGCTGCAGCTCAAGGGATTCCAGCGCCCCATGACGGTGCTGTGCGTGCGCGGCGAGTCGACCACCGCCTGAGCGGCTCGGGCGCTGGCGCAGCGGTCCACCGGCCGTAAGGCTTGGGGCATCATGTGAGGCGATGGATGCCGCCCCTCCGAACCCCGAGCCCGCCTCGCCGAGCGCGCTGCCGGTCGAACTGCTCGATGCGCTGTCGACGCTCGGTCACACGCGCAGCTACCCGAAAGGCACGATCGTCGTCACCGAGGGCGAGCCGGCGCTGTCGATGTACCTGATCCACGAGGGCGCGCTGCGCGTGTTCGTGTCCGACGAGGACGGCAAGGAGGTCGAGCTCAACACGATGGGGCCCGGCGAGTACTTCGGCGAACTGATGCTCGGCAGCCAAGTGCGCACGGCCACCGTGCAGACCACGTCGAAGGCCCGGCTGACGATGATCACGCGGGCTGAGTTCGAGCAGGCGCTCAGCGCGCGGCCGGGGCTGGCGTTCCACGTGATCCAGCACCTGATCGACCGCGTGCGCCAGCTCAGCCGCAACGTGCAGGGCCTGGTGTCGATGGATGTCTACGGCCGCGTCGCGCGGCTGTTCAGCGAGCTGGCGCGCGACGAAGACGGGCTGCGCGTCGTGCCGGGGCCGCTGAGCCAGCAGAAGATCGCCGATCGCGTCGGCGCCTCGCGCAGCATGATCAACCGCATCCTGCAGGACCTGGCGGCCGGCGGCTACATCGAGGCCAGCCGCGAGCGCATCGTGCTGCGCAAACCCCTGCCCAAGCGTTGGTGATCGCGTGGACGATCCGCTGTCGGCCGAGGAGCGGCGCGCCCTCAGTGCGGTGCATCGGCGCCGGCTGCGCGAGGTGTGGCGCTCGGCCGGCTGGCCTTGCCAAGACCTGATCGAAGTTGAACTGCTGGCCGCCGGCCTGCTGCAACGCCAGCGCGACGGCGACGGCCGCGAGTCGCTGCGTGTCACCGATGCCGGCATCGCCGTGCTGGCGGCCACGTTGCAGAAGAACCGCGCCGCGCGCGATGCGCATGAGGCGCTGGTGGCGCGCGTGGCGCGCGAGATGCAGCGCGCCGGCCGCGTGGTGTGGCGCGGCCTGTCGCTGCGCGCCAAGGTGGGCGCTGCGGACGCTGCCGCATGGGCGATGGCGATGCCCGATGTCTTCTCGATCCGCCATACGACGGTGGAAGACTACGTCGAGCCGGTGGCGCACGAGATCAAGGCGCATCGCGCCGACCTGCTGGCCGACCTGAGGCGACCGCAGAAGGGCGAGGCCTACCTGCATCACAGCAGCCAATGCTGGTACGTGCTGCGCGAGGGCATCGGCGAGGCCGACGAGATCCCGCGCGCGTTCGGCGTGATGGTAGCGCGCGAGGCCACGCTCGAGGTGCTGCGCCCGGCGCCGCGGCGCGCGATGAAGCTGCCGTTTCCGGTGTGGATGGTGCTGGCGCGCGCGACGCCCGAGCCGCTGGACGACGAGGCGCAGGGCTGGCTCGGCGCGCCGCCCGACGCGCGGGATTGAGAGCGTGGTTCAGCGTGGAGGGGCTTCGCCGCCCGCCTGCTGCGCGGTGTAGGCGGCGTGCAGGTGCGCCGGCAGGTTGGCGCGCCTGCGCATCCGGATGTTCAGCAGCTCCACGCACACGGAGAACGCCATCGCGAAATAGATGTAGCCCTTGGGCACGCGGTGGTCGAAGCCTTCGGCGATCAGCACGACGCCGATCACCACCAGGAACGACAGCGCCAGCATCTTGATCGTCGGGTGTGCCGAGACGAAGCGACCGATCGGCGCCGCAAAAAGCATCATCAGCGCGACGCTCAACACGACCGCGGTCACCATCACCTCGATGCGGCTGACCATGCCCACCGCGGTGATGATCGAGTCGAGCGAGAACACGATATCGATCAGCGTGATCTGCACGATCACCGCGGCAAACGTGGCGCGCACCGCGCTCGACGCGTGACCCTCCTCGCCTTCGAGCGACTGGTGGATCTCGCTGGTGCTCTTCCAGATCAGGAACAGGCCGCCCACGATCAGGATGAGGTCGCGCCCGGAGATGGCCTGCCCGAGCAGCGTGAACAGTGGCGCCACCAAGCCGACCATCCACGACAGCACCAGCAGCAGGCCGATTCGCATCAGCATCGCCATCGCCAGCCCCAGCCGCCGTGCCAGTTCGCGTTGCGCGGGCGGCAGCTTGTCGACCAGGATCGAGATGAAGATCACGTTGTCGATGCCCAGCACCAGCTCCAGCGCGGTCAGGGTCGCCAGCGCGATCCAGGCTTGGGGGTCCGTCAGCAGGTCGGTCATGGCAGGTCTCGTGGGCTGCGGCAGCCGGCCGGCGATTCTGCCGTCCGGCAGCGGCGCCACGCGGCCGCTATCGCAAACCGCGATGGCCGAGCGCCGGCCACCCGGTTCGGGCCGTCCTGCGCCCGCGCGGGCTGCAAGGCCGCGACGCCGCAAGCACAATGGGAACTGCATCGAGCAACCGGACCCGGCCATGTTCAAACGATCGATCTTCCTCGTGATGCGCATCGCCATCCTGAGCGTTGGCTTCGCTGCGGGCCTGACACGTGCAGCCACCGACGATGGCGTGGCTTGGCTGAGCGCCGCCAACGGCGCCGACATCGACCGTGCCTTCGCGCAGGCGCGCGCCGAGAGCAAGCCGGTGTTGCTCTACTGGGGCGCCAAGTGGTGCCCGCCGTGCAACCAGCTCAAGGCCACGCTGTTCAACCGCCACGATTTCATCGAGCGCAGCAAGTCGCTGGTGGCGGTGGAAATCGACGGCGACCTGCCGGGCGCGCAAAAGCTGGGCGTCCGCTTCAAGGTGAGCGGCTACCCGACGATGGTGCTGATGCGCACCGACGGTGCCGAGCTGATGCGCCTGCCCGGCGAGGCCGACGCGCCGCAGGTGCTGCAGCTGCTGGAGTTCGGCCTCGGTGGCGGGCGCGCCGCGAAGGATGTGCTGGCCGACGCGCGCGCCGGCAAAGCGCTGCCCGGCGCCGAGTGGCGCATGCTGGCCTTCTATTCCTGGATCAGCGACGAGTCGCAGCTGCTGCAGCCGGCCGAGCGCCCTGGCGTGCTGGCCGGCCTGTCCGTGGCCTGCCCGCGCAGCGAGGCCGACAGTGCCACCCGTCTGATGCTGAAGGCGCTGGCCGACAGCGACGACGGCAAGGGGGTCAAACCGGACGCGGCGCTGCGCCAGCGCGTGCGCAGCTGGCTGGCAGATCCAGCTGTGGTGCGCGCACAAATGGATGTGTTCACCAACTACCCTGCCGAGATCACCAGGGCTGTGTCAGTGCCTGGCAGCGCGGATCGCAAGGCGATCCTCGGCACGTTCGACACCGCCTTGCAGCGGCTGCAGGTCGACGATACGCTGTCTCGCGCCGACCGCCTGAGCGCCTTGGCGTCGCGCGTCGAACTGGCACGCATCGACGCCCCCAAGAACGAGCGGCATCCGCGCATCGCGGCGCCGCTGTTGCAGCAGGTGCGCGATGCCAGCGCAGCGGCCGACCGCGAGATCACCGACGGCTACGAGCGCCAGGCGGTGATCCCGAATGCGGCTTACATGCTGGGCCAAGCCGGGCTGTGGAGCGAGTCGGACGCGCTGCTGAAAGCCAACCTCGCCAAGAGCCACTCGCCGTATTCGCTGATGAGCCAGCTGGGTGGCAACGCGCGCAAACTCGGCCGCAACGACGAAGCGTTGCGCTGGTACGAAGAAGCGTACGCCCGGAGCGAAGGCCCGGCCACGCGCCTGCAGTGGGGCGCCCAGTACGTCACTGCCATGATCGAACTCAAGCCAACGGACGAGGCACGCGTCGAGCGGGCCGTCTCGAGCATGATCGAGGACGCCGCACGAGACAAAGGCGCGTTCGATGGCCGCAGCGCCCGCTCGCTGGCGCGCGTAGACAGGCAACTCGCGCAATGGAACCGCGACGGGCGCCACGCCGCCGTGGTGACGCGCCTGCGCGCGCAGCTCGATCCGGTGTGCGGCCGTCTGGAAGGCGAGCCAAGTGCTCGCGCGGCCTGCGACGCCACCTTCAGGGCGGCGCGCAAGACCAGCGCGTGATCCAGAGCGCGCCGCGCCGGCGCAGCCCTACTTGAGCAGGCCTTCGGCCTTCATCGCGGCCTGCACCGCGGGGCGCGCGGCCATGCGGGTCATGAATGCCTGCACGTTCTTCAGGTCAGTGACGTCGACCCCGACGTGCTTGGCCCAGTTGCTGACGGTGAACAGGTAGGCGTCGGGCACCGAGAATTTGTCGCCCATCAGGAACGACTTGCCTTCGAGCTGCTGGTCGAGGTATTCGTAACGGCCGCGCAGGCGCTTGCGAAAGACCGCCTTGCCTTCTTCGGGCATTGCGGGGTTGAACAGCGGCGAATACGACTTGTGCAATTCGCTCGAGATGAAGTTCAGCCACTCGACCTGGCGATAGCGCGGCATGGTGCCCGGCGCGGCGATCAGTCCCTTGGGTGCCTCCTTGTCGGCCAGGTATTGCAGGATCGCCGGACCCTCGCTCAAACGCTGACCGTCGTCGAGCTCCAGCAGCGGCACGTAGCCCTTGGGGTTGATCGTGTAGTAGTCGGTGCCGTCGACCAGCTTGTGCGTCTTGGTGCTCGCGAGCACCGGCTCGAACGGCACGCCCAATTCATGCAGCACGATGTGCGGACTCAGCGAACAAGCGCCGGGGCTGTAGTAGAGCTTCATGTCGGGTCCTCGGTCGGTGTAGCAAACGGGCTGTCAGCATAGCCGCCGGCCATTTCGGGGCTTGCCACTCGGGATTGGCTGATGAGGCTCGTGGACAATGCCCGCCGATGATCAAGCGTCGGAGCCTGCGCTGGGCGGCATGCCTCACCAGCGTCGCGGCGTGCGCGTCGGCTGCGGCAATTGACTTGACGCCGTGCCGGCTCAAAGGCGTCACTCATGAAGCGCTGTGCGGGCGCGTGCAGCGTCCACTCGACCCTGGCCAACCGGCGGGCGCACAGATCGATGTGCACTTCGCGGTGCTGCCCGCGCTGGCGAACAACAAGCTGCCCGATCCGGTGTTCTTCTTCGCCGGCGGGCCGGGGCAGAGCGCAATCGACCTGGCCGGGCCGGTGGCCGCTCAGATGGGGCGGCTGAGCAACCGGCGCGACTTGGTGTTCATCGACCAGCGCGGCACTGGTCGAAGCGCGCCGCTGCGCTGCGAGGCCGACGAACAGCCGCTGCGTCCGCTGGCCGAGCAGCTGGACCCGCAGCAGCAACTTGCCCAGCTGGCCGCGTGCCGCGCGCGTTTGCAACGCCTGGCGCACGGCGACCTGCGCCGCTACACCACCACCATCGCGACGGCCGACGCCGACGCGGTGCGCAGCGCGCTTGGCGCGGCGCGCATCAACTTGGTCGGTGCGTCCTACGGCACCCGGGCGGTGCTCGAATACATGCGCCAGTTTCCGGGCGCGGTGCGGCGCGCCGTGCTCGACGGGGTGGCGCCGGCCGACATGGTGTTGCCGGCGTCGTTTTCGCTCGACAACCAGCGCGTGCTGGATGGCTTGTTCGACTGGTGCGAACACGACGCCGATTGCGGGGCGCGCCATCCACGCTTGCGTGCCACCTGGCGGGCACTGCTCGACGGATTGCCGCGCCCGGTGCAGATCGCGCACCCGCTGACCGGGCGGTCGGAGTCGCTGCTGCTGACGCGCGACATGCTGCTCGGCATGGTGCGCACGCCGCTCTATGTGCCGGCGTTGACCGCCGCGCTTCCAGCCGCGATCACCGAGGCCGCCAGCGGCCGGTTCGATGCGCTGGCCGGTTTATCGACGGCGCTGTCGGGGCCCGGCGCGCGGCTGTACACCGGCATGCATTTCTCGGTGATCTGCGCCGAGGACGTGCCACGCCTCGGAGACGCGGCCGATGCGCAAGGCGAACAGTTCGGACGCGCGTTCGCGCAGCTCTACGAGCAGGCCTGCGCCGCTTGGCCGCGCGGCGACGTGCCGGCGGCGTTCTACGCCACGCCGTCGGCACCGTCGGCGACCTGGCTGCTGTCGGGCGCGGCCGATCCGGCGACGCCGCCTCGCCACGGCGAACGCATCGCGCGCGCGCTGGGCGCGAGGGCGCGCCACACGGTGGTGCCCAATGCCGGGCATGGCGTGATGGCTCTGCCCTGCGTGCGCGATGCGGTGGTGCGCTTCATCGACGCGGCCGACGACACGGCGGCGCTGCAGGTGGACGCCAGCTGCGCGGCATCGCTCCCCCATCCGCGCGTGTTCGCGCCGTTGCAGGCGAGTGGGCCATGATTCGCATCGAGCAGCTGCACAAGCGCTTCGTGCTGGGGCGCGGGCGCAAGGCCCGCGCCATCGCGGCTGTGCGGGGCGTCGGACTGCACGCCGCCAATGGCCGCATCACCGCGCTGCTCGGGCCCAACGGCGCCGGCAAGACCACCACGCTGCGCATGGTGGCAGCGCTGCTGCCGCCCGACAGCGGACGCATCGAGGTCGACGGCATCGATGTGGTGACGCGACCGCGCGATGCGCTGGCGCGGTTGGGCGTGTTGTCGGATGCGCGCGGGCTGTATCCGCGGCTGACTGCGCGCGAGAACATCGTCTATCACGCCCAGCTGCACGGCATGGCGATCGACGCTGCCCATGCGCGCGCGCAGGCACTGGCCCGGATGCTCGAGTTTTCCGAGCTGCTCGACCGGCGCACCGAAGGCTTCAGCCAAGGCGAGCGCATGAAGACAGCACTGGCTCGTGCGCTGGTGCACGACCCGCCGAACATCGTTCTCGACGAACCGACCAACGGCCTCGACGTGCAGGCGATCCGCGGGCTGCGTCAGGCGTTGCGCCAGCTGCGCGACGAACAGGGCAAGTGCATTGTCTTTTGCACCCACATCATGCAGGAAGTGCAGCGCCTGTGCGATCACGTGGTGGTGATGGCGCACGGGCGGGCGGTAGCCGAAGGCAGCGTCGACGAGCTGTGCCGGCGCGCCGGTCACGACGACTTCGAGCAGGCCTTCGTCGACCTGGCGTTTGCCCACGAACGGGCGGAAGCCGGGCTGTGACTGGCGCGTGGACCGTGTTCGTCAAGGAAGTGCGCGACGCGCTGCGCGATCGCCGTACGCTGCTGGCCGTGGTGCTGTCGTCGGTGGTGATGGGCCCGCTGCTGCTGTTCGGCTTGTCGGTGCTGGTGGCCGGCAGCGAGGAGCGCGCCGAGTCGCGCGAGGTGATGGTGGCGGGCATCGAGCGCGCGCCGAGCCTGCGCAACTTTCTCGAGCGGCAGACGCTGCAGATCCGGGAAGCACCCGGCGACTACGAGCGCCAGTTGCGCGAGCGGCAACTGGCTGACGCGGTGGTCGTGGTGGCGCCGGATTTCGAGGCCGTGCTGGCGCGCGGCGAGCGCCCTCTGCTCGAGGTGGTGACGTCGAGTGCCAATCCGCGCGCGGCGGCCGGTGCGCAGCGCGTGCAGCGCGCCCTTTTTGCTTTCAATCAGGAGCTGGCGCTGCTGCGCCTGACGCACCGCGGCGTCGCGCCGGCGCTGTTGGATGCCACGCGTATCGAGCAGCGCGACCTGGCCGATCCGCGCGCGCGGGCGGCGCAGCTCACCGGCATCCTGCCGTTCTTCGTGCTGATGGCCGTGCTGTATGGCGCGCTGAATGCCGCGCTCGACACCACCGCTGGCGAGCGCGAACGCGGCTCGCTGGAGCCGCTGCTGATGACGCCGACGTCGCGTCTGGCGCTGGTGCTCGGCAAGTGGGGCGCAGTGTCGAGCGTCGGCATGCTGATCGCTGTGCTGAGTTGTCTGAGCTTTCTGCCGGCGCAAAGCTGGCTGCGCAGCGAGACGCTGGCCGCGCTGTTTCGCTTCGGATTGCGCGAAGCCGCACTGTTCCTGTCGCTGCTTCTGCCGCTGGCGGCCATGCTGTCGGCGCTGATGATGGCGATTGCCATCCGCTGCAAGACATTCAAGGAGGCGCAGGCCAGCAACACCGTCGTGATCCTCCTGGTGTCGCTGCTGCCCATGGTCACCCTGTTCAACGATGGCGGCGAGAGGCCCTGGCACCTGTGGCTTCCCGCAATGGCGCAGGTGACGCTGATGGGGCGGGTGCTGCGGGGCGACGCCATCGGCGCGATGGACCTGATGGTGCCCCTGGCCGTCGCAGCGCTGCTGGCTGGCACCTGCCTGGCCTACATCGCGCGACAGTTGCGCAACAGTGCGCTCCGCTGAGCGGCCGCTGTTGGCGTCAGGCAGACGGCGCCATCAAGCGGCTTCCTCGCTCAACATCAATACGCGCTCGACTTCGTCCTGCCAAGCCAACTCGCGCACGACCTCGTTGAGGTGGCGCAGTGACTCCAGGGACGACAACAGATTTCCGTCGGGGCTGACCAGCCGCAAATTCGTGACCACGGACAGCGGGTCGGCCATCGCCACCACGCCGGCTGACAGCTGGATCCAATCCCAGGCCATGCCCGCCTGACTGTTGGCCGCCGGCGCTGCCCAAATGGTCTGCCCAGCGGTGCGTGACACTTGATCGCCGGGGTTGGTGACTCGTGTGCCCAAATGCCGCAACAGAAGTGGCCGTAGGTTGTCAACCTGCCACAATAGCGGCGGCCAGGCGCGGACGGTCCAGGGGGGACAGGCGTGAGACTTGGATTGCATGATGCGACTCGTCGTTTGCAGTGCCGGTTAGTGTTCGGCAAGTCGCAGGCGATTGAAATCTGTAAGACCTTTCAGGTCCCGGCATGTCCGGAACGCTGGGGTTGATGCGATCAGATGCTGCAAGGCGGTTATTCATCGGTGCTCCAGGCACGGGACCGGAACGAATTCCGGGATGAGGTCGTCCGCTTCGGGCGCGCGCTCGGTTTCGAGACGGTGTCTGCGATCGCAGTGGTCGACCACGGGATTGGCCGCAGCGATTTCGTGACGGTCGACAACACGCCGAAGGAATGGGCCGGCGCCTTCAACGACCCGCGTGGCATGCAGCGAGACCCGGTGATGCAGCACTGCAAGCGCCAGAGCTTACCGATCATCTGGGACCAGGGCACCTACACGTCGCAGGGCCAGGGTGAGTTGTGGGAGGAGCAGGCGCGCTACGGGTACCACACCGGCATCGCAATGGCGCTGCACCTGCCAGAGGGCAAGCATTTCATGCTGGGTGTCGACCGCGACCGCCCGCTGCCAAGTGATCGCCACGAGCTCACCCGCGTGGTGGCCGACCTGCAGCTGTTCGCCGTGCACGCGCTCGATGCCGCGATGCGGGTGTTGCTGCCGGTGGCAGCGGCGCTCGATGGTCCATCGCTGACCCCGCGCGAACTCGAAGCGCTGCGCTGGACGATGGACGGCAAGACCGCGTGGGAAGTCGGCTCGATCCTCGGCATCACCGAGCGCACTGCCGTCCTGCACTTGAACAATGCGATGCGCAAGCTCGGCAGCGTCAACAAGCACCAGGCAGTGCTGAAGGCCCTGCGGCTGGGCCTGATCCGCTGACGCAAACTTCTTGCATTGGGCCCGGAATCGCAGGCCATGTCACCCTGTAAGAGTTGACAGTTTCGTGCTTCCGCGTCCGCTGCTGAAATCTCCTTCATGCGCCATGGGCCAGGCGCCATATTCCGAACGGAGACCAACATGCAGCAAACCCGCAAGACGTCGTTCCTCAAGAGCCTGTTCGGCGCCAAGCGCCGCACCGCCATCGAGCCGAAGAAGGCTGTGCAGCCGCTGGAGCCGCGCCAACTCTCGCACGTGGCGGGTGGCACGGGCGAAACCGGCTTGCCACGCGGCGGCTGGCAGTAACCTCTTCTCAGGTTCCCTCGACGCGCCGGCGCTTCCCCCCTCCGGCCGGCGAGTCGGCGGCCCGGTTCATCCGGGCCGTTCTGCATTTGCGGTCCCGGTTTTGTCATGACGTCGCTGTTTCGTCCTGAAGCTCTCGAGGCGCATCGCCAGCAGTGGATGGGCGAGGTGCGGCTGTTGCGTCCGGTATCGATGTCGGTGCTGTGCGTGCTGCTGATCGGTATGGCGGTGGCCGTCGGCACCTGGCTGGCACTTGGCGAGTACACACGCAAGGCACACGTGCGCGGCGTGCTGGTCCCCGATCGAGGCTGGATCCGACTGGTGTCGCCGCAACTGGCCACCGTGACCGAACGTCGCGTGGTGCAAGGCCAAACGGTGCGTGCAGGTGACGTGCTGTTCGTGCTCTCGATTGACCAGCACGTCGGCGACGGCAGCGCGCAACAGCGCGTGCAGCGCAGCCTGCGTGCTCGCCAGGAGAGCTTGAGCGAAACCCTGGAGGCGCGGCAGCGGCTCAGCCGTGAGCAGGAGGCCGCGCTGACGCAAAGGCTGGATGGATTGCGCCAGGAGATCGCGCAGATCGACACCGAAACCGAGTTGCAGCGGCAGCGATTGTTGCTGTCTCAGCAAACCCTGGCTCGATTGGAGTCGTTGCGCGAAGAGCGCTTCGTCTCCTCAGCGCAGATCAACACCAAGGGCGAAGAGGTGCTGGCGCTGCGCGCGCAACTGGTGTCGCTGGAGCGTCAACGTAGCACGCTGATGCGCGAAGCAGCTGCGCTCGAAGGCCAGCGACGCGAGCTGCCGCTGCAGGAGCGCGCGCGCGCCGGCGAACTGCAGCGCGCCGCGCAGGCCCTGGCGCAGGAATCGGCGGAGAACGAGGCCCGGCACGAGATGCTGATCCGCGCGCCGCAGGACGGTACGCTGGCCACGGTGCTGGCAGAACCGGGTCAGAGCGTGTCGCCCGATGTGGCTTTGGCCAGCCTCGTGCCGGCCGATGCCCGCTTGCAGGCGCACCTGTACGCGCCGTCGAGCGCGTTGGGCTTTATCCGTGCAGAGCAGCCGGTGCGCATGCGCGTGGCGGCGTTTCCGTATCAGAAGTTCGGGCATCAGACCGGAGCGGTGCTGCAAGTGTCGAGCACGCCGCTGCAGGCCGGCGAACTCGCAGCGCTGCCGTTGGCGACCAAACCCGACGAGCCGCTGTATCGCGTGACGGTGAGCCTCGATCAGCAGCACGTGATGGCCTATGGCCGCGAACAGCCGTTGGCTGCCGGCATGCAGCTGGATGCCGACGTGATGCTGGAGCGGCGCCGTTTGGTCGAGTGGATGTTCGCGCCGGTGCTCGGCGTGACCGGTCGTCTCTGAGTCATCGGCGTCATGACGGCAGCGCGTTCGTTGCGTATTGGCTTCGGGGCACCAGTGACGCCGGTGATCCTGCAGAACGAAGCGGCCGAGTGTGCGTTGGCGTGTCTGGCGATGGTGGCCGCGTCGCACGGCTTGCACACCGATCTGCCGACGTTGCGTCAGCGGTTCAACCTGTCGCTGAAGGGCGCCACGATGGCCGACCTGGCCACGATGGCGCGCGCGTTGAAGCTGCAAACGCGTGCCGTGCGAGCCGAGCCCGACCAGCTCGACCAGCTGCCGCTACCCGCGATCCTGCACTGGGACTTCAATCACTTCGTCGTGCTCGTGAAGGTGGGGCGCGACGGAGTGTTGATCCATGACCCGGCGCGCGGCGCGCGTTGGCTGAAGTGGGCGCGTTTGTCGCGCCATTTCACCGGCGCGGCGATGGAGCTCGTACCCGAGGCCGGCTTCGAGCGGCGCGACGAGCACCGACGCATCACGATGCGCCAGCTGCTGGGTCGCGTCAGCGGGTTGAAGCGCTCGCTCGGGCAGATCGTGGCGCTCGCGCTGGTGCTCGAGTTCTTTGTCCTGCTGGGCCCGTTCTTCATGCAGTGGGTGGTCGACGACGTGCTCGTGACGGTCGATCGCGACCTGCTGGTGACCTTGGGCATCGGTTTCGCAATGCTGGTGGGCATCCAGGTCGCCACCGCGGCCATCCGATCGTGGGCCGTGCTGCATTTGTCGGCGACGCTGAACCTGCAGTGGCTCGGCAACGTGTTCGCCCATTTGCTTCGGCTGCCCCTGGCGTGGTTCGAGCGACGCCACATGGGTGACATCTGGTCGCGCTTTTTCGCCGTGCAGCAGATCCAGAAGTCGCTGACCACCAGCTTTCTCGAGGTGCTGCTCGACGGCGCGCTGGTGGTCACCACGCTCGCGATGATGGCGTTGTACAGCCCGTTGTTGAGCGGCGTGGTGCTGGCCTTCGTCGCGGGCTATGCCTTGCTGCGCTGGGCGCTGTTCGCGCCGATGCGCCGCGCCACCGAGGAGGCGCTGGTGCACGACGCGAAAAAGACCAGCCACTTCCTCGAGTCATTGCGCGGCGTGATGGCGATCAAGCTGTTCGCCGCTGAGGCAGATCGACAGACGCGCTTCATGAATCTGGTGGTCGACGCGATGAACGCCGACATCGTGGTGCGGCGATTGGACGTGACGCTCGCGGTGGCCAATCGCGGCCTGTTCGGCCTCGAGCGCGTGCTCGTGATCTGGATCGGCGCGCTGTTGGTGCTCGATCAAAACCTCACGGTGGGCATGCTGCTCGCGTTCGTTGCCTACAAGGAGCAGTTTTCCCAGCGCGTGGGGGCGTTGATCGACAAGTGGGCCGAGCTGAAGATGCTCAAGCTGCAGGGCGAGCGCCTGGCCGACATCGTGCTCAGCGAGCCCGAGTCCGTGCACACCGACCTGCCAATGTTGAGCGGCGACATCAGCGGGGCACCGCCGCGCATCGAGTTGCGCGATGTCGGGTTCCGCTACTCCGACAGCGAAGGCGATGTGCTGCGCGGTGTCAACCTCAGCATCGAGCCAGGCGAATCGATCGCGATCGTCGGCCCATCGGGCTGCGGCAAGACGACACTCATCAAACTGATGCTGGGCATCCTGAAGCCCGCGCATGGCGAAGTGAAGATCGCTGGCCGCTCGTTGGAGGCCATGGGTGCGGCGACCTGGCGGGCCATGGTGGGCACCGTGATGCAGGACGAGCCGCTGTTCGCCGGTTCGATCGCGGACAACATCAGCTTCTTCGATGCGCGCCCCGACATGGAGCGCATCGTCGATTGCGCACGAGTCGCCGCTGTGCACGACGAGATCGCTACGCTGCCAATGGGCTACCACACGCTGATCGGCGAGATGGGCGCGACGCTTTCCGGCGGGCAGAAGCAGCGCGTGCTGCTCGCCCGTGCGCTGTACAAGCGCCCGCGCGTGCTGTTCCTCGATGAGGCGACCAGTGCGCTCGATGTCGAGCGTGAGCGTTTGGTGAACCAGGGGGTGCGCCAGCTGCGACTGACTCGCGTGATCGTCGCGCATCGGCCCGAAACGATCGCAACCGCGGATCGGGTCGTCGTGCTCAGCAGTGGCGCCGTGTCGCACGACCTTCGTTCGGTCGGTGGCACTGCGGTCGTGCAGAAGGCGCATTGAGCGCGCAGGGCTCGTGTGTGCCGCCGGCGCGCGCCGGCGGCGCGCTTTCTACAATGCTGGGCCCAGCAGGATGATGGCTCATGCAGTTTCCCAGTCGTTTCGACGTGATCGTGGTCGGCGGTGGCCACGCCGGTACTGAGGCCGCGTTGGCCTCGGCCAGGATGGGCTGCGCGACGCTGCTGCTGACACATAGCATCGAGACGCTCGGCCAAATGAGCTGCAACCCTTCGATCGGCGGGATCGGCAAAGGCCACCTCGTCAAGGAGATCGACGCACTGGGCGGCGCCATGGCCGCAGCCACAGACGAAGCGGGCATCCAGTTTCGCGTGCTCAACGGGTCAAAGGGCCCTGCAGTGCGCGCCACACGCGCGCAAGCGGACCGGGTTTTGTACCGCGCAGCAATTCGCCAACGCTTGGAGAACCAACCGAATCTGTGGCTGTTTCAGCAGGCCGTGGATGACCTGTGCATTGGATCGAACGGTGCAGTGACCGGTGTTTTTACGCAAGTGGGTATTCGCTTCGAGGCAAGCAAAATCGTCTTGACTGCCGGCACGTTTCTGAATGGGCGCATTCACGTCGGCCTGCAGAATCACCCAGGCGGCAGGGCGGGTGATGCGCCGGCCATCTTGCTCTCTGAGCGCCTGCGTGAACTCGGCTTACCGCGAGGACGGCTCAAGACGGGAACGCCACCGCGCCTCGACGGGCGTTCCATCGATTACTCAAAACTCGCCGAGCAGCCCGGAGATGTCGACCCGGTGCCGGTGTTCAGTTTTCTGGGTCGTGCGGTTCAGCACCCGCGCCAGACTTGCTGCTGGATCACGCACACCAACGAGCGTACGCACGAAATCATCCGCAGCGGCTTTGACCGCAGTCCGATGTTCACCGGCGTGATCGAAGGCGTCGGCCCGCGCTACTGCCCAAGCATCGAGGACAAGGTCAATCGCTTTTCCGACAAGGCGGGCCATCAAATCTTCCTCGAGCCGGAGGGCCTTGCCACCCACGAGGTCTACCCAAACGGCATCTCCACTTCGCTGCCATTTGACGTGCAGTGGGACGCGGTGCGTTCGATGCGGGGTCTCGAAGCGGCTCACATTGTCCGGCCCGGCTATGCGATCGAGTACGACTACTTCGATCCGCGAGCGTTGAAGAGCACTTTCGAGACCCGGGCGATTGCCGGCTTGTACTTCGCTGGTCAAATCAACGGGACCACGGGGTATGAGGAAGCCGCCGCACAAGGGCTGCATGCAGGGACCAACGCGGCTCTGGCCGTGCTGGGACGAGATCCCTGGGTTCCGGGACGCGACGAGGCCTACCTCGGGGTCTTGGTCGACGACTTGACCAGCAAGGGCGTTTCGGAGCCCTATCGCATGTTCACGAGTCGTGCAGAGCATCGCCTGCACCTGCGCGAGGACAACGCGGACCTTCGCCTCACTGAATCCGGAAGAAGCCTGGGATTGGTCGACGACTTCCGCTGGGGAGCCTTTAACCGCAAGCGCGACGCACTCGCTCGAGAGACCGAGCGGATGAAGTCCGTGTGGGTACATCCCGGCATCGTGCCGCCAGAGCTGGGCGAGCGAACCATCGGACAAGCCATCGAGCGGGAGTACAGCTTGGCCGACCTGCTGCGGCGGCCGGCGGTCAAGTTCGATGACGTGGTGGCAATGGTTCTAGCGGCTCGGCCCGAGCTGAGCATCGTTTCACGTGAAACACTTCACGCGGAACTTGGAGCCGAACTGGCCGACGCCGTGATAGGCCAGATTGAGATTGCCGCTAAATATGCGGGCTACATCGAGCGGCAGCAGGATGAGGTCCGCCGTGCTGCTGCCTTTGAGGACCTGCATCTGCCTGCTGATCTCGACTATTTCGAGGTCACCGCACTCAGCTACGAGGTGCGGCAAAAGCTGAACCAACAGCGGCCGGCGACGCTCGGGCAAGCCTCACGCATCTCCGGCGTCACGCCTGCCGCAATCTCGCTGTTGCTGGTGCATCTGCGGAAGGGCCGACTACAGAAGAGCGTACCGCGTAGCTTGCGGGCTCCGAACGCCGCCTGACCGGAATGGCCTCGGTGCAGCCGCAGGTGGATACGGAGTCGCTGCTTGAACGGCTCCAGTCGGGAGCCACTCAATTGGGGCTGACGCTCTCCGACGCCCAGTCGCAGCAACTGCTGTCCTATCTGGGGTTGTTGAAACGCTGGAATGCAGTGCACAGCCTCAGCGCGTGGGCGCGGCCGTCGGATATGGTCATTCATCACCTGATGGATAGCATGACCCTGGTGTCGCCGCTGGACCGCTTTGCCGGAAGCAAAGCTTTAAGGGTCCTGGATGCCGGATCGGGCGCCGGATTCCCCGCGGCGGTCCTTGCCGTGATGAGGTCCGGTTGGAATGTGACCGCGGCGGACGCGGTCGCGAAGAAGGCGGCCTTCGTCCGCCACGCGGCGGCCGAAGCACGAATTGGGAACTTGGCAGCGTGGCACGGCCGCCTCGAGGACCTGCGGCCCGCCATTCCCTTCGATCTTGTGGTGTCGCGCGCGTTGGGATCGCTGAGCGATTTTGTGCGTTGGACCGACGACGCGTTGGGCCCAGCAGGGGTGTGGCTCGCGCAGAAAGGGCAGATTCCCGATCACGAGATGCAGGTTCTCAATAGTGGGATCGAGGTGTTTCACGTGGAACAGGTCACGGTTCCTGGCCTCAGCGCGCAGCGTCACCTCATTTGGTTGCGTCGATGCAAGAGATGACGGGGGACGCCGGCGAAGCTGCGATTGCCAAGACCCGCCGCGCCGGCGTCTTCTGCATCGCCAATCAAAAGGGCGGCGTCGGCAAAACGACGACGACGGTCAACCTCAGCGCCGGCCTGGCCAAGCTGGATCAGCGGGTTCTCCTGGTCGATTTGGATCCGCAGGGAAATGCCACGATGGGGTCCGGCGTTGACAAGCGAGGTCTCAGTCTGTCCGTGTACGACGTCCTATTGGAAACCGCCACGATTGCCGAAGCCAGGCAGCGCTCGGAAGTGGGTGGCTACGACGTCCTAGGGGCGAATCGGGAATTGGCCGGCGCGGAGATCGAACTCGTCGGCTTGGAGCGGCGCGATCAGCGTTTGCGTGGTGCACTTGTTGCGGCGGCGTCTGACTACGATTTCGTCATCGTCGACTGTCCACCAAGCCTGAGCCTGCTGACGCTCAACGGTTTGTGCGGCGCCCACGGCGTGATCGTGCCGATGCAGTGCGAATACTTCGCGCTGGAAGGTTTGACCGATCTGGTGAATACCATTCGCCAAGTCCATGCCAATTTGAATCCGGAGCTGCAGGTCATCGGGTTGCTGCGCGTGATGTTCGACCCCCGCATCACGCTGCAGCAGCAGGTCAGCGAGCAGCTGAAGTCGCATTTCGGCGATAAGGTGTTCGATGCGGTGATCCCACGCAATGTGCGTTTGGCTGAAGCGCCGAGCTATGGCCAACCCGGTGTCGTGTTCGACCCCTCGTCACGCGGCGCGCAGGCGTACCTGGAGTTCGCCCGGGAGATGGTCCGCCGTGTCCAACAACTCGCCTGAATGCAGACACCACTGCCCTTGACGCTGTTGTCCCGCATCGAGGATGCGGGGCTGAACGCGAGTGCGCCGCCCCAGCAACGTTGGGTCGATGGTTGGCTGGTGCGCTTCTCGCCGGGCAAGGCCAAGCGGGCCCGCTGCATCAATGCCGTTGCCCGTGGTCACCTCCCGGTTCATGAGAAGTTTGCGTTGTGCCAACGCGTGTTCGAAGAGGCGCAGCTGCCATTGATCTTTCGCCTCACGCCCCTGTCCGAGCCGCCAATGCTCGACGGCTGGCTCGAAAGCAACGGCTTACATCGCTTCGAAGACACGCGGGTCATGGTCAACGCCGACCTGGGCGCGCTGAACGCCGAATCGCTGCCCTTGGGTTTGCAGATGCAGCGCGTGGGTCACACGGCGTTTGCGCAAATCGTCGGCCAGATGCGTGGCTCGCCGCTTTCGCAGCAGCAAGCCCATGCGCAGAGGCTGGAGTTGTCCCCGGTGCCATTCGAAGGATGGGTGCTGCGCCGCGCTGGTGAAAGCGCTGTGCTGGCGTGTGGGCAAACCGCCATCGAGGCCGATCTGGTCGGCCTGTACGACGTGTTCACCACGCCAGAGGCGCGCAACAACGGGCTAGCCCGCAAGCTCTGCGCCCAACTGCTCGAGCGCGCGCGCAAACGGGGCGCGCGTGCGGGGTACCTGCAGGTCGACGCGTCCAACGCGGCGGCGCGCGCGGTCTACCGTCACCTGAGCTTCTCCGACGGCTACGCCTACCACTACCGCAGTCCTTCGGATCAGATCGACTGACCCGCGCTGGTCAGGAGACCAAGCCGAGCCCTTCGTCCAAGCCCAGGTGCGCGTTCATCGACTGGACGGCCGCACCGCTCGCGCCTTTGCCGAGGTTATCCAGCCGTGCAATCAGGATGGCTTGGTCCGCGCTCGCGTAGACGAACAGGTCGCATCGATTGGTGTCGTTGCAGGCTTGCACGTCGAAGTACCCAGCCTCCAAGCTCGCGGTGTCGGACAGCGGCATCACACGGATGAACCGCTCTCCGGCATAACGTTCGCTGAGCACGGCATGCAAACGCTGCCCGTCAGTTGAACTGTGCAAATTCTTAAGATGCAAGGGCACACTTACGCAGAGACCTTTATAGAAATTAGCGACCATTGGCATGAAGACGGGCTTTGTCTTCAAGCCGGACCAGCGCGTCATTTCGGGTACGTGCTTATGCCCCAAGGCCAGTCCGTATGGGCGCGGTGAGGTCAGACGCCCTGGCGGTGGCGTCGCTTGATACTGCTCGATCAACTTCCGTCCGCCGCCCGAGTAGCCGGTGATCGAAGTCGCGCTCAGGGCGTCAGCGGGGTCGATCAGGCCTGCATCGACGAGCGGCCGCACCAGCAGGATGAACGCAGTGGAGTGGCAGCCCGGGTTGCTGACGCGCTGGGTGCCGCGCAAGAGCGCGCGCTGTTCGCCAGCCATCTCCGGCAGGCCGAAAACCCACGCCGGATCAACCCGGTGCGCCGTGCTGGCGTCGATCACACAAGTGCGCGGGTTGGTCACCCAGCTCGCGGCCTCTCGGGCGGCTTGGTCGGGCAGGCACAGGAACGCGACGTCGGCGGCGTTGAGCAGCCGCGCGCGCTCGGCGTTGTCCTTGCGCAGGTCGGCGTCGATGCGCAGCACCTCAAGGTCGCGCCGCCGCGCGAGCAACTCGTGGATCTGCAGGCCGGTGGTGCCTTCCTGGCCATCAACGTAAACGGTGTAGCTCATCGCTTGTCCCGGTGCGGTCGGCGCATCGGGCTCGCAAGGATATCGTCAAACGGCAACGCAGGCAGGTGTGTGCTTGCGCATGATTGACAATGGCAGCATGGTGACAAAAAGACCCAAGGGTCTCGGCATGGGGCTGGAAGCGCTGCTGGGACCCAAGGTGTCCGAGTCCGCGCCGGCCACCCAGCCGAGCACGCTGAAGCTCCATCAACTGAAGCCTGGTCGTTATCAACCGCGCACTCGCATGGACGAAGGCTCGCTGGCCGAGCTCGCGCAGAGCATCAAGAGCCAAGGGCTGATGCAGCCCGTGCTGGTGCGGCCGCTGAATGGTGGCACTTACGAAATCATTGCGGGCGAGCGCCGCGTCAGAGCCGCGGGCATGGCCGGCCTCGATGACGTGCCGGTGCTGGTTCGCGACGTGCCCGACGAAGCCGCCGCGGTGATGTCGCTGGTGGAGAACATCCAGCGTGAAGACCTCAACCCGCTCGAAGAAGCGCAGGGGCTGCAGCGGTTGATCGAGGAATTCCGGCTGACGCATGACCAAGCCGCGCAAGCGGTGGGCCGCTCACGCAGCGCGGCCAGCAATCTGATGCGCCTGTTGAACTTGACCGAGCCGGTGCAGAAGCTGCTGATGGCGGGCGACATCGAAATGGGCCACGCACGTGCACTGCTGTCGCTCGCGGCGGCCGATCAAATCCTGTGCGCCAACGAGATCGTTGCCAAACGCCTGTCGGTGCGGGAGACCGAGCGCCTCGTCGCCAAGCGCGCCGATGCCTCCGCGCCGGCCAACAAACAGCGGGCACAACCGGCCGAGAAGTCACGCGACATCGTGCGCTTGGAGGAACAGCTGGCCGACCGTCTGACGGCGCCGGTGGAGATCCGCCTCAAGCGTCGCGGAGGCGAGGGCGGCCGCGGCGAGATCGCGATTTCGTTTGGCTCGCTCGACGAGCTCAATGGTGTGCTCGACAAGCTGGGCCTGAGCGACACTTGAGCACGTCGGACACCCGCCGTGCATACGCGGCGGCAGGCACGCGTCCTGCAAGCAAACGGAGCATGCAGCCGAAGAACCCCGTGTCGATGCACCTGCAACACGCACGTGCGCTTCGTCACGGCGCACGCCACGGCGACAGCGCGACCCACAGCATTCGCAGGGATGTGTCTGTCTACGCGGCGCATAGTGGAGCCGTTGCGCTGTCAAGCGGGGTCAGCCACGGATCGCCGACTCGCGTTGTAGCCACTACCATGGGGTCTGCGCATAGGGCTGGCGGGGTGACGTGTGGAACGAACAGAGCCCCGATTGCGGGCTTTACTCGCGGGCTGGAGTCCCGCAGGATCGGACATGCTGAATCGCAGTGCATAGGAGTTGATCCCCAGGTTGGGGAGCAGACCGGAAAGCTCTGATGGAGCCCGGGCCCGTACAGCCGGGACTTCATCAGAACTTCCCAGATGTCGGCGGCACCAAGGTGTGTCGACGCATCCGTCCGATCAAGGAGGTCCGCATGGACGTGATCAGCAACTTTGCAGCCCGCTTCGAGCGCACCCGAGAAGAAGAACTCTCGCTCGAAGAGTACTTGGCTGAGTGCAAGCGCAATCCGCTGGCGTACGCCACCGCGGCCGAGCGCATGCTCAAAGCCATCGGCGAGCCGCAAATGGTCGACACGCGCAACGATCCGCGTCTGTCGCGGATCTTCGCCAACAAGGTCATCAAGATCTATCCGGCATTCGCCGAGTTCTTCGGCATGGAAGACTCCATCGAACAGGTGGTGTCGTACTTCCGGCATGCCGCGCAAGGGCTGGAAGAAAAGAAGCAGGTGCTCTACTTGCTGGGCCCGGTGGGCGGCGGCAAGAGCTCGATCGCCGAGCGGCTGAAACAGCTGATGGAGCACGTGCCGTTCTATGCCATCAAGGGCTCGCCGGTGAACGAGTCTCCGCTGGGGCTGTTCGACCTCACCGAGGATGGGCCGATTCTGGAGAAGGAATACGGCATTCCCAGCCGCTACCTCAACCGCGTGATGTCGCCCTGGGCCGTGAAGAGGCTCGAGGAATACGGCGGCGACATCCGCAAGTTTCGCGTCGTCAAGCGCTATCCCTCGGTGCTCAAGCAGATCGCGGTGTGCAAGACGGAGCCCGGCGACGAGAACAACCAGGACATCTCGTCGCTGGTGGGCAAAGTCGACATCCGCAAGCTCGAGACCTACGCACAGGACGATCCCGATGCCTACAGCTATGCCGGTGGCCTGTGCTTGGCGAACCAGGGCATGCTCGAGTTCGTCGAGATGTTCAAGGCGCCAATCAAGGTGCTGCACCCGTTGCTGACGGCCACTCAAGAAGGCAACTTCAAAGGCACTGAAGGCTTCGGCGCGATTCCTTTCGACGGAATCATCCTCGCGCACAGCAACGAAAGCGAATGGAAGAGCTTCCGCAACAACAAGAACAACGAGGCCTTCCTCGATCGGGTCTACATCGTGAAGGTGCCGTACTGCCTGCGCGTGTCCGAAGAAATCAAGATCTACGAGAAGCTGATCCGCAATTCATCGCTGGCGGACGCCAAGTGCGCGCCGGGCACGCTGAAGATGATGAGTCAGTTCGCGATCCTGACACGGCTGAAGGAGCCGGAAAACTCGTCGCTGTTCTCAAAGATGCAGGTCTACGACGGCGAGAACCTGAAGGACACGGACCCGCGCGCCAAGAGCTACCAGGAATACCGCGACTACGCCGGCGTCGACGAGGGCATGAGCGGAATCTCGACGCGCTTCGCCTACAAGATCATCTCCAAGGTCTTCAACTTCGACAGTCAGGAACTGGCCGCCAACCCGGTGCACCTGATGTACGTGCTCGAGCAGCAGATCGAGCGCGAGCAGTTCCCGCAGGAGACCGAGCAGAAGTTCGTTGGCTTCATCAAGGAGCAGCTGGCGCCGCGCTATGCCGAGTTCATCGGCAAGGAGATCCAGACCGCATACCTCGAGAGCTACAGCGAGTATGGCCAAAACATCTTCGATCGCTACGTCACCTACGCCGATTACTGGATTCAAGACCAGGAGTTCCGCGACACGGACACCGGTGAGGTGTTCGATCGCGCCGCGCTGAACGCGGAGCTCGAGAAGATCGAGAAACCCGCAGGCATCGCGAACCCGAAGGACTTCCGCAACGAGATCGTCAACTTCGTGCTGCGCGCGCGCGCCAACAACCAGGGCAAGAACCCTGTGTGGACCAGCTACGAGAAGCTGCGCGCGGTGATCGAGAAGAAGATGTTCTCCAACACCGAAGAGTTGCTTCCGGTCATCAGCTTTAACGCCAAGGCGAGTGCCGACGAAGCCAAGAAGCACGAAGACTTCGTCAATCGCATGATCGACAAGGGCTATACCGCCAAGCAGGTGCGCCTGCTGTGCGAGTGGTACCTGCGGGTGCGCAAGAGCAGCTGACGAAAGGCAGCCGCAACCAGGATCGTTCTCATGCTCCAGATCATCGACCGCAGGCTGGCCGGCAAGAACAAGTCGATCGGCAATCGCGAACGGTTTCTGCGTCGCTACAAAGACCAGATTCGCGAGGCGGTCAAGCGCGCCGTCGACGGTCGAGGCATCCGCGACATCGAGCGCGGCGAGGAAATCCGCATCCCGAAGAAGGATGTCTCCGAGCCGGTGTTTCACCACGGCCAAGGCGGCGTGCGGGAGATCGTGCACCCCGGCAACAAAGACTACGTGCGTGGCGACCGGATCGAGCGGCCCAAGGGCGGTGGCGGGGGTGGTTCCGGCAAGGGTCAGGCCAGCGACTCGGGCGAAGGCGAAGACGATTTCACCTTTGCACTGAGCAAGGAAGAGTTCATGCAGGTCTTCTTTGAAGACCTGGCGCTGCCCCACCTGATCCGCACGCAACTGGCCGAGACGCCGGAATGGAAAAGCCAGCGCGCCGGGTTTACGGCCGACGGCACACCCAACAATTTGCACGTCGTACGCTCGATGCGCGGTGCGATCGGACGTCGCATCGCGATCGGCGCAGGGTCCCGCAAGGAATTGCGCGAGCTTGAGGAGCGCCTGGTGCTTCTCAAGCGCCACCGTGACCGCAACGATGCGGTGAAGGAGCGCGAGATCGCCGAGCTCGAAGAGCAGGTCGAGGCCTTGCGCGCACGGCTGGCACGCATCCCGTACCTCGATCCGATCGACCTGCGTTTCCGCAATCGCATCCGGGTGCCGGTGCCCACGACCAAGGCGGTGATGTTCTGCTTGATGGACGTCTCGGGTTCGATGGACGAGGCGCGCAAGGACCTCGCCAAACGCTTCTTCATCCTGCTATACCTGTTCCTGACGCGGCACTACGAGAAGATCGACTTGGTCTTCATCCGCCACCACACGCAGGCCCAGGAGGTCGACGAAGAGAATTTCTTCCACGCCCGTGAGACCGGCGGCACCGTGGTGTCGAGCGCGTTGGTTCTGATGGAGGAAATCATTCGCGCCCGCTATTCGCCGTCCGAATGGAACATCTACGGCGCACAAGCGAGCGACGGCGACAACTGGCATCACGATTCGGGGCGCTGCCGCGAGTTGCTGGCCGACAAGCTGTTGCCATTGGTGCGCTACTTCGCTTACGTGCAGGTGGCCGAGGAGGAACAGAACCTGTGGGAGGAGTATTCGCAGCTCGCCGAAGGGCACCCCCACTTCGCGATGCGCAAGGCCACCGAGGCGGCGCAGATCTACCCGGTGTTCCGCGACCTCTTCAAGAAAGAGGGCGCGGCGGCTGCCGCATGAAGCCCGGGTGGCTGGCATGAGCCGCAACAGGCCGCTGCGCGCTCCGCTGCCGCTCGGGAAGGTGGTCGAGCAGCATCTGCCCGACCCCAGCGATTGGTCGTTCGACTTGGTCGATCAGTACCACAACGTCATCAAGCGCACCGCGCAGCGCTTCGGGCTCGACACGTACCCGAACCAACTCGAGGTGATCACCGCCGAGCAGATGATGGACGCCTATGCCAGCGTGGGCATGCCGGTGAACTATCGCCATTGGAGCTACGGCAAGGAGTTCATCGCCACCGAGAAGAACTATCGCCGCGGTCACATGGGCCTGGCCTACGAAATCGTCATCAACAGCAACCCCTGCATCAGCTATCTGATGGAGGAGAACACGATGGCCATGCAGGCGCTGGTCATCGCGCACGCGGCGTACGGCCACAACAGTTTCTTCAAAGGCAATTATCTGTTCCGCATGTGGACCGACGCGTCGTCGATCATCGACTACTTGGTCTACGCGAAGAACTACGTCGCCGAGTGCGAAGAGCGGTACGGCCTCGACCAAGTGGAGTTGTTCCTCGATTCGTGCCACGCGCTAGCCAACCACGGCGTCGATCGCTACCGTCGCCCGAGCCGCAAGTCGCTGGCGCAAGAGCTGCGCGAGCGCAAGGAGCGCGAGGCCTATGCGCAGCGCCAGGTCAACGACCTGTGGCGCACGTTGCCCAAGCGCGCCGACAAGGCCGGCGACGCCGCCGAGAGCCGGCGCTTCCCAGAGGAGCCGCAGGAGAACCTGCTGTACTTCATTGAAAAGAACGCACCGCTGCTGGAACCGTGGCAGCGCGAGGTCGTGCGCATCGTGCGCAAGGTGGCGCAGTACTTCTACCCACAGCGGCAAAGCCAGCTGATGAACGAAGGCTGGGCCACCTTCTGGCACTACCACATCTTGAACCAGATGTACGACGACGGCTACCTGACCGACGGCGTGATGATGGAGTGGCTGAAGTCGCACACCAACGTGATCTACCAGCCGCCGGTGGGCCACCCCGCCTACAGTGGCATCAATCCGTATGCGCTCGGCTTTTCGATGTACTGCGATCTGAAGCGCATCTGCGAGTCGCCAACCGAGGAAGACCGCCAGTGGTTCCCCGAGATCGCCGGGGCAGACTGGATCCCGACGCTCGACCACGCGATGCGCAACTACAAGGACGAAAGCTTCATCGGCCAGTACCTGAGCCCAAAGCTGATGCGTGAGTTCCGGCTGTTCACGATCGTCGACGACGAGAAGGAAAGCGAGCTCGAGGTGGCCGCGATCCACGACGGGTCGGGCTACCGCCGCGTGCGTGAGGCGCTGTCGCGCCAGTACGACCTGGGCTCGCGCGAGCCCAACATCCAGGTGTGGAACGTCAACCTGCGCGGCGACCGTTCGCTGACGCTACGCCACTTCCAGCACAACGACAGGCCGCTGGCCGATAGCGCTCAGGAAGTGCTGCGCCATGTCGCGAGGCTGTGGGGCTTCGGCGTGCAACTCGAGAGCGTCAACGCCGCCAACGAGGTGACAGGCACCTGGTCGGTCGCCGCGCCGGAAGAGCACTGACGGCGCGCCGCGCCCCAGCGCGGCACCCAACCGCGTTGGCGGCGCCGGCCGCGCGGTTCACTGCGCCGGCAGGTTCACGCCCAGCCGCGCGATCGTCGTCTTGGGATTGATCAGGTTGACGCGCCCCGTGCGCTCGGCGCCCGCCAAAATCATCGCTTTGACCTGCGTCGCGCTCAGCTTTGGGTCGAGCGCGAACAGCTTGGCAGCGAGGTTGGCCACCTGCGGTGCAGCCATCGATGTGCCAGACAACTTCAGCCGCTCACCACCGGGGATCACGCTGTCGACTTCGAACCCATTGGCGTGCACCACCACCGTCTTGCCGAACGTCGAAAAGCTCGTCTCCTCGCCGGCCCGATCGACGGCCCCGGCGGTGAGCAGGTTGGGCAGCTCCAGACCGGCCGGGATGTATTCGACAAAGTCGGCGCTGTTGTCCTCGTTGCCGGCACCGGCGACGAACAGGATCTCGGGCGCCGACTGGAACGCGACCTTCATCGCGTCACGCTCGATGTCGAACAGTTGCTGCGCCAGCTTCTTGCGCTCCTCGCCGTCCTTGCCGACGCCGTGAAACGCCAGCGCCGACTCGAAGAAACCTGGGCCGTAGCGCCAGCTCATGTTGACCACTCGCACATGCGCCGCTTTGAACGACTCGACGATCTGTCGATAGTTGGTTGCGCGCATGCGGGACATGGCCTCGGTCGGCTTCTTCGGAATGGTGCTATGACTCCAGTGCATCGCCACCGGGTAGACCTGCGCGAACGGGTTGCCGGCCACCGCTATGCCGGCCACGTGTGTGCCATGGGTGTACAGACTCGCCAACGCCAAGTCCTCGTTGAACGCGCGCACCTGCTCGGGCTTCAACTGGCCCATCGTCTGCTTCAGCTGACGCGCTTCGTCGGTGTCGAGCGCGGCACGCAGATCGAGGCTGCCCTTCACCAGGCGCTTCAGCTGTGGCCAACGCGCCTGCGCGTCGCCGAGCGGCCGCAGGATGTCGGACACCGGCCTGCCGTCGTCATCGAATGCAAGACCACGCTGCGCGCTGGCCTTGAACAGGGTCATGTCGACGCCGGAATCCCAGATGCCCACCACCACGGGTTTGGCCGGTGCGTTCGGCGGCAATGCCACGAGCCGCTCGCTCCAGCGGTCGGCCTTCGGTGGCGCAGCGCCCATCTGCTGCTCGACCACCGGCGTCAGTCCGGCCACAACCGCCGCGCGCAGGGGCAGCAGGTGATCGAGTTGCACACGTGCGCCAAGCAGTCCGGCGACCATGCTGGCGTCGACCACGCGATGCGCATTGCGCGCCGCCTCGTCGGCCTGGCTGCGCACGCCGCCGATCACCAGCGCCGGGCTCACGATCTCGAGCTGACCCTTGAGCTGCTTCACATTGTCCTGCACGTCTGCCCACGGCAGCGCGCCGAATCGCTGAGTGACCAGCGACTGCATCGCGGCGGCGCCCTTGCCGTCGCGCTTGACCTCGGCCATCAGCTCGAAGAGCACGCCGCTGGTCAGTTTGGGCCCGGCCTTGTCCTGCAAGCTGCGCAGCTGGGTTGCCAGCGGCGCGATGGCCGACCAGTCGCCGCGCAGCGCCGCAACATTCATGCGTGTGATGACGTAGCCGCGCAAGGTCGCCTGATCCTGGATGTCGAAGCGCGCCAAGTCCGACAGCAGATCGCGTTCGAGCGCATCGGCCAGCGGCATCAGATCGCCAGGCGGGCCTTCGAGCAGTTCGCTCGGCAGTCTGGGCAGCGTGTAGGTGCGCCGCGGCAGTTGATCGGCGCGCGTGATGAGGGTCTTCGTCGCCACCGGCGCGGAGGCCTGCGCCCAGGCGGCCGGCCCGGCCAGCGTGGCCGCGGCGAATCCGACCGCGACGCAGGCGGTCTGCCACCAGCGGCGGGATCGGCGCGTCATGCAGGGACCGCGGATCGGGTCGCGGGCCGCATGCAGCTGTGGAGATCGTTGCACTTTGTGTGCGCGCCCAACTCTGCCTCGCGGGCCAGGCCCGCGACGGGAGTCGGCGTGGTCACAGCGCGAAGATCTTGCCCGGGTTGAGGATGTTCTTCGGATCGAGCGCGCGCTTGAGGGTGCGCATCATGGCCACCGCGCCCTCGCCGGCTTCGTCCACCAGGAAGCCTTGCTTGTGCAATCCAACGCCGTGCTCGCCGGTGCAGGTGCCCTCCAGGCGCAGCGCACGTTGCACCAGCTGCAGATTCAACTGCTCGGCGCAGTTCCACTGCGCGGCGTCCTTGGGGTCGATCAGGTAGGCCACGTGGTAGTTGCCATCGCCCACGTGGCCGACGATGTAGTACGGGATGCCTGACTCGTCAGCCTCACGCACCGACTCGCCGATCGCCTCGGCAAGTCGCGAAATCGGCACGCAGGCATCGGTGGTCACCGTGCGGCGCCCGGGGTACGCCGCCATGCCGGCAAAGTACGCACGGTGGCGCGCGGTCCACAGGCGCGTGCGGTCTTCCGGCGTGCTGGCCCATTCGAACGCCTCGCCGCTGTGCTCGTGTGCGATGCTTTGCACGGCGGTGGCCTGCTCGTCGACGCCGGAGGGGCTGCCATGGAACTCCATCAGCAGCATCGGCGTTTCGCGCAGCGTCAGCTTGTCGTGGCGATTGACCGCGCGCACAGCGTTGGCGTCGAGCAGCTCGACGCGCGCGATCGGCACACCCATCTGGATGATCTCGATCACCGCGTCGACCGCTGCCGTCACGCTCGGGAAGTGGCAGATCGCCGCCGAGATCGCCTCGGGCAGCGGAAAAAGCCGCAGCGTCACCTCGGTGATCACGCCCAGCGTGCCTTCGCTGCCGACGAAAAGGCGCGTCAGGTCGTAGCCGGCGCTCGATTTCTTGGCGCGCGTGCCAGTGCGGATCACCTCGCCGGACGCTGTGACCACCTCGAGCGCGAGCACGTTCTCCCGCATCGTCCCGTAGCGCACGGCGTTGGTGCCCGATGCGCGCGTGGCTGCCATGCCGCCGAGCGACGCATCGGCGCCCGGATCGATCGGAAAGAACAGGCCGAGGTGCTTCACCGCCTCGTTGAGTTGCTTGCGCGTGACGCCGGGCTGCACGGTGGCCGTCAGGTCCTCGGCATTGATGCGCAGCACCTGGTTCATGCGGCTCACGTCGAGGCTGATGCCGCCCTGCACTGCCAGCAGATGTCCTTCGAGCGACGAACCGACGCCGAATGGAATCACCGGTACCGCGTGGCCGGCGGCCAGCGTCACCGCGTCGGCGACGTCGGCCGTGGATTCGCAGAACACCACCGCATCGGGTGGCATGGCCTCGAAAGGCGACTCGTCGCGGCCGTGCTGCTCGCGCACGGCCTGCGAGCGGCTGCAGCGCTCGCCGAAGCGCGCACCCAACGCGTCGAGAAAGGCCGTCGTCACCGGACGGCGTTGCACGGTGGCCACCAAAGTGTGATCGGGCGCATTCATCGCAATCCACTCCGCGGCCCGCGTCGCGAGCCGATGCCGGCCATTGTAGGAAGCGGCCATTGACGGCGGTGCGCGGGGTTACGATGCCACCATGGGCAAGCGACTGACCCGCATCGCGACCCGCACGGGCGACGACGGCAGCACCGGCCTGGCCGACGGCGCCCGCGTCGCCAAGAGCCACCGCCGCGTGGCCGCGATGGGAGACGTCGATGAACTGAACTCTCAGCTGGGCGTGCTGCTGGCCGAGCCGCTGCCCGATGACGTGCGCTCCCTGCTGCAGCGGGTGCAGCACGAGCTGTTCAACCTGGGCGGCGAGTTGTCGTTGCCCGGCCATGCGCTGCTGCAGGCCGATGCGGTGGCGGCGCTCGACGCCGCGCTCGAGCACTACAACGCGACGCTGCCGCCGCTTGCGGAGTTCATCCTGCCGGGCGGCAGCCGCAGCGCGGCGATCGCGCACGTGGCACGCACGGTGGCGCGGCGCGCGGAACGCGGGCTGGTCGCGCTCGGCGAGACCGATACCCTGCACGCCGCACCACGCCAATATCTCAACCGGCTGAGCGACCTGCTGTTCGTGCTGGCGCGCGTGCTGAACCGCGCCAACCTCGATGGGCTGGGCGGCGACGACGTCTATTGGCGCAGCCGCAAGCTGGAGCGCGACGGCCCCGACTGACGCTTCAGGCGCGCCGCCGCGCTCGCACCGCCTGGTCGAGCGCGCTCAGCACGGTCAACGAATCATCCCAGCCGATGCAGGCGTCGGTGATGCTCTTGCCGTACTCCAACTGCCCCGGGTCGTCCTTGCCGGGGCTGAACTTCTGCGCGCCGTCGACCAGGTGGCTCTCGACCATCAACCCGAAGATGCAACGCGTGCCGTCGGTGATCTGCGCCGCGATGTCGCGCGCCACCGCGATCTGACGCTGGTGCTGCTTGCTCGAGTTGGCGTGACTGCAGTCGACCATCAGCCGGCACGCCAGCTTGGCCGCTTCGATCTCCGCACAAGCGGCGGCGATGCTGGCCGCGTCGTAATTGGGCTCCTTTCCGCCGCGCAGGATCACGTGGCAGTCGGCGTTGCCCTTGGTCTCGACGATGGCCACCTGCCCGTTCTTGTGCACCGACAGGAAGTGGTGCGGCCGCGCGGCCGCCTGGATGGCGTCGACCGCGATTTTCAGGTTGCCGTCGGTGCCGTTCTTGAACCCGATCGGCGCTGACAGGCCGGACGCCAGTTCGCGGTGCACTTGGCTTTCGGTGGTGCGTGCGCCAATCGCGCCCCAGCTGATCAGGTCGCCGATGTACTGCGGGCTGATCACGTCGAGGAATTCGCTGCCTGCCGGCACGCCGAGCCGGTTGATCTCCACCAGCAGCTGACGAGCGATGCGCAGCCCTTCGTGGATGCGATAGCTCTCGTCGAGGTAGGGGTCGTTGATCAGGCCCTTCCAGCCCACCGTCGTGCGCGGCTTCTCGAAGTAGACCCGCATCACGATTTCCAGCGTGTCGGCGAAGCGCGCGCGTTCGGCCTTCAGTTTGCGCGCGTAGTCGAGCGCCGCCGCCGGGTCGTGGATCGAGCACGGCCCGATCACCACCAGCAGACGGTCGTCCTCGCCCTGCATGATCTTGCGCACCGTCGCGCGCGTGCGCCCGATCAGCTTCTCGATCGGCGTGTCGGCGATCGGAAAGAAGCGGATCAGGTGTTCGGGCGGGGGCAGCGGCGTGACGTCGCGGATGCGCTGGTCGTCGGTCTGGCTGGTGCGCTCGCTCAGCGCGAAGCTGCGCGTGCTTTCCAGCGGGTCGTCGGGGGTCTGTCGCGGGGCCATCGGGATCACTCCTTGCGGTCGTCGACCAAATGCCAGGAAGCGGGCGGGCAACAAAAAACCGCCGGGGTTGCCGGCGGTTTGTCTGGATTGCGTCGTGTTCGTCAGGTGCGCACGTTCGTCCAGCCGCCGGTGACAGGCGAGAACCAAAAGTACGCAAAGAAGAACGGCAGCCGACGCATGGCGCGCACTCTAGCATGCCGCGAGGGCTGCCCTGAGGCGACTCGCCAGGCCAGGTCGGACCCGCGCGGGGTCAGGCGGTGCCGCCGACCGTCAGTCGATCGATGCGCAGCGTCGGCTGGCCGACGCCCACCGGCACGCTCTGCCCGTCCTTACCGCAGACGCCGACCCCGGTATCGAGCGACATGTCGTTGCCGATCATGCTGATGCGCGTCAGTGCATCGGGGCCGTTGCCGATCAGGGTGGCGCCTTTCACCGGGTAGACGATGCGCCCCTTCTCGACCCAGAACGCCTCGCTGGCCGAGAACACGAACTTGCCGCTGGTGATGTCCACCTGGCCGCCGCCGAAGTTGGTGGCGTAGAGCCCGCGATCGAGGCTGGCGACGATCTCTTCCTTGCTCTTGTCGCCGCCGAGCATGTAGGTGTTGGTCATGCGCGGCATGGGCACGTGCGCGTAGCTTTCGCGCCGGCCGTTGCCCGTGGGCTTGACCTTCATCAGCCGTGCGTTCAGCGCGTCTTGGATGTAGCCGCGCAGGATGCCGTCCTCGATCAGCACGTTGCGCTGGGTCGCATGGCCTTCGTCGTCGACGTTGAGCGAGCCGCGACGATCGGGCAGCGTGCCGTCGTCGAGCACGGTCACCCCCTTGGCGGCGACCCGCTGCCCGATGCGGCCGGAGAACGCCGAAGAGCCTTTGCGGTTGAAGTCACCTTCCAATCCGTGGCCCACAGCCTCGTGCAGCAACACGCCCGGCCAGCCCGGGCCCAGCACGACGGTCATCTCGCCGGCCGGTGCAGGGCGCGACTCGAGGTTGGTCAGCGCCGCGTTGACGGCTTGATCGACGTAGCGCGTCAGCACGTCGTCCTGAAAGTAATTGAGGCCGAAGCGTCCGCCGCCACCGCCGCTGCCGATCTCGCGCCGGCCGTTGGACTCGGCGATCACGGTGACCGACACGCGCACCAGCGGGCGCACGTCGGCTGCGCGCGTGCCGTCGGCGCGCGCCACCAGCACCACGTCGTATTCGGAGGCCAGGCTCGCCATCACCTGCACGACACGCGGGTCGCGTGCGCGCGCCATGCGCTCGGTGCGTTCGAGCAGCGACACCTTCTGGGTGCTGTCGAGCGTGGCGATCGGATCGATCGTCGAATACAGCGCATGGCTGGCCGCCACGTGCGAGGCGCCGTCACCGACCTTGACGCGCTTGCTCTGCCCTGCCGCGGCGATGCTGCGCACCGTGTGCGCGGCATCGAGCAGCGCGGCGCGCGAGATGTCGTCGGAGTACGCGAACGCGGTCTTCTCGCCGGCCACTGCGCGCACCCCGACGCCCTGGTCGATGCCGAAGCTGCCGCTCTTGACGATGCCTTCCTCGAGGCTCCAGCCTTCATGCCGCGTGATCTGAAAGTACAGGTCGCAGTCGTCGACGCGGTGACTCCCGATGCACCCGAGCGCCTCTTGCAGCGAGGTCTCGTCGAGCCCCGAAGGCTCCAGCAACAAGCGGCGCGCCTGCGCCAAGCGTTCGATCGTGGGTTCGCGCGAGATCATCGCGGCATTGTAGGTTCGGGTCCGCCCATCGCGTGGCGAAGGGCTACCTGCTCAGCCGCGTTCGCTGCCCGCATCGCGGCGCTGCAGCGCCTGCTGGTACAACGCGTTGCGCGGCGCGCCGCTGATGCGCGCCGCCAGCGCCACTGCCTGCTTCAGCGGCAGCTCGCTCAACAGGATGTCCAACACGCGTGTCGCGTCGGGTGCCGGGGCGCCCGGCGCCGCGGCATCGTCGTGCGCCCGCGGCGGCGATGCGTGCAGCACCAGCACGAACTCGCCGCGCTCGCGGTCGGCATCGGCGGTCAGCCACTGCACGAGCTGCGCCGCCGGCAGCGTGACCACGGTTTCGAACTGCTTGGTCAGTTCGCGGCACAGCGTCACCGGCCGCTGCCCAAAGCGCATCGCCCATTCGCGCGCCAGCGCTTCGATGCGGTGCGGCGCTTCGAGCCACACCTGTGCGTCGGCATCGGCGAGGGCGGCTTCCCAGGCGCGCTGGCGCAGCGCGCCCTTGCTCGGCGCAAAACCGCAGAACCGGAAGCCGGCGGCCAGCGCATCGCCCGCCACGCTGAGTGCCGCAGTGACGCTGCTGGCGCCGGGGATCGGCACGACCCGGAAGCCCGCGCCGGCCACAGCCTGCACGAGCGCGGCGCCGGGGTCGGAGACGGCCGGCGTGCCGGCGTCGCTCGCATATGCCACACGCGCGCCGGCCGCCAGATGCTGCAACACCGCGTCGGCGGCGGCGCGCTCGTTGTGCTGGTGCAGCGCGAGCAGCGGTTTGTCGAGCGCCAGGTGCCGGAGCAGCCGGCGTGTGACGCGGCTGTCCTCGCACGCCACCAGGTCGACCAGGCCGAGCACGTGCACAGCGCGCAGAGTCAGGTCAGCCAGGTTGCCGATCGGCGTGGCCACCACGTACAACGCCGGTGCGGGATGGTCCTGTGCACCGGCCGCGGCGCGAGCCGTTTCCTTCCAGTGCGACGCGTTCAAGTTCAAGAGGGAGGCCCTGTGCCGGGAACTCGCAAGTCGGCGGGCGACCGCGCCGAAGCGCTCGCGCTGCAGCACATGCAGCAGCATGGTTTGGCCCTGGTGTGCCGCAATTATCGGGTGGCGCGCGGGCCGCGCTCACACGGCGGCGAGATCGATCTGATCATGCGCGAGCGCGACGGCACCGTGGTGTTCGTCGAGGTGCGCTCGCGCGCTGACGGCACGTTCGGCGGGGCGCTGGCCAGCGTGAACGCGCGCAAGCAGCAGCGTCTCGCTTTCGCGGCGCAGCACTACCTCGCGGGTTTGCGCCGGCTGCCACCGTGCCGCTTCGACGTGGTCGCGATCGACGGCGACGCGGTGCAATGGGCACGCGCCGCCTTCGATGCACGAACGCCCGGCGAGTGAACCTGCCCGGTCGTTTCGGCACCAACGGCTGACTTATCATCGCCTCCCATGCTCGAGCAGCGCATCCAGCAGCAGTTCTTCGATGCAGCGGACTTGAATTACCGATCGGCGGAATCGTTGGCACGACCGATCGCCGAGGCCTCGCAGGCCATCGTGGGGGTACTGACCGCGGGCGGCAAGCTGCTGGTGTGCGGCATCGGCTCGGCGGCCGCGCTGGCGTCGTTGTGCGCGGCGCAGCTGATGGGCCGCTTCGAGCGCGAGCGCCCCGGGCTGGCGGTGATCGCACTTGCGGCCGACGCGGTGGTGGCGAGCCAGCTGTCGAGTGGCGAAGGCGTGTCGGCGCTGCTCGCGCGGCAGGTGTCAACGCTCGGCTCGCCGGGTGACCTGCTGCTGCTGTTTGACCTCGACGGCGCGCACCCCGGTGCGCTGGCGGCGGTGCAGGCTGCGCACGCCAAGGACATGGCTGTGATCGCGCTGCTGGGCGGCAACGACGGCGCGTTGCTCGGCGTGCTCAGTGAGACCGACGCCGCGATCACGGTGGCGCACGAACGCGGCGCGCGCGTGCTGGAGATGCATCTGCTGATCCTGCATTGCCTGTGCGACGCGATCGATCTTCAATTGTTGGGAGAACAGGATCCGGCATGATTGACACGACTTCTTCTCGGCGGCTCGGCTCGCAACGGGCGCTGTGCCTGGTGGCAGTGCTCGCCACGTTGCCGCTGAGCGCATGCGCGCCGCTGGTGGTCGGCGGCGCGATGGTTGGCGGCACGATGCTCGCGATCGACCGCCGCACCACCGGTACGCAGGTCGAAGATCAGACCATCGAAACCAAGGCGAGCAGCCGCGTCAAGGAGTTGATGGGCGATCGAGCGCACGTCAACGTCACCAGCTACAACCGCGCGGTGCTGCTCACCGGCGAGGCCCCCACCGATGCCGACAAGGCTGCGATCGAACAGGTGGTGCAGCGCGTCGAGAACGTGCGCTCGACAGTCAACGAGCTGGCGGTCGCATTGCCGAGCTCGCTGTCGACGCGCTCGAACGACTCCTATCTGACCACCAAGGTCAAGGCCACTTACGTCGACGCAAAGGATCTCCAGGTCAACGCGTTCAAGGTCGTCACCGAGCGCGGCAACGTTTACCTGATGGGCCGCGTCACCGAGCGCGAAGCGACCCGCGCGACCGACCTGGCGCGCACCGTGAGCGGCGTTCAGAAAGTGGTGCGCGTATTCGAGATCGTCACCGATGCCGAGCTGGCCGATGCGCAGCCGCCGAAGAGCGACTCCCCGCCCCCGCCGACACGCAAGTGACGTCCGGCGGTGGCCCCCGCAGGTCAGCGTAGGCGTTTGATCAGGCTCGAGGTGTCCCAGCGGCGACCGCCCATTGCCTGCACGTCGCCGTAGAACTGGTCGACCAGCGCAGTCACCGGCATGCGCGCGCCGTTGCGCTGTGCTTCGTCGAGCACCAGGCCGAGATCCTTGCGCATCCAGTCGACCGCGAAGCCGAAGTCGAACTTGTCGTCGATCATCGTCGGCCCGCGATTGTCCATCTGCCAGCTCTGCGCGGCTCCCTTGCCGATGACTTCGAGCACGGCCTTCATGTCCAGCCC